>WNFR01009453.1_pt1 | contig 15610 bp, 15 predicted proteins | sample 5400221 | NCBI WGS metagenome assembly WNFR01 (sample SAMN13153357, study PRJNA577476) | soil metagenome | isolation source: 40 cm soil under Madrone tree | place: USA:California | collected 2016-06-14 | reverse complement strand
GACCACCAGCGCGATCCAGAAATTGCCGGTTGCCGCCAGTGTGACGACGCCGACATAGGCGCCCAGCATGAACAGCTCGCCATGGGCAAAATTGACGACATCCATGATGCCGAAGATCAAGGTCAGACCGGAGGCGACCAGCGCCAGGATCATGCCGGTGACGATGCCGTTTATCGTCTGGATCAGCAGCTGATCAAAGGGAACCGCATGAAAGAATTCCACGCTACACACCCATGTACTGATGGATGACGGCGTCGTTTATCTGCAGATCGGCGGCCATGCCGTGGTGCCGAACAACGCCTTTTTCCAGGATGTAGACGCGCCGGGCAGCCTCGAGCGTCAGCGGTACGTTCTGCTCGACCAGCAAGACGGCCACATTGTCGCGCTGGAGCACATCGATAATCAGTCGGATTTGCGAGACCATGCGCGGCATCAGACCTTCTGTCGGCTCGTCCAGCAGAATGATCTTGGGTTCGAGCATCATCGCGCGCGCGATAGCGAGCATCTGTTGCTCGCCCCCGGAAAGCGTGCCGCCGGCCTGATTGCGACGTTCGGCCAGCACCGGGAAATACTCGTAAATCTTGTCCAAGAGCTCCTTTTTTCTCGTCTGCGTCACCCCGTGGCGATCAAGACCGGTGCGCAGGTTCTCGATGACCGTCAGCAGGCGGAAGATCCGCCGGTCCTCGGGAACGTAAGCGACGCCGATCCTCGCCAGCCGATGAGCCGGCATCTGGGTAATGGTCCGCCCCTCGAACCGCACCTCGCCCTCACTCGGGCGGACAAGGCCGGCGATGGCCTTCAAGGTCGTGCTCTTGCCGACTCCGTTGCGCCCGAGCAGGCCGACGACCTCCGCTTTTCCGATTTCGAGCGACACGCCGTGCAGGATGTGGCTCTTGCCGTAGTAGGTATGGATGTCCTCGACCCGCACGAGGGGCTCAGGAGTTGTGTCGCCCGAGCTCATGTCTTCAGGTAGACCTCCAGCACCCTGGGGTTCGACTGGATCTCCGCCGGTGTCCCCTCGGCCAGGATCTCGCCGTAGTGGAGCACGGTGATCCGCTGGGCCAGTTCCATGACCACCTGCATGTCATGCTCGACGACCAGGATCGTCAGATCCTTGGCGATGCGGTGGACCAATTCCATCGTGTCGCGAGTCTCGGCTGCACTCATGCCAGCGGTCGGCTCGTCCAAGCAAAGAAGCCGGGGTTCGGTAGCCAGCGCCACGCCGATCTCGAGATTGCGCTGCTCGCCGTGCGACAGGTTGGCCGCCAGCTCGTCGCGCTTGCTTCCGAGGCCCACCGCCTCCAATACCGCTTCGGCTTTTTCGATGATGTCCCGATAGGCGCGGTAATGGGTCAGCAGGCTCCAGCTGTGCCGGCGCGACTGGGCGGCGATGCGGGCGTTCTCGAGCGCGGTGGCATTGGGGAGGATGTTGGTGATCTGATACGAGCGGGCAATCCCCTTCTGCGAGATGCGGTCGGGGGACAGTCCGGTGATGTCAGCGCCATTGAACAGGATATGGCCGGAGGAGGGCCGCAGGACGCCGGTCAGGCAGTTGAAGAATGTGCTCTTTCCGGCCCCGTTCGGCCCGATGATCGCCCGAATCTCACCCTGCTGGACTTCGAAATTGACGCAGTTGAGGGCCGTGAGACCACCAAAGCGGATGGTAAGCTCCTCGGTGCAGAGGATCGGAGTGGCAGAGGCACCGGGCGGGGAGGGCAGTGTTATGCCCCGGCGAATTTGCAGGCCGGCGGGAATATTGTCTTTTCCTTGGGCACCACTTCGGCGATGCGGTACTTGCCATCGTGGATCTCGTAAATAAACTCGCGGATGAAGGCCTGATGGTCTTCCTTGCGGAGCGTCTTGTCGCCCTGCGGGAAATCATCCCCTTCCTTCATCTCCAGCCCTTCGAGCGCGGCGATCAGTTTGGGTGTGTCGTCCCGGCCCTGGAAGCCGGACTTCTCGATGCCGAGCTTGAGAGCGTTCATCGCCTCGAAATTGGATTGAACATAGCGGTCGGGGACCGTAGCGGACGGGTCGACCGCCTTGAGCCGGGGAACGGCTTCCTCGAAGAACTTCTTGTTCCACGGCGTGTCGAGCGGCGGCTCGAGCAGCGGGACGTATCGGTTGATCCCGACGAACCCCTCGATCTTGCTGCCGAGCGCCGGCAGGTTCGTCGACTCGGCCAGCGCGCCGTCGCCGGCAAATTTGTATTTCTTGGTCAGGCCCAGATCATAGGCCTGGTTGCCGATCGTCACCCCGTCCTTGCCGAAGAAGATGCCGAAGAGCCCGTCGAAATCGCCGCTGATCTTCGACAGAAACGGCGTCATGTCGGCGGTGCCGATCGGAATGCCGGTGGTGCCGACGACCTCGCCGCCCAATTTCTTGATCTGCTCGGCATAAGCATCGCGGGTCGATTGGCCCCAGGCGTAATCGGCATAGGCGATGTGCCATTTTTTGCCCATTTTGTTGACAAGGTAGGGCGCGAACGCCACCGCCTGCGCCGGGGCATAATCGAATGGCCGGAAGGTGTAGCGGCTGCACTTGCTGGTCGTCATCGTCGTGTCCAGGCAGACGCCGACCATGTTGACGATCTTGTATTCTTCCCAGACCGGCATGCAGGCGAGGCAGACATTCGAGAGGACGCCGCCGACATGGGCGTCGATCTGGTCCTCGTCGACCAGCTTCTCGGCCTTGCGGCGGCCGACATCGGGCTTGGATTCGTAATCCGCGACGATCAGCTCGACGGGCCTCCCATTGATGCCGCCCGCCTTGTTGATGCGGTCGACCGCCATCTGGACGCCCACCAGTGCGGTCTTCCCGATGATTGCGGCGGCGCCGGACAGCGGCTGCATCGTGCCGATCTTGTAGGGCTTGGCCTCGCCAAAGGCGGCGCGCCACGGCGCCGACGCCAGCATCGTCGCGCCCATGCCGACGGCGCTGCCCGCCGCGCTCCACCGCAGCAGCCGACGGCGCGTCACCATGCGAAACGCCTGCGAGATTTGCTCACCAGACACAGTGGCTTCCTTCCCTGTTCCGCCGACCACGCGTCGGGATAACTACCCGTAGTTGCGGGACGGCGCAAGAAGCCGGCCATCGATCAGGCCCGTTGAGGCTAGCCTCAGCCGAGCTTCAGCCGACGCGCAACCTCAACAGCGGCATAGGTCAGGACGCCATCGGCGCCGGCGCGCTTGAAGCCGATGAGGCTCTCCATCACCGCCCGCTCGCCGTCGAGCCAGCCATTGATGGCGGCGGCCTTCAGCATCGCGTATTCGCCGCTGACCTGATAGGCGTAGGTCGGCACTCGGAACGCCTCCTTGACGCGGCGAACCACGTCAAGATAGGGCATGCCGGGCTTGACCATGACCATGTCGGCGCCTTCCTGCAGATCGAGCGCTACCTCGCGCAACGCTTCGTCGCCGTTCGCGGGATCCATCTGATAGGTGCGCTTGTCGGCGCTGCCGAGAGCGGTCTTCGAACCGATCGCGTCGCGGAACGGGCCATAAAACGCCGAGGCGTATTTCGCCGCGTAGGACATGATGCGGACATGCGCAAACCCCGCCGTGTCGAGCGCCTCGCGGACCGCGCCGACCCGCCCGTCCATCATGTCGGAGGGCGCGATGATGTCACACCCGGCGCGAGCCTGGACGACAGCCTGCTGTTGCAGGATCTCGACGGTCTCGTCGTTCTCGACATAGCCATCGCGGATCACCCCATCATGGCCGTGCGAGGTGAACGGGTCGAGCGCCACGTCGCACAGCACGCCGAGCTCGGGCAGGGCCTTCTTCAACGCGGCAACCGCGCGGCAGACGAGGTTGCCCGGATCGACGGCGTTGCCGCCTTCCGGGTCTTTGAGGACATCCGGCACCGCCGGAAAGACCGCGACCGTCGGAATGCCGAGCTCGGCCGCTTCCCCCGCGGCATCGACGAGCCCTGGGATCGGCAGCCGGAAGACGTCGGGCATCGAGGGGATCGGCTGTTTGTGACCCTCGTCATGGACAAACACCGGCCAGATCAGGTCACCTGCGGTCAGCACGGTCTCGGCCACCAATTTGCGCGACCACGCGTCGCGGCGGTTGCGCCGCAGGCGCGTCTGGGGGTAGGGGGCGAGAGGCGGGAGGAACGACGTCATGGGATCATTCCCGAAAGAAGGGCGGCGCAAACCGCGGGCAAGCGGAGAATAGGCGACCGCAGCAGCGGGAACAACGCACCGGCGCGCCTAAACGTCGCCGCGGGGCGGTTATTGCAGCGCGTAGTCGTAGCGGATGAAGCCGTTGAACCGGGCGATCCGGTCGTAGAGCGATCGCGCGGTGAGGTTATCTTCCTTGGTTGTCCAGTAGAGCCGATGACAACCACGTTTACGGGCCGCGGCGGCTACCGCTTCGATCAGCCTGCGGCCGCACCCGCCGCGCCGCATGGCTCTATCGACGAACAGATCCTGGAGATAGCAGACCTCCTGCGTCGTCCAGGCATGGGCGTGAAAGAGGTAATGCACGATCCCGACGAGCGGCGCGGCGGTGCTGCCGAGCCGCGCCCCCAAACCATGGATCGGGCCGTCGGCGGCGGTCAGGCGTTGCCAGGTGTGCTCGTAGATCTCCGGCGGCAAACGCGTCTGATAGAAGTCGAGATAGCCGCGCCACAGCTCGGCCCAACGGTCGCGATCCTGCAGGATGATCGGGGTGATGACGATGTCGGCCATGGTGAGCCCCTTCCACTGGCTTCGCGGCGCAGCAGAAGCACTCATATCTCGCGGAGGCGCGGCAGGACCTTTTTCCCAAACAGCTCGAGCCCGCACATCATCGCATGACATTCGCCGGCCGCCTCTCGCCGGCGATATTGCGCGTGGTGTCCGCCTGTAGGAGAGCATCGCGCAATCCGGAGCGCACCGGGAACGGCGCTTGCTTGTCGCGCCGCCGCAGCGCCTCCTCGGCCGCCTCGTCGCTCTCGGCGAGGATCATGTTGGCGCGGTAGACGATGTCGTCCGGCCCCGGCTCCCAACCGTAACGGGCGCATTGCTCGCGGTAATACCGGGTCGATTTGCCCATCAGCTCGAAGGTCCCATAGGAGACCCCGAGGCCGAGGTGGTGGCGCGCCGCGAAGGCGCCGGCTTCGGCGCTGGTGCCGAGGGCGTAGGTCGGCGGATGCGGCTGGGATTGCGGGCGCGGCCAGATCGATATGGCGCGGTATTGGAAATAGCGGCCCTGCCAACCGAAAGGCTGCGGCTCTTTCCACGCCTTGAGGATCAGCTCCATCCCCTCGTCGGTGCGTTCGCGCGCCTCCTTCGGGTTGAGGCCGTAGCTCAGATATTCGTTGGTCGTGCCGCGCAACAGCCCGACGACGATACGCCCCGGCGCCATGGTGTCGAGCATCGCCAGCTCCTCGGCGATCTGGATCGGGTTGCTGGTCGGCACGATCGGGCCGAGCAGGGCGATCTTGATCTTGTCGACCCGCGAGGCGAGATAGGTCGCCGAAACCACCGGTACCGGCGTCAGGATGCGCGGCGAGTAATGGTGCTCGGAGACGCTGACCCAGTCGAAGCCGAGCTCCTCGACAAAACGAACCCGGTCGACCATGCCGCGATAGGCCTCGGCCCCGGTCTCGCGATCGTAGGCACCGCCCGGCACCGGCCACTCGCGCGGCAGGCCCGGTGGCGAGACATAGCGGCCGGTTTCGAAATACGAGACTTTCATGGCGCGACCCGCAAAGCCAAACGGAGCGGACCAGCCGCTCTCTTCCGCCCTCATCTTCGGCCCCCTCGCGACTTCGGCGCAAGCCGGAATCTAAGCCGGCGTGACGCTACGCGCCAGCCTCACCGGCTAGTGCTTATTACCACTCAGAGGCTTCACAAGAGGGTTAGGCAGTGCACTAGCGGAGAGAATATGGCGGACGCCTGGGAGCGGAAGGCTTGCGCGCGCTAAACCTACCGCCTAAGGCTTCACGCCGGCTGTTCGGAGTTTGCAATACTGACACCCACGCAATTACCATAGTCGCATCATATTCTCGCGGGCATCGGCACCGGTGAGCGGATGCGAGATTGTCATTGAGGGGAGTTGGTGATGCCTGATCTCGACCTGATAAAACAGGGCGAACAGGGGGTAGTCCGTGGGGTTTTTCGGCCGGTTAGGTGCGTCCGCCACATAATTCCGGGAAACCGTCGGCCTTTGCGCCCGCTACGGCTATAGTTGTGTGGCGCAGCTTGACGATATCATAGTTTATGACCACCCCTGATTGTGAGGGTCGCATGGCGTCAGCCGATGGAACTACCGTGATCTCACCGCCGGCACACGGCGCACGGCGATGGCCTGACGCCGGATCTTCGCGCATCCCGAACTGGGTCTACACCGACGCCGGGATCTTCGCGCGCGAACAGGAGCGCATATTCGAGGGCTCTGGCTGGCTCTATGTCTGTCTCGAAGCGGAGATCGCGAAACCCGGGGTCTTCAAGCGCAGCCGGCTCGGCACCAAGGAAGTCGTCGCCGCGCGCGACGCATCCGGCGAGATCCATGTCCTCGTCAATCGCTGCGCCCATCGCAGCGCGCAGTTCTGCTCGGCCGGTCGCGGCACCGCCAAGGAGTTCATCTGCCCTTATCATCAATGGACCTACGATCTCGGCGGCAATCTGATCGGGGTGCCGTTCCGCCGCGGCTATCGCGGCCAGGGCGGCATGCCGGCGGATTTCCGCCAGGAGGAGCACGGGCTGCAGCGCCTCTCGGTGGTGCGCCGCCATGGCGTCGTCTTCGCCAGCTTCTCGCCCGAGCCTGAGCCGTTCGACCGCTATCTCGGGGACACCATGCTCGGCTACTTCGACCGGGTCTTCGCGGGCCGCGAGCTCGTCGTGCTCGGTTACCTGCGCCAACGGATCCCGAGCAACTGGAAGCTGATGTTCGAGAACATCAAGGATCCGTACCATGCGAGCCTGCTGCATGTGTTCCTGGTGACCTTCGGGCTCTTCCGGCTGGATCAGAAATCGGCAATCGAGATGGATACGACCGGGCGCCACGGCGTGTTGGTCAGCCGCAGGGGCGAGCAGCAGGAGAACGAGGCGACCCGGCAGATGCGCGCGTTCAAGCCGAACTTCGCGCTGCGCGATCCGCGCCTCTTGGAGCCGGTACGCGAATTCGCCGGCGATGCCACTGTCGTGATGCAGACCGTGTGGCCCAACCTGATCGTCCAACAACAATCGAACACCTTGGCGACGCGGCAGATCGTGCCGATCGACACCGGGCATTTCGATCTCGCCTGGACCTTCTTCGGCTATGCCGACGACACTCCGGAGATGCGGCAACGCCGACTGCGCCAAGCCAATCTGATGGGGCCGGCCGGCCTGGTCTCCCTCGATGACAGCGAGGCGATGCTGCTGTCGCAAGCCGGGATCGACGGCAACGAAGCTGCCGAATGCCTCGCCGAAATGGGCGGCCGCGCCGTTCACGACGAGCCGCACATGGTGACGGAGACCGCGATCCGCGGCTTCTACCAGCATTATCGCCGTGTCATGGATCTCTGATCGGCGATGATCGCGGCTCCCAGTCTCGATGCGCCCATCGAACTGCGCACCCGTCTTGCCGATCTGTATTGTGCCTATACCGACGCGCTGGACGACGGCGAACTCGAGCGCTGGCCCGATTTCTTCACCGCGGACTGCCTCTACAAGGTAATCCCGCGCGAGAATTTCGAACAGGAGCTGCCCATCGCCCTGATCTACTGCGAGAGCCGGAACATGCTGGTCGATCGCGTTGTCGCGTTGCGCGAGACGGCACTCTACGTACCCCGGAGCGTGCGCCATCTGACCAGCAGCATCCGCTTGCGCGCGGCAGGGCCGGACGGTCTGCGCCTGACTGCGAATTTCGCCCTATATCAGACAATGGTCGATCAGCCGTCCGAGCTGTTTCTGTGTGGCAGGTATCACGACCGGGTCGTCGAGGACGGCGGCAATTTGCGCTTCGCCGAGAGGATCTGTGTTTACGATTCGACGATCGTCCCGATCTCACTCGTCTACCCGGTATAGGACGATGCTTCAATCCGGCCGGCTGCAGGGCCACATACGAATCGGCAATAAGAAGGAGATCGCGATGGACGACAAGACCCGCATCGAACTCGAAGCCGCAACCTTTCGCCGCCTCGTCGAGCATCTGCGCGAGCGGACCGACGTTCAGAACATCGATCTGATGAACCTGGCCGGCTTTTGCCGCAACTGCCTCTCTAAATGGTATCGCGCCGAAGCCGAGGATCGCGGCCTCGCGCTGACAGATCCCGAATCGCGCGAGATCGTCTACGGTATGCCCTATGACGAATGGCGGGCGAAACACCAGAAAGAAGCGAGCGCCGAGCAACAGGCCGCTTTCGCCGCGTCGCAGAAGCACTGACGGCGGATCGGGCGATGGCCGTCGCGCCTTGCGCCGGCAGGGCGCGATCGGTATCGTCGCCACTCTGCTGCGGGGGCAGCATCATGACTGGGGGAAGAGGGGATCATGCCGGATGTCGGGGGTGTTGCGGGCGCACAGCTGAAATCCTTGATCGAGCGCATCGAGCGGTTGGAAGAGGAAAAGCGCGCGCTCGGCGAGGACATCAAGGAAGTCTATGCCGAAGCCAAAGGTACCGGCTTCGAGCCCAAGATCATGCGCCAGATCATCAAGATCCGAAAAATGGACCGGGACGAGCACGACGAGCAGGAGAGCCTGCTCGACGTCTACAAACGCGCGCTCGGCATGCTGCCGGAATCAAGTGTAGAGACGCGGGCGGCGGAATAGCAAATCGCTGCCGGGTTCGGCTATCTTGCTCGCGGCAGCCGCAGCGGCTAATGCTGTCCAGGACCGTTTAACGGTGCGCTCGGTCATACGCCGCCGATAATATCCCGTACTCACGCCATGCCGCGCGTTGGGTGGGGTTGAGCGTGTGATTGCGATTGGCGGCTCGGGTGCGCCGAGGTCGTGCGCGAACCGCACTTTGTGTTACGCCCCTTGTAGCACTCGCCGACGCTTGGCCGTCGGCAGACACTGGCGCGGCAGCCTGCGCCGCGACACTATCCTCGGGGGACGTCGCCACAGTCGGACGGTCCGCAGGCAGCTCATCACTATTTTGGCTCGGAAAAGCACTGGAACTCACGGGGTCGGTATCGATACCGCGGTCGTGGGTACCCAAACTGGCGATCACTTCCCTCGTGGGCTGCACGAGCAAGAAAAAGCCGATGCCAAAGAAAACACCGATGGTCGCGCTCGCGACGAGCCCGACGAATACAAGGTAGAGCAGGTTGCCGACGGGACGCCCCGCTGCCGCTATGTGCCGGGTCGGTGGCGAAGCTCCAGGGGCAAGCTTCTTGGCAGAACCCGCGCGGTCGGGCTCTGCCCTTCCATTTCGGAGCTGTTGTGCCAACTCATCGAACGAGAAGTTTGCAAATATTTTGCCGTGCATCTCTCGCTCCGTTGCCTCCGTATTCGACAGGTTCGGGCAACTTGTAACATTCTGTAACGACCTACAGTCTATCCGCTCTGAGCCCCAGTCTTTATTCCGTTTGCTAAGCGCCACCAGTTCTAATTACGTTGCAAAAGCCGAGGTAGCAAGGCAGATCGCGGACGGGGGCCGAGAGTTGGGCTACTCCGCGGCACGGGGCGCCGTGGCCGTGCCGAGGTGCCGCCGGAGCGCGGCGAGGAGCGCGTCCGCCTCAGCGTCGGTCGTGTCGAAACGGCAGACGAAGCGGGCGAGCGTCTTGCTTCTGCGGTAGAACTGGAAACCGTCCGCTTCGAGCGCGTCCATCACCACGCTCGGCAGCTCGAGAAATATTTCGTTGGCCTCGATCGGGGCCAACAGCCGGACGGCGGGGATGTCGCGCAGCCCGGCGGCGATGCGCGCCGTGATCTTGTTCGAAGCGCCCGCCATCTCGAGCCAGAGACCGTTCTCGAGATAGGCGATCAACTGGGCCGAGGCGAAGCGCATCTTCGACCAGACCTGGCCCGCGCGGCGCAGCTGGACCGCGAGACCGTCGGCGAGGTCGGGCGAAAAGACGACGATCGCGTCGCACAGCGCGCCGCCATTCTTGGTTGCCCCAAACGACATGATGTCGATGCCCGAGCGCCAGGTCGGGTCGGCCGGGCTGCACCCGAGCCGAGCCACGGCGTTGGCGAAACGCGCCCCGTCCATGTGGAGCTTGAGGCCGCGGCGCTTGGCCACCTCGGCGATCGCCCGGATCTCGTCGAGCGTGTAGACCGCGCCGAAATCGGTCGCCTGGGTCAGGCTGACGGCGATCGGCCGGCCCCTGTGAAGCTGAGCCGGCGAGATCCCGGCCAGCGCCTCGGCGAGCGGGTCGGCATCGATCTTGCCGTGATCGCCGCCGATCGCGGCGAGCTTGGTGCCGCCCCCGAAAAACCCGGTCGCGTTGGCCTCGGCGGTGTTGATGTGGGCGACCTCGCTGCAATAGACGATGCCCCAGGAGGGGCCGAGCGAAGCCAATGCCAAAGCGTTGGCCGCAGTCCCGGTGGCAACCGGGAAGACCCGCACCGCCGTCTCGAACAGCTCGGAGAAGCGCTGTTGCAGGCTCGCGGTCCACGCGTCTCCGCCATATCCCAGCGCGGTGTCGTGGTTGGCCCGAAGCAGGGCCTCCAGAACTTGCGGTGCGGCGCGTCCCGTATTGTCGCTGCGATAGTCGATCATCGGCTTTGCCTCCGCCGCCTCAATGTCGCAGCCCCTTTCCGGCTTCCCTATGTGTCGCATGGGCCGCGCGGAGCACGATCATTTGCCGCCCGCGGGGTTGGCCGGCATAGGAAGGGGCGTGCAGATGCGCTCCGCGAATGATCACCGGTTGTCCATGGCCGCGCGGTATCATCAAAGCGGCGCGAATGGGCTTGGCGCCGCCCTTTTGGGAAAGCCTGACAGCCACTCGACTCAGCGGAGCGGTATTGAGCGCGGCACGGGCGACCGGTTGGGCGGAAGCCGGGGCGATCTGCGGTGACCCCATCAGCACCGGTGCGTTCTGCAGCCGCTGTGCGGGCAGGGTGACGCGCGCCGGCGCGACAGGGCGCCCATTGATGAAGACCGGACGCGGGACCACGCTGGCAAGCTGCCGATTGGCGAAGTCTCCGTTGAAGACCTCCAGAGGCGGCTCGCCGTCGGCTTGCATCCCGATCGTCTCGACGTCCTGAACATTCCCCAGGTTGAGGCTGCGAACATAATTCACATCTCGCGTGTAGCTCGGCCAATAGGCCTCACCCGGCGCGAGTGGGAACCAGGCGACGGCGGCCCCCTCCTGCGAACTCAAGCCGATCCCGGGCGTGCCGATGAACGCCACCACTGCCGGCGCATAAAGGGGGTACGCGACAAAGCCGCCGGGGACCCACGCCCAGTGCTCGTCGATCAGCGCCCACCGGCCGTAATGCGACGGGGCGAAGCCCCAGGGCTGATCGTCGATCCAGGTCCAGCCCCAGGGCGCCATCCAGCTCCAATGTCCGAAGCGATAGGGTGCCCATTCTTCGGTCTCGGTCGGGAACCACACCGGGCCATATTCCGAGCTGATTTTCCAGATGCCGGCGGCATCGAGCTCGGCAAAACCCGTCATGTAGGGAGAAATGTAGTAAGGCGCTGCGAGGCGGGTCTCATCGTAATCGCGCCCGCGGCTCCATTCGACAAACTCGTCGGGCGCCGCCGCCTCGATCGTGGCGGAAGCGGCGTCCGAGCTCGTCAGGCTCGCCATGTGACCGCCCTCGATGAGCGTATCGCCGCCGCCGGCCCACACAAAATGCGCGCCGCCCTCGAAAACCGCGACCCGCGGCGGCAGATCGCCGCTTCCCGCGTCGATGTCGTAGCTGCCCGGACGCAGCAACCAAATGCCGCCTCGCGGAACATCGATCTCGACCGTTTCACCATCGCCGATTTGGCGCAGACGAAGATCGATTCGCCCTCGCGAAAGGGCGATTTGGGTGAACTGATCCGTCAAACTCGCAATTCCGATCTCGGTGCCGTTGGACAAGTCAATGGTATTCGCACCGATCCGAATCTCGGCACGGGATCGAGGGTCGGTCCGGATCGCTCCCCCGGTGAACACAGGCTGGTTCACCTCGGCATCTGTCCACCCGGTCAGGCCAGACGCCCGGTAGCTGACATTTCCCGAGCGGAGGCCGAGGCCTCCGACTCGACCGGGCGGCAACTGAACTCCCGGGAGAGGAGCGGTCGCCTCGATTGCCGGAATGGACTCCTCGTCCTCCATTGCGTCCTGCGCAAGCGCAGGGGCGACCGCGGCAACGGTCACGACGAAACAGATGTTCAAAAGGAATCGCATGGGTTTGATCCCCCGGTACCCCCTGCGGCGACTTTAGCAGATAATTTTCGCTTGCAATCGACAAATTGCCCGCAATCGGAGTTAATTCGATAACCATAACAGATACATCGGTGTTACCCGAGGTTTCGGCATAATGCGCGACTTACTCCCCGACGACATCGCGATCGTCGTGCTCGGGCCCGGCGGTGCGGCGCTCGGCCGGCGCCTCCGAACGGCGCTGCCCGGCGCGCGGCTGCACGGGCCGCGCGCTCATCGGGGCGATTGGCCAGATGATTGGCCAGATGATTGGGACGAGATCTACGACCGCGCGTCGCTGCACATCGCCCGGCTCTTCGAAGCGGGACAGCCGATCATCGGCCTTTGCGCCAGCGGCATCCTGATCCGCTCGGTCGCACCCCTGCTGGCCGCAAAGCGGCAGGAGCCGCCGGTGGTCGCGGTTGCCGAGGATGGCTCGGTGGTGGTGCCGCTGATTGGTGGGCACCGGGGCGCCAACGCGGTGGCCCGCGCCGTCGCCGAGCTGACGGGCGGGACCGCGGCGATAACCACGGCCGGGGATCTGCGTCTCGGGCTCGCGCTCGACGAACCGCCGCCGGGCTGGCGCATTGCCAACCCAGAGAAGGTGAAATCCGTCGCAACGGCGCTGCTCAGAGGCGATCCCGCTTCGCTGATCGAAGAGGTGGCGGGTGCCGAGTGGCTGCGTGCCGGCACGATCCGCTGGACGGAGGGTGGCAAGGAACGCGTCGTCGTGACGGACCACGAGGTCGGTCCGGATGCCGATGTCCTGGTTTTCCACCCGCCCATCCTGGCGCTCGGCATCGGCTGCGAGCGCGGCTGCGCCGCCGAGGAGATTGCGGAATTGGCGCGCTCGGCGCTCGCCGAGGCGGGGCTCGCGAGAGGAGCGGTCGCCGCGATCGTGTCGATCGAGCTGAAGCTGGGCGAACCGGGAATTCACGCGCTCGCCGCGGAACTCGGTGTCCCGGCGCGGTTCTTTGCAGTGCCGGACCTGCTCGCGGAGACGCCGCGCCTCTCCGAGCGCTCGGAGGCGGTGTTTCGCGCCACCGGCTGTTGGGGGGTCGCGGAAGGCGCGGCGCTCACCGCCGTCGGCCGCGACGGAGTGCTCGTCGTGCCAAAGCGCAAGTCCGAGCGAGCGACCTGCGCGATCGCGCGGGCGCCCGAGCCGATCGCCGCCAACGCGATCGGGCGATCGCGGGGAAGGCTCGCCATCATCGGCATCGGCCCGGGGGATCCCGCCTGGCGCACGCCCGAGGCCAGCGCCGCGCTGGCGCGGGCGAGCGACGTGGTCGGGTACGGCCTCTATCTCGACCTGCTGGGTCGTGCCATCGACGGCAAAAAGCGGCATGCGAGCGCGATCGGCGAAGAGGAAGCGAGGGTGCGGCTCGCGCTCGATCTCGCTGCCGAGGGCCGCTCCGTGGCGCTCGTCTCCTCCGGAGATTCCGGGATTTATGGGCTGGCGCCCCTCGTCTTCGAGCTTCTCGACCGCGCGCCTAAACCGGAATGGCGGAGCGTCGAGCTCCTTGTCTGCCCTGGCCTCTCCGCATTGCAGGCCGCCGCAGCCCGGGCCGGCGCGCCGCTCGGCCACGATTTCTGCGCGATCTCGCTGTCGGACCTGCTGACCCCGTCGGATACCATCCGTGCGCGCCTCGAAGCGGCAGCAGCGGCGGATTTCGTCATCGCGCTCTACAACCCGCGCTCGGCGCGACGCCAGGCACGCCTCGCCGAAGCCGCGGACATCCTGCTGCACCATCGCCCGCCGCAGACGCCGGTCTTTATCGCCCGCAACCTCGGGCGCGGTGGGGAAGAGCAGCACATCGTTGCGCTCTCCGAGCTGGCCGGCGCCGACATTGACATGCTGACCCTGGTCCTCGTCGGGAGCAGCCGCACCCGCCGCATCGACGGCAACCCTCCCTATCTCTACACGCCCCGCGGCTATTTCGACGGCGCTCCCCAATGACCGTCCATTTCATCGGCGCCGGCCCCGGCGCGCCCGATCTGATCACGGTGCGCGGATTGCGGCTGATCGAGCGCTGCCCGGTCTGCCTCTACGCCGGCTCGCTCGTGCCGCGCGACATCCTCGCCGCCGCTCCACCCGGCGCGCGAGTGATCGACACGGCGCCGCTGACGCTGGATCAGATCGTGGTCCATCTCTCGGAAGCGCACCAGCACGGCCTCGATGTCGCCCGGCTCCACTCAGGCGATCCTTCGCTCTATGGCGCGATCGGCGAGCAAATGCGGCGGCTGCAGGCGCTCGGCATACCGTTCGACGTGACGCCCGGGGTAGACCGTGGTCCTTACACGTACCGCGACGCGCTCCTCGCCGATGCCCGAGCGCGAAGCGCTCGAGCGGCTCGGCGCGATCGGCGCGACCCTGGCGATCCATCTCTCGATCGCCAACCTCGCGCGTGTCGTGCGCGCGCTGATCCCCCTTTACGGTCCCGGGTGCCCCGCAATCGTCGCCTATCGCGTCAGCTGGCCGGACGAGCAGCTGATCCGTGGCACCCTCGGCGACATTCGCGAAAAAGCCAAAGAGGCACATATCACCCGCACCGCGTTGGTGTTGGTGGGCGAGGCGCTCGCCGACGAGGGAGCAGCCGAAAGCCGGCTCTACGCTGCCGACCACCACCACCTGATGCGCCCCCGCCGGGCCTAACACAACGAGCGCAACATCCCCGCAGGCTCGCATCTCCCTCGCGGGCTACACCGGCACTATATCCGACAAAAGTCGCGGAATGGGCCGTCTGGAAAATCGGCAATGTCGTGCGCCGGCGGGCGGGGGGGAGTGATATTCTTTCCACCCGTCCCGACGCGCGAAGGGTCGCCTCACCCGTGGCTAACTACGGCAAGTGCAAAAACAAGGCATCATACGCACCGTGATTTCCCTGTTTCAGACGGCTGCCGGTTCATGGCACTGGCCGTCAATATTGATGGCGGTCGGCTGGTTGGCTACAGGGATGTTAATGTTTGCGACTCTTTACGTGAACCGAAATGATCGCGTGAGAAGCGCCGTCCAGATTGAAAAAATAACAACTGAACTAAACGCTAGACAGGAAAAGTTGGCGCCTTGGACAGTGTCTGATGTGGAGAAAAAGAAATTCATGGCATATTTAAAAGACGCTCCAAAAGGGCACGTAGCCATAGAGTATATTAGGTCTGACGAAAGGCGATCTCGTGATTTTGCGATTAAAATAAAGAATATCCCTGTCCAGCCAACGCAGGTTCACTAAATGTTCTGGACTGTCGCCTCGCCTTAAGGTAGCATAGCCCGGTCGATCAGGGAGGGGGTCGGATGGCTGGGCTTCTGGACTTTGCGGCGCGGTTCGGGACGGAGGA
>WNFR01006979.1_pt1 | contig 15611 bp, 23 predicted proteins | sample 5400221 | NCBI WGS metagenome assembly WNFR01 (sample SAMN13153357, study PRJNA577476) | soil metagenome | isolation source: 40 cm soil under Madrone tree | place: USA:California | collected 2016-06-14 | reverse complement strand
AGAGAGGCCGCACTTCGCAGGCCCTGCGTACGTTCGCGACGGCTCTCAATCTGTCGTGTCGTCGCCCAAGCAATTCGATCTTCTTGTGGCAGAGCGCAGCAGCAAGGTTCGCGAGATATTAAAGTGGAAAGACAAAACGGTCACGATTCGACTCTCGACACAGAAAAACATGCAGGTTGTCCTGGTTCTCGGGACGAGCGGCGGCGGGATGTTGGCGGGAACAATCGTCGATTGCAACCAGTTCTATTTGACTGTAGAGAGTATAGTCGAGAAGAATTCCCTGATTTCATTTCCGTTGAACGCAATCGAAATCAACTTCGATCATCGCGAGCGGCGATTGGAACTACGGCTGCCCGATTAGATCAACCCCACTGACTTGTGCGTCTAACGGCTGAGGTTTGCGAGGATCGCGAAGTGTTTTCTTCAGAAAGCGCGTTGGCAATAGCGTCCATCGCTGACCGAATGCTTGTCCAGGGCAAATCTCCGCTCGTGGTGAGGGTAACCGCTTTCAGAATCGTGTTTTGTGGCAGCAATCGCTTGGCCTCTTCTATAATCTTGCGTGCGATTTCCACTGTCGTCTTGTCTGCCGCCAACGAGTGCTCCATCGCATCCTTTGCCGTTTGCGCGACGTTCGATGCGTGATGCATCAATTCGAATATCTCCGACATTATTTGTAATCCTTTCTCTTGCTAGCGCCGAATGATCTGAATGCATCGTGTGGTTAAGCATTTGCCAAAACGGCGAACTTAGTGTCAAAGATTTGCCTCACCGCTCTTGAAAGATTTTCATAGTAGATTTCATAGCATAGTCTCGGCGGTGCGGCTACCATTTTGAACGCGTAGTCTCCTGGGAACTATGAACATGGGCTATAGTAGCAGCGTTGGAGGAACTTCCATGTCCACCTATTACTCCATGAACGAAGCCGACAAGCCAGCAAATGAACGACGGTACCACGATAACGATGGTTGTCCGCCAGGGGTGAGATTCCGGCACGGAACCGCCGACCGGGTAGCAATGGCTATCGCCTTTGCGGCCAGTGCAAACGAATGAACCGCTCCGAACAGATACGGCGTACTCGCTCAGGTCGTAGGTAAAAGGTCATTGCGCCGATGGAAAACCGTGCGTCCAAGATTCGGTCACTCAACATAGCGTTTGTTCTGACTCCCGATCTTCTCAGACGGCTCGCTGTCATACTCAAAGAAGCGTCGGAGCAATTGGAATTCACAGTCAAATTTGCTGATGGAGTGAGCGTAGATTACGCCAACGTTGAACAAATTATCGAACAGCCCAATTCGGAACATCGTTCAATCGTCGGACTAATTGCGGGAACGACCGAGGACGGAATACCTTCGGCAAATGTCGTTCTCAAGTCCAAGTGTGCGTCAGGCGAAGAACCCTCAGTCGAATACACGTTAACCGGGCCGCAACGGAGCGTCATATATCTGGCGGACCAACTAGATGATTGGGTTGCTGCTACCAGCCAGTGGTACTCCCGCCTTCTTTCGCTGATCTTCACATGACTGTTCTTTTCTCTGCGACTTCACCAACATCTCCGTTTGACAAACGTATAACAAGTGTGCTACGCTCGTTGTAATGGTAAAGATACTCACAGCGGTTCGCATCAAAGAAAGAGATCAGAAGGAGCTAGAGCGGCTCGCCAAGAAAGAAGACGAGACGGTCAGCTCCTTAATTCGTCAGGCAATACGAGAGTTCCTTGATAGAAAGAAGGCCGCGAATGGATAAACCAATTCGGAAATTGACGCGATACTCTCCCGAGCCTCACAAGACGAGAGATTTCGATGCCTTCGTTTCCGCGATGTGGCTGATCTTTTTGCGGACGCCCGCCAATCCCGATCCTGACCTGGAGGACGGCTTTTTCGAACTCGGAGAGGTGGGAGAAGCCCGAGAGAAGAATTTTTCACGGACGACACCATACAGCCTCGCGCAGCCCAACAGAGGATGAGGAACATGCTAAAAATCAGTCTCGTCGCCTTTCTTTTCGGGGTCGGAATCTGGGCCGTGATTAGCTTCCGGCAGCGTCATTCGATTGAAGAGCGAGTACACGCAGCGGAAATCACGGTTGAAGACGCGATGGTGCTCACGCCTGAAGATGCGTTCAAAGTTGTCTCTGCAACTGCGGATCACGAAGGGAATGTGTGTCTGGAATATACGAGTCACAACGCCCGCAGGCTTGACGAAATCGGATACGCGGTTTACGAACGCGGCGAAACCAAAGTGCGATTTAGTATGGATGTGGATGAGTGGGATGATAGGTGTGGTGCTACGGGGCGTGAAGATTATACTTTTTTAGGACGGTAGAGGTAGAGAGTGAGCGCAACGTGACGCACTGGGAAGACGCAGGCAATCCTAATGACCCGCGAATCATTTTTGTGGGGAGCGATGGAGTTCGTTACCGAGGATACGTCTCGGAGCTGGATGAGATTCGACGCCGAGACCCTAGCATGACGACTCCTTTGGAAGTAATCAGCGACCGCAGTCCCCATGCTGGGAGATGGGCCGCGACCGAAAAAAAGAGCAACAGGTATCGTCAGATTTGCGCCCCTGTGGGGGCAATGATATGAATGGTATCCCTCGTAAACCAACACAGTATCTCCCCCGATTCTGGAAATAGGAGGAAGGAATGGGACGAACGCTCTCGACGCAGACTTACGCATTCCGGCTCTTCGCGGCTTTAGCTCTTGTCCAGCCCCCGCTCATTCCCGCACGTTGTCTGCATAGAAATGCCGTTCCGCAAGCAGCAGAAGCAAGTAACAATAGCGCCCCAACTCTCGGCCCGGAAAAAGGATGGCTCATCATCCACGGCGGCGGCACAGTTTCCGGCGAAATTAAGAAGCGCTTTGTGGCGTTGGCTGGCGGATCGGATGCCAATTTTGTGCTAATTCCAACTGCAATGTCCGAAGAGGAAATAACTGCTGGCGGGTTCTATCGAGGGCAAGGAAGTGGATGGGCAAAGTCTATGGGGATAAACCACGTCACGATGCTGCACGCCAGAGACAAAGCGCGCGCGAACTCGGAATACTTTATAGATACCCTTCGGAAGGCGTCCGGCGTTTGGATTATGGGCGGACGGCAGTGGAGGCTTGCCGACGCCTATCTGGATACTGCCGTCGAACGCGAAATCAAGGAACTGCTCGCCCGTGGTGGTGTCGTGGGTGGAGGCTCTGCTGGCGCGACGATTCAAGGTTCGTACCTTGTCCGAGGTGATCCGAAGAGCAACGAAATTATGATGTCACCTGGCCATGAAAGAGGATTTGGATTGCTCTCAAACTCCGCAATCGACCAGCACGTGAATACGCGCGAACGTGAACATGACCTTGTGAAGGTCATTGAGAAGCATCCCGAATTGCTCGGTTTTGGGATTAACGAAGGTGCAGCAATGGTTGTTCATGGCGATGCCCTCGAAGTGATCGGTGGCCAAGTGGCCATCTATGATGGAAAGGAGCATGATGGCGCGCTCTATCATTTCTTATCGCCTGAACAGACATTCAATTTGAAAACACGTGTCGGTGAACACGTTGCGGAATCGCGTCCGGCTTCTACTTCCTCTGTTGCAACAGGAAAGACTCAAGATGGCAAGAAGAACATGTATCCACTCACCTTGACGGTCATATCTGCTCAGCGCTTTACGGGTCAGGGGGGAACTAAAACATCCGGTGCGGGTCTGCTTGCATCGAAGGATGATCCAAACGCGGCTCCAGAACACATCATCATAGAATGCGACACCGGCGTGTTTAGCCGCGCCGGAAACAACATCTACCCTGCCCGTATATCCAAGCCGCACCAGCTCAAGATTGCGGCGCGCGAGATCGGCAGCGACAAGGTACACGAATCTACGTGTAAGTATTAGGCCAAGTCTCGCCTACGAAGGATGGAAATTTTACTTTTCTAAAAAAGTGAGCGCAGTGAGCAAACCGCAGTGCACAGAATTTTATTTGTCCGACTCGTATCTGGGTGAGGAAGGCCCGATGCGGTCGCGAATATGCTGCGTTCTGCGGGAAGACCATCGCGGCTCGCACGTTTCGCACACAGGTCGGAATTGGGGCGGCGATCATGAGACCCTTCGTCTAACTGGCACTGACAGACGGTTGGCTTCGTTTCACTGCGTCAGATGGCACTCGCTGGAGGGTGCATCCCGACGATGCCGCCGAAGTGCTCCATCGCGATCCTGGCGCGGTATTCGCTTAGGTAGGACCTAGTGTCCGTTGAAGTTTTGTCTCGTGGGAGATGGGACCGAGGCAAGGATCAGAACCCGCTGTTATCAGATGCCATTAGTAACTGATAGCAGTGGCAAAGCCCGCTTCAAGGCAATTCTTTACGTACTCATTTGTTCCAGTCAGTTTGATCTTTGCCAGTGCTGAAGAGGGGAGCTTTGAGGCGAGGCCTTTCCAAAGTTCGTCCGCGAAGCCGTGATTTGCCACTTCCACTCCTGCGAAATCAAAGCTCGGGATAACATCAAACGCACCAACGGCTTGCAGGATATCTTTAGCATCCTGTCTCGTCACCAGGCACTCGCCGAATTGCTGCATTTTAACTGTCATGTCAGTTAGCCGCTTTAGCCAGTCTCCTTTGTATTTTACTCAAATCAGCCGATTTTTCAACCAAAATCTCCAAAGCAACTGCCGTGCCGTTCCATAAAGGCAACTCATCTGTCGAGGATGTACCCTTACTCCCATGTTGAGTCTTTAGAGCATCTCCCGTGCGAATCCGTAGGATGCCGCCATTCTTTTTTATGTAGGTATGCACGGCTGACAAGCCCAAACCTTCGCCGTCACCTATAGGGTTCCTATTTCTGAAAACCAGCGCGGCATCTACAGCTTCCCGGTGGGATACATAGCTCTCGTGGTGCTCCCCTTCCATAGAGCGCTTGATTCCCCAACCGCAATCACAAACACAAAGCTCCACTCGTCCGGCCCTGGGATAGAACTGAGCCTGCAGTAATGCCTTCGGGCGATCTGCAACGTCGTCTTCGCCCTCACGCTCTTCGTAAGCGTGTCTAGTGTTTGAGACAATCTCGCCACACGCGTCTATGAAACTCTTTCGCGAAACCTCTGTCGCCTCGACTTTCTTTGGCAACCGCTGCAAGAGCCTTGAAAGCGCTGTCAGTGATTCCTTGTCAATCTTGTGTTGCTCCAGCTCTGTAATCTTGATGGCTCTGTCTTCGCCCAGACTCTCGTTTTTGTCTTCGCAAGGCGAATCTACTCCGATGTGCTCAAAAAAATTGCACCGGCAGTAATAAGAGCAGATTGAACTCTGTGGATATTTCACAACCGCGACGTGGACTCCTTGACGGGAGAGAACCCTGACAAGGCTGGCAAAAGGGACAAGGCCCGAAGGGTATGCCCAATCGGCGCTCGATAAATCTAATTCCAGTTGTGTGTCTTTGCGCTCAACGCATGGCGCGCATTGTGTCAAGAGGCTGTCGAATAAGGCTGAGTTTAACGTTCCGGTCACGGCCAATCTCATAATTCCTCTGTGGTAATCTACGCAATTGTAACACTCCCTCTTTATCATTATCAAAAAATGGATACAAATTCTTATCACCGTCAAGCGGGCTCCGGTTGCAGTGTCGCAGTGTTCAGGTAAGTTTTCTCGCGGCGTTTCTCAAATCGCACGTCGCGCAGTGTTCGCACACTGGCCCACTCGCCATAGCGGCGGACGAATTTTTGCCCAACACCGTCTAAGTAAACGGGGTCAATGTGAATCGCATCTTCTTTGAACCTAATCACAGCGACCTGGTCTGTCTCTTCAAGCACAATTTCGTTCTCAAACATAGAAATCCTTTAGAGTTGCTTTTTTGGTTCTCCTAAAAAAAAGAAGGAGGCTCCGACGCGACGAGGAGACGGAGCCCTTCCAAGCCGAGGAAGGAGAAGTCCTCGGGCGAGACTGTTTTAGTTTGGGATTGGTTTAATGAGTTCTAACAGCCGCGGGCGGTTGCAATCTGCCGCTGCCTGCGCCGGGAGGCAAAGCTCGAATATCCCGAACCTCGTTCCCGTTTTCGTCAACGGGTGGATGCCAGCGGTCGCGTTCAATCTCGGAAGAGCTGCGGTTATCTTCCAGTCCGAATTGCGAACTTTCTCCACTCGTGTTGTCTGTCGGAAGCATCAAAACTTGAGAATGGCTGATGCCTCCAATGATCGTCTCGGGGCGTCCTGTGAACGAATCTTGGGGGAACCATTCGGCACCGCAACGCTGGCAATTCACCCACCAGTCGCCATTGGGTAGACGAAATTTAATTAACGCAAACTTTTCTGCATCTCCGCCTTGCGCTGGGAGAGGATCGCGGCTTCCCGCTTGGGTTGTTCCGCCCTTTCGGTGTGAGCATCCGCGCTGCCGAGCAGCACGGCGTCCGAGTTCGTCTAGTAATTGTCGGTTCTTGGCTTCATATTCGCGCTTCTTCTCATCAAACTTCCGCTTTTTTGAAGCCATCGTTTCAAGGCGGTCTTGCAATTCGAGTTTCTTCAACTCAACATCGAGCTGGGTCTGTTGGTTCAAAAGTTCCTTACTCGACTTGCCATCAAATTCGTTTGCTTGGCCCGGATTGATGCCAAGCTCCTTCAAAATAGAATCATTTTGCTTATTCATAGCTATCCTTACTTTTGTTGTTTTTTTTTGGATTTACTACGAGGCTGGCTTCAGCGAGACAGGCAGCTTGCTACAAACAAACTTATCCGGCGAATCTTGCCGTAAGACGGTCCACAGCTTGTCGAAATGCGGGGTTCAAACTTTTCTGCGCATATTCGGCAGACGGCATCGCGTTAATGTCGGCCAGTGTCACTTCAACCGGCGTGTCATCAAACCGAGGCACTGGGGCACCAATCGGACGCGGTTCGTTGACTATCCAGCGTGACCCGCCAGCGGTGTGAGTGTTCGGTTCCAGGTAGATTTCGACTTCTCCACCCGATTGAACAAGGAATTCCAAAGCGGAATCCAGATATTGATTCAAAACCGGAAGCGATTCGTTACTCGAATTGAACTCCGAATTCGCCTTAAGCAAGCTCAGGAGTTTTACCTTGATGTCCTCGGTTGGTACGACTCTCGGATGGATTTCAAAAAAGCTCGCCCATGTCTTCTCGCGTGCCGCGGCCATCAACGGCGGTACAGGCTGTTCAATACCCTTGGCTTTGTCAACTTCCTTGGTCCATTCAAGAAACTGCTTCGACGTTGGCAGTAGTTTTCCAGCCTCTTTTATCGTTTCGTCTTCAGATAGTTTGCTGAAATCCACAGGTACAACTATAGGAAAAGATTTCTGTAGCTGCTTGATTTGTCCCGATGAGAGCTTTCCAACAGCCGCTTCACCGCGGATCGCTTCACCGAAACCTTCGATGCCTGCCTTGGTGGGGTCCAGTTCCAACTTGAAAAACAAATCACTGAAAGCCCTGTCGAAGTCGGCGGCTGAAAAAGTTGCATCGGGAAGTTTTGCTAGGTAGTCATCAAATATCGTAACGTTCTTTTTGGTGCGTGGGATTTGCGGATGGACATCCCACCAAGAACGAGCGATTTTTAATTGTTCATCTATCGGAGGAGCAATTACCTTCGGGTTGCGATTAAGCACCCGATTGATTTCTTCTTCTCCGACCTCGAATCGCAACTGATCGTAAGCCTTTGAACTCAACCCTCGAATGAGTGCAGGGGTTAGCTCAGCAAGCCGCAATTCCTTGCGGAGCCTCGACTCTGGCACGAGACGTTGGTTGCTGCTGCTATCTGTAGTCGCCCACCAAAGGGGTTCCTGCTTGTCATTTGTCCCGCCAAACTCAGTGAGTGTATAGCGGCCAATTTTGTCATTTACCTCAAAGTTCTTTTTTGTCATCGTATTTTCCTATCGTTTTATTTTTCATTTCTACTGCTTACAGGTGAAACCGCCCCCCGCCAACTCTTTGAGGTCCGCTTGTTTTTTGCGCGGCTCGTACGAATGCATCTCTGTGACTTGAAGGACCGGAACCGGGTTCAACCTGTTTTCGAGCGCGTTGTTGGTCTGCCAGACCTATACCCAAATCATTCGCGGTAGCTTTGCCGATTGGCGGAAGCTCCTTCTCCCCAGACTTTTCCTTCTGGGATTCCACTGGCTCAAGTTTTGATTTTGCATAGAGCGCAAGTTTTCCGGCTTTTGAGAGATCGACGAAAGCGATGTGCAACGATTCCTCGTTTAGGTCGAGCTTGTGCCGTTCGAGATAACCTTCGATGGCATCTTTATTTTCGGGGCTTGTTTGATACCGCTCGTGTCGCGGATCAGCCATGAAAGCCCCAACCGCATTTCGCATTTCCTGAACTTTCGCGATTTCCTCGGGTGAAAGCTCGGATAGTTCTGGTGTGTTTTCCGACATATTTTCCTTTTTTTTTATTGGTTTTTTGCTGCTATGCGGCCCTGAACAAGCGGGCGCTAAAATCTAAGTCTCCGACTGGCGAGGCTGGAGCGAGGCAATGCCGGTTCGCGGATGCTGTACTATTTGTTGCTCAAGCAAGCTAATCCGACGCTGCAAAAGTTCAACTTCGGTAAGCTCTGAATCTGGAATTTCGGCAACTGTATTTAAGTCCAGGCCGTTTGCCTCACCGATTTGCAACAGGTCGTCGATATAGCAGACAAGTCGAAATATTTTACCCGCGTAGCGAGAACCTACCGGAACCGCGTTGCTCCGAAGCACAGTGCTCGTGGCGTACGTGTGTATCCTGCCGAAATTATCTGGCCTGTCGCTGCGAACATCCGTTCGAGTAATCACAACGACGGTTCCGTCCTCCGTAATGCACACATCCCCCTTGGTTATTTTTCCTGACATTTTTGTTTTCCTATTCTTTTGGATTTTTACTGCAACTGCTTTAACTTCTGACCTGGTGAAAATAGGCTTCCGAATTCTGGAACACTGGAAAACCATCCCACTCTTTCGGCGGCTCTTCTGGCTTCAATTCTTCGACGTAGCTACCAAACGCAGGAGTGGGTTCTGAGCCTTTCCACTCTCTGTCGGACGTGCCATAAACAAGCTGCTGTAATTTTTTTTCCTGTAACAGAATCAATGCCGGCGATGCGGGGGCCTCCTTTGGTCTCATATCGATGGGCTCCTTTAATTTGGCGAGCAGATGTGCGAGCGAATCTGCGACATCATCGAACTTTTTGCCTCGTGGCCGAGTGAGTTCATAGAGTGCCGCTACCTGAGTAGAATCCACACCGAACCACAATTCGTTTTCCTTGAGCGCGTTGTATACGCTCTCGTAGCGTATTGCCTTCGCGTCCAGAACGTTTTCCACCGGAATGAAATCTATTTTCGTCGTCACTGCACCAGCCAGCCTCAGCGCGGTAGTCAGGTCGTCGCGGAGGAATTCCGCTCCGTTCGTGCCTTCAATCCAGATCGTGTTGACCCGGAACTGAACAGCTTGCGAGACCATTGCCGAGATGAGTTCGGGCTTGGTATAGCGGCCACGCTGAACGTCCCGAACGATTGCGCCTCTGAATTCATCCCGCGAACCTGCGCAGCCTACGGAGAAGTCCGCTTTCGCGTTCGCTATATAAGCGAGGTCCCATACACTGATTGTTGGAGTTGGGTTCAAGGCGACAAATTCAGAGCCCGCGGGCAGAACATGTCCATCAACCATCGCTTTGGTGATTTCGATTTTCGGTTTTACCAATGCGGAAACGCAAAGTTGCTGGCTTGCGAATCGCAAAGGAGATGCTCGTTGAAAACCTTTTAGAACTTTAAAGGTCAGCTTGGCTTTTCCGCGAGAATCGAACGGGAACCAGAGGTCATAATCTGTTTCAGTCAACGCGGCTTCAGCTTTCTTCGCTGAGATATCCTTCACGGTCCAAGCAGACTTCATCATCACAAACAAATCATCCCCAAGGTTTTCCTTCAGCAAAGCATATCCATCCGAAGGGTTTTGCGGCGTTCCGATGAAATACCGAATATCTCCGAGGTTGCGGCTCTCGATCAGTTTGTGACCGATGTTGGCTTTAGCTTCTTCTCTAGACTCTGGGCCTGAGTTCGATTCACTGACCGCGTCGTCTGATCTCAGGACATGAAAATGTACGCTCGCCCGGCTCTCTTCAATGCCTAGGCTCGCGCAGGTGGGTTCCTTCCAGAACTTCTTTCTTGCGGGAGTCGTGAATTCTCCATCCGCACCGCGGCTGCGTTCTGGCAACAGGTGATCGGGGAACAAAATTGCAAATCTCGTATTCAGGCAGAGGTTTCCGTCCGGTTCTTCTCGGACAAGAAAGAAGTTTTTGACCTCTTGAATAAACGGGGTCGCTCTATCAATTTTGCTGCTCTGTACTGCCAGCTTCACATCGGGCCAGCATATGATGAACTGGACGAAATCAGCGTTCGCTACAGAACTTTTATAACTGTCGCGGCTAGCAAAAAGTAAGCGATCTCGCTGCTCGACAGAAAGTTCATCTAGCGGAATATCTGGATTCTTCCTGATGAAAAAGTTTTCGCAAATGTTTAAATGCGCAAGAACCGTAACCGCGTATCCAAGCAACTGGCACAGCCAAAAAAGATCGGTCTGAGCCTTACGGCGCAATTGCTTCCACTCCTCAAACATGGTCTCGCTACGTTCGGGCTCGCTTTTCTCCCAGATTTGTTTTAAGAAATATTCCGATAACTCCCCCACTTTTTGTTCCTGAAACTTTCCCATTTTTGCTTTCCTTCGCTTTGTTTTTTGTTTTGGATACAAATGAAAAAATGGGGCTCAACCGGGAGCCCCGCTATGTAAAAACTTCGAGAAGGGTCCTGCTAGGGCCGCGTCAACAGATGATTGCCGCTACCAAGGAGCCCGTTTTGTTCTGCAAGTTCCAACATTCGTTCGAGCCGGTCAGAGCCATTCTGGCACCCGGCATACGGGTCAGGCTTTTCGAGCGGCTCAATGTTCGTCACGCGAGCGAGATAAGGGTCGCGGACGGTGAACGGACTGTAAAACGCCGGAGGGGGAGATAGCGGTTTTTCCATTTTTTCTTTTTCCTTCAAGCTGGACTATGAAAAATAATCTGTGTATTTGTGATTTGACCGTGAACGGTTCCGTTGGGATTGCCCACAGTTTTCACCGCAGCTACTACGGGTTGCCCCGCTCCAGGCTGCAAAGGCGTTTGTCCCGGCGAGTGGAACACAATGCTCGTATTCGGAATTGGGTTGATGTGCGTTTCTGGCATCAAATTTGTCCTTTCTTAGCAGCTCCGCCACCATGTGGCCGCACGGGACCATCACGCCTTGCACGAGTCGTTGCGTGTTCGCGGGCTCTGTCCATCGCTTCAGATTGATACTGCGGATCATTCATTATTTCGGCTCGACGAGTTTTCATAGGCGTGGTTTTCGTGCAGTGGGAGTGATCGCTGGCTTTGTCTCCCGTTTGCAAAACGTTGCAGTTATTTTCTTTGGTCTTCATATTTTCCTTTCAGATGTGCCGAGATTTTGGGGGAGGTCCGACCGGCTTCGTTGATGGAACCGGGAAAGAGTCTCCCCCAATCTGGGCGCGATTCTTAGCGGGTCTCCTTTGTCGGTCCTGTGCTTTTCGCTGCGCCGCGAATGTGCGAGCGATCCGCGTCATTCGGCGGATTTCCTTGACCCTGAGCAGGAGGCAAGTTTGGCCTGTGGACGTTCTTGGTTCCTGGGTTTGTCGCTACGATAGGATTTGATTGATACATTTTGTTTCCTCTTTTTGTGAAATAGACTGCAAAGGCGGCTTCTGAGAAGGCGCACAAGTTAAAGCAAAAAATCGTGGATGCCGTATTAAACCCAAGGAGAGTGGGCTGCCAGAAACATCCACCATCGCTCCGGCCCGCGAAACTTTTAATCTTGGCGACACTTTCTCACTGGACAATTTGGGGCTCGGTCCTACGTTGAGCCTCTCGCGGAGTCCCGTTTGGGACCCCCTGCAAATATTCGGTGGCCAGAACTCTTTCGCTGATCGCCGCGGGCTCTACAGATAATTCGCGGGCAACTAAACTAATAACCTCAGGCTCGGCCATGAACCATTCGTTATGGGCTCGGTAGTGCTCCACCTCCGCATGGAGGGCTTGTTCGTCGGCAATCTCGCCATCAATACGCCCAAGCAATTCCAGATCGTCGCTGTTATCTCGACGTAGGTAATGAAAACGAGTGTCTACTTCGCCGGAGTGTTTTGAGTAGCCGATTTTGATGCGTCGCGTTAGTTTTCCGAGAATGAAATAAACCACGCCTTACGCTGCCTTGGTTCGGGCAGCAGCAAACCGCTCTGCCACTGCTTTGCGCTGTTCGGGCGTCATCTCAACCGTGCGGCGAAACCTTACGCGCGCCAACTTCAACGCCAGAGCCGACTGCGCCTTGTTATTCGGATCGAACAAGCACACTCCTTCAGCATCGCCGTCCTGCTTCAGAGTGAATCCCGCGGCCAGCAATTTCTTCTTGGCGTTGTTCCAGCGTGCTGACTTGCCGGAGCCGCCAATCTCTTTTCCGTCGTCCACGGCGAACATCAATATCAGACCGAACCGTCCCTCACCGTGGTCATAAATTTGGTGGCCGTACATCCGGTGGGGCTTTGGCTGAGCCTTCCAGAGCTTTCCGCACACAATCGTCTCTCCGCATTCATCGCGCCGAGTTCGGACACGGTAAGTCTCCGCAAACTGGGCAATATCCATCTTGGAGCCTCCTTTAGCTTCAAAAACCGATAGGCAGGGAAACACACGTTGCCGAAGAGATCGGCGTTCCTACGGCCAAAACACGCGTTCTAGCAATGGTTCGGTTCAAACGTGGAGCGTGCTTGGGGCCCCTGCCGGAAATTTTTTTGGTCAAAATGGCGCAAAATTTTTTTTTGAGACGCCCGTTGAGATCAAATCGTTAAGGAGCTTGCTGCCATAATTCGCGCGGGGGGCCCTACACCCTATAGGCCATAGGCCAAAAAGAGTCTCCTTATTATCAATAACTTACGGATAATTGTTTGATAATCCGGTCAGCGCAAACAATCTACCAAAGAAAGAAAAACGATTATGCCGGCCAGACCGGAAAGCGGGCTGGTCACCTAGATCATTGGGGTTTCAGAACCATGCCAAAAAACATTGGGGTTTTTGCATTTTCGCTTGACAACGTATGGCGTTATGACATACATTTGATAATGCAAGACGGGAGCACGAATCGCGTCAAACGGTTCGCACTCCCTAACACAAAACGAAAGTGAGGCTTTCGATTCATGCTAAACCCTATTCTAGTCGTGGTGGTGTCGCGATGAGCAAAAAACATTTCATCTCGCTAGCGGACGCACTCCGCGCAGAGAAACCAAACACAAATTGGTGCCCCAACAAAATGGCGCAATGGGAATTGGACGTTAAAGCAATTGCCAACGCATGCACGGCCAGTAATCCCAGATTCAATCGTGAACGTTGGATGTCTTACGTCAACGGCGAATGTGGGCCAAACGGCGGAAAGCGGGTGCAATCGTGAAAAACCGTCCGCTGAAACACAACATGGGCACGATCTCGCACGCTACGATGCGTGCGGAAGACTTAATCCCTCGTTTCATCTCTGAATTGCAATACCAACGTCCATTGCATCGCGCACACCGCAAACTCATCCGCGAAATCGAAGGCAACATGCGACGCATGAAGTCTCCGAAATATTTCGAGAATGAGCAAGTGCAATGGGATTTAGAAGCACTCTTTGACGCACTCAATGAGTACTGCGCACCATATTTTTACTTTGGTGCGCATCCGGGCGATGGTTCTGATTATGGCTACTGGCTAACTGAATCCTTTCAAGAAGACTTCGATGGTTTGACGGTCTCCGATACTTCGGAGATTCCCAATAGTTACACGGGCGAAGTACTCCATGTAAACGATCACGGCAATATGACGTTGTATGCGTGCTCTCGCGGACGATGCCGCGAAGTCTGGAGCATCGTATGAAGATCAACGAACTGCGCATGAGTGACGGAAAACTCCCAGCCTACGCTTGGCCCGGAGGCTATCCCATTTATTACCTCGCTGCAGACAATGGCGTGTTGTGCCCGAAGTGCGCCAACGAATTTAACCCCGACCGCGACAACGATGCCCAGTTAGAACCCGTTGCCTATGGCATCAATTACGAAGACTCGACTCTGTACTGCGAACACTGCAACGAACGAATCGAATCCGCCTACGGCGAGGGTGAGGCGCAATCATGAACGGGCAAATTTCCGACCGTGAGGCTATCGAACTTTGCATAGCCTCTGGTTTGTTCTCGACGCAAGGCGAAGAGTACTTCACTTGGCACGGATGCGGGCATTGCATGCCCCGTCTAGGCGCAACGGTAGTCGATTGTGAAGGGTTCGTATCACTGGCGGATGCCCATGCCGGCAATTTGCGTCAATTCCGAATTTGCGGCGAATGTCTCAACGCACTTTACTACGGAGAAAAACTGCTCGCATTGTAGGCGCGATGTCGGGCGGAAAGATGTCGTGGTGTACCTATGAACATCCTCGCCCCGCTCTAGGCGTCCGTCCAGCGCATTCCTTACGAGTGTGCTGGCCGATGCGTCTAGCATCAGACCGGAGGAAGACCTTATAGAGCGAATCTAAACACGTTAATGGACTAGCCCGCGTGTGCATCCTCGGACACTGAGACTCTGGCGTCCGTTCTGGGAGTACCGCGCGGATCATCTGTACGCGTCAGACTGGCGCTCCCCGAGTCTGTTACCTGGCTATTGTCCTGAAAGCTCTTAGGAATGGACCGTTGCTGCGCGTCTAAGCCAGTTGCGCGAAAAAACTTTGCGGAGGTATGCGACGAATCGCATTGACAAAATTCGACGTGTGTTATAACATTATAACATATACGTGTTCTCATATTGAGATACGCAATCTCATTCTGGGATTGTGTAAATCCGCACCACCAAACGAAAAATTCCAAAATTCTGGATTTATACCGGGGGTATTTTCCTAGGGCGATTTCCGAAAAGGGGAGTTTTCACGACTCCCTAAAATCGGGTTTTGGCGCTCTGGGCGGTTCTGGCCTGCGAATTTATTTTCTTGTAAACAGTTGAAATTCCCAAAAAATTCGCGGCAAAAAATAGAATGGTTCGGGGAGTTCGTGGTCACTTGAATCGTTGCTGCACTTTGTGCTTGACATACGTATGGCGCTATGACATACTGTAAACATGAAACGCACAACCATCTGGCTCACGGACGCCCAAGTCGCTGCGCTGGCAAAGATTAGTACGAAGACCGGCATGAAACAGGCCGAATTGATCCGCCGTTTTATCGATGCGGGTCTGAAAGAGAAACCATGAAAGTCGCGATCTACACTCGGGTCAGCACCGACAAACAGGATGCAGAGAACCAACTGCCTCAGTTGCGTGACTTTGCCGCGAAGCAAGGCTGGGAAATCGTTCGCGAGTATGTGGACCAGGGCGAGTCGGGCACGAAGTCCGACCGAGCGGCGCTGCTCCAGATGTTCGAAGACGCCAGCCGGAAGAAGTTCGATCTGTTGCTGTTCTGGGCTCTCGACCGGCTTTCGCGCGAGGGCACGTTCAAAACCCTCCAGCATCTCAATCGGCTTGATTCCTATGGTGTGGGGTATCGGTCTTTCATCGAGCCATACTTCGACTCGTGCGGCATCTTCAAAGAGGCCGTGATCGCGATTATTGCCACGCTCGCGAAGCAGGAAG
>WNFR01006090.1_pt1 | contig 15611 bp, 14 predicted proteins | sample 5400221 | NCBI WGS metagenome assembly WNFR01 (sample SAMN13153357, study PRJNA577476) | soil metagenome | isolation source: 40 cm soil under Madrone tree | place: USA:California | collected 2016-06-14 | reverse complement strand
GTCGTTTTATGTGCGGTGTGGGGCTACGAGGTGATGAAGGCGTCTCGGCGACCGCAGCCACACACTTATACGGGCATTTGGGTTTGTCCCATCCTTGGGAAATGTGGTCCCGCAGGAACGCCAGGCCTCGGCCGATGGTGAGTTGATCATCTCGCGTGGCACCTATGAACTCGACAACCTATCTGGCTCTTGCAGGTCGTTGAGCGAAAGCCGACGTAAGTCTGATCGGAACCCCGCAGTGGAGCAGTCCCCTGCCGTACCTTGACGTGCTATCTTTCGGATGAGCACGGCAGCACTCAATCGTGATTCTGAACATTTCAGGTCCGCCCCAAGGATTATTCGGCGCCTCCGCGGCAGGTTGAGGGTGTGGAGGCCGGCGGCGCCAAGGCGGGAGGAAACCCGATGTCCGGCATAGGACGGCGCGAGTTCGTCACGCTGTTCGGCGGCGCTGCCGCGGCGGCGGCGTGGCCGCTCGCGGCGCGCACGCAGCAGCGCGAGCGGATGCGACGCATCGGCGTGCTCATGAATCTCGCCGCAGACGATCCGGAATCGCCAATCCGCCTCGCGGCGCTTCTGCAGGGTCTGCAGCAATTGGGTTGGACCGTCGGCCAAAACATCCAAATCGACTACCGTTGGGGTGCCGGCAATGCCGATCTCATGCGCAAACACGCGAGGGAATTGGCCGCACTCGCTCCTGACGTGATCTTGGCCCATTCCAGCGCGGCGGTGGCACCGTTGCTCGAGGCAACCCGCACCGTTCCGATTGTTTTCGCGATTGTCGCGGACCCGGTCGGCGCTGGCTATGTTGATAGCCTAGCGCGCCCAGGCGGTAACGCCACCGGCTTTACCAACTGGGAATACTCTATCGCTGTAAAATGGCTGGAGCTGCTCAAAGACATCGCGCCCGAGGTGACGCGCGCGGCTGTGCTTCGAGAATCCGCCATTGCGGCTGGACCAGCCCAGTTCGGCGCTATCCGAGCCGTCGCGCAGTCGCTTGGCATGGAGGTGCGTCCGGTCGACGTGCGTGATAGCGGCGAGATCGAACGCGCCATCACGGCGTTCGCACGCGGTTCGAATGCTGGCCTGATCGTGACTGGGAGCCCGGCAGCGATTGTTCATCGCGCGCTGATCGTTGCACTGGCGGCTCGGCATCGCTTACCCGCCGTCTACTTTACGCGCATTTTCGTCGCCGACGGTGGCCTGATCTCCTATGGGATTGATCAGACCGACCAGTTCCGGCGATCCGCCGGTTACATCGATCGCATTCTCAAGGGCGAGAAGCCCGCGGACCTGCCGGTGCAGGCGCCGACCAAGTTCGAGCTTGTGATCAACCTCAAGACCGCCAAGGGGCTCGGTCTCGAGATTCCCTCGGGCATCCTCGCCCGCGCTGATGAGGTGATCGAGTGAACCGCCGCGCGTTTATCACGCTCCTCGGCAGCGCCGCTGCGGCGTGGCCGCTCGCAGCGCGCGCGCAGCAGGGCGCGATGCCGGTGATGGGATTTCTCGGCAGCACGCCATCGGGACCTTATGCAGCCATCGTGGCTGCCGTCCGGCAGGGCTTGAAAGAAACCGGATTTAACGAAGGTCAGAATCTCGCCGTCGAATACCGCTGGGCTGACAATCAACTCGACCGATTGCCGGCTTTGGCGGCCGACTTAGTTAGCCGCAAAGTTGCCGTGATTGTCACGAGTGGCTCCATAGCCCCAGCGATGGCAGCAAAGGCCGCGACGTCAACGATTCCGATCGTCTTTCACACCGGTTTGGATCCAGTTGCCGCTGGGCTTGTTTCAAGTCTCAATCGGCCGGGCGGGAACATCACCGGCGTGACCTTTCTCACCGAGGCCTCGACGCTGAAACGGCTTAGCCTACTGCGCGACTTGGTGCCGTCAGCCAACGTCATTGGCCTGCTCGTCAATCGGGCCGAGGCAACCGACGCCGTAACTAAAGAGCTGGAAACGGTGACGCGCTCGCTCCGGCTCACGCTGCACGTTGTTTACGCGAGCAGCGAGCGCGAACTCGACGACGCCTTCACGACGCTGGCGCAACGAAACGTCACTGCGCTGCTCGTCAACACCGGGCCTTTCTTTCGAACTCGGACCGAACAGCTCGTGGGTCTGGCGGCGCGTTACGCCATTCCTGCCATCTATCCGGGCCGCGACTACGCCGTGGCTGGCGGCCTCATGGGCTATGCCCCCAGCATCACCGATGCCTATCGTCAGCAAGGCGTCTATGCGGGAAAAATTCTAAAAGGCGAAAAGCCCGGCGAGCTTCCGGTCATGCAGTCGACGAAGTTCGAATTCGTACTCAACCTAAAGGCAGCAAGAGCACTCGGTCTCACGCCTTCGCCCGGACTGCTTTCCATAGCCGACGAGGTGATCGAATGACGTGGCCGCGGAGAGATTGGCCAGAATGAAACTTCCCCGCCGACGCTTTCTGCATCTGGCGGCGTGCGCTGCCGCGCTGCCGGCCGTCTCTCACATCGCGAGGGCCCAAGCCTATCCGACCCGGCCGGTTCGCATCATCGTCGGCTTTGCCGCGGGCGGCGCGACCGACATCGTTGCGCGGATCATAGGGCAATGGCTTTCGGAGCGGCTGGGCCAGCAATTCGTGGTCGAGAACCGGCCGGGGGCCGGCACCAATATCGCCACCGAGGCGGTGGTGAATGCCGCTCCCGACGGCCACACGCTGCTCATGGTGAGCCCTACGAACGCGGTCAACGCGACGCTCTACGACAAACTCAGCTACAATTTCATCCGCGACATCGCGCCGGTCGCGGGCGTCACGCGCGTGGCCAACGTGATGGTGGTCAACCCATCGTTTCCGGTGAAGACGGTCCCCGAGTTCATCGCCTATGCCAAAGCCAATCCGGATCGGATCAACATGGCATCGGGTGGCACCGGTTCGTCCAATCAGATGTCGGGGGAACTGTTCAAGATGCTGGCCGGGGTCAATCTCGTGCATGTCCCCTATCGCGGCGCCGGGCCCGCGCTGCCCGATCTCATCAGCGGACAGGTGCAGGTGATGTTCGTCGCTATCACCTCCTCGATCGAGTACATCAAGGCGGGGAGGCTGCGCGCGCTAGGGGTCACCACGACGACTCGATCGGAGGCGCTGCCGGACGTGCCTACCATCGCCGATTTCGTGCCGGGCTACGAGGACAGCAACTGGTGGGGCTTCGGCGCGCCCAAGGCTACGCCCGCGGCTATCGCCGACAAGCTGAACGGGGAGACCAACGCCGCGCTCGCCGATTCCAGGATCAAGGCGCGGCTCGCCGAGCTTGGCGGCCACCGGCCGATTTCGGTAAGCTCATCGCCGACGAGACCGAGAAGTGGGCCAAGGTGGTCAAGTTCGCAGGCATCAAGCCGGAGTGATCGGGCTGGCGAATATTCCGTAACGCTTCGGCTTTCTCAAGCGACCGCCGGGGGAGATCAGCGTTCGCCCATCTGCCGACCGATCGGTTGATCGACGCCATTTATGGGTACGCGCCCCAGTCGAACACCAGCGTTGCGCCCAAGGCGACCTCCGGCGCGATAACGGTTCTGCTCGGATCGGCGCGAGCCGCGATCCCGCCCGCCTTGAGTGCCGCGCCCAGCACGGCGCGGTCGCGCACGCGAAATCGCAGTGCCGCGAGCCGCGCGCCACGGGAGATGTTGGGCGGCTCCGTCCCGAAATGACGGCGAAAGGTGGCGGCATCCATCACGCTGATGTCGCCGCGCTGCGTCGAGGCGGTGATGCCGCTCGAGGTTGCGGACACGTCGCCGGCAAACGCCGACAGAAAAGCGTGATGCTCGCCCGGGTTTTCGGCAACCAACACCGCAGCCTCGATGCTGCTTGCGGTGTTGGCATGCTGCTGAAAGGCGGGATTCCAGAAATTTTCAGGAAAGTGCTGCTGGCACACGGCAAAACCGATGGCAGGCGCTTTGGCATCGCGCGCGAAGGCGAGCGAGAAGCCGACCTTCACGGCCGAGCCGTCCGGCCGTTTGCCCTCGCGCTCGAAGCGCATGGCATCGGACACGCCGATACCAGCCGAGCGAAAGCGCGCGGCATCCGTTGCGGCGTCCTCGCTTTCGAGGATGAGGAATGAAAGTCCCTCGTGGTTCTTGAGGAAGATGCGATTGAAGGTGCCAAACAGCGCCGAGAGGCCGTCGGTGCCGAGTTTTTCCGGCTCCGCCACGGTGAGCAGTTCGATGAAGAAGCCGGGAAGTTGGACCAGATGATTGTGGGTGCCCCAGGCATGGCGGTTGCGCGCGCCGACGGTGAAGCCGAGCCGCCGATAGAGCTCGGCTGCCGTCTCGAGATCGCGCACCGCATGGATGACGTGGTCAAGCCCGCCGGGCATCGAAACGCGCCGTCACTTCACCGCCGAGAAGGCCGTCGGCTGCAGGAACATGTTCGTGATCGAGGCGATGATCGGTCCATCGCGCTCGCTTTCCGCGCGCTTGCTCACCCATTCCGGGTCGACGATGAACTTGTTCCACTTCATTTCGCGCTCAGCGAGCGACTCCCAAGCGAGGAGATAGTGGAGGTCTTGGTTTCCACCGGGGCCGACCAACACCGTCCAGAACCCGGCCTGCCGGATGCCGTGCCGCTTCCAGAGCTCGAGCGTCGTCGTCTCGAACCGCTTCAACAGGGCCGGGAGCCGTCCGGTCACGCAGTGGTAGATCCTCAATTCATAGATCATGGTCGCCTCTTGGGTGATGGCCGTTGAGGCGATCGACGTTAACGGCAGGTGCGTGAAACGCAATCGGCGCCTGGAGCATCCCATACGATAGAGCGTTTGAGATCACCCCCTCCCCAGCCCTCCCCCGCAAGCGGGGGAGGGAGCAGAGCGAGTTCCCTGTGCGAACGGCGTATGCGTGCGATCAGGAAGGGCGGGGGATGCGAGGGCTTGAGCTTACACCAGCCGGCTCTGGTCCACCGCCGCGCCGACGAAAGACGCAAACAATGGATGCGGATCAAAAGGCCGCGATTTCAGCTCGGGATGGAATTGCACACCGACGAACCAGGGATGGTCTTCGTACTCGATCATCTCCGGCAATAGCCCATCAGGTGACATCCCGGAAAACCGCATGCCGTGCTGCTCGAGTCGGCCCCGGTAATGAGTATTGACCTCGTAGCGGTGGCGGTGGCGCTCGGAGATCTCCGTTGCGCCCTGATAAATCTGAGACACGCGGCTCCCGCGCTGGAGAATTGCCCGATAGGCGCCAAGCCGCATGGTGCCGCCGAGATCGCCGTTCACGCCGCGGATCTGCAGCTCGTTGCCTTTCATCCATTCGGTCATCAAGCCGACCACCGGCTCGGGAGTGGCGCCGAATTCGGTGGAGTTCGCCTCGTCGATGCCGCAAAGGTTCCGCGCCGCTTCGATGACCGCCATTTGCATGCCGAAACAAATCCCGAAATAGGGAACTTGGCGTTCACGCGCGAACTGGACGGCTCTGATCTTCCCTTCCGTGCCGCGCTGGCCGAAGCCGCCCGGCACCAGGATTCCGTTCACGTTCTCCAAAAACGGCGCCGGATCCTCGCCCTCGAACACTTCGGATTCGATCCAATCGAGATTGACGCGGACCTTGTTGGCGATACCTCCGTGGGAGAGCGCCTCGATCAGCGACTTATAGGCATCCTTCAGGCCGGTATATTTGCCCACGATGGCGATCGTCACGTTACCTTCGGGGTTGCGAACGCGCTCGTTGATGAGCCGCCAGCGCGCAAGGTCCGGCTCGCCTTTTGGCTCGACGCCGAAAGCCATCAGCACTTCGCGATCGAGGCCCGCCTCGTGGTAGGCTTCGGGCACCGCGTAGATATTGTCGACGTCGCGCGCTTCGATCACAGCGCTCGGACGCACATTGCAGAACAGCGCGAGCTTTGCGCGTTCGCTCTCCGGAATCGGCCGGTCGGTCCGGCACAGCAAGACGTCGGGCTGGATGCCGATCGAGCGCAATTCCTTGACCGAGTGCTGGGTCGGCTTGGTCTTGAGTTCGCCCGCGCCGGAGACGAAAGGCAACAGCGTCAGGTGGATGTAGATCGCGTGGTGCCGCGGCAAGTCATTGCCCAGTTGCCGGATCGCCTCGAAGAACGGCAGCCCCTCGATGTCGCCGACCGTGCCCCCGATCTCGCACAGGACGAAATCGTAGCCTTCGTTGCCTTCGCGGATGAAATCCTTGATCGCGTTGGTGACGTGGGGGACGACCTGGATGGTGGCGCCGAGATAATCGCCGCGGCGCTCCTTGCCCAGGATTTCCTGATAGATGCGGCCGGTGGTGATGTTGTCCTGCCGGCTCGCCGGCCGGCCGGTAAAGCGCTCGTAATGGCCGAGGTCAAGGTCGGTCTCAGCACCGTCGTCGGTGACGAAAACCTCGCCGTGTTGGTAGGGGGACATGGTCCCGGGATCGACGTTGAGATACGGGTCAAGCTTGCGCAGCCGGACCTTGTAGCCGCGCGCCTGCAGTAGCGCGCCGAGCGCTGCGGATGCGAGACCCTTGCCGAGGGAGGAGACCACGCCGCCGGTAATGAAGATGTACCGCGCCATGGGAGCTAACCTTTAGCGCGCCGCCGCCGATTCGACGAGAGGCTGCGAGCCCCCTGCCGGCGATATCCATGCGCAGCGCACATACCGAAGAATTCCAACGATCTGATTGGGATATCCGCCGGTCTGTTGATGTGAGCTCTCAATTTACCATTCGCCGATTGCATGGCTCCTCAAGCGAAGGGGCCGGTCGTCCCGGCCCCTGTTTTACTGCGAGCGTGGCACCTGCGGTCCTGGGGCAGGCGCCGGTTCCGGCGGCGCCGACTGCTCCTGCTGGCGCAGCGTGTCGAGCACCCCACCGCCGCCCTGCCCCGGCGGTCCGCCGGGCGTCTGCTGTGCCGGGCTGCCGGTGTTCTGGATGATGGAATGCGGCTTACGCTCCCACCCAGCCAGGAGCGAGAGCAGCAAGCTCGTGGCAAAGAAGGTTGCGGCCAGGATGGCAGTCGTGCGGGTCAGCACATTGGCGGTCCCCCGGCTCGATAAAAATCCGCCGGTCGAGCCGATCCCCAGCCCACCCCCTTCCGACTTCTGCAGCAGCACGACGCCGATCATCGTGGCGACCACCATCAGATGGATGACGATAATGACGGTCTGCATGTCTCCACCGCGTTCGATCCTGCTTTTCGCCCCGGTGTCATATAGGAACGCGGGCGCCTGTCCACACCTCCAGCCAACTGGCGGGTGTGGCGGCGCCCCCTGCTTCTGCCTGCCCTGAGAGACCGTGCGGTCTGGAAGACAGACCTATTTGAGGATTTTCAGATAAGCGATGATATCGTCGACATCCGTCGGGTCGCTCAGCCCGCCATAGGGCATGCGGTTGCCCTTCACCTTCGCCTGCGGATCCTGGATATAGGCGCGCAGATTGTCCTCGTCCCAAACGAGGTTGGCGCGTCGCATTGGGTTGGAGTAGCGGTAATCGTCGAGCGCTGCCGATTTGCGTCCAACGACGCCCTTGAGGCTTGGTCCCAGCGCGTCCGGACGCTCGGTGTGGCAGGCCGCGCAGGTCTGGTATAGCGCTTTGCCGTGCTCGACGTCGGCCGCGCTGACCGCAGTTGTGAATAGGGCGAGGAGGACTACGGGGCCGGCGGCGGCGGCAACCGACTGCTGCTTTCGTCTTCTCGGTTCAGGCATGCACGAGCGGACCCGGGCTCTTTAAATATTGCTCGGTGATGGCCTTGGCCGACCAATAGGCGAGCGCGCCCACCGTGCCGGTCGGATTGTAGCCGTGCTGTTGCGGAAACACCGAAGCGCCCTGGACGAACAGGTTGTGCGCGTCCCAGGCCTGAAGATAGCGGTTCACCACGCTGGTCTTCGGGTCGGAGCCGGTCATGGTGCCGCCGGTATTGTGGGTCGATTGATACGGCACGATGGTGAAGTTTTTCGGTCGATAATGCACCTCGTAGTGGGTCGGATGCATCGCGCGGATGATCCCTTCCAGCTTGCCGACGAGATAACGCGACATGGCGTGGTCGTTATCGGTGCCGTTATAGGTCATGCGAATCAAGGGGCGACCGAGCGCGTCCTTATAGGTCGGGTCGAGGTCCATGTAATTGTCGCGGTGGGCATAGACCGAACCTTGGGTATTGAAGCGCGTATTGCACCGGTACCATTTGACGGTCGCCTGTTTCCATCCGGCACCCCAGCGCGGTGATCCGCGGGGCGTGGCGCGACCTCCGATCGGCGGGGCGCCGCCGTTCGAGCAGACGAAATAGCCGCCACCGAAGAAGCCCAGCCCGGAATGATCGAAGTTCTCGCCGTTGAAATCGTCAATGGCGGTCGACATGCCCGGCGCGCCCATGAACGGATTGAATTCCCTCCCCTCGAAAAAGGCTTCACCGCCGGCCTCGAACTGGTAGCAACAATTCTTCCCGACCACACCCTTGCCCGTCTTCGGGTCATAGGGCTCGCCGATGCCGGCGAGTAGCAGCTGCTGCGTGTTGCCGAACACGTAAGAGGAAAGCACGACCAGGCCGGCAGGCTGCTCGTATTCGTCGCCCGTTTTCATGTCGGTATAAAGCACGCCGGTCACGCGCTTGGCCTGCTTGTCGTAAAGGAGCTTGGTGACGAAGACGCGGGTCCGCAATTCGAACTTCGAATCTGTCCGCAGCACCGGCAGCACGTTGACGTTGGGCGATGCCTTTGCATTGGCCTCGCAGGCCGTGCGGTTGCAATGCCCGCAGTACTCGCAGCGGCCGAGCGTGATCCCTTCCGGGTTTGTATACGGCGCGCTCGAGGTCGCGACTGGCAGAGGGAAAGGATGATAGCCGAGGCTCTTGGCGGCCTCGGCGAACATCGTCGGCGCGACGCCGGCCTTGATCGGCTTGTTGGGATAATCGTCGCTGCGCGGTCCCTCGAATGAATTGCCGCCCGGCACGATCCGTCCGCGCAGATTGCCGGCCTGCCCCGAGACGCCGCACAGTTTGTCGAACCGGTCGTAGTATGACTCGACCTCGTCGTAACTGAACGGCCAATCCTGGATCGTCATAGTCTCCGGGATGGCCTTAGCGCCGTATTTATCGCTGAGCACGGTCCTGACGCGAAAATCGGTGGGCAAGAAGCGCCAATGTAGCGCGCCCCAGTGAATACCGGTCCCGCCCACCCCCTCGCCAGGGAGGAAGGCGCCGAAGCGGCGGATCGGTAGCGCCAGTTCATCGGGCGTGTTGCGGAAAGTAATAGTGTCGATCGAATTGTCCTGCATCAGCTCGAGGCGCACGACATAGCGCAGCTCGTCGCGCAGCCGCGTCAACGTGAATTCCTCCGCTGGCTGGCGGTCGGCCCCGCGCTCGAGGCCGACGACGTTCACTCCGGCCTTGGTGAGCTCGCGCGCCAGGATCGCGCCCGTCCAGCCCATGCCCACCATGACGGCATCGACTTCCTTCAAGCGCGTTGTCATGGCTAGAGCCCTCTCACGAGAAATCTGCGATCGATTGCGGCTCTGCGACGTAGCGCTTGTCGCGGTAAGCATCGATTTTGTCGGCGTAGACGGCGGGAAGCCCCGGGAAACCGATCATCTTCCACGCAACCTTGTTGCGATTGCCGCCGTAGATCGGGTCGGCGAAGAAGCCCTGCATGGTAATGGCGAGGAGTTGATTGAAGAATGCACGGGAATTGAAGTCCCGGAACTCGGCCTTTCCGTCCTCCATTGCTGTGAGTGCTTGCACGCGCTCCGCGGCGGGAAGGAGATCGAAATCCCTGCCGTAGGTCTGCCGCGTCCAGGCGTTGGCGGCGGTAATTCCCGCGGCGAAGAATTCCCGCGGCGTGAGCGAAAGCTGATAGCCCTGCTCCGGCTTGCCCTTATGGAACGGACCGCCGCGATACGTTTTGGCCCCGCCGCCCCAGGCGCTGCCGAGCTGGCGGTCAATGAAAACCGCCACGCCGCACTCACTTCCCGAGGGGGAGAGTTCGTCGGCGGGAATAAGAGTGTCGACCGCCGCCACGATGAAGGCGGCCTCCGGCGCCGTCAGTGTGACGAACTGGTCCGGCTCCGGTGCGGGAGCGGCTGACGATGCAGCGGCGGGCTGTTGTGCTTGCGCTGCACCGCTCGGCGCAGCACTCGCAGCAACCGCGGTGCCGGCACCCAGCAGGAAATTGCGGCGTGCGATTGGATTGTGTTCGCCGGGCCTGGTCTTATCGGTCATGGCAACCTCCCCTGCTTGCCGCGCCGGAGCTCGAGCCCGATGCGGGGACGCGTGCGCGCATGGAGAGCGCCACGCGGCAAACCATCGTGCGGTTTTGAGTGACATTAGCTGATTTTTGACCGCGCGCGAGGGGCCATGGACGGCATTTTGCTGCAGACCTCACATCTCGCGGTAGACGCCTGCGATTGCCAGAAATTCATCCGCCTTGAGGCTTGCGCCGCCGACCAGCGCGCCGTCGACCTCGGCAACGCCCATCAGCTCCTTAGCATTCGACGGCTTGACCGATCCGCCGTAGAGGATGCGGGTCGCTTGCCCCTCTTCTGCGAACCGCGACCGCAGGCGCTCACGGATGAGCCCGTGCATCTCGGCCACATCCGCAGGTGTCGGCGTAAGCCCGCTGCCGATGGCCCAGACCGGCTCGTAGGCGACGACCAGATTGTGACTCGTGGCACCGTCGGGCACCGAGCCGTCGAGCTGGGTCTCCACGACCGCGAGCGCGCGTCCGTTCTCCCGTTCAGCGCGCGTCTCGCCCACGCAGACGAGTGCACAAAGCCCCGCACGGCGCGCCGCCAGCGCCTTCGCGCGGACGTCCGCATCGGTCTCCTTGTGATGAATGCGCCGCTCGGAGTGTCCGAGAATGACTGCGCTTGCGCCTGCGTCTTTGAGCATTTCGGCCGATAAATCACCAGTGAACGCGCCGACAGCCTCGGCGTGGCAATCCTGCGCGCCGATGCGCACGGCAGAGCCCGCCGCCGCGGCCGCAAACAGCGCGATGAGGGTTGCCGGCGGGCAAATCATCAGATCGACCGCGCCGAGTTCTTTCGCGCCTTGGACGATCCGGCTGAGATCTGCGGCGGAGGAACGCAGACCATTCATCTTCCAATTGCCCGCTACCAGCGGCCGACGCGCCCGAACCATCATTGTTCCTGAATATTTCCCGATCGAGCCAAGCGGTTAGCAGAGCAGTCGCGGCCACGCCAGAGGTCGGCCGGGACCCCGTTGTGCCACAATGTTGCCGTGCAGGGGCCCCCTCCCTATGATGCAATATCTCGCTGCGGCGCGGGGTTCTCTCGATCACGGATGACGCATGCTTCGAGGGCTGCGAAAAGCCTCCTCCAACTGGCTCGGCAAAGCGGTGATGGCCGCCGTCGTCGGCTTTTTGGTGATCAGCTTCGCGATCTGGGGCATCGGCGACATTTTTCGCGGTTTCGGCCGCTCGACCGTCGCCAAGATCGGCCGCAATGAACTGACCGTCGAGCAGTTCCGCACGCTGTATAACGATCGGCTGCAGCAATTTTCCCGTCAGCTCGGGCGCCCGATCAGCGCGGATCAGGCGCGCTCGACTGGTCTCGACCGGGTGATCGTCGGGCAGATATTCTCGGAAATCTTGCTCGATGAGCGTACGCGTGCACTCGGGCTTGCGCTCTCCGATGCGGAGGTCGCCAAGCTGATCACCAATGATCCGGGGTTTCGGGGGGCGAACGGTGAGTTCGACCGTTTCCGGTTCGAGCAAACGATCCGCAGCGCCGGTTACACCGAACCACGCTACGTGGCCGAGCAGCGCCGTCAAGCGCTGCGCCGGGAGCTTGCCGGAACCATCGCATCCGGATTGGACGCGCCGAAGGCAATGGTCGAGGCGCTCAACCGCTATCAGAACGAGCAGCGCTCGATCGAATATGTCCTGCTCGACCGCGCGCTCGCCGGCGACATTGCGTCCCCTCCGCCGGAGGCGCTCGCCAAATATTTCGAGGAGCGCAAGATCCTCTTCCGCACGCCCGAATACCGCAAGCTCGTGATCGTGTCGCTGATCCCGAGCGAGCTGGCGCGGTGGATCGAGATCTCCGACGCCGATCTCAAGCGCGCCTATGAGGAGCGCCGTGCGCGTTATATCACCCCCGAGCGGCGCCACATCCTGCAGGTCGACTTTCCCAATGCCGGGGCGGCAAGCGCGGCGGCAGAGCGCATCGCCAAGGGCGCGAGCTTCGTCGACATCGCCAAGGAGCTTGGCAAAAGCGAAAAGGATATCGACCTCGGCACGCTGCCCAAGGCGGCAATGATCGACCGGGCGGTCGCCGATGCGGCCTTTTCGCTCAAGGAGGGCGAGGTCAGCGCGCCGGTGCAAGGGCGCTTCGGCACCGTGCTCGTGCAGGTCCTCAAGATCGAGCCGGAGCAGGGTCGCCCGTTCGATCAGGTCGCCGGGGAGCTCAAGCAGGAGCTCGCCATGGCACGTGCCAAGAACGACATCTTCGATCTCTACAACAAGATCGAGGACGCTCGCGCAGAAGGAAAGCCGCTCGCCGAGGCCGCCGCTAATCTGAAGCTCGAGGCACGCACGGTCGAGCTCGATCGCTCCGGCCGTGACCCCGCAGGGGCGCCCGTCAAGCTACCCGATGCGCAGCGCCTTCTGCCCGCCGCGTTCACCACCGACATCGGGGTCGAGCGCGATCCGTTGCAATTCGAAGACGGATATATCTGGTACGACGTCGCCGGGATCTCGCCCTCGCGCGAGCGTTCGCTCGAGGAGGTGAAAGATCAGGTCGAGGCGCGCTGGCGCGAGCAGGAAATGGCAACGCGCCTCGATGCCAAGGCAACCGGTATGCTCGACAAGCTCAAGGCAGGCGAGACGCTTGCGCAGGTCGCCGCGGCAGATCATCTCAAGGTCGAAAAGCTGAGCGGTCTCAAGCGCGGCGAGGCTTCCGGTCCGCTCGCGGCCGCGGGAGTGGACGCGGTCTTTCGTACGGCAAAGGACGGCGCCGGCAAGGCCGACGGGGCGCAGGCAGGGGAGCAGATCGTGTTTCGCGTCACCGACATCGTCGTGCCAAGCCTCGATAAGGCGTCCGAGGAGGCTAAACGCGCCGTCCAATCCCTCAACCGCGGCCTCTCCGAGGACATTCTCGCCGAATACCTTGCCTGGCTCGAGCGTGAAATCGGCGTCACCATCAACCAAAGCGCGCTGAACCAAGTGATCAGCGGCGGAGCCGGCGACGGCACAAACTGACCTTACAATGCAGATCGAGCCGCAAGCGACCGCGTTTGCCAAGCGCTACGCGCGAGGCGAGGCTCAGGTCGTGTGGACCACGCTTGTTTCCGACCTCGAAACCCCGGTGTCGGCGTTTCTCAAGATCGCCGGTACGCGGCCGCTGAGCTTTCTGCTCGAGTCGGTGGAGGGCGGCGCGCTGCGCGGGCGTTATTCAATCATCGGGCTAAATCCCGATCTCGTGTGGCGTACCATAGCCGGGCGGGCCGAAATCAATCGCCGGTCGCAGCAAAGCATGCACAGCTTTACGCCCTGCAGCGAACCGGCGTTGGCGGCGCTGCGCGCGCTCATCGCCGAAAGCCGCATCGAGCTGCCGGATGTGCTCCCTCCCATGGCAGCCGGCATTTTCGGATATCTCGGCTACGACATGGTGCGGCTCATGGAGGAGTTGCCTCCGCCTAATCCCGACCCGATCGGAATCCCCGATGCGATGCTGGTGCGCCCTAGCGTCGTCGTCGTGTTCGATACGGTCAAAGACGTGATCACGGTGGTCACCCCGGTGCGACCGGAGAGCGGCGTCAGCGCCGAAGCTGCGCTCAGGCGTGCAAGCGAGCGCCTCTCCGCGGTCGTCGATGCGCTCGATGCGCCGCTGGCGCACGCTCCGCCCGAGGTCCACGCGGGCCCGCTCACGGTGTGGCCATCCTCGAACGTTGCGCCGGCCGAATACGAGCGGATGGTCGATGTCGCCAAGGAATACATCGCAGCCGGCGACATTTTTCAGGTCGTATTGTCACAACGTTTCGAGGCGCCGTTCGAACTGCCGCCATTTGCGCTTTACCGGGCACTACGGCGGGTCAACCCGGCGCCCTTTCTGTACTTCCTCGACTTCGGAGGCTTTTCGATCGCCGGCTCGAGCCCGGAGATCCTCGTGCGCGTGCGCGAAGGCACGGTGACCATTCGCCCGCTCGCCGGCACGCGTCCGCGCGGCGCGACACTGGAGCAGGACAAGGCACTCGAGGCCGAGCTGCTGGCGGATGAGAAAGAACGCGCCGAGCATCTGATGCTGCTCGACCTTGGCCGCAATGATGTCGGCCGTGTCGCGCGCTCGGCCAGCGTCAAAGTCACCGATCAGTTCTTCATCGAGCGCTTCAGCCAGGTGATGCACATCGTCTCCAACGTCGAAGGTCAGCTCGACGGGAAATACGACGCGCTCGATGCGCTCGCGGCCGGCTTTCCGGCCGGCACCGTCTCGGGCGCCCCCAAGGTGCGGGCGATGCAGATCATCGACGAACTCGAACCGCAAAAGCGCGGGATCTATGCCGGATCGGTGGGTTATTTCTCCGCCGCGGGCGAGCTCGACAGCTGCATCGTGCTGCGCACGGCGTTGATCAAGGACGGCATGATGTATGTCCAGGCCGGCGCCGGGATCGTCGCCGATTCCAACCCCCAGGCCGAGCAGCAGGAATGCGTCGACAAGGCCAAGGCGCTGTTCCGCGCCGCCGAAGAGGCCAAGCGATTTGCGAGCGCGGCGCGGCGGGGACAATAGCTTGCCGCCGCACTATATATTACTGGCGGCTTTGCCCGGACGGTTCCCGCGAAGGGACCGAAACATTCCGTCAGGGTGGCCAGGCGACTGCAAATGAAGGTTACGAACATGGACGCGAAAACCGAACCGCGATGGAAGCACGATGGCGTGCGCGTCATTCCGGCCCATGCGCTCGATCCCAACACGGCGCAGACGCCGGGCATGGATCGCAAGGCCGCCATCAATTATGCCCGCGTCGGCGCCCAGAAGATTTGGGCTGGCACGGTGAATATTCGTCCCAACGCCAAGACCGGAGCACATCACCACGGCGAGCTGGAAAGCATCATCTACGTGGTGCGCGGCAAGGCGCGCATGCGCTGGGGCGAACGGCTCGAATTCACCGCGGAGGCCGGTCCCGGCGATTTCATCTATGTGCCGCCCTTCGTGCCCCACCAGGAAATCAATGCCAGTTCGAGCGAGTCGCTCGAGTGCGTGGTGGTGCGCAGCGACAACGAAGCGGTCGTGGTCAATCTCGACATCGAGCCGGTTGAGAAGCCCGACGAGGTGTTATGGATCGATCCAATCCATAAGGGGTGACACGCAAGATCGAGTCGTTCCGGCCGAGCCGCGCAGCGGCGAGAGCCGGAATCCATAGCCACAGCCCGTGGTTATGGATTCCGGGTTCGCGGGCTTTGCCCGCGCCCCGGAACGACACGTCAGAAACTAACTAAGGCGCGTACTCATAAATCCGGTTCTGTGAGCGCGGCTTGCTGAGTGTCCGCTTCGCTCCGCAAGCGACTGAATTGCTGCGCCGCCGCGAATTGCAGCGATGTGCCAATCGCGACCAAATGCACCGCACCAAATTTAGATCTTCCCTCGATCACCCCGTCGGCTGACCGGGCGCGGCTAGGCCGCTTCTTACGTTGTGAAGACGAATCGAGTTCCGAC
>WNFR01004924.1_pt1 | contig 15611 bp, 15 predicted proteins | sample 5400221 | NCBI WGS metagenome assembly WNFR01 (sample SAMN13153357, study PRJNA577476) | soil metagenome | isolation source: 40 cm soil under Madrone tree | place: USA:California | collected 2016-06-14 | reverse complement strand
GGCAAGTTCGTCAGGATGCTGGATACTAATCTAGCACGATGCTCCGCAAAACGAGCAAGTTGACAAGACCTCTTACGCTTCTGGCAACGTGAACTTGCGCCCCTGCAAGCGCTTGACGAAGGCGGGACGGCGCAGGTGAGCCCGGACCCAGGTGCGGAAACGCTCTTGAAACTCCCGGGTCTCTTTGAATTGCTCGGCAGCTTCACGCAGCTCAATCAATACTCGAACGGCTTCGTCATAGCCTGGGCCCGTACCGCGCGTCACCGCCAGATCGACTTGATGCCAGTAATCGTCCTGGTGATCGTGGATATCTTGCAGGTGACGCTGACGGGCCAGTTGCTCCTGCTCGCGCTTCTCGCGTTCCAGTTGGGCTTCAATCGCCTTGCTTTCGGCGAGTAGCGTGGCGTAGGTGATACGCTCACCCGTTGGCGGCGTCACTCTGGTCTTGTCCTGGCCCAGTTCGCGCAACTCCCTGACGAGTAGGCGGCTCAGACCTGGCTCATTGTGTGCTAACCGCACCAGATAATCGTTTTGGCGATCTGGAGGCAGCAACTTGACCCACGCGGTAACATCATCGCCAGTCGATGACACGGCCGCGTTGCTATGTCGAGCTGCCGCGACGAGCAGTTCTTGCGGCACTCGCAACAATTCTGCCAGCGCCTGTTGTGCCGCCGTCAGCGTGCCAAAACCGGGCGGAACAGGTGGCACACTGATTTCCCAATCCTCTTCTTCGTCCTCGTCCTCATCCTCATCCTCATCTTCTTCATAGCCCTCCATCATGAGCTGGCCGGCCAACCAGACGATATACAGCGCCCGCAGATCGCCTTCCATCAATTCATCGCGCATGGCGATGAGCGATCCTAGTTCATAGTCAATCCATTCGTCGGGCGCTTCCATCTCGCCAAAGTGGATATCGAGGATATCATAATCCCGGTGCCGGGTGAATGTGACGAAATCTTCGAAATCGTAGCCATCGATGAGATCGACTGGCAAGATGCCATGCGGAAAACGGAATGCCAGTTCGGGCGCGCCCCAGTTGGCCCAATAGAGGAAGCCATCGAAGTACTTGTGGAGCACGTCGATAGGATCGTGCTTGAAGTCACCCCAGTGATATTCGATGAGGGCGTGGGTGGAAGATGCCTCGATGTGACTGGAAAGGGCATCGACCGCATCGAGTTGTTCCCGTGTCAGAGGTCGATCAATGGTCATGAATTCGTAACGCTGGTATTCGCTCATTACTGCTGTCCTCCATGAGGAGCACTTACTCCTTCACCGGCTTGCGAGCGCGAATGAAGGCACTGACAAATCTTCCATCTACATCATTGCGTTCGCTTTCTGAAAGCGAGGCGAGGGAAGCTTGTGCTCCACTCTCTGTAATATCATTGAGAGAATAGCGCCGTGTCACCTCAACATCGACATCAGTGAAGCCTGCATCATGGAGCAGATGTCGATAGGTCTCTTCTTCCAATGCGCCGGCAATGCAGCCAGCCCACGCCTCGAGATCAGTACGAATTGCAGCTGGGAGGTGTCCTTGAAAGACAATATCCGCAACAGCAAAACGCCCCCCAGGGACAAGCACACGGTAGGCCTCTCGAAGTACCTGCCGTTTGTCGGCAGAGAGGTTAATCACGCAGTTGGAGATCACGACATCAACGGCATGCGCTGGCAGAGGAATATCTTCTATAACGCCTTTCAGGAAGCGCACGTTCTCTACACCTGCCTCAACACGGTTATGCTCTGCTAACTCAAGCATCGCATCGGTCATATCCAGGCCATAGGCAAACCCTGTTGGCCCAACACGCCGTGCCGAGAGGAGCACATCAATGCCTCCTCCGCTTCCCAGATCAAGCACTCTTTCACCTGGTTTGAGTTCTGCCAATGCCGTCGGATTGCCACATCCAAGGGACGCAAGTGCTGCCGCTACAGGCAACTCACCAAGTTCTGCACTGCTGTAGAGATCATCGGTCACGGCATCACTATTGCCAGTACCGCAACTACTACTGCTTGTACCACAGCAGCTTGTACCTGTGCCACAGCACCCAGCAGTCGCAGGCTCACCTTCATTCAACACCTGCAACGCGGTGCGTGCATATCGCTCACGCACTTCTTCACGGAGCTTTTCATCATTATGTGGAACTGTACTCATGTCATGTGTCCTTTCTATCTATTCTTCTCATACTTCGCATTGTGCAATGCGTATTTGCTGTCTTTTAGACGGAGTTTTTCCCAAAAGGACGCAATACCACTCGTGTTATCCATAGCCAGAACCGCACTGCTGGTTCGTACAGCAGGCACATCTAGGCTGATAATCAATGATTTTTCCTAATCGATCAAACTCAAAATGGCAGCAGTCCAACAACATCGCCTTCAGTTTTTCTCGTGCTCTCTGCACTCGTGATTTTGCCCCAGATAGGGAAAGTCCCAGCCGTTCTGCCAGTTCCCGTTGGGTAAGTCCTTCATATTCAGTCAAGAGAAGAGCTTGACGATATTCATCAGGCAAACTATTAACCATTGTTCTGACACCGGGCAGCAAGTCCTTCACGACATCATCATCCACAACAGGCTCCTCCGGCAAAAGGAGCGCTTCTGAGAGTGCAACTGTCGCTTTATGTTGCCGATAGTAATCTGCAATCACATTGCGAGCAATCTGATACATCCAACTTTGGAGTTTCTCTTCATCGCGGAGAGTATCAATACGGGCGTGGATTTTCAGAAAGACCTCTTGCAGAATATCTTCTGCATTGTATTCGTCTGGGATGCGTTTGAGTATGAACTGTTTGATTCTTGGGTGAAATTCTTCCCATATTTTTTCTGTCGTCATAACCATAGGCACTTCTCCTTGGCGCTCTTACCTGCCCTATCTCAATTGTACACCCTCGGTACAGAAGGCTGCTGTGCTGCACTGCTGGAACGCGCATCGTATGTATGATCTTTTCATACATAGAGACGGGAATATAGCCAAAAAGACGCAGAAAGCTTCACTATGGAGTACGGATGAGCCCAAACTTTGTTATTTTCTCACCACTCATGGTATATTTATATCAAATCAGATTGATGTAATCAGAAAGGCAAAACCGTATGAAACAGCGCGTCCTTTTTCTCTGCACGCACAATTCAGCGCGTTCACAAATGGCTGAGGGGTTGTTACGGCAACTTGCAGGAGATCGCTTCGAGGTGTTTAGCGCCGGTACTGAGGCGACGCATGTGCGTCCTCTTGCTATTAAGGCAATGGCTGAACTTGGCATTGATATTTCACAGCAACAATCCAAAACACTCGACCGCTACCTTAACGAGCCATTTGACGAAGTGATTACTGTGTGTGACCAAGCAGCAGAAGCCTGCCCCATCTTTCCAGGTGCCGTTCATCGTCGGCACTGGTCACTTGCAGACCCATCAAAGGCTTCTGGCAATGAGAACGAGCAACTAGCCGTGTATCGTCGTGTGCGTGACGAGCTCCGGTCGAGGATTGAGGAAGAGTTGCTGGCAGAAAAGGAATAGAAAATATTTTGAGAGGGAGTGAACAAAGAAAAAAAGGATGCGCGCTTTCTTTCCTATTATCGTTCTCTTTCGGTGCCGGCACATGATATGATAGGCATGAAGAGCATGTAAAATAGTCTTTCCAGGGGAGTCTATATGCGTTTACCACCCGAGGAAACCGAGCGATTCTATCGCATTTGGTTTGCATTATTGCACTATATCAATACGCAGTTGCAACTCGTCCCTGCCTTTCCTGCTACCCCCGGAGTGGAAGAGGTCTCCACAGAAGTAACAATGCAGCTGCGCGATGCTCTCTGGGCCAATGATGCCCTGCGCGAACAGTTCATTACTGACAATCCGGCTCAGTTGTCTGCTGAGGACCTTGCGCTGGTCGCCAGTTGGCAGTACCGCGTCGCAGGAGCATTCTTCATCTATCGCTCCTTGCAAAAATATACTATCTTTCTGTCCTCTACTACTCCAGCTCATGCCTATGGTGTCCTGGGGTTAGTGAGCACGATCGAAGAAACGGTTCCCCTCCCTCTTCCGGTGTATACTCAAGCCGTCTTACTCCCTTTCGAGCATTCCATCATTTATGATAGCCTCCTCACCTCTTACAATGTGGTGTTTGGTTCAGGATACCGCCAGGATCTGCAAGAGACGTACCGCAATATCCAGGAGCGCGAAGGGATCATCACCAGTTTATTGCCTGAAGATCAGGCGGCACACGCAGCAAATCAACGCAACGACATCAGAGCCCGCAATCGCAAGGTGTTCACGGCCTTTCGTCGCGAGTTAAGCAAAGGGGGTCTGAGCCCGCACATGGTCGAAGTACATACCGCAACGATAGAGGACTTCGCGCATACTACTCTTTTGGACTCTGATCCCCAACGTGGAGTGCTCGATCTAACGTTTGACGATATCCAGTCCTACTTGGACGAAAAGCCAGGCAAGCAACCTCTGACGAGCTTCAAACGATTCATGCGATTTCTCATCGGCACGGGACGAATCGACTATGAGCAGGGAGAGTACATGTATGACCTGCTCAAACACAGATGACTGGCTTAGTTTATGACTCCAGATAGGCGTACCGTTGCTCGTTCGTAGGGCAGTTATACCTCACTGCTGTCATCTTCATAAGTGATCGCATCAACCAATTCTTCGGGGAGGGGTTTACGCGGAGTTTCCCCCTCTTCTGCTGGTATATCAATCCCCCAGGTCTTTTCATGCAGTCCGACGATAGTCCTGATTTGCTCCTGTACCGGCTCAGGTAACAGTTCCGAGACAACCGCGAGCACCGCAATTGTTGCTGCATCTACCTCAATGCGTTTCATTAGAACCTCGGTAGGGGAATCGATGACCTGCTCCATACGGTCTATCACGCCCTCCAAATGTTTATGTATGAGTTCCTGTTTTTGCTTCTCACTCTCAATGGTGCTCTGTTCTACATCGTAGGTGTGTGTTTCGGATGTTACTTTTACCTCAGCCTCAGCTCTGAGCCAATCGGGTGGCTTCTGGTGATGGTATTTGTCGTGAAACCGGTCTACCTTTCGCGTTTGCTCCTCGCGCTCCTGGTTGTCGTTCACTTCGGTGCTCACTTTCTTGCTCTGCTTTGATTGATATGCGCAACGAATTAGGCGCAGCATGCAGGCACTAATATGTAACCTTCACACATTGCTATCATTATAGAACATAGTTTAAGATGAGGGGCAATAGTTAGATCATGCTACTATATCGCGCGAGTGCGTGAGGAGGTTATATGATGAGTGAGCACTTAGTGCTGGGCGGGGAGCGTGTTCCCGCCGCAGAGGGCAAGACATTTGCCGTGATCGAGCCGGGGACGGGCAAGCCTTTTGCCGAGGTAGCCGAGGCAGGGCCGGAAGATGCTGAGCGGGCTGTGCAGATCGCCTACCGGGCCTTTGAGGAGGGAAGGTGGCCGCGCCTCAGTGCGACAGAGCGCGGGCGCGTACTGCTGCAAGCCGCTACGCTGGTGCGGCAGCGATTAGAGGATATTGCTGTCATTGAAGCCCGCAATGCAGGTAAGCCTATTCGAGACGCCCGGGGTGAGATTGCGCTCGTCGCCGCAGTGCTTGAGTATTGGGGAGGAGCGGCAAACAAGATCTCCGGTGAGACCATCCCGGTGCAGGATGCTGGGCTCGAAGTTACACTGCGGGAACCTGTTGGGGTATGCGCCCTGATCACACCGTGGAACTTCCCGCTCGTGATTGCATCCTGGAAGATTGCGCCCGCCCTGGCATGTGGTAATACCGTTGTAGTAAAGCCAGCCCAGCTCACACCGCTATCAGTGCTCATGCTGGCCGATATTCTAAGGGAGGCAGGACTGCTGGCAGGCACAATCTCAGTGCTCCCCGGACCCGGGTCCGCGGTCGGTAATGCACTGGTCACTAACCCGTTGGTGTCGAAGGTTTCGTTTACCGGCTCGACCGAGGTCGGTTCTCAAATCATGCGTCTTTGTGCCGATACTATTACACGTGTATCACTCGAGCTTGGAGGCAAAGCGGCGAACGTGGTGTTCGCGGATGCGGACATGGAGAGGTGCATAGAATCCTCGGTTTTCTCTGTCTTCGGCAATAGCGGGCAGGACTGCTGCGCGCGATCGCGCATCCTGGTGCAATGTTCAATCTACGAAGAGTTTGTTGAGAGGTTCGCCAGGCGCACGGCTGCGCTCCAGGTCGGCCAGCCGCTTGATGAAAAGACGGAGGTCGGCCCGCTCATCTCCGCCGGTCAGCGCCAGCGTTCGCTCGACTATGTCGCGCTGGGTCGGCAGGAGGGAGCAGAGCTGGTCGCCGGTGGAAGTGTGCCAGAGATGTCCAATAACGAGGGAGGCTATTTTCTCCAGCCGGCTATACTCACACGTGTTGATAACAAGATGCGAGTTGCCCAGGAAGAGATTTTCGGGCCGGTTGTAGGCATCATTCCATTCGCTACCGAGGAGGAGGCAATCCGGCTGGCCAACGACACAGTGTATGGCCTGTCGGGATCGGTATGGACGCGCGACCTTGGCCGGGCTATCCGCGTAGCGAAAGGCATGCGTGCAGGTGTACTTTCGGTCAATTCCAGTCACAGCGTGCATACAGAGGCCCCATTTGGAGGCTACAAGCGCAGTGGCATCGGTCGCGAGATGGGCATGCACGCGGTCCAGCTCTATACTGAAGTGAAGAGTGTGTTCTTTTCACAGGAGTAGATATGGAATATTATGAGAAAGGCGTTTGTTCATAATCGAAACAGGAGGTCCTTGTTATTTTTTGCCAAATTTGACCGCATAATGACGTAGTATGTATAGAGAATATAGTTGCAGAAGTGCAGGTTGGCATTTGCAAGGAGTAATCCCTTATAATTCACTTGTATGTCTTCGACATCAAAGTGACATACCGGACAAAGGTGATATTTGCTTATTTAAGGAGTAGCAGCGGCATGGCAAAAATTGCGTTCCAGGCAATCACCAAGCAGTTTCCCGGCACCAGTAAACCAGCCGTCGATGCTGTTAGCTTTGAAGTGCCGGAAGGCACCACCTGCATGCTGGTAGGTACCTCCGGCTCGGGCAAAACGACCCTGCTGCGCATGGTCAACCGCCTGATCGAACCAACCTCCGGCGAGATTATCATAGATGGCACGAACGTGCTCGCGGAAGACCCGATCCAGTTGCGCCGCCGCATCGGCTATGTCATTCAACAGGTCGGGCTTTTCCCGCATCTGAACATTGCCGAGAACGTGCGCGTGACCGCCGAGATAGCAGGTGGTTGGACGAAGCAGCGTCTCAACGAGCGGGTTGACGAGCTCTTAGACCTGGTTGGCCTGCCGCCCACGGAGTATCGCAAGCGCTTCCCGCGCCAGCTCTCGGGTGGACAGCAGCAGCGTGTGGGACTGGCCCGCGCAATGGCAACCGACCCGGCGATCCTGCTGATGGATGAACCCTTTGGCGCTCTCGATGCCATCACGCGCGCCCGTATGCAAGATGAGCTGCTGCGTATCCAGCACGATGTACGCAAAACCATTCTCTTTGTCTCACATGACATCGAAGAAGCTTTTAAGCTCGGCAACGAGCTTGCCGTAATGCACGAAGGCAAGCTGCTGCAGACTGGCACGCCGGTTGATCTACTCTTGAACCCGGTTGACGACTACGTGCGCAAGCTGGTGGGCGCGGATAATATCCTGCGCCAGCTTGAGTATCTACCTGTTTCCGATGCCCTGGATAATGAACCCGAGGCGGTGTCTTCGGCACATTGGGGAGATGTTCCAACAATTCCTTCTGATGCTACATTGCTTAATGCCCTGTTGAAGCTACTGCAAACCAATGCCCCCACCCTCGCCGTCGAAGACAAAGATACCCAGGAACTCCTCGGATACATTACCCTCGAAAGCATCACACGCGAAATCACCCGGGCACAAGGTAACAAAACTACGGCGGAAGAGACAAGAATATAAGTCACCGCACGATGAGTGCGTCTATTGAGGGAGTTTCATGCACTACATACTGCAGCCCTACAACTATGATCTGAGCGATCCGGAGAGCATTCCTAATCTGTTCTTGAAGCACCTGTCACTCGTCGGGATCACTATGTTAATTTCTATCATCATCGCCATCCCTGTGGGGATATTGGTGGCGCGCAGCCGGCGACTCTACTTTCCGGTGATCTCCGTTTCAGACTTTTTGTACACCATCCCTAGCATTGCAGCGTTTGCTCTCCTTATCCCCATCACCGGATTGACACCCGCAACCGCTCTCATCCCTCTGGTTCTCTATAACCAGCTCGTATTGATCCGTAACACCGCGGCAGCCGTAAACGGTATTGATCCCTTGCTCATTGAAGTGGGCCGGGCGATGGGAATGAAACCGCGCCAGGTACTTTTCCGCGTTACCCTGCCGCTGGCACTACCCGTGATTGTCGCAGGTATTCGCATTGCAACAGTGACGACGGTGGGTATAGCAGCCCTGGCTACACTGGTAGGACAGAGTACATTAGGAGATCTGATTTTCCAGAATCTTGCGAGCAGCGATATGGATGCAGTTGCTGCCGGTGCTATATTGACGGCTTTCCTGGCTATTGCTGCTGATCTTCTATTGTTGGCCTTGCAGGTAGGGCTTAACAGGGGACGTAGCGCACTGTCCGTTGCATAGAAGGGAGGCCTGCACGCGATGGCATATCTCAACTTTATTCTGGACCCCAAGAACGACTTCCTGGGGCAGACTATCGAGTATCTCAAGCTCTGCGGCATTTCTATTGGCGCGGCAATAGTCATCGGAGTTGTACTGGGTGCGCTGGTCACACGCAATGCATTCCTGGCTTTTATTGCAGTAAACCTGAGCGGTCTGATGCGCGCAATTCCCATCATTGCGGTCTTAATAGTGTTTGTCCCTATTTTTGGTATCGGCTTCCTACCCGCCATTATCGCTTTGATTGTGCTGGGCATCCCGCCAATCTTGCTCAATACCTATACAGGAATTCGCGGAATCGACCCTGCTACTATCGAGGCAGCGAAGGGCATGGGGATGACATCCTGGCAGATCGCCACGCGGATACAAACTCCGCTTGTCACCCCACTCGTCGCGGCGGGCATTCGTACCTCGGCGGTGCAGATCGTGGCGACGGCTACCCTGGCCGCGTTCATCGGCGCAGGGGGCTATGGCGACTACATTGTAGACGGTCTCAACGTCTTCAATTATACGGAACTCATTGTTGGGGCAGTCTCCGTAGCTATTCTTGCGATACTCGTAGAAGTGTTTATGAGCTGGTTGCAGAGTGTCTTGACTCCTGAAGGCCTTAAAGTGCAGGAGCAAGCAGCAGCAGCCAGAGCATGAGACTATTCCGTGCAGTATCGTATACTGCACACCTTTATTCTGGTTCGTAATAAGTTTAAGGAGGAAGAAATGGCTCTTCTCAGGCGTTCATTTGGAGCGAAGTTCTTAGTACTGTTCGCTCTCATTCCTATGCTCATCTTGTCAGCATGTGGTGGTTCCACCGGAAGTCCAACCGGCAGCGGTACGTCTACGCCATCGAAGGTACCGATTACGGTTGGAAGCAAACTCGATCCCGAGGCGCAGCTACTTGGCGAGATGTATGTCTTACTGCTGCAGAAGGCTGGCTTCACAGTGACGCCAAAATTAGCTTTGGGGCAGACACCTACCGTGTTCGCTGCACTTCAGAGCAGCGCGATTGATCTTTACCCAGAATTCACTGCGACAGGGCTGAATCTATTGGGCGTAACGTCATCATTCAATCCAGCAAAGGATTATCAGGCTGTCAAGAGCGGCTTCGAGCAGAAGTACCACATTACCTGGCTCGATTACGCACCTTTGAATGATGGTTATGCCCTTTGTACATCGCAGGCCCAGTCTCAGGCGCTTGGTGTCACCACCCTCTCGCAACTGGCCCCAAAGGTATCGCAGTTGACCCTGGCAACTCAGAGTGACGGTGTTACCTTCTTCGATGATTTAAAGGCAACCTACGGATTCCAGACAAGTAGCTTCAAAGCAGTGAAGAAGGTTGACTATTCAATCGGTTTCGCTGCTGTGAAGAGCGGGGCGGCCCAGGTAACCGAGTGCTACACTACTGATGGATCAGTTACAACGCAAAACTTCATCTTCCTCAATGATGATAAGCATGGGTTTCCAGAATTCCACCCTGCGCCTATTGTGCGTGACTCTATATTACAGAGCGATCCTGGCATCGCGACTGCACTCAATCCACTCGCGCCAAAGCTAACGACTCAGGTGAGTATCCAGTTGCAACAGAAGGTTACACAGATGAAAGCAAGTGGCACGTCAACTAGCGAGGCAGTCAAGCAGGTGGCAAAACAGTTCTTGCAGAGTGTAGGATTATATTAAATCAACTGAGCTGAGTAGTGCAGGAGGCACCAGTTCTTAGTTTTCTTAACAATCCTGGTTTGTAGAGAATGAGCGGAGAAATGTTCTCCTTGAAATGTTTCTCCGCTCGTTTATTTGAGCTCTTGTTTGCAAAGTAGAGTCGTCACCCGCTCGAGCAAAGAGATATGGTATAATAGAGTAAAGCAATCTGCTCATTTCACACTCTATTCACACTCTATGGAGCGCCGGGAAGCCTGGTCGGCAGGTCCTGGTGCTTTTTGCGTTTCTGAGGGGCTGGATGCTTCTCGACACGCGAGATCCCGCACCGAGCAACGTGGAAAGGATGGTTCTGTCGATGTCAGCCACGATTTCGCTGCTCTTTGGCTTGCTGGTGGCGATTGTCATCCTGGCCACTCTTGCCACACGGTTGCGCATCCCTTATGCCATCCTGCTTGTCCTTGGTGGCTTGTTCCTCGGCTTTGTCCCGGGTCTTCCCAGTATTACACTCAATCCAGAGTTGATCCTGGTGCTCTTTTTGCCGCCGCTGATCTATTCCTCGGCCTGGCTCACCTCCTGGCGCGTATTCCGCGCGAACCTGCGCCCGGTCTTGCAGCTGGCTCTCGGCCTGGTCCTGGTCACGACGATCGTCATTGCCGTGGTCGCGCATGTCGTCGCAGGTCTGTCCTGGCCGGTCGCCTTTGTCCTGGGAGCAATAGTCTCACCCACCGATGCCGTGGCCGCCAGTGCGACCGCCCAGCTGCTGGGCCTTCCTCGGCGTATCGTGACCGTGATCGAGGGTGAGAGTATGGTCAATGACGCCACCGGGCTCGTCGTCTACCGCTTCGCCGTGGCTGCGGTGGTCACCGGGAGTTTCTCCCTGTGGCAGGCAAGCCTGCAGTTTGTCATCGTGAGCCTGGGCGGACTACTCATTGGGCTCGTTATCGGCTGGCCCGTGGCCTGGCTGCACCGGCACCTGGACGACGCTCCCATCGAAATCACCATCACGTTGCTCACGCCCTACGCCGCCTACCTGGTGGCAAACGCCCTCCAGGTATCAGGAGTCCTGGCGGTGCTCTCAGCGGGGCTCTATTTGAGCCACCAGTCGTCGCGCTTCTTCTCCTCCAATACGCGTCTGCAAGCCAACGCCGTCTGGAACGTGCTGGTCTTTTTGCTCAACGGCCTGGTCTTTCTGCTGATCGGCTTGCAACTGCGCAGCATCCTGGAAACCATTGCAGGCCCCGCTTTGCTCACGCTGGTCTGGCAAGCGCTGCTCATCAGCCTGGTCGTTATCGCCGTGCGCATCGCCTGGGTCTTTCCCGCGGCCTCCCTGCCACGCCTGGTCAGCCCTCGCTTGCGCGACCGCGACCCATATCCAGGATGGCGCCCTATTACGATGATCGCCTGGATGGGCATGCGCGGAGGTCTCTCGCTTGCAGCAGCGCTGGCCCTGCCTCTCTCGCTCGCCGGCGGCGTACTCTTCCCACAGCGCGACCTCGTCATCTTCTTCACCTTTGGTGTCATTCTGGTCACGCTGGTCGGACAAGGATTGAGCCTGGTGCCCCTCACCCGGCTGCTCGGTCTCGAGCGGGACAGTTCCTTGGGACAGGAACACGCGCAGGCGCATCTCGTGGCGGCACGTGCGGCCCTCTCCCGCCTGGATGAACTGGCAACCGAGGCGTGGGTTCCTCAAGACGCGCTCACCCACCTGCGTTCCCACTATGCACAGAAACTGCGCGCCCTCACTGAGGCGATCGATGGCGCGGGCAATGAGCGCTTTGACGGGCATGCGCCGGTCAAGCAGCGGCTCCGACAAGAGGTGCTCACAGCCGAACGGGCAGCGGTGATCGGGTTACGCGACCAGGGCCGCATTGATGATGAGACGCTCCGCCTGGTCGAGCGGGAGCTGGACCTGGAAGAGCAACGCCTGCAGGACTAAGGCGACCAGAGGAAAGGGTGGAAACTATGCGTGCTGCACATGCCACAGCGCCTACCCTACGGATAATCGTGACGGCTGATCCGCGGGCCTGGATGGGCGCGCTGCAGCAGGCAGGACACCGGGCAGGAGCCACTTCATCGGCGGCTCCTTCCTTTCTCTCCTTGTCGCTACTCCTGCTGGTCTTTGTCGTGTCGCTCCTGCTGGCGGTAGGAGCCTCCGCCTGGTTTACGCGCAGGTTGGAGACCATCAGTGATCTCTTCGACCTTTCTCCAGGGCTCTTGAGTTTGCTGGGGGCGCTGGGAGCCAATATTCCCAATTACGTCGCCTCGTTCGTCGCAGTCGCGTCTGGTCAGTACGTGGTGGGTCTGGGCATCATTCTCGGTTCCAATATCTACAATATGGCCATCATTTTGGGCATCTCCACCTTCGCGTCGAAAGCCCAGCAAGGCATTGCCTTGACCCGCACAGCTGCGCGGGATGTGCGCGTGGTGGCCGCCTATACCCTGGCGATCATGCTGACCACGCTGCTTGCCGTCGGGCTCCTCTCGTGGAGAGCTGGTGGTGCCACGCTCCCTCTCTCCATCCCGGTGACCGTCGTGCTCCTGGCCACGAACTTGCTCTCGCTTGGACTCTTTTGCATGCTTGCCTTCCACTCACTGCAGCGTGTACCGCATAGGCATCCTGTAACGGAGACGCCCACTGCTCTCATCGATGAAGCAGACTATCTCCCACCGGGCAAGAGGCGGATGGCCGCGACTCGCTCTCTTGGTGAAGCAGTGCTCGCGCTGGTGCTGGCCCTTGGTGGCGTGATCGTGATGGTGCAGACGGGACAAGCCTTCGCGGTGGACATCCACCTGTCACAGGCGATCCTGAGCCTTGTAGTCCTTGCCGTGGCAACGTCGCTGCCCAATACCGTGGTCGCGTTCACGCTGGCTCGGACGAATCGGGCCTCCGCCTGCGTGGAGGAAGTCTTGAGCAGCAATAGTATCAATGCCTCCCTGGGCATTGCGCTTCCCTTGCTCCTGTGGCAGCACATCCATCCAGATCCCGTGCTCTTCTTCCCGGATGCGCTCCTCATGGTGGCGCTCACGCTCACCGCGCTGATCGGCGCGCTCAGGCAACGGGTGAGTCGTTTGACCGGGTTCCTGCTGGTCCTGGTCTACGTCAGTTGGGTTGTGGTGCATGCCTTCGCATAGCACCTCTTGAAGAGCATTGAGTCAATTTCCCGTTCCAGAGCCGGGACATGGCCAGGTTCTGATCCGCATGAAAGCCTCATCGCTTTGCGGCAGCGACTTGCGTGCGATCTATCGACCAGCTCAGCAGGGGACAGGACCCGAAGCCTACCAGGGAGTTATTGCCGGGCATGAGCCATGTGGCATCATTGAACAGGTTGGACCGGGCGTAGCACATTTTAACGTGGGCGACAGAGTGATCGTCTATCACATCGCTGGCTGCGGTGCGTGTCGCGATTGCCGTGCTGGCTGGATGATCAGTTGCAGCCAGCCGGAACGTGCTGCTTATGGTTGGCAGCGTCCCGGCGGCCATGCCGAGTTTCTGCTCGCTGACCAACATACCCTCGTTCACCTTCCCGATGAGCTAACGTACCTGGATGGTGCAATGGTGGCCTGCGGCCTCGGGACAGCATATGCAGCCTGCATTCGTACAGACGTATCAGGCCGGGATGCTGTGCTGATCACGGGCCTGGGTCCCGTTGGGATCGGAGCCGCACTGCTTTGCCGGGCGATGGGGGCGCAACAGATCGTGGGGGTAGAATTTGTGCCGGAGCGACGCGCCCTCGCGCAGCAACTGGGCTTCACGGATATCGTATTACCGGACGAGAGTGGTGATGCGCTCAAAGTGCTGCTTGACAAGACAAATGGGCATGGCTTCGAGGTAGCTATTGATTGCTCGGGCAATGCTGATGCACGCCGCCTCTGCCTGCAGGCCGCTCGCGAGTGGGGGCGTGTCGTCTACGTCGGCGAGGGTGGCACCGTCACCTTTGAACCCAGTCCCCTGCTGATCCACAAACAGTTGACCCTGTATGGCTCATGGGTGTGCAGCCTGCCACAAATGGAGGATCTGCTAGAACACCTCGTGCGCTGGAACCTCCATCCCGAAGTGATGGTGACGCATCGGTTTCCAATCGAACAGGCAAAGCAGGCCTATGAACTCTTCGATAGTGGTAAGACGGGCAAGGTGGCGATTGTCTGGGAATAGTTCCGGTGATCGTCGCCTGCAGAGCTTTCTGTAAAAAAGCGTATTCACCAGAGTGTAAATTGTGCAATTAAGAAGCTTTTTTCTCTGCAGCGGCTTCGACAGGAGTCCCGACCTCACTGTTTTCCCAGAGCTGCCTCACCAACCTCTGCTTCAAAGCCCGCTTTTTGCACACCGGCGATCGCACAGGCTTCATCGTTGTCTGGCACGTCGCCGCTCATGCCAACTGCTCCGATTACCTGCCCTTCGTGAAGAACAAGCACTCCACCAGCTACCGGAGCAATGCGTCCACCGGAGATAGTGTTCAGAGCAGCCCAGAATTGCGGATTCTCGCCAGCACGCTTCGCCATGGCCCGGCCGCCGATGCCCATACCCACCGATCCCCATGCCTTTGCAAAGGCAATGTCAGGCCGGAGATTCCCACTCCCATCCTCGCGCTTCAGGACCAGAAGACATCCACCGGCATCGACAATGGCTACGGTCATCGATTTGCATTTGACTTCGCGAGCCTTCGCCAACGCTCCGTCGGCGATCTGGACCGCTTGTGCCAAAGTTAATCCACGCATTGCGAGCTCCTTCTTTCTCCAACGCTTCCCTATGGTGCCTGCCCCGCACGTTCGTGCTTGGGCACAAAGCGACGAACCGCGTTGAAGCAAGCCGCTCTTAGAGACCTTCTGCAGGGTACTGATCCTTCGGCCATGGATTGGCGTGAACCATGACACCGATGATCATGCAAGGCTTGTCGGACTTGTTGCTCCATGCGTGATTGACGCCCTTTACGATGGCCGTATCGCCGGGCTTAAGCAGTGTCTCGTCCATATCGGTCACAAGGTAGATCTCACCATACGCGACGACGAACATGTCGCATGTGTCTGTACGGTGCATGCTTGGATGACGTGCGAGATCCTTCTCGGTAGGTGGGTACTTCTGCTTCACCTTTTTGTTCAGATCCTGCAGGATCTCGATGTGCTTCCTTGTGTCCTTGATGTCGGGCGGGATCTCCAAGGCGCGGAAGGTCAGGCCGTTCTCTGCGGGTTCACGGGCGGTGACATCCGCTCCGCGATCTCCCGGGGCCTGGTTGTTCACAGGTAGCTCCGTCGTGGCCCAAAGCGTGGATCGCCAAAAGATCTCAGGCACTTCCTGATGATTGGGAGAGTCGCG
>WNFR01003785.1_pt1 | contig 15613 bp, 14 predicted proteins | sample 5400221 | NCBI WGS metagenome assembly WNFR01 (sample SAMN13153357, study PRJNA577476) | soil metagenome | isolation source: 40 cm soil under Madrone tree | place: USA:California | collected 2016-06-14 | reverse complement strand
GCAAAAACCAAGCAGTTGATTTGGCGCGGCAGTTCCGAAGACACAGTGTCAGATAAGGCCGAAAAAAACGAAAAGAACCTGGACAAGGGCGTGGCAAAGATGTTCAAGAAGTTTCCTCCGAGTGCGCCAAAAAGTTAAGGGATGTTGTCGCAAGGACAACCGCTCAAAAATGAACGTTCAAAAGGAGGGATTGAGGATGAAAGCGCGCAAGCTTGGCAACTCCGACCTGGACATAACTCCCGTGGGTTACGGAGCCTGGGCTATCGGCGGCTCCGGCTGGCAGTTCTCCTGGGGATCGCAGAATGACAACGACTCCATCGCCGCCATTCACCGTTCACTCGAACTCGGCGTCAACTGGATCGATACGGCCGCCGTCTACGGTCTGGGACACTCCGAGGAAGTCGTCGCTCGCGCGCTGAAGGAGTGGCACGGCCCCAGGCCGCACGTTTTTACTAAGTGCGGCCTGCGCTGGGACACCAAGGGTAACGTGCAGAAAGTGCTAAACGCCGATTCCATACGCTACGAAATCGAGAACAGCCTGCGCCGCCTTGGCGTCGATGTGATCGATCTCTATCAGATCCACTGGCCTCCCGATCCCGACTCCCCCGAACTGGAAGATGGATGGTCAACGCTCGCCAAACTGAAGCGCGAAGGCAAAGTGCGCTGGATTGGAGTTTCCAACTTCAACGTTCAGCAATTACGCCGCGCCCAAGCAATAGCACCCGTAACTTCCTTGCAGCCTCCGTATTCTGCAGTTCACCGCGAGATTGAAGAGGAGATTCTGCCCTATTGCCTGCGCGAAGGAATTGGCATCATAGTTTATTCACCTATGGCTTCCGGTCTCCTTACCGGCGCGATGACCCGCGAGCGAGCCGCCAAGTTGCCCAAGGACGATTGGCGCAGGACCAATCCCGACTTTACAGAACCAAATCTCTCGCGCAATCTGGGGCTGATCGAGCGCATGCGCGAGATAGCCAAACAAGACCATCGCCACACCGGCGAAGTCGCAATCGCATGGACGCTGCACCATCCCGCCGTGACCGGAGCCATTGTGGGGGCCCGCAATGCCCGGCAGGCAGAGGAAGTGATGCGCGCCGGCGACCTGCGCCTCACTAATGAGGACATGAACCAGATCGAAGCTTTTTTTGCCGAGACTGCCGCCTGAAGAACAAATCGCACCAACGTGTTAGAGGCGAAAGCGAGAGAACGATGAGAAACAAACTGATAACAACTATCGCGCAACTATTCTGTGCTCTCAACACCATTGCGTGCGTCGCCCAAGTGCCGACCCCGGCTGTCTCGCGGCAAAAGGAAGTGACCGCCAGAGAAGTGGTGACGGCCCTTGAGGGGGCTTACGGTGTACACCCTGGCGAGCGCCGCAACCATACCAAGGGTACTTGCGCACTGGGCACGTTTGTGGGATCGACCGAGGCGGCGGTGTATTCGCGATCAACCTTGTTTTCTGGGTCCTCAATACCTGTAGTGGCGCGTTTTTCACTGGCCGGAGGGAATCCGACTGCGCCCGACGCAGACAGGAGCCCACGGGGCATGGCGTTGGAGTTCAGGCTGCCCAATGGCAGTCTGCAGCATATGACCATGATCAATACACCGATGTTTTTCGCCGCCATGCCACGAACGTTTCTCGACAAGATGCTGGCATTGAAGCCTGACCCAGCGACGGGCAAGCCGGATCCGGAAGCCTTAAAGACATTTGCGGCAAGCCATCCCGACAATGCGGGGCAAGCGAAATTTCTTGCCGACAACAATCCACCCAAGAGCTATGCCAACAGCGCCTACTATGGCATTCACACCTTCAAGTTCATTAACCGGGAGAACAAAGTCACATTGGTCCGCTGGCGCTTCGTTCCTCAGGACGGGGAGAAGCCACTTTCCGATGCGGAGCTGAAGTCCATGCCCACGGACTTTCTCGAGCAAGCGCTGATCCACCGAACGCAGCAGGGGCCCGTGCGCTGGGACATGCTCCTCACCATTGGTGAGCAGGGTGATCCCCAGGACGACCCGACGATCCTATGGCCCAAAGAGCGGAAGGAGATCAAAGTAGGAACCCTGACGATCTCATCCGCGATGAAGCAGGAGGGCGCTGGATGCGAAAAGATCAATTACGATCCCCTTGTCATGGGCGACGGCATCGCAGCGACCTATGATCCCATTCTTCTGTTCCGTTCGTCATCTTATGCTTTGTCGTTCACCAAGCGACTGCAAGGAAAGTGATGCCTGCGATCAGATCTTCACCTGCACAGGCTGATAGTTGATGAGTGATGAGCGCCGAGCTCTTCGGCGTGAGTAGATGATGCAAACCGGGTGTTGCCACTGCCTTGTTCTCTCCCCCAATTGATTTGCGAAACAGCGTTATCGGGGTAAGATCTCCAACTTTTCCGCCGGAATGGTCTGGATCGCGTTTCTATCAAGCTTCAAATGCGAATAAACCATTTCAGGAGGAAGCCGCCGGATCCACTGATTGAGAGAGACGTCCAAAACTTCGTTCGCCTTGAACATCTCTAGAAACACCAGGTCAGTATCGCCAGTGTTTTCCACGTAATGGCCGGCGTTGGCCGGAACGAAGCCCACGTCGTTAGCGTTGAAATCCATGGTCCGTGCCGAACCAACAGGCATAAACACAGTCATTCGTCCCTTCCCCGCCATCCAGAACTGCCACTCCGAGGCATTGGGATGCCAATGGAGTTCGCGCATACCTCCGGGCCTGATCGTGTTCATGGCAACCGCAACATTCTTCGAAGCAGTAAAGTTATGCGAGTCGACGATGCGTATTTCACCGCCGGTAGTTCGCTTGGTCGGCGCCATCGCTTCCATCTTGAACGTGTACTGGACAGGAGACTGCAATTTCTGCCAGCCAATCGCTGCCTTATCTTCCGCCAATGACTTCGGCAAGTCTGCAGGAAAAATGTAAAGCGGGCCAGTCGGCAGAGTGGTGAGAGCGCTCTCCGGCAGTCCAAAGTTCTTCGACAACACGTCGGAAGGCGTGTGCGCCACGAATTCCGAGAGAAGGAATGTACCGTCTTCCGAAAACATACCTTGATCGAAGACCAGAAGGAACTCGCATCCGTCTGGCCCCAGGCCCTGGATGGAATGAGGATAGCCGGCCGGGAAATACCAGAGATCGCCCTTGCTGACGTCGTCGATAAAGATCGTCCCATCAGGATTCAGCAGCGTGACGCGAGCATTTCCGTAGAGCATGATGGACCACTCATCGGCTGTATGCCAATGGAGTTCGCGAAAGCTGCCGGCGGTCAAGCGCATGTTTACGCCCGCCAGGTCTGTGGAGGACGGCAACTCGCGCTGCGTCACCTGATGGGTCCAGCCGCCCTCTTGAATTCGCTTTTTGGTCAAATCGAACGAGTACCAAATCGGACCGACATCCCCAAAATCCGTCGGAGGAGGTGTGTTTGAGTTTGGATTCTGGTTCAGGAGTGGCTTGTTCTCCTGTCCGGGATTACTCGAAGAATGATCGCGTTCTGCCTGTTGCGTACCTTCCCGCGTTTGTGCGTGAGCAGTGAACCCGGCCAATGTCGCCGCAGCCAACGCAGCGGAGCCTAATCCCAGGACACTCCTTCTCGAAACTCCGTCGTGCATCATCTTGTCTTTCTTCTCGTCACTCATCGCATTATTTCCCTATGTAGGTGAATTCGACCAGATTCGTGCTCTGGGCCCAGGAACAAGCAAGAACAAATACAACCCTCAGTGCTGAATGAGCGCTGTACCGGTTGTTGTGCTGCTAGGCTGATTTCCTCGTCTGCGGACAAAACTCGATGAGTCTTCCGGATTGCAGCTGAGGCGCACCCTTCAATGGTTTCCGGAAGCCCTTGGGTATGTAAAACTCAATTACTTTTGCCATAAAAATCTCCTTGATCTCTCGAACTCCAACAGTCCTACCAATCCATCTGCGTTGTCGACGCGCGTAATCGCTCCACCGGAGCTTGTGCAGGAGCGCTTTACAAACAGCGCATGATCTCATCCACATAGCTCTCCCCGAAGAAACGTAGGGGAATAATTTTGTGCCGATTTTTCCAACTCTCTCAAGCGACGCGCACCGTTCGCCAACATCGCCCAGGCCATTGCGCTCATATCCGGGTCCGCAGAATCCGCCGCCCTGAGTAGTTCCTCGCCTGCATCTTCCTGTCCGAACTTGCACCACATCACTCCGCAAAGAAACACATAGTTGCTGTCCATCTTGCACTCCTCCTAGCCAGCGTTGGGGTTGCGAACATTTCTTCTAGCGTGAAATGCAATCCAACTGCCAACGGCAACCCAGCTAAAACGGCACCTTACACTTATTTATTGAATGTCAGCGTTCAAATTTCGACACTCTCTCGACCATCGCGATCTCGCGCCGTCACAGAGTTCCCGCTCTTTAATCGGTACTGTCGAGGTGAGTCTGCAACCGACGTCCGCAACCGTTACTGCCGGTTCCGCTTTGCTGCTACTTGAAAAAAGGGCTTGGCCATCATTGCCTGAATCCAGCGACACAGGATGCGCGAGCAGATGCCGTTTTGGCATGAGGCAAAAACTGGGCTTGATATATGTGGAAGGGATCTAGTTCTGCACTTGGTTGACAACTCGCTAACGCGAAGAGCCACCCCTAGACGGCCCTAGTGTCCAGAGAGCAATAGCCGCGTCAGCATTTGGACAGATGTCGATGCCGCGTTCACTTGTCGAGACAAACTAACACCGCGAAGACCGCAGGGTGAAATCTGTAAGTGAACGGATCCATTGAGTAAGACGACCTCCATCGACGCTTCTTTCTGACTGGAATGCGCCGTGCATATATGTTCAGCGGAGAAATAAAAAATGGAAACCCAGGCCTTCACATTTGCAAGTTCACCATTCGCACCCCTCGCCATCGGTTTTTTTGGCCTGGGTACTGGCTACTTCATTTGGGGTGGTCAGGCGCTGTTTGGATTTCCCAAGGCCAGTCCGGAAGTAAACAGGAGTCTGGGTCTGTGGGGCTTCTGGATGCCGGGCTTCATGCAGTTTCTCACCGGCATTTATCTGCTGACCGGACTAACGTGGTTCAACGTCTTCGGCAAAACGGTCTCTTCTCCTCTGTATATGGCGGGCCTCGCGTTCACGGCTTATGGGATTCACTGGTTTGCTATGGCCTACCGGCGATACATCGATTCCAGCGCCCAGCCGGATGGCTGGATGGCGATTGCGTTCTTGTTTCTCAGCATTCTTGGCATTGATATCTTTCGCCGCGCCGGAGACATCCCTGTGATGCTCATCTTTATCGGCCTGACCCTGATCTACGCGATCGAAATTCCTACGCGCTTGCTGTCCTGGAATCCAGGCGGTCGCCTCGTAGGGTTGTTCCAATTTGTCACTGGCATGTGGTTGATGTATTGCACGTATGCCATTACCGTCGATCTGGCACTGGGCAGCAAGGTCTGGATCTAAAGAGTCAATCACGCAACGTCCATTGATATTGACGCTCGAGGGGACGTGCACGACGTGTTCGCTCCAGAGTGCTGACAAGAAGCGGAGATAGTCTCTCCGGAAACGGCTCGCACATGATCACATTGCAGTTCATAAAATCGAGCGTTATTTGTTTGCTTTTGGCCGCAACTGCGCACGCGCAGTCGACCGGATCCCGCCACTCCGATATCGGAGCAGGCGTCAGATCAAAAGCCCCCGCTCCATTGAATATTTTGCGAGATTTGAACAGCTCGATTGAAAGGGTGGTGACCCAGGTGTCACCAGCCGTGGTCCAGATCGCGGTGACTGGGTATGGTCCGGCGGAAGATCAGGGACATACAGAAACAGCGAAGATTACGCGGCAACGGGCCATCGGCGCGGGGATCATTGTTGATCCCGACGGGTACATCATTACCAATGCCCACGTGGTGGAGGGAGCGCAACGCATTCGCGTGATCCTTCCACCAGCGCCCGCAGGCTCTTCCCTCGACGTGCAACCCATCCATGCTGGGCAGATCATGGAGGCCAAGCTGCTAGGCACTCACAAACAAGCTGATTTGGCACTGCTCAAAATCGAAGCGACCAATTTACCCAGCGTGCATCTGCGCAACGATGTTCGCGTGCACCAAGGGGAACTCGTGCTGGCAATTGGCAGTCCCGAGGGGCTACGGGATTCAGTCACTATGGGAGTGGTTAGTTCGGTTGCACGTCAACCTGATGCGGATAACCCCATGGTGTATATCCAGACCGACGCGGCACTCAATCCCGGAAACAGCGGCGGGCCGCTGGTAGATGTGGATGGCAATGTTGTCGGAATTAATACTTTGATATTCAGCAAGGGCGGCGGCAGCGAAGGGCTGGGCTTTGCAATTCCCGCCGAGATCGTCAACTTCGACTATCAGCACCTTCGCAAATACGGCCGTGTGCAGCGCGTTGCGATCGGCGCGAAAGCACAGAACATCACGCCTACGTTGGCGGCAGGCCTGGGTTTAGCGAGAAGCTGGGGAGCGATCATTTCCAACGTCAATCCTGACGGCCTCGCGGGAGCGGCGGGTCTTCAAATGGAAGATGTCGTGGTGGCCGTTGACGATCGCCCAATCATCGCTCTTCCCGACTTCGTCGCTGCACTTTATCTCCATCCCGCTGACCAGGTTTTGAAGATCGATGTACTTCGTGGCACCCGCCCAATGTCCTTCAAAGTTCCGGTTACGGTGTATCACGACAAGATAGATGGGCTGTCCGAAATTCCTGACCTGCAGAGAAACCTGGTCAGGGAGCTGGGCATTTTTGTCACTGATTTGGACGAGAAGGTGAAACCACTGCTGCACACTGTTCACAGTGACTCTGGAATCGTAGTTATTGCCCAGTCCGCCGGGCCTAACGGCATGGACACCGGTCTGCAGCCTGGTGACATTATTTGTGCGATCGCTCACACACCACTGCAGTCAGTTGCTCAGTTGAGGGCGACACTCAGCACATTCAAGTCTGGTGACCCTGTCGTCCTTCAAGTCGAACGCGATGGAAAACTGCAATTTCTCGCCTTCGAGATGGATTGAAATCCACTTTCGTCCTCGACGGAACACGCGACCATTTGTGCCTTAAGCTATGAGCAGTTTGGCCACCTCGAAAGTCGCTTCTCGACGCATACTTGCTGTTGTGCTGCGTTATGGAACGGCTGCCGTTTCAGTCACAATGGCTCTGGCGGCTGCTCTTCTCCTGCGCCATCACGGTTTGCCGCATCCCTTCACCTCGTTCTCTTTCGCGGCGATCGCTATCACTTTTTGGTATGCCGGAACTGGGCCGGGTCTGCTCGCTCTGCTACTTTCCTTTGCGGCGATGAGCCATTTTTCGATCCCCATCAAAATCGGCGGCGCTTCCTCAGAGTCCTACGTGATTATTTACGGAGTGTTTGGTTCGTTCGTGAGCTGGTTTAGCTCTTCGCATCGTCGCGCAAGCCGATTGCTCACCGAAGCTCGCGACGATTTGGAAGTTCGAGTTGCACAACGGACAACCGAGCTCACCCTCACCAACGAGGAACTGCAGAGCACCCAAGCCGAACTACGGTCCGAGAAGGACCAGTTGCAGTTGCTCACCGACAAGCTCGCACAGGAAAAGATTTACCTTGAGGACGAGATTCGTACGGAGGCTAATTTTGAGGAAATCGTCGGCAAAAGCCCGGCGCTGCACCGCGTCTTAAAGCTTGTGGAGACAGTAGCACCGACAGAGTCGACCGTGCTCATTTACGGTGAGACGGGCACCGGAAAGGAATTGATTGCTCGCGCGATCCATAATCTCAGCCGACGTCATTCCCGAACATTCGTAAGGTTGAACTGCGCTGCTATCCCGACGGGACTGCTCGAGAGCGAGCTCTTTGGCCACGAAAAGGGCGCCTTCACCGGTGCCGTCACCCAGCGCATCGGCCGCCTGGAACTAGCAAACAACGGCACTTTGTTCCTCGACGAGATTGGCGACATTCCACTCGAGCTTCAGCCGAAACTTCTGCGGGTCTTGCAAGAGCGTGAGTTTGAGCGATTGGGAAGCACACGTACTTTTCGGACCGACGTGCGCCTGATTGCGGCAACGAATCGGGATTTAGGAGCCATGGTGGAGGAGCAGAAGTTTCGCTCCGACCTGTTCTTCCGCTTGAATGTGTTTCCCGTTAAACTTCCGGCGTTACGCGAGCGCTCAGAAGATATTCCGCTCCTGGTACGGCATTTCGCCGAGGAGTTTTCCCGCCGCATGAACAAGACCATCGAAATCATATCTTCGGAGACCATGAACGCTCTGTGTCAGTACCACTGGCCGGGTAACATTCGGGAATTGCAGAACGTAATCGAGCGGGCAGTGATCTTGTCGCATGGGCCAGCCTTAGTCGTACCTCACGTGGAAATTCAGCGTCGTACAACGCCGTTGCGAGACACGGAGGACGCAAGACCCAAATCCATCAGGCGCCAGCCCGTACGAAGTATTCTCGCCGAAGTTGATCGTGATCAAATCATTCAGGCTCTCAAAGAAGCAGATGGCCGCGTTGGCGGACGAGATGGCGCCGCCGCTCGCCTTGGACTCAAGCGGACCACGTTCATTACGCGGATGAACAAGCTTGGTATCGATCCCAACCAGGTGTCGGAACGTGAATTGGACACCACCGACACTTTCGACGCCTCCGGCACTTCGATCGTGCAGAACTCGACTCACGATTAAATTCTTCAAATCAAACGACATAGGAACATTTATTTTCCCTCCCTGATTTGGCACCCTCCTTGCCTTAATCAAAGCGTGAAAAGAAAGGTTCGATGTTGATGCGTGGCTTACTGAAACTTGGTTCCAGGAACTTGTTCCTCACCAGAAAACGTAGCCGGCACGGCAAAAATAAATAGGAGGAAATATGAAGAAAGTTCTTGCTCTAGTTCTGCTTTCTGTATGTATGGCGGCCCCGTCATTTGGAGCCGATGTTGTCGGTCATTCCGCTAAGGTCGCGGGCAAGGATTCTTACAAAGCCGCGAAAATCTCAGCGAAAGAAACCGGCAAGGCAGGAAAAGCGTTCGTGAAGTTCCTTTTCTAAGGAGAAGTAAAAAATTATTCAAGGAGAAAACCAAAATGAAAATCCATAAGAGTTATATCGCTGTCGGAATGATCATTGCCTTTACTCTGTTTTTTGAACTCGCAGCTCACGCCGATGAGCAAGATCAAGAAACCGAGATTACCTTCAGTCAAGCGATCCAGGTCCCTGGGCAGATACTGCCGGCTGGGACATATTTATTCAAGTTAACTAACACTGATGTTGATCTGAATATTGTGCAGATATTCAGTGCGGACAGGACCCACCTGTATGCAACTCTCGAAACAGTCCCGACCGAGAGTCGTCAAGTACCTGACAACACCGCGGTTGCGTTGGCGCAACAGGGAGCCGGAAAACCGGATGTCTTGCTGAAGTGGTTTTATCCTGGAGAGGAGACGGGTCACGAGTTCGTTTACTCGAACCAGGTCGAGAAGGAACTGGCTCAGGACAAGCAGCAAATGGTTGTGGCCAACCCACAACCAATTACCGATTCTGACGCTGCTGGATCTAACTGAACCCGCCGCGTGGCATTCGCTTGAGAGGCTCGGGTTCGAGGACCCGGGCCCTCTCGCGAAAGGTGCTTCTGCAAACGACAAGCGATCTTTGCTGCGGCTTAGCAATGCTTGTGAAGGGAAGGGCACGATGCTAAGGATCACAAAAGTCGACTCCCCATCTGAACAAAAGCTCATTCTCGAAGGACGCCTCACGGAACCTTGGATTGCCGACCTTAGTTCCCATTGGGAGGAGACCCGCTACGCTCACCCGGCGCGCAAATTCGTGGTTGATCTTAGGGGAGTGATGCGAATCGATAGTGCTGGGGAGGAGGCTCTCGCACTGATGAAGACCGAAGGAGCGGAGTTCTTGGCCACTGGAATTCGAATGAAGCACTTGGTTGAAGATCTTGAGATCAAGGCGCATCAGAAGAGCGACAGTAGGGGCCGTAGCGTCGGCGACTAGATGTTGAGAGACAAGGGCGACAAATCATGGGGGACAAAATTATTCTCTACATATCCGACAGGTCGAACCGTAGCAATTCGGTATTGGCTGCACTCAAAGAAACCGGCTGTGAGGTTGTCAGCACGAACAGCCCCACAATAGGGGTCGCCCTGTTGTACGTTATGCATACAGTCGATGCCGTCGTGCTCAATAACGGTTCGAGAGAACAGGCCAGCTTTGACGTGGCGGAGAGCTTAAGGCAAATTCGCCCAAATGTTCCCATAATGCTCCAGTGCGGTGACCAGATTGACAGCTCACCCTCATGGACAGACAGGTGCGTGAGCACGGGTGAACTTGCCTCCGCGGTACAAGATTTGCTGATCGTGGAGCCTGTTGTCTGATATGGACGACGAGTCTCTCCGTGCACAGCTCACAATATTCACTTAAACTCTTCGATTGGCTATGCCCGTCTGGGCGCCGACTGCTGCGCTCCTAACCGTCCACAGGGTAAGTTCAACCCTGGCCAAAAGAAACCCGCGCTTACGCTAGTGCGGTATCATGTTCTCAGATTATGTTTGAGAAACGCGGTACGTATGGCGACGTCTACGCCAATAACCATACCAACGGAGCCAATTGGCAGTATCCCGAGACCGATTGATCTTATCGAGCGAATCGCCAAAGCGGATAGTGAGTACCTAAGCTCGAGGCTTTCTTTGAAGATGCGATTCGGGATACCATTGAGCGCTTTGAAGCAACGGGGTCTCCCGTGGTTACGGACGGCGAACAGAGGAAGTACCATAATTTCGCGGCGTACGCCGTGCATGGACTCCCCAACACCGCTCCGGACGGCTTCAAGATCAGATACCAAAACCGGATCAGCGGATTTTCGTCGGAGTCACTGCTCCAGTCGTCCCCGCATTGAGACCCCGGAAGAAGTGCGGAACCCTTCGTTCCAACCCGGCAAGAATTGGCGCTGGTGGTAGGGACGGCTAATTTTTAATTGAAGCGTGGCGCGACTGTTCCGCTTGGCAACCGGATGGAGTCACATGGCTGCCGTGAACTTAATTGGCTCGTACAACTACGCGCTCGTGGCGCTTTCGGTGCTGATCGCCATCTTTGCGTCATACGCTGCTCTGGATCTTGCAGGCCGCGTAACGGCCGCGCGTGGTTGGACTCGCGCCGTTTGGCTGCTGGGCGGGGCTGGTGCGATGGGGACTGGCATTTGGTCCATGCACTACATTGGGATGCTGGCGTTCATCCTTCCGATTCGCGTGGCCTACCATTGGCCGACCGTTCTGCTGTCACTATTTGCGGCCATTCTCGCTTCGGTCATTGCGCTGTACGTGGTGAGCCGACAGAAAATGGGAGCGTTCCGAGCGCTCGCCGGAAGTATCCTGATGGGTGCGGGTATTGCGAGCATGCATTACATCGGCATGTCCGCAATGCGTTTACCTGCCGTATGTGAGTTTAATTCCTTTCTTGTCATCCTGTCCGTCGTGTTCGCGGTTCTGATTTCTCTCGCTGCGCTATGGATTACTTTTCAGTTCCGAAATGAGAAGACGGGGATCGGCTGGAGAAAAACAGCCGGAGCCGTCGTGATGGGTACCGCGATCCCCGTCATGCATTACACCGGCATGGCCGCAGCCAGTTTCACGCCCTCAGGCATGCCGGACCTGTCTTACGCCGTAAGCATCTCCACCCTTGGCACCGCCGGAATTGCGGCGGTCACCTTCATCGTCCTCGGGTTGGCTCTGCTGACGTCCTGGGTGGATAGGCGATTCGCTCTCCAGACCTTGGAACTGCAGGAAAAGAAGCTGCAGCGCAGCGAGGCTTACTTGGCTGAAGCTCAAAGGCTCAGTCATACCGGGAGCTTCGGCTGGAGAGTTTCCACCGGCGAGATCGTGTGGTCAGAGGAAACTTTCCGAATCTTCCAATACGACCGCACCACGATACCCACCGTGGGACTTATTCTCCAACGGGTTCATCCAGAAGATCTGGCGTTGGTGAAACAGACAATCGAGCGCGCGTCGCAAGATGGGAAAAATTTTGAACATGAATATCGCTTGCGGATGCCGGATGGTTCCGTCAAATATGTCCACGTAGTAGCTCATGCCTTGAGCGATGAATCGGGCAGCGTCGAGTTTGTTGGAGCGGTGATGGACGTTACCGCAGCAAAGGAGGCAGAAAAGACGCTTCGGGAGAGCGAGGCATATTTAGCGGAAGCGCAGCGCCTCACGCATACAGGCAGTTGGGTCTGGCGAGTAGCGGGACAAGACGCCTTACACCTATCCGAGGAATGGTATCGGGTATACGGTTTCGACCCGGAAGCTGGTGTACCGACTTGGGAGGAACGGCTGCAGCGTATCCATTCCGAGGATCGACACATCTGGGAAGCAACGATCGATCGAGCCATAAGTGAGAGGTCGGATTACGAGGTGGAATTCAGAATCCTCCTTCCGTCCGGAGCTGTCAGGTACATCCACACCGTTGGCCATCCCGTTATGAACGCATCCGGGGATTTGGTGCAATTCGTGGGTAGCTCGGTTGACGTCACCGAACGCAGGCGAGCGGAGGCGCTCCGTGAAGGAGAGAGCCGCATTTTGGAGATGATCGCGCGCGATGCTCCGCTGGAGAAAACACTGGAGAACCTGGTGCGTGTTGTGGAATCCCAATTTGCCGGCTTGCTTTGTTCTGTCCTGCTCCTCGACGAGGACGGGCAACATGTGCGCCATGGCGCATCCCCCAGCCTTCCCGAGCCCTACAACGCGGCCATCGACGGCCTTTCGATCGGGCCGAAGGCGGGATCGTGCGGCACCGCCATGTACCGCAGAGAACCTGTGGTCGTTACTGACATTCTCCAGGATCCTCTCTGGGAGGAGTACCGAGCTGTGGCCGAGCTCCATGGGCTCCGCGCCTGCTGGTCCACTCCCATACTTCAGCATTCGGGCAAGGCGCTGGGGACATTTGCTATGTATTATCGCGAACCGCGCAGCCCGAGTCCGGCTGAGACTCGCGCCCTAAAAATGGCCACCCACCTTGCCGGCATTGCCATTGAACGCAAGCACGCACGCGAAGAACGCGAACGCTTACGGCAGCTTCAGGCGGAGCTCGCACACATCAACAGGGTTACCACTATGGGTGAGCTGACCGCCTCCCTCGCTCACGAGGTGAATCAACCAATTGCCGCCGCCGTTACCGACGCCAATACCTGCCTGCGCTGGCTTACACGCAATCAACCCGATCTGGAAGAGGCCCGCCAGGCTGCATCGAGAATCGTCAAAGACGCAACCCGGGCTGGGGAAATTGTTGGTCGGATCCGCCTGGTCTTCAAAAAAGGCACTCCGGAACGTGCGTTGGTTGACGTAAATGAAGTCATTCGAGAGATGATCGTCCTCTTGCACAGCGAGGCAACGCGGTACTCCATATCAGTCCGGGCGGAACTCGAAGATCTTCCACCGGTCATGGGAGATCGCGTCCAATTGCAGCAGGTGCTGATGAACCTCATGATCAATGGCATCGATGCGATGAAAGATGTAGATGAGACGCGCGAGTTAGTCATCTGCTCGCGGCAAGCCGAAGACGGCCAACTCACGATCTCGGTCAGTGATACCGGTGTCGGGCTTCCCGAGCATCAGGCGGACAAAGTCTTTAATGCCTTCTTTACCACCAAACCTCACGGCACCGGCATGGGACTTCGTATCAGCCGCTCCATCGTGGAATCGCATGGCGGCCGCTTGTGGGCTGCACACAGCTCTCCGCACGGCGCAAGCTTTCACCTCACCCTACCCATCGCAGCTGAGACACACAAGTGACACGCATAGCGCGGTATTAGAGCCCTCATACCAAAGCATAATTGCACGGTCTTTGCCAGAGCGCTAGATTTCTATTATGGGCGCTCAGGTGAAGGCGAAAATGGTCGCGATTGTCGAAGACGATGAGTTGATGCGGGGTGCATTGCAAGGCCTGCTGAAGGTGGTCGGATTTCCGGCGCAAGCATTTGCTTCGGCAGAAGAATTTTTGCAGTCCGGTCTGCACCGCGAGACGGCATGTCTGATCGCTGATATCCGCATGCCGGGAATGTCCGGTCTGGAACTGCAGGCCAAGCTCAACGCCGAACATTTCAGCATACCGACTATTCTCATCACCGCACACGGTGACACAAAAATGCGGATGCAGGCGTTGCGAGCCGGCGCAATGGAGTTTCTAACCAAACCGTTCGACGATGAAGTCCTGCTCGAGAATATTCGAGCCGCCTTGAAGAGTTAATCCTGTTGACCGGCTTTGCACGCGTGCCCAGGAGGTTCTTTATGGGAGTTTCGCAACAATTCGGATCTGGAATTGAGGATTGGAAGGAACGCAGATTCGAGCAGATCATAGGCAGCAGCCCTGCTCTGGAATCGGTGCTCGAACAAGTTGGACTGGTGGCGCCTACGGACTCCACGGTTCTTATCCAGGGCGAAACAGGCACCGGCAAGGAACTGATTGCACACGCTATTCACAACATCAGCTCGCGCTGCGGACGGCCTTTTATAAGGTTGAATTGCGCCGCCATTCCCCTGGATCTGCTGGAGAGTGAACTTTTTGGACACGAGAAGGGAGCTTTCACCGGAGCCATTGCGCAAAAGACGGGCCGTTTCGAACTCGCCGACAAAGGTACACTTTTTCTGGATGAAGTGGGCGATATCCCACCGGCATTGCAACCGAAATTGCTGCGCGTTCTGCAGGAACAAGAATTCGAGCGATTGGGCAGCGCTCGCACACATAAAGTAGACGTCCGGCTAGTCGCGGCCACGCACCGTGATCTCACGGAAATGGTGAACCACAGTGAATTTCGTAGCGATCTCTACTACCGCCTGAACGTATTTCCGGTCGTGTTGCCGCCTTTACGCGAGCGTCGCGAAGACATCCCAGCCCTCGTGACCCATTTTGTCGCGATCTATGGACGCCGCATGGGTCGCCAGATCGAATCTATTCCTACGGCAACGCTGTCCGCGCTCACGTCGTACCACTGGCCTGGCAACATCCGCGAACTGCAGAACCTGATTGAACGTGCCGTGATTCTTTCAAACGATGGCGTGCTTCCCAATCCTTTACTGACTGTAGAGACTCGGAGTCTCCCCACTTCTCCGGCCACAACTACTCTAAGCGGCTCCGAACGCATTCTGATACTGCGTACGCTTCAAGGCGTTGGCTGGGTAATCGGCGGCCCACAAGGCGCAGCCGCCAAGCTTGGCTTGAAACGCACTACCCTCATCCACAAAATGCAAAAACTGGGGATCTACCGACCCAGTCTCGAAAGTGATCGAGATGTGATCTGGCGGGCAGTCCAAGCGTTCTAAGGGCGGTAGCGCAGGTCCAAGGCAGACTAGTTTCTCGCCGCATCATTTCGTTCTATGTGTGATCTTCCAGACTGCACTTCACGCAGTACGAGTGCGGTCAACATCAGAGCGGCTCCGAGCATCCCGAACGCCTTAAAACAAAAGACCATCGCTGCTCCCTGCCCCGACAATGGCCGAGAGATGCCCAAGCACAGCTCGCCACTCGTGAGCTGCTATAGCAATGGCTGCCAGCACCAAATTGCCGGTTACGTGTCCGGTGAACGTCTTCGCGAGGACGAAGCTGGCGGCATCAACGTACCCTCCAACAAAGGCAAGCCCGAACGAAAGC
>WNFR01003784.1_pt1 | contig 15615 bp, 13 predicted proteins | sample 5400221 | NCBI WGS metagenome assembly WNFR01 (sample SAMN13153357, study PRJNA577476) | soil metagenome | isolation source: 40 cm soil under Madrone tree | place: USA:California | collected 2016-06-14 | reverse complement strand
CGACGTGATCGCCGCGATCAGCGGCGGCTGACGAACATCGGCTAGGGCGTCGGCTGGCTGCCTGCTGGGCAGACGGGATCGTTGCCGGTGACCGAGAAGTTGCGGAAGTCGACGACAACCGGTTGGCCTCCGAACGCGGCCGCCGAGCTGCCGCTCGCGCCGATCGCGACTGTCGCCAGCCCGTCGTTCCTTGCTGCGGTCAACGACTGCCAGTTGCCCTTGTGCAAAAAGTAGGCCTGGAGAAGACCGCCGCCCCGGACGAGCCGCAGCGTGCCGCTGCGATCGTCGAGCGAGACGCCGGCACTCGCGCCCGGGCCGGTATACGACCCGTACTGCTCGCCCCATTGCGGCGAGCTCTGTCGCCAGACGGCCCAGCCGGCGTTCGTGGTGGACGAATTCGTCAAGAACGCCCAGAGGTTCACGACCACCCCGTTTCCGAGCGGCCACTGAGGGAGCGAGTAGTCGACCCGAGCGTCGAAATCGCCGGGGAACTTGCATTGCGAGCCGAGATGGCCGCCGAAGACGTTATACGCACCCCCCGGGCTCGCGGCCGGCGAGAACGCGAACTCGGCGTAACCGTCCTTTTGTGCGAGCGCCCAGCCCGTTCCGCTCTCGATCTCGTACCAGATCGTTCCATCGATCTCGGTGCCGGCGAAATTGTCCGAGATCGTCACCGGCTTTGGGGGCGGCTTCGCCGGCTTGCGTGGCTGCGTGGTTGCGGCGGCGCTCGTCGTGCTTTTCGTCACCGGCGTTGGCTTGGTACTCGTGAGCGTCGAGGGAGTCGTCGAGCGCTTCACAACCACGATCTTCTGCTGCGCGATTGGCGTCGGCGTCGCATGTCGCCGGAGGCGACGACGAGTGTGGTGCTTTGCACTGTCGGGCATGGTTTGCACGACCGCCTCGGTCACGGCGCGCAGTGTTGGTGGAGGCAGCCCTTGTTTCGTACCTCCGCCTCCGCTCATCAATGCCGCCGCGCCGATCGCTGCCGAGCCGAGCGCAGCCAGACCGACCGCGATCACGGAAGCCTTCCGAAGCGTCCTACGCGCGGAGCCGTGTGGCGCCTCTGTTGCGATGGGAGCGACTTGGACCAGCGCCGGATCGTGGCGGAGAATCGCGCGCTCGAGCTCGCGCAGAGCAGGCGTGGGCTCGAGCCCGAGCTCGTCGGCGAGCGTCCGTCGCGCCTTCCGGTATGCCTCGAGTGCCTCGGTCTGGCGGCCGTCCCGATAGAGGGCGAGAATCAGCTGACCGCGGAGGCGCTCACGCAGCGGGTGGTCGGCGACCACGGCGTATAGCTCGGAGACGAGCGCAGCGGTGCTCGGGAGCTCGAGATCGGCAGCGATGCGGTCCTCGATTGCCGCCAGCCGCAGCTCCTCGAGCGCCGCAACCTCGTCCGCTGCGAAAGGGACGTCGAGGCCGGCAAGCGGCGACCCGTGCCAGAGCGCATCGGCATCGCGCAGGAGCCGCGAGCGGACACTTGGATCGGCCGCAGCTCCAGCCTCTGCCAGAAGCAAACGGAACCGGTCCAGGTCGAGCTCACCCGGCTCGACGCGCAGGGCGTATCCCGATTCCGACGTGACGATCCGGTCGCCGACGATCCGCCGCAGGCGAGAAATCTGACTCTGGAGAGCAGCGAGACCACCGCCGGGCGGGTCCGACCAGAGCTCGTCGAGCAGACGGTCACCTTCGACGCCTTCATTCGCGTGCAGGAGCAGATACGCGAGCAGCGCGCGCTGGCGCCTGCCTGCGACTGGGAGCGGCTGACCGTCGGCAAATGCCTCGACGGGACCCAGGATCCGGAAGTCCATTACGCCTCCTGCTCGCGACCGTAACACCGAGATGTGACGAGGAATAGACCCGAAATGTGAGGAGAAGTTGACCCCGACAGCGACTTTGAAAGCTCGGTGACAGCCCGACGACAGCAGGGCGCGGCATCCTCGGCTTCAGGCAAGACCAGGTGCGACCCCGAGAGAAGGAGACGTGCGATGAGACCCCTCCGCCCAAGCTTGCTTCTGGCAACCACAGCCGCAGCCCTCGGCGCAGGATTCGTCGCGCCGCAGTCTTGGGCCGCGTTTCCCGGGGCGAACGGGAAGATCGTCTTCAGCAGCAACCGCGACGGGAACGACGAGATCTACGTGATGAACCCCGACGGGAGCGATCGCGTCGACCTGACGCGGAATCCCGCCAGCGACGCCACGCCCGAGTGGTCGCCCTCGGGGACGCAGATCGCGTTCGCCAGCAACCGCAGTGGCGAGTACGAGATCTACGTCATGAACGCCGACGGATCGGGTGTGACCCAGCTCACGTCCGACGGCTTCAACGTGCGCCCCGTCTTCACCGCCGACGGGCAGTACATCGTCTTCACGAGCAACCGCGACGGCAATTCGGAGATCTACCGCATGCGCCTTGACGGCAGCGAGCAGACCAACCTGACCAATAACCCGGCCGATGATCGCCTGCCGGCCTCCGCGCCGAAGGGGAAGATGATCCTCTTTCAGAGCTTCCGCAGCGGGCTCGCTCGGCTCTACACGATGAGCGAGAGCGGCGGCGGTGCGCGGGAGATTCCTGGTGGCCCCGCTCAGGAGGTCGCCGGAAACTGGTCGCCGCGGGGAAACACGCTCACGTTCCTCGGCAACAGCGCCGGCTTCGACACGTTCGACATCTACACGGCGCACACGGACGGAACCGGCGTCGTTCAGCTGATGAACACGCCCAACCGTGTCGAGTTCGACCCGATGTGGTCACCCGACGGACAGCAGATCGTCTTCGAGGGCTGCACGAATCTCGGTACCGACACGCAACATTGCGCGCTGTACACCATGAACGCCGACGGAACGGGTGAGACGGACATTTCGACGCCACGGATTCCGTATCTCGACACCTTCAGCGACACTCGCATCGATCCGTTCTGGGGAGTGCCGTTCGTTCAGGGCACCGGGCCTACGATCGCGTCCGCGAACGGACAGCTGGAGGTTGCGTTCCCGGCTGCAACGACGAACGACTCCGTCCTGGGGTATGTCTCTGTGGGCGTCTCAGCCCAATGTCACCTCACCGGCGACTTCGACATCCAGGTCGACTACCGCTTGCTCCAATGGCCACCTCAGAGCGGGGTCAACGTGGACTTCGACACGTTCGACATCATGAACGGCACCTACGGCGACGTGCACGGGATGTTCGTCTTCGATCCAGGCGGAGGAACCGGCATCTCGACCCACTTCCCCGGTCCTCTCAACACGTTCGTGAGTGACGCAGCGACGTCGGGCACGCTTCGCTTCAAGCGCGTCGGAACGACGTTGACTGCCTACCGGCTCGCGGGCGGCGGCTGGAGCGCACTCCAGAGCACCAGCGATCTCGGAGCCGAAGTCGCGGTGAATCTGAACGTGTTCTCGAATGTCGGAACGTTCACTCATCCCGACGTGAACGTCGCCTACGACAACTTCAGCGTCAACAGTGGCACATTCGCCTGCCCATCGTGGTGGACCGACAACGCCCACGACTGGCAGCCTCTACCTGGGCACTGAGTGAGAGAGGGCTCATGGAAGCCTTGCCACGGGACCACGCCGCCGTGACAGCTGGGGCATAGCGTGCGTACCGTCGACGATCGGAGAGTCATGCGGTCTGCAGCCGCTGTGGTGACCGCCACATCGGTGGCGGTCACCGTGGTCAGCGTCGGATCGACTGCACGCGCGGCCGGAGTCGGCCCGAGCAGTCATCGGTCTGTCCACGCTCCCACCAATGGGCTCATCGTCGTCGGTGCGCAGTGGCCGCTTGACGCACCCCCGCGGGTCGTGACTGCCGGGCTCGACGGTCGCGACAGTCGCAGCGTCGGCCCAGGCGCGCTTCCGTCATTCTCGCCCGACGGCAGGCAGATCGCGTATGTCGGGCTCCAGGGCGACCGGCTCGGCGTCTGGGTCGTGCGCGCCGACGGCGCGGCGCGGCGCTGGCTCGCTCTGGCTCCCGCAGGAGCCTTGTCCGTAGGGCCGCTCCAATGGTCGCCGGACGGCAGGCACCTCCTCACCTCGTACACGACGTACGACGCACTCTGCGGCGGCGTCACGGTCGTCACGCTCGATGTCGTGCGCGGCGGCATGCGGCGCATCGCGGCCGGGAAGGATCCCCACTGGTCGCCGGATGGCACGCGGATCACGTACGAACGGGTCGCTTTCGTCGCCGGCGACCAGGACTGCGGGCTCGACTCGTCGGCCATCGTCGAGAGCGGGCCGGACGGGACGCACGCGTTCGAGCTTGCACGGGGCAGGTCGGAGACGGGCGAGGTGTACGACGCGACCTGGTCGCCGCGCGGGGACCTGATCGCCTTCATCGGCCGGGCAGGATTGATTGTCACGCGGCCCGACGGCGGCGGCAGGCGGTTGCTCGATCCCCGCGGCGTCGGCGGCATCACATGGTCACCCGACGGCAGCCGTATCGCAAGCCAGGAGGGCGACTACCGCAACCAGAATGGGCCACTCGTCATCGTCGAGCTTCACGGTCGCCCCCGGATCAGGAAGATCGCGCTCGACGCGTACATCGACGATTTCTCCCAGCCGGTTGTGTCCTGGTCGCCCGACGGCAGGCGCTTCCTCTACGCCACTGGGGCGAGACTCTGCACAGTCGCTGCGACGATCGCCATCGTGCGCTGTAGCCGCAGCGTGACGGATGTCGGCGCCTTCTCGGTCGACTGGCGCGGGCGTCGTTTCGTCTTCTCCCAGCGCACGCCGCAGCACAACGTCCTCGTCGGTGTCAACGCGGACGGCGGTGATCCGGTCAAGCTCACCGACGCCGGCGGGTCGTTGTCGGCGATGCCGGACGGTCGCGTTGCGTTCGTGATCTTCCGCAAGGGGATGACCCCGCCCGAGGACTGGGCGCTCGACCCGGTCACGAGAACGCAGACGCGGCTGCTCTTCGCCTTCGATCGCGCGCCGGCCTGGTCGCCCGACGGCACGATGATCGCCGCCGGATCGGTCTCGAGCGCAACGATCGAGGTCGGCAACGCAGACGGAACGGCCCTGCACGGCCTTCCCACCATGGACGGCGACAGCGAGCCTGCGTGGTCGCCCGACGGCACCCGGATCGCGTTCACGAACAGCGGCTCCAACACGCTCGGCGTGATCGCCGCCGACGGAACGGGTCTGACCGTCTTCTCCGCCCCGCGCGACGCGCACTCGCCCGCCTGGTCGCCGGACGGGAGCTCGATCGCGTTCGCCTGGCACGGAGACGGCGTCAACCTGCCGGGCATCTACGAGATCGCACCCGACGGAAGCGCTCTACACCAGCTCGTCCGCGTCGGAGAGCCGCCGGGGGCGGTTTGCTGGTCGCCCGACGGTACGACCCTCGCCTTCACGACGGAGTCGTACGTGACCCGGTTGCTTCCGGACGGCTCGGTCACGGACGCCGGCGAGTGGAAGCTCTGGATTCAGGGGCCCTATCGCGGCGCGAGCCTGATGGCCTCGGGCACCACCGAGAACGGCGGGATCGCGCCGCTCGCGTGGGTGCGGCGTTGATGAGGGTTCGCCCCGTCGCATGCGCCGGACTCTGCGCCGCTGCGGTATTGCTGCCGCTCACCCGGAGCGCGGGCGCCGTGCCGCAGCCGGCGTTGATCGCGATCGCGGGAGACCTGCGGGCGAACCTCGTTCCAAAGGTGTACGCCGTCGACGTGCAAAACGGCGCGCGCACGAACATCGCGGGGCTCGAGGGCGAGTGGGATCCTGTGCTCTCGCCTGACCGCACGTCGCTTGCGTTCATCAGCGCGCGCGACGGTTACGACGCTGTCTACGTCACACGAGCCGACGGAAGCGGAGCGCGTCGGGTGACGCCGCGGATCACCACCCCCAGCTTCGGCGGCCTCGGTTGCGACGCTGGCGAGTCACACCCACTGTGGTCACCCGACGGCTCGCGGATCGTGTTCGAGGTGGTGGAAAGCATCTTCTGCAATCCGCCGGCGCCGCCGGCCGTGCGCCGGTCCGCCTCCGCCCGGTACACGGTCTCAACGCCGCACAAGCTCGCGGTGGTGAACGCCGACGGCTCGGACCTGCGAATGCTCGTCGACGGCTTCTTCCCGCGCTGGTCCCCCGACGGCACGAGGCTCGCGTACGTCGAGCGGTCCCCGTATTGCTTCTGCCTTCAGCCCGGCACGACGAGTGCCATCCTCGATCTCGGCAGCGGGGCCTCGCGCCCGCTCGGGCCCGGAACCCGCACGGTCTGGGCGACGGACGGCCATGCTCTCGCCCTCGCAGGCTCGGGAGTCGTTCGCGTCTTCAGCCGCGACGGAAACCTGCTCCGTACCCTGCGGGGGACGAGCGCAGGCTGGACGCGCTGCGGCCTCGTCACTGCACGGTCGGGGCCTGTCGCGGTCTCACCCGACCTGCGGCAGGCGGCGCTCTCCGACAGGAGTGGGATCGTCCTGCGGACGTGCTCCGGCCGGTCGAAGGTGTTCGTCCGTGGCGGGTACGAACCCGTGTCGTTCGCGCCGGACGGCGCGTCGCTGCTCGTCCGCCGCTGTGCGGGCAACAACTGCGCGCTCGCGATCGCGAACGGCCGCAAGCTCGTGCCGTTCAAGGCTGCGTACCGGCCGACGGCGCAACAGCCGGCGTGGTCTCCCGGCGGCGCTGCCGTCGCGTTCATGGGTGACAGCGGCATCGCGGTGGCCGACTCGGCGAGCGGCGCTACGCAGACCCTTACGATCGAGGACGCCTCGGTGTTGACGACACCAATATGGACGGACGAGGCCACCGTCGTGTACGGAAGCGTTGCGTCAGGTGTCGAGTCGAACGTGTACGCAGTCGAGAACGGCAACGTCAGCCTCGTCGCACGTGACGCGGCGCATCCCGCTTTGTCACCCGACGGCCCCACGGTCGCGTATGCGAAGCCGCCCGGCATCTGGCTCGCGGACGCGACCGGAACGCACGCGCGCGTTCTGCTGAAGACTTCCGCGACCGGCTTGGCGTGGTCGCCGGACGGTGCACAGCTGGCGTTCTCGACCGGCACGGAGGTGGACATCACAGATCTCCACGGAATCGCGCACCGCGTGGTCGGACCTGCAAGCAATATGCAGGTGTTCGCCTGGTCCCCCGACGGCCAGTGGCTCGCCTACTCGTCGCTCCAGGCGGACATCACTGCGCAGGGCGTCTGGATCGTGCATCCCGACGGCACCGGGAGTCGGCTCTTCATAGCGCACGCCGCGCGACTCGCCTGGTCGCCCGACGGAAGCCGAATTGCGTACACCGAGAGCGGCAACCTGTTCGTCGCTGATGCAGCGGGGAACGATGCCGTCGCGTTCCCGGGGCCGTTCGTCCAAACGTGTCTCTCCTGGCCGGCTCAGGGCGGCGGAATCGTCGCCGCAGAATTCGTGCGGGGGTCGTACCGCGAGGGTCTCTTCAGCCGGCTCTTCGCACTTACGCCCGACGGCTCGGGCAAGACGGCGCTGATGGAGGTGCTGTCGGTCGTCAACGAGGCCGGCTGACGTGCGGCGCTTAATCGTCACGTGCATCGCAAGCTGCTCGACCCTCGCGACTGCCGCGAATGCCGCCGCGCCGCAACCTCCATACGTACTCGCGTATGCAACGCGCAGCAGCACTAACACGGCGGCGATCTACGCCGTGCGCGCAGACGGGACGGATCGCCGGCAGCTCACCGCCGGCGCGGGTCTCGACATCCCTGGCACGTGGTCGCCGGACGGATCACGCCTCGCCTACGAGGAGGTCGACGCGACCGGGATATACACGTCGATCTACACGGTCGGACTCGACGGCGCTCCGGCCGTCGGTCTCCCCGGCGACGGTTACAGCGAGAACCCGTCGTGGTCGCCCGACGGCCGGTGGCTCGCCTACCAGGAGCAGACCGACTACGGGTCCGGCGGCGGCCGGGCCGACACGACCTTCGATCTCTATGTCAGCCGCCCCGACGGATCCGGTCGCGCGAGACTCGGCTCGGGTGGCGTCGATGGCAGTTCGGCGGACTGGGTCGGTCAGGGACTCGGGTGGGACTGGTCTCCCGACGCGAAGCGGATCGCGTTCGTCCAGCCCGATCCTGGCAGAACGGATCCCGGAAGCGGCGACTCGCTCGAGCGGCTTGCCGTCGCCGATCTCACCACCGGCCGGGTGGTCGCGCACGCAGGGCCTCTGTTGACGCCGGAGGTGAGCTCCGGCTGGGCCTGGTCGCCGGACGGGCGTCGACTCGGTTTCGTGCGCGACGACGGCGTCCGCATCGCGGTGCTCGACGTCGCGAGACGGGGCGTGATCGCAAACCTGCCCGTCGCGGGCGCAACCGTTCTCTTCGCAGGCGACCACGTTGCGCTCTCGCAGTCCGGCGTCGGCTGGGACTGGTCGCCCGACGGTAGGTCGCTCGGGATCGTGCAGTCCTATCCGTCGCACCGCGATCCGCACACAGGCCACGTGCCGCTCCGACTTGCAGTCGTCGACGCGCGCACGGAGGCCACATGGCTGATACCAGGGGAGGTCTCGACGCGCGCCTGGGGCGACTGGTCGCTTGCGACGGCCGACACCGGCTGGATCTGGTCACCCGACGGAACGCGGCTCGCGCTCCTCCGAGCCGTTCCCGGCTCACCCGTCGCGACGGCGCTCGTCGCGGACACGCGCTCGCGCACGGTCCGCGTCGTCGGGCGCGCCACCGAAGTCGCCTGGTCGCCGGATGGTCGCGTGCTCGCCCTCGCAACCTCCGGACTCGCTGCTTCATGTCGCGCGCTCCGGATCGTCGACGCAGCGAACGGCAAGGCCTCGTTCGTTGCGCCGCATACGCCGAGCACGTGTGACGACGCGCTTGCCTGGTCGCCCGACGGGTCGACTCTCGCCTTCACGCGCACCGACGGCCCGACGCAGACGGTGTTCACGGTCGCGCGCGACGGTTCACGCCTCCGGCAGGTGACAAGCGCACTGCCCGCGGACTCCTTGCAATGGCCGACGCAGTGCCGCCGGTTCTTCTCCTACGGCGACAGCTGGATCATCTCCGACGCCGCGGGCGCGCCGCATGCCGTCGGCCATCCGTCGTGGGGCGATGCCACCTGGACGGCGCCGCGCTGTTGGTAAAGGTCAGGCCGGCGGCCAGCGCTGGGCGCCGAGGTCGCGCGAGATCGCCCGCGCCGCCTCGCCGACAGCCGTCGCGACCTTCGTCTCTCGCGCCTTGCCGTTCAGGCGCTCCGTCGGACCCGCGATGCCGATGCCGCCGACGACGGCTCCCGCGCGGCCGAAGATCGGCGCCGCGATGCCCACTTCGCCGAGCACGGCTTCCTCGCGCTCGAGGGCGTAGCCGCGCTCGCGCACGGCGTCGAGCTCGCGCGCAAGCGACGGCAGCGTCGCGACGGTCTTGCCCGTGAGCTTCGGTAGGCCGGCGTCGAGCACGTCCTCCCGCTCGGGCTCCGCAAGGTATGCGAGCACGGCCTTCCCGAGTGCGGTGGCATGCATCGGCAGCACGGCACCAACCTCGAGGATCTGCAGCGACGTGTCGGGACGGAAGACGTGGTGGATGACGAGCATCCCGTTTCCGTGTGGGACACCGACGCGCACGGCCTCACCGGCGCGCGTCGCGAGCAGCTCCGCCCACGCAAGCGAGCGCGCGCGCAGCTCGTTCAGATCGAGGTAGCGGTTCGAGAGCTGGAGGAGCTGCGGCCCGAGCTGGTACTTGTCGCTGTCCGGGTCCTGCTCGACGAGCCCGTGGTCGTGCAGGGTGCGGAGCAGACCGTGCACGGTGCCCTTGGCGAGGCCGAGGCGCTCCGAGAGCTCGCTCACGCCGAGCCGGCCGGAGCCGGCGGCGAGGGCCCGCAGGATGCGGGCTGCACGATCGACGGATTGAATCATCGAGACAGCATTGTCGAATGGCGTTCGGCATTGTAGAATGGCGAGTCATGGCGCTCGTCAACGGAGACGGCTTCGTGGGGCTCGTGCTCGTGTCGCACAGCGCCGCGATCGCGGACGGCCTGGCCGAGCTCGTCGCGCAGGTCGCGGGCCCGGACGTGCCGATCGTAACCGCGGGCGGCGGCCCGGACGGCACGCTCGGAACCGACGGCGGCCGCGTGCTCGAGGCGCTGCGCACGGTCGACGGCCCCGGCGCCGTCGTGCTCGCCGACCTCGGCAGCTCGCTGCTTTCGGTGCGGGCGGCACTCGCCGAGCTGACGCCCGGCGAAGCGGCGCGCATCGTGCTCGCCGACGCACCACTCGTGGAAGGCGCGATCGCCGCCGGCGTGACCGCGTCGACGGGCGCCGCGCTCACCGAGGTGGTCGGCGCCGCGGAGGAGGCACGCAATGTCCCAAAGCTCTGAGCTCACGCTCGTCCGGCTCCCGGACGGCGTGGCACTCCACGCCCGGCCGGCCGGCATGTTCGTCCGCGCGGCGGCCGCGTTCGCCGCGATGATCGAGGTGGAGGCCAACGGACGGCGCGCGAATGCCAAGAGCATCCTGGAGATCCTCGGCCTCGGGGCAGACGGAGGCACCGAGCTCGCGATCTCGGCGTCAGGCGAGGACGCTGCCGACGCCGTGGCCAAGTTGGCGGACCTCGTCACCGGGCTCTCCTGAGCGACGCACGGCGTCGCGGACGGCGTCGAGCCGCGCGGGCGAGACGCTCAGCTCGTCGACGCCGAGCCCGACGAGCAGCGGCGTCAGCTCGACCTCGCCCGCGGCCTCGCCACAGATCTCGACGGTGATCCCGGCGGCGTGCGCCGCGTCGATCGTGCGCGCGATATGCGCGACGACCGCCGGATCCGCGGCCGAGAGCGGCGACGCGACGGGCCGCTCGCGGTCGAGCCCGAGCGTCGTCGCGACGAGGTCGTTCGTGCCGATCGAGAAGAAGTCGGCCGCGAGCGCGAGCTCGGTGGAGCGCAACGCGCCGGCGGGCGTCTCGACCATTGCGCCGAGCTGCACGCGGTCGCCTCCGGCAAGGCGGAGGAGCCTGCGGGCCGCGACGAGCTGCGCCGGCGATTCGACGAGCGGAAGCATGATCCGTAGTTGCGTCGCGACGCCTGCCCGCAGAATCGCGGTGAGCTGCGCGACGAGTGCGTCCTCGTGCTCGAGCATCAGCGCGATCCCGCGGCCGCCATCGCCGCGCAGGAACGACGGTGTCTTGTCGGCGCCGAAGTCGAGCGTGCGCACCGTTGTGATCCGTCCCTCCAGGCGCGCCAGTAGTGGAGCGAGCGCATTGTAGTGCTCCGCCTCCGTCGGCCAGCTCGCGCTGTCGAGGAACGCGAGCTCGGTCCGCACGAGCCCAACGCCTTCCGCGCCGCGCTCGAGCGCAGCGTCGACCTCCGCCGGAGAGCTCGCGTTCGCGAGCAACCTGATCGGACGACCCGCGGCTGTCACGCACGGCTCGCCGCGGCCGGCCGCGAGTCGCAGACGCTCCGCTGCGTTCGCGGCAGCCGTCGCCCGGATGCGCGCGAGCGCGGGTCTGCCCGGATGCACCATCGCGGTGCCCGTCGTGCCGTCGACGATCAGCTCGTCGCCGATGCGTACGGCAAGCACGTCGTTTCCGAGCGCAGCGACCATCGGTACGCCGTGAGAACGGGCGATGATCGCGGCGTGCGATGTGGCCGATCCCTCGGCGAGCGCGATGCCCAGCACGAGTCCCTCGTCGAGCCGCAGGTCGACGACCTCCGCCGGCCCGAGCTCGCGCGCGACGACGATCGACGGCCGGCTCGGCGACTCGGCCGCACCGCCGCCCGACAGCGCGCGTACCGCACGACGTCCGAGCTCGCGCACGTCGGCAGCGCGGGCGGCGAGCAACGCATCGTCGAGCGACGCGAGCGCATTCGCGTGCCGCTCGGTCACGGTGCGCAACGCTTCCGCAGGCGGCAGCGCGGTCGCCAGCACCTCGACGTCGCGCACGAGCGACGGGTCTTCTGCCATCAACCGGTTCGCCCCGATGATCTCCGCTTCCGCGGCCCGGCCCTGCGCTGCGAGCCGTTCCTCGGTGCGTGCGAGCTCCGCCGACACACGCGCGAGTGCGGCGAGCGCTGCGTCCGCACCGCCCTCCTCCGGAGCTGCGACCGGTTCGGCAAGCACGAACGTGGGGCCGGCCGCGACGCCGGCGGATACGGCGACTCCGTGGAGCTCACGCTCCATCACTGCTCCGCTGCGACCGCGCGCTCGAGGGCACCGAGGATGAGCGCCGTCGACGTCGCGCCCGGATCCTGGTGGCCGATGCTCCGCTCGCCGAGATAGGAGGCGCGGCCCTTCCTCGCCTGGAGCGGAACCGTCGAGCGCATCCCGTCCTCCGCCGCCCCGTGGGCGGCCGCGAGCGCCTCGACCGCGCTCGAGCCGGCATCGAGCCGTTCCCTCAGCGTGCGCACGGCCGGCTCGAGCGCGTCGACCATCGTCTTGTCGCCCGGCTGCGCTGCTCCCAGCTCGACCACACCGTCGAGCGCCTGCTCGAGCGCGGCCGCCAGCGCCTGCCCTTCGAAGGTGTCCCCGTCCATCGACCGGCCGGCCCGCCGCAGGGCAGTGCCCCACAGCGGGCCGCTCGCGCCGCCGACGGTCGAGACGAGCGTCGAGCCCGCAACGACGAGGATCCGTCCCGGCGGTTCCGAGCCGTCGAGCTCGGCGAGCTTCGCGACGACGCTCGAGAATCCGCGGTCCATGTTGGTCCCGTGATCCGCGTCGCCGATCGCGGCGTCGAGCTGGGTGAGGTAGTCGCGTTGCTCGCCCAACGCGACCGCCGCACCCTCGAGCCACCGCTTGACCGTCGCCGCGTCCACTCCGTTCAGGTACCCCACCTGAGCGCCGGGGTATGTACAGGCGCGTCCCACAGCTCGGTCAGCTCGTCGTCGAGCTCGACGAGCGTGATCGACGCGCCGGCCATCTCGAGGCTCGTGATGTAGTTGCCGACGAGACTGCGCGTCGCGGTCAAGCCGCGCCCTGCGAGTTGCTTCGCGAGCTCGTTGTAGATCACGTAGAGCTCGATCAGCGGCGTTCCGCCGAGGCCGTTCACGAACGCCAACAGCTTCGCTCCCGAGGCCGGAGCGAGATCGGAGACGATCGCCTCCGTCATCTCGGCCACGATGTCGGCTGCGGGAGCCAGCCGCTCGCGCCGCCGTCCAGGCTCGCCGTGGATCCCGACGCCGAACTCGATCTCGTCGCCGCCGATCTCGAACGTCGGCGTGCCGGCGGCGGGTGTGACGCACGACGTCAGGGCCACGCCGAAGCTGCGCCCACGATCGTTCACGCGACGCGCGATCGCCGCGACCTCATCGAGCGTTCCGCCCGCTTCGGCCTTTGCACCCGCGATCTTCTCGAGCAGGACGGTGACGCCGACGCCTCGGCGACCCGCGGTCCAGAGACTGTCCTCGACCGCGACGTCGTCGTTCGTCAGTACCGACTCGACCTTGATGCCGTCATCGTCCGCCAGCTCGGCGGCGAGCTTGAAGTTCATCACGTCGCCCGTGTAGTTCTTGACGATGTGCAGGACGCCCGCACCGCCGTCGACCGCCTTCGTCGCGGCGAGCATCTGATCGGGCACCGGCGAGGTGAAGATTTCGCCGGGGCACGCGGCGTCGAGCATCCCGCGTCCGACGAAGCCGCCGTGCATCGGCTCGTGGCCCGAACCGCCGCCGGAGATGAGCCCGACCTTACCCGCGACGGGCGCATCCTTGCGCACGACGATCTGGTTCTCGAAGTCGACCCGGAGCAGATCTGAATGCGCTGCGCCGAGCCCGGCCAGCGATTCCTTGACGACGTCCTCCGCCGCGTTGATGAACTTCTTCATCGTCTGCGTTGCAACGCTCACGGCTGTGTCCTTTCTACCTTGACATGGCCGGCTCGCCAACCTCGGCGCGATCCGGCTCGGTGACGGCTTGCTTGATCGGGCGGAGGATCTTGCGCGGCGTGGCCATCCAGTCGTAGGCGAGACACGCGAGCGCAGCGCCGATCAGGTTGCCGGGGATGTAGGCAAGGAACTGTTGCGTCCAGTTGTGCACCCCGCCGTGAATCGTCGTCACGAGCAGCGGGCCGATCGCGCGGGCCGGGTTGAGCGACGAGTTGGTCACGGGCCCGACGGTGATGATGATCGCAACGATCACGAGACCGATCACGAGCCCGGCCCAGCCCTCGGGCGAGCGCGTGTCGACGATCCCGAGGATCGTGAAGAGCAGGATCGCGGTGCCGAGCGCCTCGATGAACATCGCCGAGCCCCACGAAGTCGTGGCGTGGTCGAAGTGCACGACGCCGAACCCGTAGCCCAGGTCGACGGCGCGCGTCCCGAAGGCCGCCCACATCGCGAACGCGCCGGCGATGCCACCGATGAGCTGGGAGCCCCAGTAGAGCGGGACTTCCTTCCAGGGGAACCGCTTCGTGACGGCGAGGCCGAAGGTCACCGCGGGGTTGATGTGACAGCCGGAGACCTTGCCGACGGTGTAGACCATCGCGATCACGATCAGGCCGAAGGCCATCGAGATGAAGCCGAGGTCGGCGCCCGAGAACGGCGCCTTCGTACCGCCCTCGAGCAGCAGGATCGCGGGCACCGAGCCCGCACCGATGAAGACGAGCAGTGCGGTGCCGATCGCTTCGGCAAACGCACGCTGTGCGGCAGAGAACGATTCCATCACCCACTCCTTCCGGCCCTCGGCCAGCAGGTCCTCGGGCCGTTCCGCGGTTTCCACGAGCAGCTTCGCTCGAGAACGTCATTCGGCATCATCGAACGCCGTTCGGCGGAAATTACGACATCGGCAGGCGGTCTGTCAAGGGGGCTTCCCTGAACCGGCACGAACCCGGCGCCGACGAGGGTCGTCAGCGGCTAGCGTCGCGAAGCCGGCGCACAGTCGGCGCACGCACCGCGAAGTACGACGTCGTGGCCGGCGACGGAATAGCCGGTGCGGCCTTCGACCTTGTGCAGCGCGCGCTCGAGCTCGTCGTCGGCGAATGCCTCGACCTTGCCGCAGTCGTCGCACACGAGGTGATGATGGTGCACGCCGTCGGCGTGGATCGGCTCGAACCGCGACGTGCCCGCGCCGACGTCGATGCGCTGCACGAAGCCGTCCTTCGTCAGCTGCTCGAGCGCCCGGTAGACGCTCGCAGTGCCGACCCGCCGGCCCTCGGCGCGAAGCTGGTCGAAGATCTCCTGCGCGGTGAGGCAGCAGTGCTGGCGGCCGAGGAGCTCGATCACTGCGCGGCGGGCGCCGCCGTTGCGGTGTCCCTTCGCGCGGAGCGACGCGATCGTCGTGTCCGTCCAGGCGCTGTGGTCGGTCGTCACGGCGCTAATGATAGCGCCTCTCGGATAGGAAAGAGAGCGGGAATGAGTATCGTTAGCGTATAGTGCGCCACGGTGCGCAAGACGACGATCCCCCTGCTGCTGCTCGTCCCGCTCGCGCTCCTCGCGAGCGCCTGCGGCGCCCGAGCCGCGACCGCGAGCGGCGGCCTGCAGGTCGTGGCGGCGGAGAACGTCTGGGGCAGCCTCGCGTCGCAACTCGGCGGCTCCCGCGTTCACGTCACGAGCCTGATCACGAGCCCGGCGACCGATCCGCACTCCTACGAGCCGACCGCGGCCGACGCGCGCACGATGGCCGGCGCCCGCCTCGCGATCGTGAACGGCATCGGCTATGACGCCTGGGCGGACAAGCTGATCGCCGCGAATCCCGTCCACGGCCGAATCGTCCTGAACGTCGGCGATCTCGTCGGCATAAAGCCG
>WNFR01003782.1_pt1 | contig 15625 bp, 11 predicted proteins | sample 5400221 | NCBI WGS metagenome assembly WNFR01 (sample SAMN13153357, study PRJNA577476) | soil metagenome | isolation source: 40 cm soil under Madrone tree | place: USA:California | collected 2016-06-14 | reverse complement strand
GCCTGCGCTTTTCCCATGCGCCGCAACAGACGTGGGGAGTTGCGCTCTATCGCGTCATTCTGCGCAAAAGCGAATACGATTACTGGCCGTACATCACGCAGCGCGTGGAAGGAATCACGCAACAATTCGAACCGGTCGGCGGCCTGGATCACGTTTCGCCGGGCCGCAATATGCAGTTCATTCCTTACGGTCTGCTGGCGGGCGATCACTTTTTGAATCAGCCCACGCTAACTTCCGCTGGCCCGCCACCCGCTTATCAGGATGCATTCGAACACCGCGCGGGTCTGGACGCGAAATTCGTGGCAAAAGACTCGCTCACTTTCGACGTCACGCTGAATCCGGATTTCAGCCAGGTGGAAAGTGACGACCCGCAGGTGACCATCAATCAACGCTTCGCGGTTCTGTTTCCGGAAAAGCGCCCATTCTTTATCGAAAACGCGGGCTTTTTTCAAACGCCCGTGGATTTGTTTTTCTCGCGGCAGATCGCGAACCCGCAGTTCGGCGCGCGCATGACGGGAAAAGCCGGAGACTGGACGCTGGGAGCGCTGGTGATAGACGATCGGCAACCGGGGCAGGGACAGACGCCGGGCAGCGAGTATGATACGCGCGCGCTCGACGGCGTCGTGCGCATCGCTCGCGAATTCGGCAAACAATCCTATATCGGGGCTTTCGCCTCCACGCGCGATTTTGCGGACACCAGTAACCGCATCGTTTCGTTGGACGCGCGCCTTAAACTTTCCCCGCACTGGGTCAGCGATTTTCAGGCCACGCACAGTTGGACGCGCCAGGACATAAATCTCCCGCAGCTCTGTCAACAGTTCCAAGCGCCCATTCAAACTAGCGCTTCGCCCGTGAACGCTTCCTCGCAGCAGGGCAACAGCCTGTACGCGGACGTGTCCTACACCGGTCGCAGATTTTATTTCCTCAGCGAATACAGCGATTTCACGCCCGGCTTTTGTGCGGAGCTTGGTTTCGTTCCGCGTGTGGATATTCGCCAGAGTTACTCGCTGGCCAGTTATCTGTGGCGCCCGAATTTTCATCCCATCGTGGATTACGGCCCCATCGCCAGCGAGACCATCGATTGGAATCACAACGACGTGTTGCAGGACTGGACCGCCGCGTTGGGCGTGCAGTTGGATCTGACACGCAATTCCACGTTTACGGTCAGCCGCGGCGAAGGCTATGAATTATTCGAGAATATTCCGTTCCGCAAGCACAGCACTTCCGTTTACGGCAGTTCCGCTCTGTATAAATGGCTGGCGCTAACCGCCCGCTTCACCAGCGGCACTGGTGAAAATTATTTTCCCGGCGGCGCACTTGAGTCCTTTCTCGGAAATGTCAAACGGGTAAACCTTGGATTTACGGTGCGGCCTTCCGCACGCTTCCGCATCGACGAAACTGCAATCTACTATCGCCTGGGCACTCGGGATGGCTCGACTCCAGCAGGTTTCAGGCCGGGCCAATCGATTTTCAATAATTATTTGCTGCGCACGAAAGTAAATTACCAGTTCACCAAGGAGTTATCCTTGCGCGTGATTGTCGATTACGACGCCACGCTCGCCAACACGCAACTCCTTAATCTGCAGACCAATCTCGGGAGCTACGCCGGCGGGCCGATTCCTCCCACCAAGCAATTTCCGACCGACGTTTTGCTCACCTACCTGCTGCACCCCGGCACGGCAATCTATCTCGGCTACAACAGCGGACTCAATAACCTGGCGCTCGATTCTGCGATTCCGACTCCATCGGTTTTCTACCAGGGCAGTCCTACGAACCGCAACGATCAGTTGTTCTTCGTGAAAGTCAGCTACCTTTTCCGCTTCTGAATTTTTTCTGACGGATTCTACGCGCAACTCTTGTGCCCGATGCGCGGCATCGCATAAACTTTCTTTTCCTTCGTTCCGCTTACGAATCCTGCAAGGGGTGATATGTCGCATCGCATCGCAGCGAAAATTACAGGCGTGGCCGGTTTCCTGCCGCCGAGAGTGATGACGAACGCGGACCTGGAAAAAATTGTGGACACCAATGACGAATGGATCCGCACACGCACCGGCATTCGGCAACGTCACGTCGTGGACAAGGGCATGGCTTCATCTCACATGGCCACCGAAGCCGCCAAGGAGCTGCTGGCACAGACCAACACCGACCCGGCTGACATCGACATGATTATTGTCGCCAGCGTCACGCCGGACATGCTTTTCCCGGCAACCGCCTGCCTGGTGCAGGACCGCATCGGAGCAAAAAAAGCCTGGGGTTTCGATCTTTCCGCCGCGTGTTCCGGATTCGCGTACGCACTGACGGTGGGCGCGCAATTCGTCGGCTGCGGTGCGCACAAGAAGGTTCTGGCCATTGGCAGCGATACCATGACTTCGATTCTGAATTATCAGGACCGCGCAACCTGCGTGCTGTTTGGCGACGGCGCTGGCGCCGTTCTGCTGGAGCCCTCGGCTGATGGCGAAGGCATTCTCGATTTCGAACACGATGTGGACGGCTCCGGCGGCCAATATTTGTACATGCCCGGCGGCGGATCGCTAAATCCGCCCACCCACGAAACCGTCGATAAAAAAATGCATTACGTTCACCAGGAAGGTTCAGCCGTTTTCAAGTACGCCGTGCGCCGCATGGCCGAGCTTGCCGCGCACATGGTGGAACGCAACGGCTTGAAGAGCGAGGATATCGCGCTCGTGGTGCCTCACCAGGCCAATCTGCGCATCATCCGCGCCATGCAGGAACGCCTGGGTTTGCCCGACGAAAAAGTCATGGTCAATATCGATCGTTACGGAAACACCACCGGAGGAACCATTCCGCTTGGCTTGCGGGATGCTGTCGATCAGCAAAAATTGAAAAAGGGTGATTTAGTTCTGCTGATGGCTGTCGGCGCTGGATACACCACCGGCAGCGTGCTGCTGCGGTGGGCTTATTGAGATTACAACCAGAAAATACATTCGACAGCTAGCAGGAGCGCATGGACGCGGCAAGCTCTAGGTTGGACTGCAGACGACGGTTGATCTGCACTGCCGCGTAACGCGCACAGAGAACGCGCTCGCTTTCGGCCCATTCGGCGAGTGCGACAATTCGGCCCGACGCCAACTTCCCAATCGCGTGGATCAATTTGAAGTACAGCGGCACCAGACCAAGGCCGGAAGAGTTGGCGCAAATGTCGGGCGTCAACTTGTGCAGTTGCGCTAGCGAGCGGTAATCCTCGCCGCGAAGCGTTCCGGTATTAACGTTAGCGGCCGCCAGCACTTGCCCGGAAACAGGCTGCGCGGCAATTCCGGCGACAACAGCACGCCAATAAAACGCCCCAAATTGGGCGAGTGCCACGATCGAAATTGCCAGTATAAGTGCCGAGAACATTGCCTTGCCTCTAGCAACATTTTGCCGACTGCGGCTGTAACGTGCCATAGCTCCGAGGTACTATCGGGCTGGTCCTTTGCGGCGTAATTGATTGAGAACAAACACGCCTGGCGAACCGGGCTTTGGGGAGGCGAAATGCGAGCAAAGTCTGGCGTGCTAATCCTAGGAGTGGCGCTCGTAGCCATGGGGCTTGCGACCGACACCGGTGTCGGCCGACCCGCAAACCAGCTAAACCTAATAAATGCAATAGCTTACAGCGATTCGTCGGCTCAGTCCATCCGTGCCGTTCTCATCTCCCAGCAGGCAGCATGGAACCGTGGAGATATTCCCGCTTTCCTTGAGGGCTATTGGAACTCGCCTGAGCTTACCTTTGCGGGCAGCGACGGATTCGTTCGCGGCTACGTCGGCGTTCTCGCTCGTTACCAGAAAAACTACCCCGATAAGAAAGCGATGGGCGAATTGGACTTTTCGGGGTTGGAGATCCGGCCGTTGGGTCCGGAAGCCGCTCTTGTCCTCGGTCACTGGCATCTGAAGCGGCAAGCCGACGAGGTGGGAGGGGTCTTTAGTCTGGTATTTCAACGATTTCCGGGCGGATGGCGCATCATTCATGACCATACGAGTGCACAAACGCAGACGCGCTAATTGGCATGGATTAAACACTGTAACCGGCTAACACGGATGGATTTAGATCCCGCTTCGCCGTCGCAAAGCTAATTAAGTAAAGTTTGAAATATGAAGAATCCAGAAGGCGTCCTCTCCAGTGAGGGTGCCTTTTCCTTTATAGTCGGTTGCTGCGCGAATAAGGCTGAACAGCCGCAAGCTGCGACCGCGCTAGCGCTTTTCCTACCACTGCAGGAGCGGAGCTGGATCTGTGAACTGAGCGGCGGTTCCTGCGGTGTGTTAGCGTGAAGTGGCGGCGCAGAGGCCAGCATGACCTCGATTTTATGGGCGTCGTTTTACTTGGCTTGGTTCGCGTCGGAAGTGCTAATTGCAGTGGCCACGCGGACTGGGAACGGCGGCGGAAAGGTGCGCGACCGCGGCTCGAAGCAAGATGACCAAGAGGCTGGTGCCGGGAGTGTACTGATCGCCGCCAGGGTAAGTGCGCGGAAAGCGGTCGGCACATTAGAGAATGTCGAGAATCTCTTCGTAGCGCTTGAACGGAGGAATTAGATAGGCGCCGGCGAGTTCGGTGCGCGACCAGGCGAGCATTTCGCGGGCTACTTCGAATCCGCGATCGCGCGCAGCGGTTCCAGCGGTTTCAAGAGATTTGAGGAGCGATTCGGGTATGACTATTCCCGGTACCTCGTTATTGAGGCGCAGCGCCTGCTTGTAACTGTTGAGCGGCCAGATGCCGATCAACACGGGAATGGGAGATTTGCCGCCGAGTTTCTTGACGAAAGCCAGCCAGTGTTCGGGATCGAAAAGCGGCTGGGTCATGGCGAAGTGCGCGCCGGCTTCGATCTTCGCGTGGAAGCGCGTGATTTCTTCGTCGAGATCGTCCGCGACGGGATTGACGGCAACGCCGATGGTGAAATTGGTTGCGCCACCGAGCGTTTTGCCGGACCAGTCCGTGCCTTGATTGAGGCGATGCAGAACTTTTACCAGGCCGACGGAATCCACTTCGTAGACTCCGCTGGTTTCGGGATAGTCGCCAACAGAAGGCGGATCGCCGGTGATGGCCAGAACGTTGCGGACCCCGCCAACGGTCCACGCGCCGAGCAGAGCGGCTTGCAGACCGATAATATTTTGATCGCGTGTGGTGAGATGCGGGATGGTTTCGACGCCGCGGGCTTCAAGGGCGCCAGCGACGATGAGCGCGTCCATGCCGACTCGGGCCATGGCGCCGGAGTTGATATCAATGGCGCCGACTTTGCCTGACGCCATAATTTTATCCACCTGTTCGTACACGCGATCGAGGGCGATTCCCTTGGGAGGATCGATTTCGACGCTGACCTGAAATTTTCCCGCCTGAATATTTTTCCAGAGGTTGCTTTCTGGGGCGCGCACGATGAGTGGGGCGGGTTTAGCGATGGCTTCGACGGTTGCAGTAGAAGCGTGGGCCTTTGAGGGACGCAGCGATTTGACGGCGTCGGCCATGGCGCGAATGTGTGCAGGCGTAGTGCCGCAGCAGCCGCCAAGAATGCGAACCCCAGCGGCGGCAGCCTCGCGCGCGAAAAGAGCGAAATATTCCGGCGAAGACTTTGGATAGACGATGCGGTCGCCTTCGCGCTTGGGGAAGCCGGCGTTGGGCATGCCACTGACGCGAAGATCATCGACCGAGGCTAGTTCCTTAAGGATCGGAAGGAGAGCTTGCGGGCCAAGTGTACAATTTGCGCCGATGACCTGGACGTTTTTGTTTTTGAGTTGCGCGGCGGCATCAGTGGGGCGGAGATCGCCGTAAGCAATGCCCTCTTCGGCGTAAGTGAGCTGCGCGATGATGGGCAGCAGCGAGAAAGAACGGATGGCGCCGATGGCCAGAAGAATTTCTTCGATGTACGTGAACGTTTCGAGAATAAAAAGATCGACGCCGCGTTCTTCAAGAGCCTGCGCCTGTTCAAGAAAATAAGAAACGATTTCCTGCGGCTCCGGATGGCGAGCCTGCACGCCCAGTCCAAGCGGTCCCATTGAGCCGGCAATTAAAACTTCGCGGGCAGCGGCTTCGCGGGCTTCACGGGCAATTTTGACGCCGCGCGAATTGAGTCGCTGGACTTCATCGCCGAGCCCGAGGTGTGCGAGCTTGAAGCGATTCGCTCCGAAAGTGTTGGTTTCGATGATCTGCGCACCGGCTTCGATATAAGCCTGATGGACGCGGAAGACGGCTTCCGGCTCGGTCGAGTTGAGTTCGTCAAAGCAGCGCTGAGCGCCAACCGCTTCGTGCAGCATCGAGCCCATGGCGCCATCGGCGATGAGAATCGAGTCTTTCAACCTTTCGTTGAAATCGAGAATCTTCAAGTTAAGTCCGCCCGGAAAATAAATTTAGCGTAGAACTGAAATGTGCTCAGCGCTTTTGTTCCATGAGGCTTGCGACGGTGCTCATCAAATCGTACTTGGTGAGAATTTCGAAACGCGTCTCGTCCATTTCGACGAACACCGCGGGATTTTCGTGGCTGAGAATGTAGGTGACGCGTTCGACGGGAGCGGACCTGGAGACTTTCGGCAATGGTTTGCTCATGACTTCGCGGATGACCAGTTTGCGCAAATCTTTTCCTTGCAGCGCAAGGGTCAGAATTTGGTCTTCGTAAACGGTGCCGATCAGTGCGGTTTCCTCGAATACGGGGATTTGCGAAATGTCCTGTTCCTGCATGGTTTTCAGCGCGTGAAAAACAGTCTGGTACGGACGGACAATCACCAGATCGCGGACCTTGCCGGATTTGTGCTTGGCATTGACGACTTCACCTGCGGTGATGGCCACCGCGGAATCCACGTAACCGCGCTCCCGCATCCATTCCTCGTTGTACACCTTGCTGAGATAACGCATGCCGGTATCGGGCATGAAGGCCACGATGTACGCTCTTTCGTCGAGATTTTTTGCCACGCGCAAAGCCGCGGAAAGGCAACCGCCGCCGCTGCCACCGGTGAAAATGCCTTCTTGCTTAACCAGTCGCCGCGCCACCACAAAACATTCTTCGTCATTCACCTGGATCACGTCGTCAAGAATCTTCATGTCCATGGTGCTGGGAAAAAAATCTTCGCCGATGCCTTCTACGACGTACGTTCGTCCCTTCACCAGCTGGCCTGTTTTGTGGAAGTCATAGTAAAGCGAACCCTCCGGATCGACGCCGATAATCTGGATCGCGGGATTTTTTTCCTTGAGAAATTTTCCGGCGCCGCTGATGGTGCCGCCGGTGCCCATACCGCAAACGAAGTGGGTGATTTTTCCTTCGGAGTCATCCCAGATTTCCGGGCCGGTGGTTGCGTAATGGGCCGCGGGATTCATAGGATTGTCGTACTGATTAGGATAGAAGGAATTGGGAATGTCGCGAGCAAGTTTTTTGGCGACAGAATAGTAGCTGCGCGGGTCGGCAGGTTCGACGGCGGTGGGACAGACGATGACCTCGGCGCCGAGAGCTTTGAGCAGGTCCACTTTTTCTTTTGACTGCTTGTCGGTGATAGTGAAAACCATTTTGTAGCCGCGGACCGCCGCAACCAGAGCGAGTCCCATGCCAGTGTTGCCGGAAGTGCCTTCGATGATGGTGCCGCCGGGCTTGAGCAGGCCGCGCTTTTCCGCGTCGTCGATCATGGTGACGCCGATGCGGTCTTTTACCGAGCCGCCAGGGTTGGTGTAGTCGGCCTTGACGTACATTTGCGGTTTGAGCCCATGATTGATGCGATTGAGTCGCACCAGAGGCGTGTGGCCGATGGCTTCCAGAATATTATTGCAGCGCATGTATCGTGTATTCCCGGCTTTCGTCGGAACTTTCCAGGTCAGCGTTTGTAAGACAACTTTTTCACCTAAGGGCCTGTAAGTACAGGCCCTGAAACCCGGGCGCAAGTAGCAGCGCCACGCCGTGTCATACTCAGTTTAGCATGCGATCTGAGAATGGCCGCAGGGAGCGGTGCCAAAGGAGAACAAGGGAGCCAGGCGATGGAGCGGAAAAATATTTCGAGCGGAACGCCGTGGGAGCCGATTGTGGGCTATTCGCGGGCGGTGCGGGTTGGGAATGCGGTGAGCGTGTCGGGAACGACGGCAACCGGTGCGGATGGAAAAATAGTCGGAGTGGGCGACGCGCACGCGCAGGCGGTGCAGACGATTCGAAACATCGAAGCCGCGCTCGCGAAAGCGGGGGCAACGCTGGCCAACGTGGTGCGAACGCGGATTTTTGTGACCAACATTGCAGAGTGGGAAAAAGTCGCGAGAGCGCATGGAGAATTCTTTGCGACGATTCGACCGGCGACAAGTATGGTACAGGTAAGCGCTCTCATTTCACCGGAAATGCTGGTGGAGATTGAGGCGGATGCGATTGTAGCAAGCGAGGATTAGGGACTAGGGTTCGGCACTTCCTGCGAACGCGCACAACCAGGATTGCTTGTGCTACCGACTACCAGTGGGCACGAATGCGGTACTTCAGCACGGACGTGCCCTTGGACGCGACCGGCACATTGAACTGCGCCGCCCAGGCTGCTGTTTTTGTGTACTTGTAACTGGAATTGATCATTTCCCAGTCGCCACCGATGGGCTCGTTCACTTCAACGGTGATAGCCGAGTCCTTATGATTGCGCAGCGTAATTTCAAATTCCATTTCCCAGGTGTGCGTATCTATGCGCTTGTAGTCGGTCTGTTTGCGCTCGCTGACAACGTCGAACGCATTGCCGATGTGAATGTTGAGCATCTCGTCTTTCGGCGTGTGGTCAATGCGGTCTTCGCCGACGAAAAGAATATTGCCTTTCGAGTCTTTCTGGTAGACGCGGACATTTCCAGCAGGCATGGGCATTCCAAGACCGGACTTTTCTTCGTTCTTGAATTTGTAGAACACCATCACGTTGTCTTTGATCGGCGAACCGGGATTCTGCTGATTGTGATAGTAAAAATTTTGCCCGTTGACGACGAAATGTTTTGCGACCGGGATGTCGCTGCCCTGCAGCAGGCTGATCTGCTTGGTTTCCTTGTCTTCGACGGAGGTCTTGCGCCCCAGCGTGTACAGGTGATACTCGCTGAAATTTTCCTGCGCGAATTGATCCGCGCGTGTCGCCTTGGCCATGACCATGTCGCGTGCCATCGCTCCCGCGACAGCCGGCTGAATCCGGTTTAGATCGCCGGCAACCAGTTGCAGCCGAGCATTGCGAAATGCGGTTCCGCTGTTGTTGACCAGCGTGACCCAGCCGTCGAGGTCGGCGGCTTTATCATCGCGGCCCACCGTGAGAACGTAATCTGAGTTCCAGGAGAGATTTCCGGCCAGATACGAAGCTTCAATCTGCTGTTTGCGCGAACCGGAATTTTCCAGTGACATCAATAGCGTGGGACGATCGAACAGATTCGCGGGCACTTCCGGGAAGCGATACGTCTCGCCGTACATTCCGGTAACGATGTCGTTGCCGATTTTCCACACCGGGCCGTTGTTGTCCGCGAGCAGAGTGGCTTTAATGTCTTCGCGCTTGGTGCTTCCGTTTTCCATGTACGATCGCGTGAGTGTGACTTCCTTCCCCACGTACTTGTGCAGAAGTTTTGCCGGCTCCAGCAAATCGTATTCATAATTTTGTTCGATCACGCTGAGCTTGTCCGGTTCGTTCAGCGAACGGAAATGCACAGTGGCAGGATTGACGGTGGCGGCGATGTCCATCAGTTTCAGGCGGAACAGGCCGTTGGGAACAGTGAGATTGCGCACATCGCGAACCAGCGCGATGTTGGAGTTGTAGACTGTGACAGAAAGATCCGTCTGGTCATTGAGTGTTGTAGCCGTGCCCTGGCCGCTCTCGCGTACCGCTTCTTTTTCCTGAGTGTTCGCGGTCAGTCTTCCACGCGGCGTTGCATATAGGACTGCGCTTCCCGCCAATAAAATTGTTGCGGCAGCCAAACTCCATATCGGTCGTGTCATTACATATTTCGAACCACGCACCATGTTTCGCTCCTTGGGAACAAATTTGCTATCTGGAGTTAGAACGGGGACGCGCGTTTTTCTTGCACGCAAGTTTCGGCTCACTCTGCCGTCTTCTTTTCCCAGGTTTTTCCGCCGTTTGAGGTTTGGTAAGTCGCCTGGCGCGGCACATCCCAGATCGTGGCGTGCTTTCCATCGCTGGCCATCACACCACCCAAGTCTCCCGCGATCGGCGCGATGATAAGTTGCCAGTGTTTGCCGCCGTCGGTTGTGCGCAGCAGCGTGCCCGCAGCGCCGGCAATCCAGCAAATGTTCTTAGCCGGCGCTGAACCGCTGGTAAGCGTCGCAGTCACTGGCACTTCTTGCAATTTCCACGTCTTGCCGCCATCGCTCGAGTGCGCAATCGCTCCATGTTCGCCAAATCTCCAGATGCTTTTTGCGTTCGACGCGACAACCATACGTGGCGGCAGCATCGCTGGATCGATCACATTCCTCGACATCTCTGGCAGGTTGGCCTCTTTTTTATTTAGCGCCGAAATTTCGACGGTTTCGTTTGCAACTTCCGGAGCTGCCGCTGTCACGGTCACTTGTTGTGATGCCGATGCTGGAGGCACGGGCGGAGGTGGAACGGGCGAAGATGGCGAAGCCGCCGGGGCACCGGTTGCGGCACCACTAGCTTGCAGCTGGATCTGGCTTGGTTGCGCCTCTGCTCCATTCTGCAGAGAGCCCCCCGCCACGCCGGATTTGGCGGCATCAAAACTCTTCGTTTTGGCCGGATTCGTTCCTTGTTCGACCGTCGAACGCCCGCCGGATTGCGGCGTGTTGGCGTTTGCGGCGCTCTTCGGAGCGGGTACCGGCGGCTCAGCCAATTTTTTTTCTGCCTTCGAATCCTTAGGCAGCTCGGCTTTGCCGCGCAATCTTTCCAGTTCGTCAAGCAAACCACGCGGAGCAGGATTAGCTGCCTGCTGCCTTGATGTTCTCGCCGCAAGGTCGTCATCCTTTTGTTTTGGCTGGTTCGGCGTCGCTGGCGGCGGAGTTTGCGGCGCTTTTTGCGGCGCGCCGGGAACCGCATAGGAATCTCGCAAGTTCGAATTATCTTCGCGATTCTCCGCGATTTGTGTGGCTGGTTCAGCGTGTTTCGCTGGCGAACGAAAATCGCGCAGGCTGGCGTAAAGCAGCAGCCCGGCAGCAATGGCGCCCGCAGGAGCGGCCCAGCGCAGAAGCCACTTTTTCTTAGTTGGAAAATGTGCGACTCTGGATTCCGTTTCTTTTGGCGCGCGGCTGGTTGCGCTCGATACAGAAGCTTCTCCGTAAACTTCGCCATTTTTTGGCCGCAATAACGCTCCGCCGGCGGCCAATTCATGTTCCTGATTTCGCAATTCGCTAACGCTGTGCGTAGCTGCAAGCTGCTCCAGTACTTCCTGGCAACGCGCGCAAGACACAAAATGTTTCTTCGCTGCCGACGTCTCTTCCACGGAAAGAGCGCCTTCGTGATAAGCCGCTAGCGTTTCAGCGTCTGGGCATGCGGAATCGCTGCCATCAGCACCACCGCGCAAGTGCCGCGCCAGCGCCTTTTCGAACAGCCGATCGCGATCTTCAGTAGGCATACACCACTCTCACCCTAGAACGTCGCGAACCAAACTTCTTGCGAAAAAGATTGCTCGCCATCATGGCTCCAGAATCCGATCCGGGCCGGAACTCTTTTTTGTCTTGCGCGATTCGAACAGCTTATCCAGATCGATCGCTGCGTCCTCGGCGGCGTATTGGATGCACAGTGCAATCTGTGCTTCGTTCATCCCGGGCATTCCGGGCGCTGCGGTTCCGGCACCTTGCGTAGCGGGCCCGCCATTCGCCGCAGCTTTTCCGGCGCGCAGCAGACCTTCGACGGTCCCGCGCAGCTCGCGGCGAACCCGCTCCAGGTTTCGTGAAACGCTGGATTCGTGTTCGCCAACTTCACGGCCAATTTCCGCGAGCGTACGATCCTCGACGTAGTACAGACGCAAACGTTCGCGGTCCCGCGCATCGAGCAACGCTAAAGCCAAGGTCAGCGCCTCGCGAAATTTCTGCAAATATGTTTCGCGGTGCGGATCGGACGGAATTTCCACTGTGCTGAGTTCGGGCACGCGACGCGTTTCTCCGTCTTCGGCCCCCTCGTCCAGCGAATCGAATTTCTTTTCCACGCGGATGGTGTCAACGTGGCGCTGCGCGAGCACCGCACGCAGCCAGGTCTTCAGCGAACTCCGTCCGTGAAAATAGCGGAAAAGGGAGCGGCCGCCTGCTTTGCCACCCGACAAACCGTAAAGATCGGCGAACAGCGAATCGGCAAGGTCGGTCGCCGCGAGATCTGACGCCGGCCGGCGCAATATCGCTGCAGCCGCTGTCCGCAGATAGCTTCGATATTCGGCGATGAACTCATTCCAGGCATTTTCCGATCCGTCGGCGCAGGCGCAAGCCAGCACCAAATCCTTCATGTGCAGGGCTGTAAAATATTCCTGGATTTTTTCCACCGCAGGCGAGGAATCGCCAAATCGTTTCGCTGCACTGCGGGTCAGCGCGGCCTGAAATGATTGGAACGAAAGATGCCAGCGGTCCGCAAGCGACTCGGCAAAGAGCTGCCGTGTCAATGCACCGCAAGCCTCTGGAAGTCGCCACTCGCGCCGTTCGCCATCTATGGGATGTTGAGCCGCTGAATCCATTGAATTTATTACGCAGCGAGAGCCGCCACCGGCACATTGGGTACCAAGAAAAACATAAACTTGCGAAAACTTTTGCGGCAACCCACAGGCACCGCCTAGGTATAAGCCTGCATCCTAGAGCATAGCCCTACAGGTGCACGTTTCATACGGTACAGTAAATCACGGGTTCCCAGACCCGCACTTTGCGGTATCCTAGATTAAGCCCCCAGCCCGCAACTGCCAGCGCCTCGCCGGGTTATCGAAAGGGGTGTTTTACCGAGCGCTCGCAAATAGCATTAGCGACTTCGCGTCTTTGGTACGAAAGTCCTATTCGAGCAAATCCAGCCTCATTAGTACGCTAGTACTGTGAAAGCGAACGTCCGGTGTCTTCATAAGGGAAACGCCTGATTTTCTTGGCGGACTCTTAACTGTAGCGGACCAAAAACTATCACTGAGGCGGCAACCGGATGACAACAATGATTTTTGAACCACCACTGAGCAAGACCCGGATGGGCGTTGGCCTCGACTCCTCTCGCCGGCCTGTTTCCGAGCCCCAAGCTTGGAAGAAAAATATCGGTACCAAGCCAATCCCGGCACGTCTGGCGCTACTGCCGGACGGCGAATCACGCATGAAGCGCGTTGGCGTCAGCGCGATTCTCCAAATTGCGTTTGTCGGTTTTATTTTCATTATCCCACTGGTTTTTCCGCAGCAGATTTCGACGGCACTCAAATATTCGTACACCGAAATTGCGCAGCCGATCACCGAGATCCCGGTCGCGCCTCCTCCCAAACCTCCAAAAATTGTGAAGACGGAGACACCGCCTCCTGCGCCACCTCCCGAGGTGAAACTGAACCCTCAGCAGGTGCATGTTTTTATGACGCCCAAAGTAATTCAACCGAAGCCGAAGTCGGTTGATGCGAGAGCGCCCGAACTGAATCCTGTTTTTGAAACGGCCAAGGTTGATACCGTTCAACCAAACCAACCCAAGCGGCCTAAGGATGAAGTGAAAGTCGGCACGATGAGCAGCGGCAACGCGACACCTGCGACGGTCAAAGCTCGTGTTGAAAAAGTACAAACGGGTGGATTCGGCGATCCCAATGGACTGCCCGGAAAAGGTAACCCAAACGCGCACCTGATTGTGAATGCGTCGGGCTTGAATACGCTTCCTAATGGACCGGGCTACGGCAACGGCACGGGAGGCGATAAAGGAATTCGCGGCACGGTAGCCAGTACCGGATTTGGAAATGGCACGGCGAATCCTCCGCCAAGCGGCGGGAAACGCGGAACAGTGCAGTCCGGGGGTTTCGGCGATGAGTCGGTTGCCGTTGCGGAAGCTCCCAAGAAAAAGGCCGCGAACAACGGCCCGGCGGACACCGCTGTTACGATCTTGGACAAGCCCCGCCCCGAATACACCGCAGACGGGCGTAGCCTGAGGCTGGAAGGCGACGTTGTGCTGGATGTGGTATTTCTCGCCAATGGGCACGTACAAGTGAACCGTGTGGCCAGTGGCCTAGGCCATGGACTCGACGAGTCCGCGACCAGGGCCGCGCAGCAAATCAAATTTAAGCCGGCCTTGCGCGAGGGCCAGCCTGTGGACTACCCGGCTCGCGTTCGTATTGAGTTCCGTCTGGCATACTGAGGGGAGAAGCAAGATGCGCAAGTTTGTGTTGGGTTTGCTATTTTTTGCCGTAGGCGGCGCCGCAGTGCTGGCCCAAACGGCTTCGGCGGGCGAACCGCCGAAGAAGATGATCCTCGTTCCGGCGGATCAGCCTCGCACCATGGAAGAGGTTGTGAAGCGCGTTGTCGACAACGAGAATCACATGTACGGCCGGATGAAGGAATATTCCCCGCTGGTCGAAACATACATCCAGAATCTAAAGCCCGATAAGGAACTTGGCGCGACGCCGGCTGGGGACAGGTATTTCCTGGGCAAGGCCGATTTCTCCAAGACCGTGAGTCTGGTTTCCCTTACCGACACCAGCAGCAAGGGCAAAAAGATCTTCAGCGGAATCGGGAACTTCTTCTCGTTCGCTATGCAATACCTGCCAGACGGCTTCTTGCAGATGATCTTCATTGACACCAGCGGCTTCGATACGCAGCACTATAAATTTGATTACGTGCGCCGCGAATTTTTGGGTGACGTGCGCTGCTTGGTTTTCGATGTGACCCCGCTGCCCAAAACCGGTAAGGGCCGCTTCCTGGGCCGCATCTGGGTGGAAGATCAGGATTTCAACGTCGTTCGGTTTAACGGAGGATACGGCGGTGCCGGCCATTCCAGCTGGTACTTCCACTTCGACAGCTGGCGCACCAACTTGCAGCCCGGTATGTGGCTGCCGACTTTCGTTTACAGCGAAGAAAATAACCTGCACTACGCGCTGACGAAAAAACTGGAATTTAAGGCGCAGACCCGACTGTGGGGATATAACCTCGGCCATGCCGCGCAGGAACAAGAATTGAGCAAGGTCTTGGTAGAGAGCCCGGTAACCGACGAAACGACCACCGCCAACGACCTTTCACCCGTCCAGGCACAGCGTACCTGGGACCACCAGGCCGAAGACAACGTGGCGGACCGTCTGCAACGCCTCGGCTTGATTGCCCCTAAAGGCGAAGTAGACAAGATCCTGGAAACCGTGGTGAACAACCTCGAAGTCACCAACAATCTTGATATTCAGCCAGAGGTTCGCTGCCGGGTGATGACCACTACTACACTCGAGTCATTTACACTCGGGCACACCATCGTGCTGAGCCGCGGCATCATTGACGTACTGCCGGACGAAGCCAGCCTGGCCACCGTGCTGGCGCACGAGCTAAGCCACGTGGTGCTGGGCCATCGTATGGACTCGCAATATGCGTTCTTCGATCAACTTCTGGTGGAGGAAAAGGATTCCTTCCGCCATTTTGGATTTGCCCGAACTCCCGATGAAGAGGCTGCGGCAAATGCCAAGGCCGTGCAACTTCTGGCAAATTCGCCGTACAAGAATCAGTTAGGCAATGCGAGCCTTTTCCTGCAGGCACTGCAGTCTCGCCAGAAGGAAATTCCGAACCTGATCAGCGCGCAC
>WNFR01005455.1_pt1 | contig 15627 bp, 10 predicted proteins | sample 5400221 | NCBI WGS metagenome assembly WNFR01 (sample SAMN13153357, study PRJNA577476) | soil metagenome | isolation source: 40 cm soil under Madrone tree | place: USA:California | collected 2016-06-14 | reverse complement strand
TGTTTGCGCATGTCGATCAATTCCGCCGCTTTCTTGATTCCGCGAAACGCTGCCTCAACTGCAGCGTCCGGACTTCCGACTAGAGTGACGACTGTGCGATTCGTGGTTGCGCCAGGATCGACATCGAGAAGCGAAACACCGTCCGTCGACTTAATCGCGTCGGTAATTTGGCGAATTATTTTTTCGTCGCGCCCTTCCGAAAAATTCGGCACGCACTCGATTAGCTTTTGCATAGCGGCAGCCTCTTCTGTAGCGGCGGTCTATGACCGTCGCAAATTCAGTGGGAAACCTCAGGATTCAAAAATATCCCAAAGCGTGCATCTCAAGCGCTTCATGATCTGCTGAAGCCCGCGAAGTGTAATGCTTTGGTCGCCACGCTCGAGTCTATGAAGCGTTGAAGGCGGCACGCCTAGTCGCCGAGAGAATTCTGCGTAGGTCTTTTCACCGCGCCGTTCACGCAAAAATTTCCCGAGCTGACGTTCGAGCGGCTCGCTCACAGACTGAGCCTGCCCAAACGCTCATTCCGGATGTGGAATATTTCAATCTTGACACCGGGCCTCCAAGGTAGCTAGAACCCATCTCGATTACGTCACCCGACGTTTCAACGCATCTTCGGCCGAGCCTGAGTTTGCTCGTGGGGCTGCACCTTCGCTGAGACAACGTTTAACGCGATCTCCAGATCCAACTGGAGCCCCGAGTCAGCCGACGCGAGTCTTTTGAAGACCGCCCAGGAGGATTTTGGTTTCGTGCGGGTCTGGGTTGCAGTCAATCAACTCCAGCTAAAAACATGAAATCAAGTCTACAATCTCACTTCAAATTCTCACTAACGGTCGCGCTGTTTGCGGCAGCATGGGCACTCAATCCGCAAAACACCGGAGCGGTAACTTCTCCGCCACCGGCAGTCATTGTCTACAGTGCTGCCGCCGATCTAAGCACGCACGTTATCAAGATTACCGGCGATAACTTCGGTACAACCACTCCAGGTGTGAAGCTAAATAATGTGGCGCTTACGGTCACCAGCTTCAGCACGACGACAATTCAGGCGACGATCCCAAACAGCTTCACGCCTGGCTCGTATCTTCTTTCCGTTTCGACGGGTAACGGCACGACATTCAACGATGAATTCTACGTAGCCATTAGCAATGGTGGCTCGGGCGGGAATGAAGATCGGGGAAACGGGAACACAGCCGCGGAGAGCGTACAGGCGCTTAATAGCAACACAAGCGGCGTTAACAACACGGCTACCGGTTGGCAGGCGCTTTTCAGCAACACTACAGGCAGCGGAAACGCAGCCGAGGGTTATCAAGCGCTCTTCAGTAATACTACTGGCGTATCCAACACCGCCACTGGCCAAGGAGCCCTCTATTCCAACACTGACGGCTTTGCCAACACCGGCACGGGATATCAAGCACTCTTCAGTAACACTGGAATCGCCAACACAGCCACAGGACGAGAAGCACTTTTTAGCAATACGACTGGTAACCTGAACACTGCCACGGGTCAACGATCGCTCTGGCTCAACACTACCGGAACTCAAAACACGGCCGATGGATCTTCTGCACTTCGGGTTAATGAGACCGGTTGCTGTAATACGGCAATCGGCTTTAATACAATGCTTTCGAACACAACCGGCAACGCAAATACGGCCGTTGGTCAAGGCGCGCTCCGCGACAATACGTCTGGCGTTAGGAATATCGCGGTCGGTTATGCAGCCGGTATTAATCTCGATACGGGGGATAACAACATCGACATCGGCAACACCGGTCACCCTGGCGAGGCCAACACTATCCGAATCGGGAGAGAATTTCAAACCGCCACATTCATCGCTGGTATTAGTGGAACACCCGTTGCAGGCGTAACAGTTGTTGTGGACGGGAACGGTCAACTTGGCGTGTTGGTCTCCTCGCAAAGTTTTAAAGATGAGATCAAGCCCATGGATAAATCGAGCGAAGCCATCCTCTCGCTGAAACCAGTGACGTTCCGCTACAAACACGACATTGATCCGAAGAATATGCCGCAATTCGGTCTCGTGGCCGAGGACGTTGAAAAAGTGAACCCGGATCTCGTGGCCCGCGATGCCGAGGGGAAAGTTTACACGGTTCGCTACGAGGCGGTGAACGCGATGCTGCTCAACGAGTTCCTCAAAGAGCACAAGCAAGTTCAGGAACAGCAGAAGCAAATTGAAAAACTCTCTGCGCAATTAAAAGAACAGGCGACACAAATTGAAAAGGTGAGCGCACAGATCGACGCGACCAAGCCCGCGCCGCAAATGATCGCAAATCAGTAGCCGTAACTAAAGCCTTCAAGAAAGACGATCACACAGACAGAATCCGAGATTTGGGCGCTTCAATCGCGCGGCTTGGGCTGCATTGGGATGTCGATCTTCTTTTTCGCGGCGAAATCGATCGCGCGCGAGTAACCGGCGTCGGCATGACGGAGCACGCCCATTCCCGGATCACTCGTCAGCACGCGTTCGAGCCGTCGCTTTGAATTGTCGCTGCCATCAGCGACGACAACCATGCCGGCGTGTTGTGAGAAACCGATTCCGACGCCGCCGCCGTTGTGAATCGAAATCCATGACGCGCCCGCGGCCGTATTGATGAGCGCGTTGAGCAATGGCCAATCCGCGATCGCATCGCTACCGTCGATCATTCCTTCGGTCTCGCGATTCGGCGACGCGACGGAACCGGCATCGAGATGGTCGCGTCCGATTACAATTGGCGCTTTGATCTCGCCGCGTTTCACGAGTTCGTTCATGGCGACGCCAAACTCGGCGCGTTCGCCGTAACCGAGCCAGCAAATTCGCGCCGGCAATCCTTGATAATGAATTCGCTCTTTCGCTAGCTTCATCCAACGCGAAAGCGTTTTGTTTTCCGGAAATAATTCGAGCGCGAGCTTGTCCGTGCGTGCGATGTCGTCTGGCTCACCGCTCAACGCAACCCAGCGAAACGGCCCGCGTCCTTCGCAGAACAGCGGGCGAATGTATTCGGGAACGAAACCGGGAATATCGAACGCGTTTTTCACGCCGGCCTTCTGCGCCTGCGCACGAATGTTGTTGCCGTAATCAAAGGTGATTGCGCCCTTCTTTTGCAACGCGAGCATCGCTTCAACGTGTGTCGCCATCGCTTGCATTGAGTGCTCGATGTATTCGTCGGGATTTTTCTTTCGCAACGCCAGCGCGTCTTCGAGCGACATTCCATTCGGCACATAACCATTCAACGCGTCGTGTGCGCTCGTTTGATCGGTGAGAACGTCAGGCACTACGCCGCGCTTCACGATCTCCGGCAACACATCCGCGCAATTTCCAACGAGTCCCACCGACAGTGATTGTCGATCTTTCCGCGCTTGCTCGATCATCTTCATCGCTTCATCGAGCGAATGCGCGATCTTATTGCAATAACCGCTCTTCAATCGTTTCTCGATTCGCGCCGGATCGACTTCGATTCCAAGAAAAACGGCGCCGTTCATCGTCGCGGCGAGTGGTTGCGCGCCGCCCATGCCGCCGAGTCCGCCAGTTAAAACAAATTTTCCTTCGAGCGATCCGCCGAAATGTTTGCGGCCCGCAGCGGCGAACGTTTCGAACGTCCCCTGCACAATTCCCTGACTGCCAATGTAAATCCACGAACCGGCGGTCATCTGGCCGTACATGGTCAATCCGAGTCGCTCGAGCCGATTGAACTCGGCGTAGTTGTTCCACTGACCGACCAGATTTGAGTTCGCGATCAAAACGCGCGGCGCTTCGTCGTGCGTCCGAAATTTTCCAACCGGTTTGCCGGATTGAACGAGAAGCGATTCGTCGTTCTCCAAGTTGCGCAGCGAATCCACGATCGCGTCGAACGCTTCCCAACTTCGCGCGGCGCGGCCGGTCCCGCCGTAGATGATCAGTTGCTCCGGATTCTCAGCGACGTCCGGATCGAGATTATTCATCAACATCCGCATCGCGGCTTCCTGATGCCAACCTTTGCAGGTCAACTGCTTGCCCCGTGGCGCATGAACAGTTCTCTCCCCGCTCATAGATCGTCGAATTTACCTGAACGAATCTGCTCGGCCATTCGCGCAATGTCTCCCGAGAGCGGCCGATCGGTTTTCAGCGGCGGCGCAACTGTCCGAACAAGTTTAAACGCAGCCTCGACACCTTTCCCGGCTTTCAACGGTCGCCGATGTTCGAGCGCTTCTGCCGCAGCGAGCAACTCGATCGCGAAAATGTTTTCCGCAAGATCGACAATCGACCGCAGCTTCAGCGCGCTGGTCATTCCCATCGAAACGTGATCCTCTTTGCCGCCCGACGTAGTCACGTTGTCGCTGCTCGCCGGATGCGCGAGCACTCGCGCCTCGTTCACGAGCGACGCGGCCGCGACCTGCGCGATCATGAAACCGGACTCGACGCCGGGTTTCCGGGCAAGAAACGGCGGGAGGCCTTCGCTTTTGTCCGGATTCGTCAGGCGATCGACGCGGCGCTCGCTGATATTCATCAAATCGGTCAGCGCAATGGCGGCGTAATCGAAAGCGAACGCCAGTGGCGCGCCGTGAAAGTTTCCACCGGAAATGACGTCGCCTGTTTCAGCAAAAACGAGCGGGTTGTCAGTGGCCGACGCCGATTCGATTTCCAAAATCTTTTCGCAGTGCGCGAGAACGTCGCGAACCGCGCCGTGAACCTGCGGCATGCAGCGGATGCTGTAGGCGTCCTGTACGCGCAGGTCGTTTTTTCGATGGGATTCACGAATCTCGCTGCCGCGCAACAATTCGAGCAGATGAGCCGCCGCTGCCTGTTGACCGACGTGTGGACGTGCTTCATGCAAACGTGGATCGAAAACTGCCGGCGTGTCACGCAAAGCTTCGAGCGTCATCGCGCCCCCAACATCAGCAAGCTCAGCCAAACGCTTCGCGCACAAGATCGACAATCCACCAACGGCGTGCATCGCTTGCGTGCCGTTGAGCAATGCGAGGCCTTCTTTGGCTTGCAACTGCGCCGGCTTCAATTTCGCGCGCTTGAGCGCTTCGCTACTCGCCATTCGCTTACCGTCGAAAAACGCCTCGCCTTCGCCGATCAAACTCAACGCGAGGTGCGCAAGCGGCGCCAGGTCGCCACTCGCTCCGACCGATCCTTTTTCGGGAACAACCGGGTGCACGCGAGCGTTCAACATTTCACAGAGAAGCTTGACAACTTCCGCTCGAATCCCGCTGAAACCGAGCGCAAGAACATTCGCCCGCAGCAACATCATCGCGCGCACTTCCGGTTCTGAGAGCGGTTTGCCGATTCCGCAGGCGTGACTGCGAACGAGATTTAATTGGAGCGCTTCGATTTCATTGTGTGGTATTCGCACGTCGGCGAGTTTGCCAAAGCCGGTAGTGACGCCGTAAACCGTGGCATCACGCGCAATAATGTCGTCGATGACTTTGCGCGAGGCGGCCATTCGGGTCCGCGCCGTAGCCGCAATTCTTACTTTCTCATCACCGAGCGCAACGCGTGCGATGTCGGAGAGCGATAAAGTTCGACCGCTGAGTTCCATCGCTTTGATGTTAGCGACAAGTCGAGCAAATGGAAGACGGCGCGCATCAGCTTTTGCGGCCGACCTTTTTCCGTTTTGGTTGCGGCTTTGGTGGAAGCGGTGGCGGTTGCAACGAGGCCGTCCCCTGCAAGTCTTCTTTCCACGCGGTGATTCCGGTGCGGGCACGTCCGCCAAGGTGACCGAGGAAACCGTGCCGTCCCGATTCGTATTCGGCATCATCTTTAAGGGCGCACCAGAACAACCGGCCAGCCCGCCGCCAACCATCGAGGACAATTCCGTCGTAGAAGGACTGATTTCGCGCCGTGACGATCAACGCGTTATTCTCGTCGGATTCCTTTTCCCAGGCCGTCCCCCAATGGAGGACGACTGTCTTGAATCGCATCTCACGCAAGCGCGCGCCGATGTCGTGCGTGTAATCGGCGCAAATCCCGCGCTTTTTCACGCCGATGCGGACCAAATAATTGTGGAACGCCGGATCTCCGGTCACGCTGTATTCGCGCGCGCACTCTCGCGACGAGCGGTGCGCCGCTTCGGAAAGCAACGCGGCCTCACGTGGATCGACAGTCTGAGGGGAAAGCGCAATGAGCGCGTCGCGCAAACCATTGATCGACTTCTCGTCCTGGGCCGGAGCTGTTATCCCAAAACAACTGGCAATCCCGATTGCGAGCAGAGTTTTGGAATTCACCGCCACAATTTTATTCAGCTGGCGAAACTTGCATCCGCGAATCGATCAATTTGTCGCCAAAATAAAAAAGGCCAGGCCGCGACAAGCGACCCGGCCTTTTTGTCCAAGTAGTCCAAGATCGGACAACTCGAACGAAGGGTTATTTGCCGTAATGCGTGGAACTCGCCGACGTAGTGGTGGCGGCTGCTTCCTTGTGTTGAGCGCAAGCTCCCAAACTTAACGCACCGGCCAGAACGGCCATGATCATGATCGCTTTTAATAGTTTCAATCTAATTTCGCCTCCTTTCCGTGCAGGTTGCTCCGACGTTCTAGGCGATGAACATATTCGACGCAACGCCTTTTTTGAAGGGCGGTTGCTACCTTCTATCGGATGACCACCGGCGTGGTCTCATCGACCAGCTCAAATAATTCGACCACGTCCTCATTTCGCATCCGAATGCAGCCGTGGCTCGCGGGAGTCCCGATCTTGTCCTCGTGTTTGGTGCCGTGGATATAAATGAATCGGTCGCGCGTGTTGGCATTGTGCTCGTCCATGCCATCCAGCCACAGAATTCGCGACATCACTAAATCCTCGGTCGAGGGCAGCGGATCTTCTGGACCAAGCGCCACTCGGCTCCGGAATATTGTTCCGCTCGGCATCTCGCCGCCAATCTTTTCCGCTATCCGAAAATTGCCGGTCGGCGTTTTGAAACTGCCCTCCTGAGTTCCGATGCCGAAACGCGAACTGGAAATCGGATAGGATCGAATCTCTTCGCCATCGCGAGTGAGGATCAACTGCTGATCCCGGATGGAGATGTCGATCTTGATTCGTGGACTTTGCATCGCTAAGCAGCGGCCTTACAATTCGGCCGCGGTGAAAAAAGAATATCACATTGGTATCGCCGGCGCGACCGGGGCCGTAGGCGCCGAGCTTTTGCGCGTCCTGGAGCGGAGAAATTTTCCAGTGGCGACGATTCGCGCCCTCGCATCGAAAAAATCCGCCGGCACGAGCGTTTCGTTCCGTGGCAAATCGATTCCGGTCGAAGAAATGCGCGACGATTCGTTCGGCAAGATCGACATCGCCTTTTTCGGCGCCGGGGGAGAGAGATCGAAAAAGTTCGTGCCAATGGCGCGCGACGCCGGCGCCGTCGTGATCGACAATTCGTCGACCTTTCGAATGGATCCGGGTGTTCCGCTCGTCATTCCGGAGATCAATCCGGATGACGTGAAGCAGCACCGCGGCGTGATTGCGAATCCGAATTGCACGACAGCAGTTGCGCTAATGGCGATCTATCCGTTGCATCGCGCATTCGGAGTTCTGCGTGTTTTCGCCGCAAGTTATCAGGCGGTTTCGGGCAGCGGCGCTCGAGCGATTGCCGAGCTCAAGGAGCAAGTGCGCGCCAGTGCCGAAGATCGACAATCGCCGCCCCAAGTGTATCCGCATCCGATTGCGTTCAACGTTTTGCCCCATGTTGATGTTTTTCTAGAAAGCGGCTACACGAAGGAAGAGATGAAAATGGAAAATGAGGGCCGCAAAATCATGCATTTGCCGGATTTTCGCGCGTCCGTCACCTGTGTCCGCGTTCCGGTCTATCGCGCACATTCGGTTGCCGTGAGCGCGGAGTTTGAAAAACCGGTGAACGTCGAACAAGCTCGCGAAGTTTTGGCGAAAGCGCCGGGGCTCGAGCTTGTCGATGAGCCGCACAACAACCGCTATCCGATGCCGCTCAATGTCGCCGGCAAAGACAATTGCCAGGTTGGCCGCGTTCGGCGGGACTGCGCGTTGGAGAACGGTCTCGCTTTCTGGGTTTCAGGCGATCAATTGCTCAAAGGCGCGGCGCTAAACGCAGTCCAAATCGCCGAACTCCTGTAACCGTTGTACGCAAAACGGCCCCGGAAATCCGGGGCCGCTGTGATTCGTAAATTATTGCGGTGTTGGGGAAGGCGATTCGCCGCCTTGCTGCTTTTTACCCTCGTGCTTGCCACCGCCGGTTTGCTGACCTGCGCCCGTGGTTTCGCCTGCGGGCGCTCCTGTCGCCGGCTGTTCAATTTGACGTTTGCCGCGAGCTTCACCCTTGGGCGGTTGACCTTGTGGTCCCGCTCCCGTCGCGGGGGCTCCGTAACCACCTTGTCCGCCAGGCGAACTTAGCGGTTGCTGTTCAAATTGTTTATGTTTGCCGCGGGGTTCGTTCAAGTTTTCAGCCGGAGTTGTTCCCGCACCTGGCGTCGGTCCGACGTTTTGGAAACCTTTGCGTTTACCTTTGCCTTCGGGCGCGGTCATTCCTTCAGGAGCCGTTGTAGGTCCACTCGGTGGCGGAGTTCCGCCGAACTGCTCGGCACGTTTACCTTTGCCGCGCTTCCCGAATTCCGGAGCTGCGCTGGGAGATTGTTCCGCGCCAGTCATTCCAGAGGGCGATGTCATTGCGCCGGGTCCACTCGGCGGAGGAGTTCCACCGAACTGTTCGCCGCGTTTGCCTTTGCCGCGCTTTCCAAATTCTGGAGCTGCGCTGGGAGACTGTTCCGCGCCAGTCGCACCGGCAGGCGATGTCATTGCGCCAGGTTGCGTTTGCTCTAGACCTTTCCCTTTCTTTTTTCCGCGCTCTGGAAACGCTGGACTCGCGCTTGGCGAAGTCCCAGCTCCTGCGGGACTCATTCCCGGCGGAGTTTGCGTTTCCTCGACGGCTCGGCCTTTGCCCTTGCCTTTGCCTTTGCCTTTTTCAACTGGTGATGCCGCCATCGCCGGTGCCGCAGATGTCGCAGGCGAGACTGAAATTGCCGGAGACGCGCTCGCGCCGGCAGACACATTCGCAGCGCCGCCGCCAGTCGTCGGTGGCGGAACGTTCTTCGAATCTTGCGTCTTGATCTTCTGCTTGAGATCGCGCTGCGCGTTTTCGTCACCCGCAACCGACCAGCCTTTTTCGAACTTCGGCTGCGCGACCTTCGTTTTGACGGCGGGCGGCCGCGGTTCGGCATTCTTCGCTGATTTCTTCAACTCTCTGGGCGCACTAACCACGAGCGCGTTCCCTTGAACCTTCGTAACACCGCCACCTTTTGCCGCCGCGGCGACATCGACATTCGTCTGCCGCTCGAGCTTCAGTCTCTGAATCGGGCGCGTCGAGTACTGGTTTACCACGTTGATGTCAGGTCCGTAGTTGTAAACGGTTTTGTTTTTATACGTGATGTTGGTCACGTTCACCGTCTGGCTAATGTAAGTAACGTTTTGTTGGATCGGCACGATGCGCGAACGCAGGACCGGCTCGCCGATAAATCGGACATCTACAAAATTGTAATAAGCCGGGCCGATATCGAATTCGATATCGAGATGGCCAGTGAGTGGCCGGCTTGTGTAAACGAATTCGGTTTCAGGCGGCAACGGTGCCCAGCCAATGTAGTTACCGCCGGTTCGCCACGAAACCCACGCCGGTCCCCATTCATATCCTGGAACCCAGATCCAACCAAAATCAGCTAGTCGCACCCAGCGACCGTAGTGGTAAGTGGCCCAGCCGAAATCCTCGTAGGAAATCCATGTCCAACCATCGTCGGTATAGGCCCAATAACCGTCGGAGTATGGCCGCCAGCTCGTGTCGCTGACTGCAACGTCCGGTTGCCAGCAATAACCGTAATTACCAACTTCAATCCAGCTCCCGCCGTTCATGTTGTTGTAAAAGAAATCGACCGAAAAGTCCTGGCTCTCTGCCTTAGGCGCAAAGGGCAGCAGGACCGCGATGATCGCAAAGACAGCAAGTAGTTTTTTCATAGTTAGATTGGGTGTTCGGAGCGTTTGACTTTGTCAGATCTGACTTTATTCACGGCTTCCGCGCTTCAGAAGCCCCACGGTTCAATAAGGATATCGCGCGTACGGCGGTCAGCGCGGGTGCAAAACTATGAAGGACCGGGCCCGATGCCGGCAGACGGACAGCACCTGAGCCTGGCTCGGGTCCAATGCGCTCACAATTTTGTTGTAGTCGGCCACCGAATTGATCCGCTGCTGATTGACTTCCTCAATCACATCGCCTTTTTGCAAGTCGCCGGCGCCGGAATCAGGATCGGCATCGGTCACGACAACTCCGTGGACTCCGTTAGGCAAATCGAGCTGACGAGAAAGTCCCGGCGTTAACTCGCCAACTTGAACTCCGGCGAGTCCGTTCGTCTGCTCGTTTTCCTGCCCCGGAGTTGGCTGGTCCTGCGGCTGTTGGGGCGCGACTCGGCTAGTTTGGTAGCCGGCCGGTTGTTCTTTGATTTGCGTGGACACGGTCGTTGGCTTGCCCGCACGCACAATCTGGAGCTCGACTTTTTTGTTGAGCTCAGTCTGTGACACAAGCCTCCGCAACTCGGTAAAATTTTTCACGTCGTGCCCATCAAACTTGCGGATCACATCACCCTTTTGCAGGTGCGCATCCTCCGCGGGCGATCCGGCAACGACTTCATCAACCACGACTCCGTCGCTCGGTGCGCTCAATTGCCCGGGCTGCGGCACGCGCATTTGCACGCCGAGATAGCCCCGAATGATTCGTCCCTGTTTCAACAAACTTTCCAGCGCTGTCTTCACCGTGTTTGAAGGAATCGCAAAACCCACGCCGGCCGACGTGCCGCTCGTTGATATGATGGCGGTGTTAATGCCGATTACTTCGCCGCGCAGATTGATCAGCGGCCCGCCGCTATTGCCAGGATTGATCGCCGCGTTCGTCTGCAACAATTCGCCGAGATCGCTCGAGCGGCCTTTGTAGCTAATGATCCCATCGGTAACTGTTTCCTCAAATCCAAACGGGTTTCCGATCGCGAGAACAAAATCGCCGACCTGGACGGAGTCGGAGTCTGACAAAACCAGCGGATTGATCCCGGGATTGTCGATCTTGAGCACTGCGAGATCCATTTGCGTGTCGGCTCCGACCAGCCGCGCCTTTTCCGTGCGTCCATCACTCAACTGCACTTCGATCTCGTCGACCTGCGCCACCACGTGATTGTTCGTGACGATGTGGCCTTCGTTCGTCACGACAACGCCGGAACCGAGCGAATTCTGGACCAACGCTTCGTCACGGCCGCGATATTGTTGCCCGGGATTGCGGAAGAAGAACTCGAAAGGATCCACTCCGTACTGGCGCCGAATGCCGATTTTCTTCGAAGTTTTCACAGCGACCACTGCCGGAACCACGCTCTTGACCAACGCGCGTCGCTCCTGGTTCAGCGCTTCCAACGATGCGACTTGTTTCGGATCAACATTCGAGGATTGAGCGAGTGTGTATTTCTCCGGAGTGCGCTGAAGCGTGCCGAGACCGCCATGCTTCAGGCGATAGTCGTAGAGCGCCGAAATCGCGAGGCTGAGCAACGCGACAAACACAAAAAACTTGATCAGGTTCTTCATCAGCTAACGTTCGAAAAAGTTCGTCCCTGTTTTTCGACAATCAACTGCCGGAAATGTTGATTTTCAGGCCATTCCAGCCGCGGATCCATTTCGAAGATCGACATCGCACTGGTTCGCGCCCGCTTCATCAATTGCGCGTCGCGCCGTAAATCGCCGATCTTCAACGCGGGAAGGCCGCTCTGAGCCGTGCCCAACAAATCGCCCGGGCCACGCAATTCCCAATCCGCCTCGGCCACCTCAAAGCCGTCACTCGTTTTTTCCAACACCGCCAACTTCGCCGCCGCTTCCGAAGTCGGTTCGGACGTCAGCAAGATGCAATACGATTTGTGTTCGCCGCGACCAATCCGTCCTCGGAGTTGATGAAGCTGCGCCAGACCGAAGCGTTCCGCATTTTCAACGAGCATCACGGTCGCGTTGGGAACATCGACGCCAACTTCTATGACGGTCGTGCTAATCAACCCTTTGGTTTCGCCGTGGCGGAACCGTTCCATGATTTGCTGTTTCTCCGGCCCGGGAATCCGGCCGTGCAAAAGTTCGCACGAATACTGATGCAAACGCTCGCGCCAACGTTCGTATTCGGTCGCGGCTGCTTTGGCTTCGAGTTTTTCACTTTCCTCGATCAGCGGATAAACAACATAAAGCTGGCGGCCGGTTTCCAATTGCGTTCGCAAAAAACTAAGAACTTCGCCCAGCTTCGCCGAATCACGGACTGCGGTGATGATTTTGCCGCGGCCGCGTGGCATCTCGTCCAGGATCGAAACATCAAGATCGCCGTAGACCGTCATCGTCAGCGTGCGCGGGATCGGCGTTGCCGTCATCACCAAAACATCTGGCGCTGGTTCACGGCTGGTTAGACGCGCGCGCTGCGCCACGCCAAACTTGTGCTGCTCGTCGATCACCACGAATCCGAGGTTCGAAAACGAAACCTTTTCGTAAAGCAACGCGTGCGTTCCAATGATCACGTCGGCTTTTTCATCGCCTTCGACGAGCGGAAGAAAGCTTTCTTCCTGCCGCGCCGCCGTGCGGATCGACAATTTCACACCGAGCGGCTCCAGCCAGCGCCCCAGAACCGCGTAATGTTGTTCGGCCAGAATTTGGGTCGGCGCCATGAACGCGGCCTGATAGCCCCCTTCGACTGCAAGCAAAATAGCGGCAATCGCGACCACCGTTTTGCCGGAGCCGACGTCGCCCTGAAGCAAGCGGTTCATTGGAAATACTCGCGCGTGAGCTTCCGTTCGCCGCGACGCTATCAGCATTTGCATCGCGAAAAATTCCGAGAGCACTAAATGCTCGCGCGCCGCGTCCCGCGCTTGCCACGTTTCAGGAAAATGAATCGCCCTGATCGCTTCGCCGCGGTCGCCGTTTTTCAAGTTCTTCGGCAGCAGCGGCTCGATCGGTTCGGTGTCGAGCTCCTGCAACAAACGATAGATGATGCTGCGCAACATGCGTTGCGATAGACCTTCGGTCGCGGGATAAATCGGCGTGATCCGCCTCAAATGGATCGATTTCTCCTCGTCGTCCTCGATCACTTCGAACTCGGGATGATCCATACAGAGGCGTTTGCCGCGCAGCTTCGGTTTGCCGAAAACGACGATCTGCTGACCAGTCGCGATCATTTTCTGGATGTAATGCAGATTGAACCAGCGGCAGACGAGCGGCTGGCTCAAGGCATTCGCGTTCGGCTCCTGCAATGTCGCTTCAAAAATTTTCCTCCAACCGCCAAAACGCCGCAGCGACGTCTTGATCACTTCTCCGCACAAACAAATTGGCTTGTCGCTCTCATCACGCGGGAATTCGGCGAATTGATGTCGATCTTCGTGGCGTCGCGGAAAATGAGTGAGCAAATCTTCCGCGCTCGTGATGCCAAGTCGCCGCAGCGCCAGAATTTTCGGGCGCGGAATCCATTCGAGCTCTTCAAGAGGCTGCGAAATTTCCATCACGCCACCGGCGCCGACGCGCGCACCGCTTCCACTCGAATTTCCAAACGCGTTTCGCCTTCGTATTCATCCGAACGAATGCGAAACGCGACGTCCCACGGTTGTGGCGGCAATGTATCGGCCGCAGCGCCAAAGAAAATTGCGCGGTGATGATAGTTTCGCTGACGCAATCGCAATTGGAGATGCTTTTCGCCAACGACGCGCGGGTCCGCCACCGATTCAACTCCCCGGGCGAAGAAAATCGGCTGCGGATTTCCGTTCCCAAATGGCTGCAGCATTTCATGCCAGCCAAGAAAATCGAAATTCAGTTCCGGAAATGTAATCTCGTGATCGATTCGCAACCGCGGCTGTAAATCGTCGTCCGACAAAAGCTCGCGCGCGACCTGCCGAAATTGTTCCGCGAAGAGATCGACATTCTTTTCCTGAATCGTCAAGCCGGCCGCCATTTCGTGCCCGCCGTATTTGTCGATCTTGTCCGCGCAACGATTGAGCGCCGCGACGAGATTGAAACCTTCGATGCTCCGGCCGCTCCCTTTTCCAACACCGGTTTCATCAAAACCAATGACGATTGTCGGCCGGTGATATTTGTGCACGATCCGGGAAGCGACGATTCCCAAAACGCCGGCGTGCCAGCCGCGCTCGAAAACAATAATCGCCGCGTGGGCAACCGGGTCGAATTCCTTGGCGATCTTTTCGTCGGCCGCGGCGAAGATTTTTTTCTCAACTTCCTGCCGCTCGCGATTTTGTTTGTCGAGAAAGTCCGCGAGCTCCGCCGCTTCGCCTTCGTCTTGAGTGAGCAATAATCGCAACGATTTCTCGGCCGTGCTCAACCGCCCGGCGGCATTTAATCTCGGACCGAGCCGATAACCGATGTCTTCGGTGAAGATTGGCGCTTTCACTCCGCTCACTTCGATGAGCTTCTTCAAACCGATTCGGTTTGTGCGTGCGATTTCGACCGCGCCGCGCTGCACGAGCGTTCGATTTTCGCCGCGAAGCGGAACGATGTCGGCGACGGTCGCAAGGGCGACCAGATCGAGCCTCGATTTGAGATCGAAATCGATCGGCCGCGTCTTCAAAAGTGCGTGGCAAAGCTTGAAAACGATTCCCGCGCTGCACAAATCATGAAACGGCGACGCGGGATCGATTTTCGGATTCACGATCGCCACACACTCTGGCAGCGCCGATTTCGGTTCGTGGTGATCAAGCACAATCACCTCCACGCCGCGCTGGCGAAGATCGACAATTTCCGCGGCGGAAGAAGTTCCGCAGTCGAGCGCGATGAGGAGATTTGGTTGATGTCGCTCAACGCAGCGCTGGATACTTTCGCGACTGAGTCCATAACCCTCTTCCATTCGCAACGGCAGAAACAAATCCGGCGCTGAGCCGTAGGCTCGCAACGTTTCGGCCAAGAGCGCGAGCGAAGTCACGCCGTCGACATCGTAATCGCCAAAAAGAACGATTCGCTCACGGCGATCGATCGCGTTGAGAATTCGCGACACCGTTGTTTCCATGTTCGGCAACAAAAACGGGTCGGTCAGGGTTTTTAGTCGGGGACTGAGAAACGCCTGAACGTCGGCCGCAGTGTTAAAGCCTTTGCGCAGCAGCAATCGGGCGATGCATTCGCAGCCGCAGATTTCGCTCCAGGAAATCGGGCCACCATTGAGTTGTTCCGGAGGAAGAATGATCCAGCGAGCCGCTTGCACCGATTACTCTAGCTGCCGGACATTCACTGACAACTGATCGCGACGAGCGGATAATCTGTTGACTCGCGGCAGCGAATTCAAATAAGAGACAGGCGTGAAAGCCACCCTGCTATCGATTGCACTGTTATCCCTGACTGGTTGCCAAGTCATGCATGTGATGATGGAGCAACCCGGCGGGCGGGAAAAGCGTCTGGGCGTCAACCGGACCGCGAGTTCTGCTCTGTTGGAAAAGAAAACCGAAGTCTTCACCGGCAAGGTGATGATGGCCGACGGAGCGTATCGGTTTCAACTTCTGAAAGATCCGGACACGGTCTTGCGTCTGACGCGCGCCCGGCGCGAAAGCGAATTCACGGCAGAAGCAATCAATCTGCGCAAGTACTACGAGAAGACGATTTCGGTAAACGGGACGCTGCACGATGAATGGATTTTCGGCGCCGATATTGTCGGTCAG
>WNFR01006194.1_pt1 | contig 15630 bp, 10 predicted proteins | sample 5400221 | NCBI WGS metagenome assembly WNFR01 (sample SAMN13153357, study PRJNA577476) | soil metagenome | isolation source: 40 cm soil under Madrone tree | place: USA:California | collected 2016-06-14 | reverse complement strand
CGATCCGACGACCGCGGGGCCAAGATCAGAAAGAATGTCACCGAAGAGATTCGAACCCACAACAACATCAAACCAGTCAGGATGCCGCACAAAATGGGCGGTCAGTATATCAATGTGATATTGATCCGTACGGATATCGGGATAATCCGTCGCCATCTCATGGAAACATTCATCCCAGAACGGCATGGTATGAATGATCCCATTGGATTTTGTAGCAGAGGTCAGATGCTTCTTTTTGGTGCGGGCCAAATCGAAGGCGAATCGCAAGACGCGGGTCACTCCACGTCGGGTGAAAACTGTCTGTTGAATGGCCATTTCCTCATCCGTCCCCTCATAGAGACGGCCGCCAATGTTTGAATACTCGCCTTCGTTGTTCTCGCGAACGATACAGAAATCAATTTGTCCGGGCTTCCAATTCTTGAGTGGGGTTTCAATTCCTTCGAAAAGACGCACTGGCCGCAAATTAACGTATTGCCGGAAATGGCGGCGGATGGGGATTAAGAGTCCCCACAACGAGACATGGTCCGGAATGCTCGGGTGTCCCACGGCACCCAGGAAGATCGAGTCGAACGGCCGCAGTTGCTGGATACCATCGGCCGGCATCATCTTCCCAGTCTTGACATAAATGTCGCAACTCCAATCAAACGCCTGCCAGTTGAATCGGAACCCGAAGCGCTGTCCTGCCGCTTCCAACACACGGATGCCTTCTGGCACTACCTCTTTCCCGATGCCGTCGCCTGCGATGACTGCAATATTGAAAGTTTTCATGGGTGTCAAACTTATCCCTTCTCGGCTGACAGCAACCGTGAAAGCGCGCTGATATCCGAAGCGGAATCCAAAGTTTTGACGAAGGCGATGATTTTCTCAGTCTTGACTTTTGGCCAGTTGGCGTATTCAGCACATCCCCGGAATTTTGTAGCTGCTTCGTCAAAGCTCATCGGATTCGCAGGACTGCCTTTGGCAAAGTCAGCGCGACCAGTGATGACTCTCCCGTCCCTCAAGTGGATTTTCAAGATCGACATCATCTTGTCGAAGCCGGCGCTCTCGGCTTGGGGATCGACGTAAAAGTTTATTTTCCGAATCATCTCCTGCACGTCCGCCCTCTGAACCACCTTGTCGGAGAACTCGCCCAAACCAGCCTTTCGCTCGAGTAGCAAAATTGCCAGACAGAATTCCATGCTGAACTTGGCTTCCAGTCCGGTCTTCGGCTGGTGATGGAGAAGCGTCGTCGTCATATTGTGATTAGCGCCGCAATCGACCTTTTCCACTTGATCCGCCTGTATGTTGTTGGCCTCGATTAGACGCATCAGTTCCGTCATCGCGGGATGTGTGAGGGAACCCGAAGGATAGGGCTTCAACGAAATGCCCGGGGACACGAATGTCCACGGCTTTCCGAGGCGATCCACGATCGCCGACGGATCGTAAGATCCCCCGAAGGCATGGAAGAAGCCGCGATCCGCTTCCAGAATTTGTTCCGCTGCGGTCCAGCCCAGCGCAACCAGATCAGCAGACACTAGTCCGCTTTCTGCGGCGTGCCCGGCCTGAAACGGCTTGGTCATGGTGCCGAAATTTTCTCTCAATCCGCCTGCCTGACTCGCAGCCAAGCCAAAAGCATTCAGAGTCTTCGATTGATCGAAGCGAAGCAGCTTCGCGCAGGCCGCCGCCGAACCCAGTGCTCCGCACGTTCCCGTGGAGTGAAATCCATCTTGATAATGACGCGGTGAGATGGCTTCCGCGATCTTGCATTCCACCTCGACGCCCACGTGATAAGACAGCATCAACTCTTTACCTGAAATCTTTCGACGCTCAGAGAGCGCCAGGACGGCGGGAAGTACGGGCACGGTAGGATGCACCAGCAAGCCATACACGCGGTCTTTCGCAGCAGAGAGTTGCGTGTCGTCGAAATCATCGGCGTGAATCGAAACTCCGTTCACGAATGCCGCGAATCGCGGCGAAGTCTTGAGCGCCGATCCGATGACGATGGCCTTTCCCCCGCAGATGCTAAGGTCGTCCTCGAGATACTGGCGGCAGATGGTTCCTGTCTGTGCCCGCGATCCGGCCAACGCGAGGCCCAATCCGTCAAGAATCGATTTCTTGCCGAGTTCAATGACGTCCGCGGGAATATCTTCATAGGTCGTGTTTACGACAAATCTGCCGACATAGTCTGTCAGTCCGGGAGTCTTGGGGAATTCGGCAGCAGGCGTAACGTTCGCGCCTTTTGCGGATCTAAGAAGCGCACTGGACGCGATCGCCCCCAGAGCCACTTTCCCGAAGTCACGCCTTAACATTTTGACTCCAAGATTCTTTGGATTTACCTCTGGCTGCATCCCTTGCCACCTGGAGAGTTCAGATCGTTACGCAAAACCTGTCCGCCCTTCATCACGAATTTCACGCGCTCAAGTTCTGTGATATCGGCCAGCGGATCCCCACATACGGCCACGAAATCGGCGAATTTCCCGCGCTCGATCGAACCGATGGTGCTATCCCATCCCATCATCTGCGCATTCACGATGGTCGCAGCGCGAATAACTTGGGCTGGAGTCATCCCGAACTTGACCATGTATTCGAATTCCTTGATTTGAGTACCGTGGGGAAAAGGTCCCACTCCAGTCCCGAAACCAATTTTGATGCCGGCGGCGACGGCGCGCCGGAAGTTTGGTTCCGACACTTCGGCTACAGTACGACCGCCATATTTTTTGGCGTCGTGTTCCCGGTCTAATTGGTAATGATAGAGAGTCGGGATAAGGTAGATGCCCTTTGTCTTGAATTGCTGGATATCGTCGTCGGAGAGCTGCACTCCGTGTTCAATCGTATCCACCCCGGCAGCGAGACAGTTATGCAATCCCTTCCCGCCAAACGCGTGACAGGAGACTTTGTGACCTTTGTCGTGGGCCTCTTCAACAAAGGCCTGAACTTCCTCAAGCGTGAATGTAGGAAGGACAACTAATTTTCCGTCCGGTGCAAATGTGAAATCGTAGGCGGCATAAATTTTGATCCAGTCTGTGCCGTTCATGAGCTGTTCGCGGACTGCTTTGCGTGCGTCCCACGGGTTGTCGACTGTCTCCAACATCGATGGCAACGGAATATCGCGGGAGTATCCCTTGGGACGAAATCCTCCGGTTGTCGCGAGGCCCCGTCCAGAAACCTGCAGGCGAGGGCCTTGCACCAGCCCATTGTTGATGGCGGTTCGTAGATCGACGTCTCCGTACATTCCTCCCAGAGTCTTCAGATCGCGCAGCGTCGTGAAGCCGACGTAAAGGTCACGCTGGGCATTGACCAGCGCTTCCAATGTGCGGTACTGCAAAGACTCTTTCAACATCTGCGCATCCAGGTCCGGGCCGCTCGCGAAGATGTGAGTGTGACCGTCGATCAGTCCGGGTAGCACGGTCGCGTTGGTCAGGTCGAGTACATCGGTGCCTGGCGGGATGTGCACTTCACTCGCTGGCCCTACCTGCACGATGCGCGCGCCTTCGACCAGAATGACTTGTTGCTTGGTGAAAGCGTCCGACTTCCCGTCAAACATACGTCCGGTGCGAATTGCGACTCGCTCATGCGTTCGGGCCTGCGGCGGAGGAAGCGGCGGAGGCGGCGGAGTTTCAGGTTCTTGTTCTTGTGCCGACAAGGAACACAGAGAAAAGCACCAAGCCAGAACTATCGTCGCCCCGATGTGAATCACCTTTCCCGCCAGCCGATTCGCGTCAGACCTCATCGTCCCTCCTAGGATCCCACTTCCGCATGTTTGGGAGCCGCCTTCACCAACATCGTGAGTCCCGCGCCAACCAACGTAATCATGCCCAAATATGTAAATCCTGCCAGAAAACTACCCGTCCTCTTGTTGAGGTATCCCACGATCAGCGGAGCGAAGTATGCCCCAAGGTTGCCGATAGCGTTTACAAAGCCCATTACCGAGCCGACAATTCTTGAGGACAAGGTTTCTGTCGGGATAGCCCAGAACGCGCCCATCGGACCGTAAGCTCCCACGCCGCTCAGTGCGATGAATGCGAAAGCGATCAGTAGCGAATGAGGAATGGTGGCAACTGCGAGCAGGATGCAAGTTCCCCCAAACAACATAGCTCCGGCAGCGTGAAAACGGCGCTCATGCATTTTGTCCGAATGACGAGAGATGACTAGCACCGAGATGGCGCCCACAATAAAAGGAATTGTGTACAGGATTCCCGTCGAGAGACTGCTTAGCGTCCTGAATTTTCCCATGGCGCTGGGCAGCCAAAACAACAGCCCCATCTGTCCGCTAACGAAGCAAAAATAGACAGCTGCCAGCAGAAACACCTGAGGCCGTAACAGCGCGCGAAAATAGGGAATCTTTTCCGATCCTTCCAACTCAGAAGATTCGCGGCGCAAGGTTTCCACCAGGGAAACGCGTTCGCCTTCCGGAAGCCAGGACGCCTGCGAGGGATGGTCTTGAATAAATACAAGCCAAACCGCCAGCCACAAAAAAGGTAACGAGCCTTCGGCGACCAACATCACCCGCCAATTCCAGTGGTCCAAAATCCATCCAGAAAAAGGCGATGCTAATATAACGGCCCCCGGCAAGCACAGCAGCCAAAATGCGTTGGCGCGCGCACGCTCGGAACGGGAAAACCAGTGCGAGAGCAGGATCAAAGTGGCCGGATAAACCCCGCTCTCCGCCACTCCCAGAAGCAACCGGAGCCACAAAAGTTCGTGATAGGTACGGGCCAAGCCGCAGCCGATCGCAAAGAGGGCCCATACAAGCAATAGAACGCTGATAAATTTCTTCGCACTCCAGTGCTTGGCCAGATGCCCTCCGGGAATCTGCAACGCCAGGTAGCCCCAGAAGAAGATGCCCGCGACCGTCCCGGCTTGCTGCGGATCCAAATGGAGGTCCCGGCTGATATGCGGCAGGGCAAGAGATATGTTTGTACGATCGATGAAGGCGATCGTGTACATGATCAGCGCAACCGGGATAATGCGGATCCAGCGAATTGAGGCCTGCGACGGAGAGGTTCCGGTTCTTGCGTCGTGCTGTTCGGCGGTCGTCATTGAGATTACTGAGCCTCGCGAGTGTTGAAGGTTCCACATTGCAGCCCGGCGACGGATCCGCGGTTCAGCAAAGTGACTCTAGAGTATTCGCTAGGGCTGAATCTCGTATACACGAACTTCGGCGTCCTTATTCTCGTGATGAGGGACAGCGAGATAGTAGCGGTTCAGTTCCGGGACCAGAATGCCCGTCTTTGCGCGGAAGCCTCCTGGAATCTTTGCCAGCAAAGCGTAATGGTCGGGATCCTTCTGTTCGAAAACATCCAAAGCTCCGTCGCCGGCCAGATAAAGGCGCTTATGCTGGGCGTCGTAACTCATGTCATCAACCATGCTTACTGCCGGCACATTGCTGATCACTCTACCGCTGTCCGAGTTAAGGACAATCAACTGACCAGGATTTCTGGTGACTACAAACAAACGGTGGTCCCCTTCATCAAAAGCCATCGCAACATTCAGTTTGTAGCCCGCGGGCAAAGGCCAAGTGGCCAGCAGTGCAGACTTGTTCCGGTCGAGGACTCCAACCGCACTCTTACCCGTCAGGTTGCAAAACATCCGTGGTCCAGACTTTTCGAGCACGATCGCTTCGACATGGTTGGTGTCGATTTTGACATCGCGTAACTTTTTAGGGTTGTCGGTATCAATAACGCTAATCAACGAATACGGTGTATGCGCCTCCCGGCCCCCATTGACGACGTAAAGGTAGTGACTGGCGGAATCGTAGGCGATGGAATCCGCATCGATAGAGACTTTTACCTCTCCACGCAATTTATAACTATCGCTGTCATAAACTTGAACCGCGGATGCGTCACCGGCCACGATGAAAAGCTTTTTTAAATCCTTGCGGAAGAGAATTGCATGCGGCGCCTTCACATCTTCAATGGTGTGAATAAGCTGGTTTGTGGTGGTGTCGAAGACCAGAACCTTTTCATTCTCTTCCCCGGTTAGGAAGAGCCGGTGTCCATCGACATCTGGAGCGAAGTGATCAAAGTCGCCATCGTGGAGCCCAGGCAGGGGAATGGTCGCTACGAGCTTCAAAGGTGCGTGATCTTGAGCTTTGGAGTTGACTGCCAGCGCCACTGACAACGCCATGACGGCGACTTGCATTCGCTTCATAGTTCCTCCCTACAAAGGACGTGGCATTTCAGCCGGCTTCGGCGCCGGCGAGCGAGATATTTGTTCAAAATCCAATCCGGGCAAGAGCGGTGTCTTCTCAATTCTGACCGCGTCCAAAGAAGCCGGGTCCAACCCTAGCGCCTTGAGTATGCTCGGGGCAATTTGCGAAGTTTGTACAGGAAACTTAATTTGAACAGGGCTTAACTCAGAGTACGACACAAGAAGCGGTACGTTCCGATCGGTGTCCGCATTACCGCCGTGCTCTGCTATGAAAGTGGTGCCTGTCTCTACATAGATCTGCCCAGGAGTTGGCTGAACTATGATATCTGGTACCCGCGGATCACTCATGGGGTCGTTAAACAACAGCTTCAATGATTCGCCGGAGTACATTTCCTGAATGCCGGCCTCCAACTGAATTTTATTCAAGGCATGGACGACGTCAGGCGTGCGGTGCTGGTCCGAGAGCCAAAGTAGGGCAACGCTTCCATCTTGCTCGACACCCGCCAATAACCCTTTATCGATCGCGGCAACAGTCTTCGGGATGAGCTCGAGGTCGGCGCGCCTCAGCTTTTCAGGGTCAATCGGGGAGTCACCGTGTTTAGCAGTGACGATTATGAGGGTGGAGTCAAACAAGCCGCGAGCCTGTAGTCTAGCGATGATTTTTCCTATGGACTGATCTGTATGAGTGAAGGCATCTTCTAGAACCGTGCTGGGATTACCACTCGCGTCGCGGTAACCACCGCCGCTGGTCTTCTGCGCAACACTGACAGCCTGGAAGTTCATGCCGAAAATGGCTGGCACACCCACATGTTGAGTTCCAGTGTGGTCTTTTCCCTCGATTTGGTTCAGGATCGCCGTCACTTTTAGGTCGTCGTACGATTCGACGTTATCGGGGCCGTGGAAAGAACGGACTTCCGGCGTAAAAAGGTCGTCCACTCCTGCACCTGATGGTCCGTTCACGAATTCATAAGCCAGATGCTTGTCTGACCAGGCGGTACGCCGGCCACTCTCCTTAATAACTTCAAAAATGGTGTTCACGCGTATAAAACTGTGCGGGAAAACCGGCGCGCAATGATTATTCGGATTGCGCGGCAGCTTGTTCTCGTCGATCCCTCCCCCGCCATCTACTGCATCACGATTCTTATCGATCGAGGAATCGAAGACCACGGCAGTTCCGATCTTGGAGCAATCGGAAGCGGGGGGCGATAAACTGCGGTCGTAAGAGTTCTCAAAAATGACACCCGTAACGTTCGGAGAGCCTCCCGTTACCATGGAAAGCAGTCCGGGCCACGAGTTGGACGGGAACGAAGTAGAAGCGTTTGAGTAAGTAACCGCGTGCGAACTCAATATTGAAAGAGCCGATCCGGGTCTGTTTTTGACCAGATTAGCGAGATCAAGGTTATGCATGCCGTCGACGCTAAGCAGCAAGACATGCCGCACCGAATGCTGTCGTGGAGTCGCTCCGTTGTCGTGAGAGTTTTGCGCATTTGCTCCGAATGGACGCAAGAGCGACATTGCGCTCACCAAAGCAATCCTCAAAAAAGAGAGCAGTGCGAATTGAGTTCTTCTATTTTCGGCTAGCAACTGTTTACCTTTCAACGAGTAAATACTCCTTGAGGCTGCTTGTCGAGTCAACTGACCCTCAAACCCGTGAGCGAGCAGTGAAGCTCGCAGAGGATTTAAGGCGCTTGTTTTCAAACAAAAGTTGTCTTTTTTCTTTTTTCAGCTAAATAGAAATTAATGTTGTTTTAAGTTCCCATGTCAGTGAATGAATTATGCTCTGTCGTGCTGGCTTGCGAACCGGGCAGTACCGGTCGGTCTCAACTTCGCCGTAGCGAAATCAAGTAAGTTTTTCGTAATTCTGTCGGACCGAAAACAGAGCACATACCTTACGGAGAGAAAATGAAGAAACTGTTCTTAATTTTCGCGATGCTTTTTCTTGTGTTCGAAGTCGCGGCCGAAGGTCAAGAAAGCGCGCCACTCAGGCTTGTCCGGACCATCACACTGTCTCCCGACGTTAAAGGACATTTCGATCATTTTGAGGTTGATCTAAAGGGTGGCCGACTCTTTGCGACTCCAGAGTCTTACAAGGCGGTGCTCGTTTTCGACTTCAAGACCGGCGAACTCATCCGCACAATAGGCGGAATCGGGAAGCCCCATGCCGTGCTCTATCGCGAAGACCTTAACCGCATATACGTGACCGATGGGGATGCTGGGGACCTCAAGATATTCGACGGCAAAAGCTACCGTTTGCTTTCGAGCGTGAAATTGCTGGAGGACGCCGATTCAATCGGATACGATGCCGCCACAAAATACCTCTACATCGACAATGGCGGTGGCGATGTCCACCAGACATACTCTATGCTTAGCGTCGTTGACACTACCGCGGGCAAGAAATTAGCCGACATCAAAATTGACGGAGACACACTTGAAGCAATGGCACTCGAGAAATCAAGCCCGAAAATATATATCAATAACAAGGCCAAAAACCAGGTCGATGTGGTCGACCGGGACAAACGGGAGCTCATCGCGAGCTGGCCTGTTACCAAATGCAAGACGAATGTCGCCATGGGCTTCGATGAAGCAGACCATCGATTGTTTGTGGCCTGTCGCAGCGGGCAGATTTCTGTGCTCGACACCCAAACCGGAAAGGAAGTCACCACGTTGCCCATAACAAAGGGTGTCGACGACGCGACGTACGACGCTGCCAGCAAGCGTATCTATGCTGTTGGTGACGGCAGCGTAGATGTTTATCATCAGACCGATCCGGACAACTACAAGCTGCTTGGAACGATTCCTACGGGACCGCTGGGGAAAACTGCGCGCCTGGTTCCTGACCTAAATCGATACTTCGTGGCGGTACCGCAGCACGAAACTACAAGCGCCGAGATTCTCGTCTTCGAGGTGCACTGAACAATCCGCCGGGCGGGGGGCAACTCCTGGCCTTCCAGCGGACATACGGCGTGCAGCGGGTCGTAGGTGTGCGATGATATGTGCAAAGGCGGTATGCGCATTCTCTTAGTCGAAGACGAACACAAGGTTGCCAGCTTTATCGCGCGTGCCCTGAAAGAAAATACCTACGCGGTGGATGTAGTCGAGACGGGCGAGAAGGCGCTGGAATTGGGGACCGACGTCCATTACGACGCAATCCTACTCGACGTCAGACTACCTGGCATCAGTGGTATTGAAGTCTGCCGCGAGTTACGGCAGCGGGGGATCGAGGCTCCGGTCCTGATCCTAACCGCGCGAGGGCTGACGGAACAGAAGGTCGAGGGATTGGACGCTGGTGCGGACGACTATCTAACCAAGCCCTTTGTATTGGCGGAACTACTCGCGCGGGTACGGGCGCTGGTTCGGCGGGGCTTCCATAGCGGCAATGCAAAATTAAACTATGCGGATCTTTCGCTAGACCGTCACCGGCGACGCGCCACGCGTGGCCATGAAGTAATTCCTCTTACCACGAAGGAATTCGCGCTGCTCGAGCTTTTCTTGCTGCGCGCTCCCGAGCTGGTCACACGCAGCGAAATTGTCGAGCATGTGTGGGATTGCCACTTCGACAGCGAGACAAATCTGGTGGAAGTCTACATCAATCGTTTGCGCAAGAAGCTTGAGCAAAATCAATCGGTGAAGCTGATTCATACCGTTCGTGGAGTCGGCTACCGCCTGGGAATGCCGGAATGAAAGCGAAGACCCTTCGTATTCGCATGATGTTGCTGTTCACCACCGTGGTCGGGGTTCTCCTCGCTGGGTCATATCTTGCTTTCTGGGGCCTCTTGGCCCACGAGGTTCCTACCCAACTCAACCGCCAGTTACTGGAGACGGCTCGTCCTCTCATTGCCGACATCGTCACGGAACCCAATGCAAAGGATGTAAACAGGCTGGACATTCCTGGGGAGTTTTTTGAACTGCTGGACTCAACGGGCCGAGTTCTTCAACGTTCGAGAAATGTTACAGCTGCAATCGATTTGAACGGAATCAGCCCCGCTGTTTCACGTCCCACCTTCGGAATTGCAACTATCGGGCACGCTCAATCAGTACGCATTGCACTCGTTCCTTTTCAACAAGGGAATCAAACACGTATTTTGCTGGTGGCTATCCCCACACTAGGCACCAATAGAGTGCTCGACAGCTTTGGAAGAGTTGCCCTGCTGCTCTTTCCTTTAAGCCTCTTTCTTACTGCCAGCATTTCGGCTTTTTATGTGGGGAGAAGTCTGGCGCCTATCACCGCGCTCACCCGGCACGCGGCCCTGATGGCGAGGAGGGTCACCAATCAGAATGGATTCTGGACACCGCTACCCGTATCGTCTCCCTATGACGAACTGAGTCGCCTGGCGGAGACCTTTAACCATCTGTTCGAGGGGGTTGACTCAGCCGTCCGTCAGCTGCGTCAATTTGTGACTGATGCTTCGCATGAACTGCGCACACCCCTCGCTGTTCTTCACGGCGAGACTGAACTGATACTTTCCAAATCCCGAAGCGCTGAAGAATATCGAAAAACTCTGTCCGCCTTTAGTGACGAATTCAAGAAACTGACTCGGATCGTAGAAGGGTTGTTCACGCTTTCCATGGCTGACGCTGGACAGCTCCACCTCATGTCCGAACCTCTTTACATTAACGAGGTTCTGGAAGAGGCTTGTGCTCTCGTAACTTCGCGCGCACTCGTAAAGAATATCGCCATCGTGCGTGAGCTAAACGACGAGGTTGCCTACTCCGGGGATGAGGCTTTTCTGCATCAACTCTTTCTCATTTTTCTCGATAATGCGATCAAGTATTCTTCCGATGGTAGCCTAGTCCACGTAACTCTAGAGCAACAGGCCGGTACGATTCGAGCTCGCTTCGAAGACCAGGGCATTGGAATCTCAAGCGAGCACCTGGCCTTCATATTTGAGCGGTTCTATCGTGCTGTCCCGCCCAGCAGCGGCGAAGCCCATAGCGGGGGGCTAGGCTTGGCCATCGCTCAGGCCATCGTGCGCGCCCAGGGTGGCTTCATCGAGTGTCAGAGCACACCGGGCGTCGGCTCAACCTTCACGGTGGTTCTGCCTGCAACTCATTCCGCAAGCAATCTCGAAAGCAAACCTGAACAGAAATTAATCTTGGGTTAAGGTGCCACAGGCGTACATTTGCATCCGCCACAAGTCTGGAGGTGGCCCAGTGTCCTCCGGAAGAAAGCCTATAGCATATTCGAGCCGCAGTTCGCGGCCGCTGAGTGCAAAGCCTGAAGCGAGATGAGGTCGAAGAGGAAAGACCAAAAAAATCGTTTGGGGGAGAGATATGTCCGCTCAAATGTACCGCAAGACGTACCTTGGCACATGTTTGACTCTTTTGGCGGTGACGCTTGGATTCCTGTTCCCGGCAGCGTCCTGGGGTCAGGTGGCAGGTGGAACGATTTCAGGGACGGTCACAGATAGCAGCGGGCGCGTCATCGGGAACGTCCAGATTACGATTAACAATCTCGCTACAGGCGTTACACGCGACGTCACTACCAACGACGGAGGCTTCTACTCCGCCCCCAATCTCCTGCCGGGCACGTACCAGGCGAAGTTTTCCGCCAAAGGATTCAAGACGGAAGCACGTAACGGCATCGCACTGACTGTAGGAGCGACAGAGGTTTTGGATCTGACGATGAAGGTCGGCACAGCTGTCGAGACGATTCAGGTGACCGGCGAAGCCCCCGCCGTGCAGCTCGCCACCTCGGACATCAGCGCCGTGGTCAACGCGACCACTGTCCGTGAGCTGCCTCTAAACGGCCGCAGTTGGACAGACCTGGCAACACTACAGCCCGGTGTTGATGCGATTCACACCCAGCCCGACTTTGCGGCGGGCACCGATCGAGGAAATCGCGGTTTTGGACAACAGTTGACTATCTCCGGCGCCCGGCCACAGCAGAACAACTACCGTTTGGATGGCGTCAGCCTCAATGACTACGCCAATGGAGCACCCGGCAGCGTGCTGGGAGGGAACCTGGGCGTGGACGCGATTGCGTGGACGCGATTCAGGAGTTCTCCGTCTTGACCAGCAACTACTCGGCGGAGTACGGCAAGACCTCCGGAGGAGTGGTCAACGCCATTACGCGCTCGGGGACAAATCAGCTTCACGGCAGTGTGTACGAGTTTCTTCGCAACAGCAAGCTGGACGCCAAGAATTACTTCGATGACCGCACGCTTCCCATTCCGCCGTTCAAGCGGAATCAGTTTGGCGCAGCGATTGGCGGACCGATCGTGAGGGACCACACATTCTTCTTCGCCGATTACGAAGGCATCCGGCAGTCGAAGGGCATTTCGACCCTGGCCTTCGTCCCGTCGCAGAACGCGCGCAGCGGACTCATGTGCTCGAACCCGGCGGGCGCGGACCCAAGTAATCCCTGCGCGACAACTCAGATCACCGTAGATCCATCGGCGGCGGAGTACCTCACTTTCTACCATTTGCCCAACGGCCCTATTCTTGGGAACGGAGACACCGGAGAATTCACCTTTGTCGGCCAGCAGATCGTCAACGAAAACTTTCTTACCGCTCGGGTCGACCACAAGGTCTCTAATAACGACAGCCTGTTCGGCACATACATGTTCGACAAAACGCCCTACGCGTCTCCTGACGGACTGAATAACGTTGAGTTCACCACGCTCACGTCGAGACAGTTCGCTGCGCTGGAGGAGACACACATCTTCTCGCCAGGCTTCGCGAATTCCATCCGTATTGGTGGCAACCATGAAGCTGTAAACAATAATGAGAGCCTGAAAGCGATCAATCCCGACGCAGCCCGGATCGATCTGGGTGTTGGAGGCGCTGCGTTTGCGGGTCGCAAGGCGGCTCAGGTTCTTGTCGGCGGTCTGAGTGACTTTACGGGAGGAGTCGGAGGCAGCCCGACCTATTTTTACCATTGGAATTCGATTCAACTCTATGATGACGCCTTCTTCACCAAAGGCACCCATTCCATACGATTCGGCGTGGCCGTCGAACGCATGCTGCTCAACGTGCTTGCCGACACCGATCCAAATGGCATCTGGAACTTCGACAGCGTGCAGGGATTTCTCACCAACAATCCAACGAAATTCCAGGGTGGAATCGCCAACACCCTTTCCCCGCGCAATCTTCGCCAGACTCTCTTCGGTGCATATGTGCAGGACGACTGGCGCGCGCGACCAAACCTGACGCTAAATCTAGGCCTGCGCTACGAAATGTCAACCGTTGTGGCCGAGACTCACGGCAAGCTCGCAAATTTGAGGAAAATCACAGACGCCACCGCCCATCTAGGCAATCCCTTTTTCAGCAATCCCACGTTGAAGGATTTTGAGCCGCGCGTCGGCTTCGCGTGGGACCCCTTACGGAACGGAAAAACCGCAGTCCGGGGCGGAATCGGGATGTTTGATGTGCAGCCGCTGCCCTACCAGTTTCCACTTCTGGTGACTCAGGCAATCCCCTTCTTTTCTTACACCGTGGTCAAGAATCCCGCGGGAGCATGTAGCCCTCCCCTCAACCCATGTCCGAGCCCCTTTTTCAATTTTGGCGGCCAGAATATTTCCTTTCCGGCGAACAGATTGCGTACCACGTATGATCAGCCGACCCCCAAACGCAATTACGTGATGCAGTGGAATCTCAACGTGCAGCAGCAGCTTGCCCCCAGTCTGGCGGCAATGCTCGCCTATGTGGGTTCGCGTGGCGTGCATCAGCCATTCCGGGTAGATGACGCGAACCTAGTCATCCCGACTAAGACTTCCTTGGGATACGTGTGGCCGTTTGACTCCTCGGGGAACCCGCTAGACCCAATCAATCCGAACTTCGGCTCAATCCGAGGAATGTTTTATCAGGGACACTCTCAATATGACGCCCTGGAGGCGCAGTTGGCCAAGCGCATGAGCCATGGCTTTCAGGTGCAAGGGGTCTTCACTTGGAGTAAGAGCATCGACACCAGCTCGGCGTCGGTTGCGGGAGATACTTTCGGCAATTCGATCTCCAGTCTCCACTGGTTCGACATGAGATTGAGCCGCGGTCTCTCGGATTTCAATGTCGGGCGGACTCTAGTGGTAAATGGCACGTGGGAGGTTCCTACGCCGAAGTCCCTTGCCGCGCCTGCCCAATGGGCACTAGGAGGATGGGAACTGGGCCTGATTTTTACGGCCAGTGATGGAGTCCCATTCACCGCCACCTGGGGAACAGGATCAGACCCGGCGAATACCAACAGCGGTGACGATTGGGCATTTCCGAACCGGCTGAGTGGGCCCGGCTGCAAGACGCTTACGAATCCCGGAAATCCTACGAACTACATCAAGACTCAATGCTTCGCCATACCTACCGCTCCCGATGTGGCATTCTGGAACCAGTCTTGCAATCCGACGCCACCAAGCGTCGGGGGACCAGTTGCCTTCCCATTGTGTTTCAACCTGCGCGGCAATGCCGGCCGCAATATTCTGATCGGGCCGGGCGTCACGTCACTCGACTTCTCTCTGTTTAAGAACAACTACATCAAGAGGATTTCGGAAAGATTCAACGTGCAGTTCCGCGCAGAGATTTTCAATATTCTGAATCATGTCAACTTTGCTCCACCCACCACGCCCACAAATACAGACATCTTCGATGGTGCAGGAAACTTGAACCCCGTGGCGGGTGCGCTCACTACAACCACCACGACGGCGCGCGAGATTCAGTTCGCGGTTAAAGTCATGTTCTAGAACCGGTTCGGCGTCGCAAGGCTGCCGCGGCGGTTGTTCCGATGGCCAAATCCGCGGGTTTGTGATTACTTCCCCTGACCCGCGGAGTCCAGGGGCCGGGCAAGAGCCAGGCGTAACCGCTCATTGATGTTTGTAATATGGCACTAGTTTTCTTATCCAAGGGGAGAAGTGAATTCAGAAGATCGATGCGCAGACATGCTGCGTGCAACCCGCCGGCTAACTCTGACCCGGCGTAGTTTGTTGCAGAACTCCGCCTGGATTGCCGCTGCCACAATGTTTCCACGCTTAGCGGCGGCTGTGGTCCATGACGTCAGCCCGGTCATGGAGAAGCTAAGCTCATACATGGCCCAGGCCCGCAACCGCGCATTGCCCGACAATGTAGAGCAGGAGACAAAGCATCACATTCTCGACACCATCGCTGCTATGGTTTCGGGATCCGAGCTGCCTCCGGGCCACATGGCGATCGAGTTTGCTCGTTCATACGGTGGCGAGAAAATTGCCACGGTAGTTGGCTCCCAGATCCTGTGTGGACCCATCGAGGCAGCATTTGCCAACGGCGAGCTCGCTCATTCCGACGAAACCGACGACGATTTCACCACGGGAGGAGCCCATCCTGGATGCGCCGTGGTACCTGCGGCGCTGGCTTCAGGAGAGCAATTCGGCATCAGTGGTGCACATTTCTTGCGTGCTGTCGCGCTTGGCTACGATATCGCGATGCGGGCGATGAAGACTGTCGGTCCCGGGATGAAAGAAACACACAACCTGGTGGGAACCATGGGCGCGACGGCTGCTGCCGGCTGCGCCGCGGGTCTAAATGCCCAGCAGATGCGCTGGC
>WNFR01016061.1_pt1 | contig 15633 bp, 13 predicted proteins | sample 5400221 | NCBI WGS metagenome assembly WNFR01 (sample SAMN13153357, study PRJNA577476) | soil metagenome | isolation source: 40 cm soil under Madrone tree | place: USA:California | collected 2016-06-14 | reverse complement strand
TTCACCGATGAGCGGCTGTACGCGGCCGAGCTCGAACACATCTTCGGCCGTCACTGGCTGTTCGTGGCCAGCGAGCCCGAGATCCCCGAGGGCGGCGATTACCGCACGTTCCAGATCGGTCCCTGGCCGATTTTCATCCTGCGACGCGACGACGGCTCGATCGGCGCCTTCCACAACACCTGCCGGCATCGCGGCTCGCGCATCCTGCTGCAGGACTCCGGCATCGCCGGCGCGACGCTGCAGTGCCCGTACCATCGCTGGACCTACGACCTCGACGGCCGGGTCATCGGTTGCGGCGCCACCGGCGAGGCCCCGGCAGCGCAGCGGCGCCTCAAGCCGGTGCACGTGAAGACACTCGCCGGCCTCATCTTCGTGTGCCTGGCGGATGAGCCGCCGGATGATTTCGACGACATGGTGCAGCGCATGACGCCGTATCTCGCGCCCCACGGGCTCACGCGCGCCAAGGTCGCCAAGCAGGTCGACATCATCGAGCACGGCAACTGGAAGCTCACCATCGAGAACAACCGCGAGTGCTTCCATTGCGCGGGACATCCGGAGCTGCTGTGCTCGCTTTTCGATTTCTTCGGCGAGATCGACCCGGAGCGCATGTCCGCGCCGGAGCGCGCCACCTACGCTCGTTACCAGAGCGCCCGCCCCGTGCAGGAAGCGCTGTGGGCGCGCGCCGGCCTGCCGTGGGCTGAGATCGAGCAGCTGCACGGTCGGCCTACAGCCTTTCGCACCGAGCGCCTGGTGCTGGACGGCGCCGGTGAGTCCATGACCCCGGACACCCGCGTGGCCTCGCGCCGCCTGTTAGGGGATCTCAAGGAGCCGCGCCTCGGCACCCTGCACTTTCATACCCAGCCCAACGCCTGGTTCCATTTCCTCTCCGATCACGCGCTCACCTTCGCGACACTGCCGCTCGAGCGCGGACGCACGCTGGTACGCAGCACCTGGCTGGTGCACGCCGACGCGCAGGAGGGTCGCGACTACGATCTGGAGAAGCTCACCACCGTGTGGAACGCCACCAACGCGCAGGACGCGGCGTTTGTCGCGGAAACGCAGCGCGGCGCGTCCAGTCCCGCCTACGAGCCCGGCCCGATCGCGGCGAGTGAGTACATGGTGAAACTGTTCCACGTCTGGTACGAAGAACGCCTGCGCGCCGAAATGCGCCTGTAGAGAGTGCCTACGCCAGTGGTTTGCCGGCCATTTCCAGGTGCAGCTGCCTGCCACGGTAGGGGTGGCGCGCGATGAGCTCCTCGTTGAGCTCGACGCCGAGACCGGGCTCCGTCGGCGGGATCACGTACCCCGCCTCCCAACGGATGGGTTTGACGAGCACATCGGCATGAAAGCCCTGCCAGCGCTCGATACCCTCGAGTATGAGGAAGTTCGGGCTGCAGGTGGCGAGCTGGATGTTGGCGGCGCCCACGACCGGCCCGCAATACAGGTGTGGCGCGAGCTGTACATGGTGCGCCTCGGCGAGCGCTGCGATCTTCTTCGCCTCGAGGATCCCCCCGACGCGCCCCAGGTTCATCTGCAGAATGGCCGCGCCGCCGGCGCTCAGCAGGCGCGCGAAATCGTACTTGGTGGCGAGGCGCTCGCCGGTGGCGATCGGGATGCTGGTGGCGCGCGCCACGCGCGCCATCTCCTCGGGCGCATCCGGCGGCACCGGCTCCTCGAACCACAGGGGATCGTAGCGCTCGAGGCGCCGGGCGAGGCGAATCGCGCCCGCGGCGGTCATCTGCCCGTGGGTGCCGAACAGCAGGTCGGCCTGCGAGCCGACGGCCTCACGCAGCTGGCGCATGAAGCGCTCGCACAGATCGAGCGCCGCGAGCGACAGCTGCCGGCCATCGAAGGCCGTGTAGGGTCCGGCCGGATCAAACTTCAAGGCGGTGAAGCCCTGCGCCAGGTATTCCACGGCGCGCTCGGCCGCGAGCTCCGGATCCTGGTACACGTCGCTCCGGTCTCCGGGGCGCGCATAGATATATGTGTAAGAGCGCAGCCGCTCGTGCACCCGGCCGCCCAGCAGGTTGTAGACGGGCTGGTTCGCTTCCTTGCCGATGATGTCCCAGCAGGCCATCTCGAGCGCACTCAACACCGCCATGAGCGACAGGTCCGGATGCTGCGTGTAGCCTGCGCAGTACACGCGCCGCCAGATGCTCTCGATGTTGTGCGGGTCCTCGCCCGCGAGGAAGCGCTCGAAGACATCCGTGAGCATGCGCGTCACCACCTCGGGATGAAACGGCACGCAGTAGGCCTCCCCCACCCCGTGAACGTTGCCGTTGGTGGTGAGCTTCACGAACACGAAGTAGCGTCCGCCGACGCCCGGGGCCGGGTTGCCGGCGATGAAAGTCCTGATGTCAGTCAGTTTCATCGGGCGATGCTTTAACGACCGCTCACCGTGGATCCAGGTGCCGATCGGCTACGGCCGCACCTTCAACGATCCCCGTTTCAACTGGATGTACCAGGCGCAGCCTGATCCGGCGCTCGACAACCGCAGCGCCTTCTGGCCGCGCGGCAAGGTGCTGGGGGGCTCGAGCTCGATCAACGCCATGGTGTACGTGCGCGGGCAGCCTACGGACTACGAGGACTGGCGCGCGGCGGGCAATCCCGGCTGGTCCTTCAGCGAGCTGCTGCCCTACTTCAAGAAGCTCGAGGATCACGCCTGGGGTCCGTCCGAATACCACGGCGCAGGAGGTCCGGTGCACGTGAGTGACGTGTCGGCGAGCGTGCATCCCCTATGTACGACTTTCCTCGAGGCGTGCACCAGCGCCGGCATCGCGCACACGCCCGACTTCAACGGTGCGCAGGCCGAAGGCGCGGGCCTGTGGCACGTGACCATCAAGGATGGGATGCGTGTCTCGAGCGCCAGTGCGTACCTGCGGCCGGTGCGGCGGCGCGCCAATCTCGACGTGCGCCTGCGCGCGCACGCCACGCGGGTGTTGTTCTCGGGCTCGCGCGCGGTGGGGGTGGAGTACCTGAGCAGGGGCACGCGGCGGCAGGCGAACGCGCGCCTCGAGGTGCTGCTGGCGGCCGGTGCCATCAACTCCCCGCAACTCCTCGAGCTCTCGGGCGTCGGGGACGCGCAGCTGCTGCGGCAGTTTCACATTCCGGTCATCGCCGACTCGCCCGCCGTCGGGCGCGGCCTGCAGGACCATCTCGCGGTGTCGTATTTCTACCGCTCGCGGGTGCCGACCCTGAACGATCAGCTCGCCCCGTTCCTCGGCAAGGTCAAGGCGGCGCTGCGCTACGCGCTGGGACGGCGCGGCCCGCTCGCCATGAGCGTCAATCAGGCCGGCGCCTTCCTGCGCAGCCGCGCGGAGCTCACGCGCCCGAACCTGCACATCTACTTCAACCCGGCCAGTTACAGCACCACCACCGTCGGTCCCAGACGGCGCCTGCTGAACCCCGACCCGTTCCCGGGGTTCCTGATGTCCTTCAACACCTGCCGGCCGACCAGCCGCGGCACGATCCACATCCGCTCGAGCGATCCGCTCACAAGTCCCGCCATTGTCCCGAATTCCCTGGCCACCGAAGCGGACCTGCGGGACGTGTACGACGGTGCGCGGCTCGTGCGGCGCCTCGCTGCTGCGTCGGCACTCGCGGCGGTGACCGAGAGCGAGCGCGAGCCGGGTGCGCAGGCGCAGTCCGATGCCGAGGTGCTGGCGGACTTTCGCCGCCGCGCCGGCTCGGTGTTCCACGCCTGCGGGACCTGCGCCATGGGCGCAGATGCGCGCACTTCGGTGGTCGATCCGCGGCTGCGGGTGCGCGGGGTCAGCGGCCTGCGCGTGGTCGATGCCGCCGTCTTTCCGAACATCAGCTCGGGCAATACCAACGCCCCGACCCTCATGGTGGCGGAGAAGGCCGCGGATCTCATTCTCGACGACAGCTCGCGCCCACTGGCGTAACCTCCTTCGCATGCAGGGCAAGAGCATATGAGTGAGCTGCAGTCCGCCGTGGCGTCCGAGACCGCGGGGCTGGGCGTTGCGCCGCTGCAGTCGGCCTCCTTGATGGAGCGCTGGTACGTGCTCATCATGATGTGTCTCGTCTACACCCTCAGCATCGCCGACCGCTACGTGGTGTCGACGGTGCTGGACCCGATCCGGGTTGAGCTGCATCTCACCGACCGGGGCGTCGCGATACTCACGGGTTTCGCGTTCGGATTGTTCTACGTCGTGTTGGGATTCCCGCTGTCCTGGCTCATCGACCGGAAGAACCGCCGTAACATCGTCGCGGCCTGCCTGGTGCTCTGGTCGGTGATGACCGCCGTGTGCGGGCTCGCGCGCACCTCATGGCAGTTCTTTTTTGCCCGCGTCGGGGTCACCATCGGAGAAGCCGGTGGCACGCCGGGTGCGAATTCGCTGCTCTCCGATTATTTCCCGGCGAACCGGCGCGCCATGGCACTCACGGTGTTCGCGCTCGGCGCGCCGATCGGCGCCTGGTTAGGCTACAACGTCGCCGGCGCCATCGCCGATCACTACGGCTGGCGCGCCGTGTTCTTCGCACTCGGGATTCCGGGAGTGCTGGCCGGGATCGCGGTATGGCTCACGGTACGCGAACCCAGGCGCGGTTGCCTCGATGCGGGTGATCAGGACACCCCGACCATTCCGGAGACCCTGCGCTTCCTGTGGCAGCAACGCTCCGCGGTGCACGTCATGATGGGCACCGCGGTGTGCGCGCTGTGGGGCTGGGGGCTCATGTTCTGGACACCGACCTTCCTGCAACGCACCTACCACATGAGCGTCGGCGAAGCGGGCGTCGTGACGCAGAACATGCACCTGTGGGGTGGAGGTATCGCGACCGTCGTCACCGGTTTCCTGATGGCCCGCAGGGGCATGACCGATGCGCGCCGCATCGTGTGGCTGCTCGCCGGCGGAATCGGCATCGCAACTCTCGCCTCGGGCGTTGTGTACTACACCCGCGACCTCGCGCTTGCCAAGGCGATGTTGTGGATCTTCATCCCCGCAATCTACTTCTACATCGGTCCCGGCTTCGGGCTGCTCAACAATCTCGCACAGTGCCGCATGCGGGCGATGTTCTGCGCCATGGTGCTGTTCCTGGCGAATCTCGGCAATCTCGTCATCGCACCCCCGCTTATCGGCGCCTTGAGTGACTGGTTCGCGCCCAATCACGTCACGAATGCCGATTCGCTGAGGCTGGCGATGCTGTGTCTGGTGCCGACGGGCCTGTGGGCCACCGCGCACCTGCTGCTTGCGGCGCGCGACATCGTCAAGGACCAGGAGCGCGCGCGGGGCTTTCCGTTCTAGCGATGCTCCTCCGAGCGAGGCGGCCGTCGAGGCCGCTGGCACGCACCTCACCCGGATCCGGCAGGCTTGCCACTCTTCGGGTCGGGAACCAGCACTTGCGCTCGCAGCCGAGTCGCCCCGATCTGCAACTGATGGGGCACGCAGTTCGAGCTGTACTCGACATTGCGGGTCGCGAACAGCGGCAGAATGCTCTGCTTGACCTGCTCGATGAGCTCGCACTCGCCGGCTGTCGAGACCGCGTCGCGCTGGGGTGTGAGGTCGAGCATTTTCCAGTGCGACGGCACCGATTGCGTCCCAGCGGTCGCGTTCTTGTCGGCAGCCGGCTGGAGCACGTTCATCTTGATCCTGACACCGGGGAACGGATCCGGTCCCCCGGGCGAGGAGCAGCCCGTTGCGGTTACCTTCAGGTCCTCGCGGGCGCCCAGTTCGAGCAGGATACTTCGCACCTTGTCCCGCAACCCGTCGCAGGAGTACGTGGTGGTAAACCCCTGATAAATGAATAGCAGCTCCCGGGGCGTCCAGACCGCGGATTCCCGCGCCGCCTGTGTCCCGGTGTCAGCCGCCGCCGCCGCGGCCCAGCCCGTCACAGTCAGCAGCACGACCACGGCCCCCGCCGCGAGCACCCGCTGCGCAGCACCTGCATTCGCGTACCCCATAAAGCCCCCTAACGTTGCACCGCACACTCGGGCTAAACAGTTAGTTTAGACGCCCTCGCCCACCGCTCGTTCCGCCGGGCGCGTTCCTGCTCGAGGAACACCCGCAGGACACCGCAGGCCTCCATTGAGGGCTTGCGTCGCGCCCGCAATGTCCCAGTCGGCCAACTCGCGACGAAATCCAGCGACTGCTTCCGCCGCGAGCTTCGCTCGATGCGCGGCAATCATTTGTTCCAGACCGAGCGCGATGAGAATGCCGAGGGTGATGATCCCCAGACCTGTCAAGGATCGGACGCAGCTTCAATGGGTTATATGTTGCTTGTTGGAGACGTCGGAGATGCCTGACGGGCTGCTTCGCTGCCAGCCGACTCAGACAGGGGGTTTTGTCGGTCTTGGCGTGCGCAACTGCGCCGCTATGCTTTCTACAATGGAAGCTACCACAACGGTCTGGCTCGTAAAGCCAGAAGCTCCGCAGGACGCGGAGAGCATTACCTTCATGCGTCGGGCGATCGAACAGGATGGCACTCGACCCGGCAGCCTGGTCGCTGAATGCCTCGAGGCCGCTCGAGCCCGTGGGCTCACCCGGGAACAGACCTACGTGTTCCTCGCTTTTCAGGCGCTTCTGTGGCTGGAAGAAAGGCACCAGCGACACATATACCTGAGCGACTTAGCCCCCTTCCTCCAACCCGTATCCCCACAGTCCGCTGCCACGGCACGAGAGGCGCCGGGCATCACGGCGCGCATCGGGATGCAGCTGAAGTGGCTCGTGCGCAGTGCCGTGGATCAGGCTTTGCGTATCGAGCGGGCGGTTGCGGAACTCATGCGGGTCTCCCCGGCGCACGACTCGAGAGTGAAGGCGCCCGCGAAAGCCCGCGCGGTCCGACGCATTCACCATTCCGCAGCCCATTGAGGGCGTACTGCACGGATTAAGTAATTCAGTGGAGGAAGCGACCGACCCAGCATTCAAAGCACGGTGATTCCGTCGCCGGCCGTGGTTTCCATAATCCTGGTCCCGCGTGCCTCGCACTCACCGCCGGAGCACATCCGGTGGAATCATGCGGTCGAGCGTGTATTCGGGCATGGGGAAAAGCCCGCCGCCCGGGCTGCGGCGTTCTCATCGCCAACACGTAGTCTTCACCATACCCTGGTGCAACACCGATTCGTACGATGGAAGCGTGATCTCAGCGCTTCTCCTCGCGGGCGTGTTCGACCCGAACTGCCTGCCGCGTCATCACACGCGGCGGCGAGTTCGCCGGAACCTGCGACGCGCTTCACGAGTCCTCGATCTCGCCTGTCGGATGTGATGCAGGTCCGGCTGTCGGGCGCCTGGTGTGACGGCGCGCAACGGAGGCGCTGCGGCTGCGCCGTATTCTGCCTGCATCCTGGATCCGATAACGTGATGGAGAAATCGGATGAAAAGACTCCTCGCCCTCACTCTTCTACCGTTGTTGATCGCGGCCGCCCTGGCGGACGTGGCAGCGCCATCGCAGGATGCGCAGAAGCAGCCTCGGATGCTTGGTCAGAAAGCGGTGCTGCACATCTACTACTACGCGCCGAAGACGCTGGAAATCACCTATGTCGATTCTTATTTGTTCAAGGATCAGGGCGCTTGCGAGAACGCAATTTCAGCGGCCCTGAAAATCGCCATGCCCTACGCTGACGAGGGTGATCTGGTCAGCGCGAAGTGCATCGCCATGAATCCGTCGGACGGGCTCGCCAAGCCCGACAAGGCACGGGTGTCTCCGGAGAGCACTCAGTTGTAGGCCGGCCGATCTATTGGCGTGTGCTAGGATGAAACCGAAACGCGTCACTTGACGCGCTGTGAGACTTCGATTCCCTCACCGTCTGCCGCACGTCCCAAACAAGAATCGGTATCAGGGCGGCGGCCACAATCCACGTAATGGGGTGAATCTTGCGGGACTGTTTAGGCCGCGCAGTTGCCGCTCTTTCGGAAACATCGTTGCCGCATTCTGGATACGTCAGCAGGCCCATTTCTCCGCCCTCCACTAACCCCGATGAGTCCCCAATAAGCGCTGATATGAGGCGCCAGAATACGTACTAACCGCAGTGACTCGAATCACGCAATCATTGGTTATCGTGTGTTCGGGATCGCGTTCTCGGCGTTGGACTCAGTCAAGGACCGGCTAGCGTGAATTGCGTCGCGCTGCTCGTGTAGTGGGTCACACCAACAGTCATTCTGCAGCGCAATAAAGGCGGCAGCGTTCATAGCCGCATGAGACACGTGTCACTTACGCGTGCGGCGAACCGACAGGCGCCACCGCGATTACCCCGGCATTGAGATCGGACTGACGTGGTAATTTGCGAGCTTCGCTGCGACCTGGGAGAGCATCATGCAACTCGGGCTGCCCCGCATACTCAGCGTCAACGCGGGATTCATGGATACCGCGGCTTTTCTCGCTCTGAAGGGTCTTTTCACGGCCCACGTGACCGGCAATTTCGTCACCCTCGGAGCGGCGCTCGTTCTGGGAACCTCAGGCGCGCTTGCCAAGGTTCTCGCCCTGCCGGTGTTCTGCATCGTTGTGCTGCTCGCGAGAGTTTCCTTGCATGGCCTGCGCGCCCGCTCGCTTCCCGTATTGAGCACTCTGCTGGCGGTGCAGCTCGTGCTGTCGATTGTTGGTGCGGCGCTGGCCACCCTCTTTGGACCGTTCGAGAACGCGGACGGGTACGCGGCCGTTCTGACCGGCATGATTCTAGTCGCCACGATGGCGATTCAAAACGCCGCTCATCGAGCTCATCTGGCCAGCGCTCCGCCTTCAACGATCATGACCGGTACTACCACCCAGATCATGATGGACCTCGGGGACCTGATGCAGGGGTTGGAGCCTGAGAAGGGAAAGGCCACCAGAGCACGGCTCACGCAAATGACGGTGAGCGTTCTGGCCTTCGCCGCGGGCTGCACACTCGGTGCACTCCTGTATGCGTGGCTCAGCGTCTTGTGCCTGTGGGTACCGCCGGCGCTGGTTATCGGTGCGCTCTTGATGCGCAAAGCGCTCACCGACGCCGACATGCGGCGCTGATCCGCAATCAGCGTTGCTTTCCGACTGCGGACGTGGCTGTCCAGTCCGTCGCCTGCTTCTGGCACACCGGGTATCTGTCATACAGACTGTTCTGTGCGGTGTAAAAAGCCGCATTCGAAGCAAAGCGCTGCCGAGTGGCGGCGAGGTTCTCGAAGTCAAACCACCACTGTTGGACCGGTCCAATCGCCCAGTGTGCGTTGATCCTGGAGAGCTGAAGACCTTTGGTCTGGTTCGGTCGGTGCGCCACGATCCATACCTGATCGGAGCAAGCCGGTCCGTCTTCACAGGGGCACTCCGACACCACACCCGAAATGTTGAGGATCGATCCGGGCAGTACCTGAAATACGACTGCTTGGATCTCGCGGACCTCCTCGTCACTCACATTGTCCGCTCGCAGGGGACCGTCTCTGTGGGTTGGCCGCCTGCCCAGGACGCGCAGGCGTTCTCTCAGCGGCCTGCCATTGGCGGCGAAAACGCTCTCGCTCTGCCGGAAGATGAGTGCAATCAGTCCCCAGAGACTGTCCGGACTCTCGCTCAGGGTCCAATCTCCAACTTCTCTCCACCCGCAAAGCCCTTCGCCCGGATCGAGTAAGCGCGGCCACCCTGTTCATAGGCTACAAGCAGTGAATCAAGGCTTGAGCCCGCGAGAATGAAACGACGCATGGGAAGGCGGCCATCGGCCACGTCTGCCCGATTGAACTGCTCCCCGACGTCGGCAATCCCTTCAGGGCCGTTCTTCTGACGCCCAAGGATCGCGTTGACATCGTGCGGAAGCGCCTTGAGCGTTCGCACGTCTACGAGAGAATAGGGGTTGATGGCAGTGCTCGTGTCAGAGGCCAGCGCCTGCGTTGCCAACGCAAGTAGCGCGAACGCCGCGACGGCAGAATTCACCTGGGTCCTGTCTGACACACCCGCTGCCCTACCCCGTGCGGCCGCGCACTCAGCGCAGCGAGACCGGGCCGCGAGTCCGCTCGACCCACGTTCCCACGAGCGGCACGGCCGCGACCAGGACGCCGAGCAGCGTCGCGATGTACGGGACGTACTGACGCGAGATGTCCAGTACATCCCGGTCGAGATGCGGCCAAGCCGTGACGATGGCAACGACCAGCAAGACTGCGATCCCCAGCGTGTCGAGCGTCAGCAGTCGCAGCATCGAACGATGCCAGCTCCTCAGCCCCAACTGGGCTTTCCGATAGCGTAAACGTTCCTGCTGCACGCGAATCGCCCGTTCGGCCGCATCGGTCTGCGATGCGGCTTGCAAACGGGCCATGAGCCGCGTGTCGAAGTCCGCCGCCGTGTCGAGGCCACCAAAGAGGGCCTCCAGGTGCTTGTCTAGTTGCGAATCTCGCGTGCTCATGCGGGCGCACTCAGTTGCCGGCGGCAGCACTCAATCGGGCCCGCGCGCGATGCAGCAGTGTCTTCACAGTTCCAACCGGCATGGCCAGCATGGTAGCCACCTCTTCGTGAGATTGCTCTTCCATATAGAAGAGCACAATGACCTGCCGTTGCTTGCGGGGGAGCTGATCGACGAGCCGCAAGAGCGCGGCGCGCTCGACCATGGACTCGGCTGGCGCGGCAGTATCGATTGCGTCCACCGCGTCCATCACCTCCGGATCGCTGAGAGAGGACTGCGGGCGTCGCGCCCGCAGCGCTGACAAGCTCGCGTTTCGGGCAATCGTGTAAATCCACGTGGACAGCGAGGCGCGCCCGTCAAAAGCGGGCAGGGCCCGCCAGACCTTGATGAATACGTCCTGGGTCACGTCTTCTGCCGCCTCACGGTTGCGAAGAAAGCTGTACGCCAACCCAAAGACCTTGCGTCGGAAGGCAGGCAGGAGCACGGCGATCGCCTCGTCGCGGCGTTGCGCCCGCACAAGCTCCATGAGTCTTGCATCGGTCAACACGGCGGCGCATTGCCCGTTTCGTCCGACCCCGATGTACTCGCTCCCGCTTAAGGCGTCTGATCGCTACCTGACGGGGCGACTTCGTGTTTCGAGACTGCTGCCTTGCGCCCTTCCACGAAATAGAAAATGAGATAGGCGGCGCCGACGGCGACCGCGATCCAGCCGGATCCCCCCGTCGGAGCCTGCAACCAATTGCGGCCGCCAAATGTGATGGCGAGGCCGACACCGAGCCAGATCAGGCCACGCAGCAGATAGCGGGCGCGGGGCGCCATCTGCGCCGCCTCCACATGCGGCTCCGGCGGCAGCTCCAGGCCCTTCTCGATGGCCGCCATGCGCTCCTGATGGCGGCAGTCAATCTCGCGCACCCTGCGCCGGTGCCACACCACGATCCAGATGATCAGTGCACCCATACCCGCCGCGACGGAGACAATGGGAATCAACAGGGCCAGTGCTGGGACTAGAATTTCATGTGACATGGTCACAACCTCGTTTCATCCGGTCAGTATCTGCAGAATCCAATCGAGCTCGGGGCAATGCCGGGCGATGATATAGCCGGCGATCGCACCGATCACGGCGGCTAACAGGGCATCGTTCACCGCATTGTCCTGGCGTCATCGATTTCGCGCATCACAGGGGTTTATACGCGCGGGCGGATCATTGGGTTTCAGGTGAAACCCTGCAGCCAGCACGCGCGTATCAATCATAGGTGGATACGCAAAGGAGATCGCCATATGAATACCCAGTCAACCCTGACCCGTCCTGGCGGACGGCGCACCGCGGCCGTAGCAGCCATCCTGATGGCGCTGTCTGGGATCGTGCCCGTTGCCACGATTGCGGATCAGCCCGCCACGGCGCCTGCCGTGAGCCGCGTTGCCGACGTATCGCTCGCCGACCTCGACCTCGCGACGGCGGATGGTCTGCGCGTGGCGCGCGACCGGCTGCACACCATGGCCCAGCACGTTTGCGCACAGCCCGCGGGCAGCGGCGGACTCTCATCCGAGCCGACCCTCGTCGCATGCGTAGATAGCACGCTGGCGGGCGCCCTCAGGCAAATCAACGCCCTCGGACAGATCGAGGGGACGTCGCGCCATTCGGTCACGCGCGCCGCAAACGTCTCGCTCGCCGATCTCGATCTGTCGACGCTGGAAGGATCCCGCGCCGCGCACGAGCGGTTGGAGGCAATGGCCCGGCGCCTGTGCGCGGAGCTTGCCCGCGGCCACGAGCTATCGTATCAGCCGAACTTCGCTGCCTGTGTGCATGACACGCTGGCGGGCGCGCTGGCACAAGCTAACGTCCTGGCTGCGGCCAAGAACACGCGCACTGCACGGGGCAGCGCGCCCTAGTCGCCGGCCGTGAGCATGAAGCGTGGTTGCGCGGTTGCTGCTCGATGCCGTCAGTCTCGAACTCCAACGCGATGCGCGTAGCGGCCCGGGAGCGAAGTTCCTCAATCTGATCCGGCACCTACCGTCTCCTCGCAGGTTCGAAAAATCCGCGCACCCTGCGAGCCACCCGCCTGCGTTCTCCCGTGATGCTCCATAATTGTGTCTGCTTCCGGGGACGTGCTTTCTAACAGACATTCGAGGAGTGGTGAATCGGGAGCTATTGTCCGGACACGCGCATCGGCGATTGGCGGCAGGTGGGTGTGATGGACACGAAAGCACAAGGTCTCGAGACCTGGAGTCACCGGTCTCATAACACGACGCGTGGGCTGTCTGTGTTGAGTGTGGTGTGGACGATCGTGCTGACCATTGAGATCGCCACGCCCGCATTCGCCGGCCCTCGCGAGCAGGCGCAACGCATCTACGAACGCATAGCCGGTGTACCGCCATCGGCCGCCGTTCTCGATCAGATGGCCGCCAAGACCGCGGCCGGAGATCTGGCGGGGGCGGCTGCCATCGCCACCGACGCATCCACGTTCTACAGCGTCACCCTCAAGAACCTCGTCACTCCGTGGACCAACCGGGACCAGACCGTGTTCGCTCCACTGAATGACTACACGGCCACCGTGATCGGCATGGTCCGCGATGATGTGGCGTTCAATACAGTACTCTCCGCGGACATTCTCTATACGGTCAACGCCGGCGGCCTGCCAGCGCCTTCCGCGGCCAACAACGATCACTACGCGATGGCGGAGACGAACGCTGTCGATCTGAAGGCGACGCTGGTCGCGAGCACCCAGTCCACCGTTTACGGCCTCCCGGTCGAAGCCACCTCGGGAATCTGGACGACGCGGGCCGGCTCCTCGGCTTTCTTCATCATGGGCACGAACCGCGCCCAGTTCCGCTTCACGATGATCAATCACCTCTGCCACGACATGCAGACGGTGATGGACACGACGCGCCCCAGCGACCGCATCCGGCAGGATGTGGCGCGTACACCCGGGGGCGACAGCCGCATCTTTCTGAACAACTGCGTGGGCTGCCACAGCGCACTTGATCCGATGGCCCAGGCCTTCGCCTACTACAACTACGACACGACCAGCACGCAGCTCGTCTATACGGCGAACATGGTGCAGCCGAAGTACCTGATCAATTCGCAGAACTTCAGTGACGGATTCGTCACCCCGGACAACAGCTGGTCCAACCGCTGGCGCGCCGGACCGAACGCCGCGCTGGGGTGGGACAGCACGCTTCCCGGCAGCGGCGTGGGCGCCAAATCCCTCGGGCAGGAGCTGGCCGCGAGCGACGCGTTTGCGCAATGCCAGGTCACCAAAATATTCCAGACGGTCTGCTTCCGGACTCCGACCAGCACGGCCGACCAGGCGACGGTCGCCACGATCAAGGCCAACTTCAAGGCGGGCGGCTACAAGCTCAAACAGGTCTTCCAGCAGTCAGCCGCCGCGTGCGCGGGGCAGTAGGCCAAGGAAAAGGAGAGGCGCAATGAACGGGGAGCATTTCATGAATGGCCTCGAGCTCATGCCCGCCGGCCTGCGCGCGCTGAAGACCGTGCCAGCCGTCGCGCTGACCCTGGTTCTCATCACGGCTGTCGTGGCCTGCAGCCGCCTGCCGCTCGAGTCCCCAAACGGCACCGTTACCGGTTCCGGGTCAGGTACGGGAGCGGGCTCAGGTACGGGCACAGGCACAGGTGCCGGTGGCGGCACCGGCACCACCACCGGCTACAGCGGCCCCGCGGCCCTGAATGCCGACGTGCTGTCGTTCCAGACCAATCTCTGGACCAACATCAGCGGCTCCGATCGTTGTGGCGGCTGTCACAAGGCAGGCGGGCAGGCACCGCTGTTCGCGCGTTCCGACGATGTCAACCTCGCGTACCAGGCGACCGGCCCACTGGTGAATTTCACCAGCCCCGCCCAGTCGGAGCTCGTTGTCAAAGTCGGCGGCGGCCATAACTGCTTCCTCGCGAGCGCGCAGGAGTGCGCCACCATGATGACCACCTGGATCCAGAACTGGATCGGCGGTACATCGAGCACGGCTATGGGTATTGTTCTCACGCCTCCACCCGACCAGAGCGCCGGCGGCGGCAAGCTCTTCCCGGCAGATTCGAGCCAGTTCCAGGCTCTGATCTGGTCTCCCCTCCTGAGGCAGTTCTGCATCGATTGCCACCGTCCCGATGCGCCCACACCGCAGGCGCCGTACTTCGCAAGCTCAGATCCCTCCCAAGCCTATCTCGCGGCGCAATCGAAGCTCAATCTCAACACCCCGAGCCAGTCGCGCTTCGTCGTCAGGCTCCGTGATGAGTTTCACCACTGCTGGGCGATTCCTGCCGGCGGCGCGCCCGACTGCCCGGGAAGTGCCGCGGCCATGCTGGCCGCGATCAGCTCCTATGCGAACCAAGTTCCGGTAACCAACGTCGATCCGACGCTCGTGGTCTCGAGAGCGCTCTCCCTCAAGCAGGGGACGCCTGGCTCGGGCGCCAGCCGCTACGAGACCAACATCATTGCAAAGTACGAGTTCAAGACGGGCACCGGCACCACGGCCTACGACACGAGCACAGTCGCGCCAGCCGCGGACCTCACGCTCACGAGCGGCGTCGGTTGGGTCACTGGATGGGGCATTAACATCGCCCCCGGCGGCGCGGCGCAGGCCTCGACGTCCGCCACCCAGAAGCTCGCGCAGATGATCCAGTCGACGGGCGAGTATTCAATCGAAGTGTGGGCGACGCCGGCCAACGTTGCCCAGACGGGCGCCTACATCGTTACGTACTCGGGCGGCGATACCAGCCGCAACATGACCCTCGGACAGCACGCCATGCAGTACGAGGCTCGCACGCGCAGCAGCACGACGGACAACAACGGCGCTCCGGCGCTGCTGACGTCCGGCACGTTCGCGCAGGCGTCCCTGCAGCACGTCGTGTTGACCTACGACGCCGTAAACGGACAGCAGATCTACGTGAACGGCAGCTACACGGGCGATGCGGATCCCGGCAAGGGAGGGACGCTGGGCAATTGGGACAGCACCTTCGCGCTCGTGCTCGGGAACGAGACCACCGGCCACAGGCAGTGGCAGGGGGTCATCAAGTTCGCCGCGATTCACAGTCGCGCGCTCACGGCTGCCCAGGTGCAGCAGAATTTCGCCGCCGGCGTGGGCGAGCGCTATTACCTGCTGTTCAACGTGAGCGCACTCACGGGCGTGCTGCAGTCCTTCATCATGCTGGAAGGCAGCCAGTACGACTCTTACAGCTATCTGTTCCGAAAACCCCGCTTCATCAGCCTGGACCCGAATGCGGTGCCAGCGAACATACCGATCAGCGGCATCCGCATCGGTTTGAACGGCGCGATTGCGAGCGTCGGACAGTCGTATGCAACGGTGGATGCCACCGT
>WNFR01003778.1_pt1 | contig 15638 bp, 14 predicted proteins | sample 5400221 | NCBI WGS metagenome assembly WNFR01 (sample SAMN13153357, study PRJNA577476) | soil metagenome | isolation source: 40 cm soil under Madrone tree | place: USA:California | collected 2016-06-14 | reverse complement strand
AGATCGGCTTCGCCTGAACTAACGAGCCGGGCAGTTGCCAGTAGATTCTTCGCGCGATAACCGAGGCCGCATTCGCACAACTCGTTCTCCGAGCTATTGGCAAGGCGCTGCGCGGAAGGGAAGACGTGCACGACGTAATTGTTCGCCGCGGCGAATCCGTGCTTTGGCGGATCGATATTGTCCGCCACTGGACGGACTCGCAGTGGCGAGCGCGCGACCCCGAAACGTTCGCGCAGCGCCTTCGAGATTTGCCTGATATGCGCGACCTGTTTCATCGAAGAGCAAATGAACGTCGCCAGGCATTCCCATTTCGGCTGCCGAATGATGCGCAACCCGCGACAGAAATTTTGCGCCGCAGTTATGATCGGATCATCCGGGAACGAAGCGCAGATTTCCGCGAGCGGATGATCGAGCGCAAAATACTCAGCGACGATTCTGGGTAGCGCACGCGTCTCGCGTGCTGGTCGCGGCGTCGCGCCGCGACGAACTCTCAAGACATTGTCGCCTTGTTCCGCGTACACTGGGTACTCCCCGATCGCTCCGAGAAATCCGCGGCCGACCTTCTCCCAATGGAAAACCTGGCCGGAATCGAGAGTCTTTGCCAGGTCGAAATCCTGGGCGGGAATTTCGAGCAGGTTCATTGAAAATCGGATCGGTATTCAGAATCTAGCATCCAAGATCGATTACGAGCAGGAGCACGAGCAAGAGGAAGAGATAATCTGTGTTTCATCCGTGTCCATCTGTGGCTAAATAACCGCCGACATGGACGCGCGGCTCGCGATCGACTCAGCAGTTCTTCTCCTCTACTTCGTCCTCATCATCTCCATCGGTCTTTACATGGGCCGCAAGGAGGACAATCTCGCCGACTTCGCGCTCGGTGGCCGGAGAATGCCATGGTGGGCCGTGCTCGCCTCGATTATCGCCGCGGAAACAAGTGCTGGCACTTTTCTTGGCACGCCGGGCGAAGGCTTCGCGCTCCGCAACTACACTTATCTGCAATTGGCGATTGGCACCATTCTCGCCCGCATTCTCGTCAGCTATATTTTCATCAAGCCGTACTACGATTACAAAGTTTACTCGATCTACGAATATCTCACCGCGCGTTTCGGTGTGCCGACCAAGAACGCCGCATCCGCTGTGTTTACGATCACGCGTCTGCTCGCGTCCGGCGCGCGGCTGTATGTGGCGGCTATCGCGCTCGCGCTCGCTTACGAAATGATCCGCGGCGTTCAACCCGGCCAACGGGAAACGCTTTTCATCTATATTGGATCGACAGTCGCCCTCGTGATCCTGACCGCGATCTACACGACGCTAGGGGGAATTAAGGCAGTGATCTGGACCGACTTCATCCAAGCCTCGATTATGATCGGCAGCGCACTCATTGCGGTCGGTTTGCTTTACCACGGCATTCCCGGCGGCTGGAGCGAAATCGTCCAGCGCCACGGCGCCTTCGGCATTTCCGATTTCTTCACCACAGGACTCGACCCCGCTAAACACGGCTGGGACAAAATTAAAGGCATGTTCGAAATCGAGTACACGATTTTCGCCGGCCTGATTGGATCGACATTCATCACCATGTCCACACACGGAACGGATCAGGACATGGTGCAACGGATGTTGACCGCGCCCGATATTCGCCGGAGCCGGCGCTCGCTGATTATGTCCGGGCTCGCCGATATCCCGATCGTGCTCACATTTTTAAGCATCGGCTTGCTGCTCTGGACATATTACCAGGCGCATCCCGATCCGACGCTGCCGAAAACGCCTAACGAAACCTTTTGCCACTTCATTCTGTACGAAATGCCGGTCGGCTTGCGCGGACTCTTGATTGCCGGAATTTTCGCCACCGCGATGGGCTCGCTGAGCACGGCGCTGAACGCCCTCGCCACGAGTTTCACGCGCGACTGGTACGAGCCATATATCAATCCCGGATCGACAAGCGCACAAAGCCTGCGCGCCGTCCGTTGGGCCACGGTCGCGTTCGCCATGCTCATGATCGTCGTGGCATCGACGACTTCTTATCTCGTAATTGTGCACCCCAATGTGCGCATCATTCCGATCGTGCTCGGAATTTTCGGCTACACCTACGGCTCGCTCCTCGGTGTGTTTCTTTGTGGAATTTTCACCAAACGACGCGGCAGCAATCGGGGCAATATTATCGCCATGATCATCGGCTTCATTGTTGTCGCCATTTTGAGCGGCTTGCCCAATGCCATCGCCGGCATTTTCGGGACAAAGCTCTACGCACAGCCAGGTTGGTTGCCAGTCATGGAATTCCCGTGGTGGATTTGCTTCGGAACAATCGTCACGTTTTCCGTGGCGCTTCTTTTCCGAACCAGGCGCGAACATCACCCAGGAGCGGCTTAGCGCGATATTGAAACAAAAATTGACCAGCCGGGCATCACTGCATTACTTGAGCGTCAACAGCAGTCTCTTCACTCAACCTTCAAGCACGCAAATCCCATGGCCCACATCGTGACCGACAAATGCAACGGATGCAAGTTCACCGACTGTGTGGAGGTCTGTCCCGTTGCCTGCTTCTACGAATTGGACAACCAGGTGGTCATTCACCCGGATGACTGCATTGATTGCATGGCATGTGTGGACGTCTGCCCGGTGCACGCCATCTACGCCGATATGGACCTGCCTCCGGAATTCACCAAAGACACCGAGTTCAATTCGGTTGAGGCCAACCGGATCAAGGACGCAGGCGGAGAGGCAATCACAGTGAAAAAGGACCCGTTGCCCGGCGCGAACGAGCGGAAGAAAGCCCTGGGTTATTGACCCAAAGGCGTTCGGAGGGGTTCCATGAAGGACCTGCTGCTGGACATTCGTTACGCAGTTCGCGTCCTTTGGAAGTCGCCAGCGTTCACGCTGGTAGCCCTGCTCACCCTGATGTTGGCGATTGGGGCAAACATCGTCGTTTTCGGAGTGGTAAACGCGGTCCTGCTGCACCCGCTCGATGTGAGCGACCCGCAGAATCTCTACCAGCTTCGCCTCAAACCGTGGAGCAGCTTCAAACTACTGACTACGTCGTATCCCGCGTATCAAGACTTAAGACGACGGAACACCACCTTCAGCGGGATGGCCGGCTTTGATGGATATGCTCAGGCGACCTTGAGGTGGGGTAATACAGTGAAAAGTGTCACCGGCTATGCGGTGACCGGCAATTATTTCGATCTGCTTGGAGTGCAACCGGAAGTTGGACGGCTCATCCACGAGGTGGACGAGCGTGGGCCGAATTCAGCACCCTATGTGGTGTTGAGTAATAATCTGTGGCGAAGCGTATTTAACGCCGATCCGAGTGTAGTCGGAGCCACCGTGCGGCTCGATAAAGATCCCTATACGGTAGTCGGCGTGGCGCCGGCGCAGTTCCACGGCACGGAGCAATTTGACTGGCCGGACTACTGGATACCCTTCGTGAACTGGGGGCAGCAATTCTTGCAAAACCGGACACCCATCACGGTGACGGTGCTTGGCCGACTGAAGCCAGGCGCGGCGCCCCAACAGGCGGCGGAGAATCTGAGTGCGATCGCGGCTCAGTTGGCAAAGGAGTATCCACAAACGGACACCGGAATGCCGCTGCGGCTGGTCCGGCCCGGACTCTACGCAGACAACAGTGACGTCATTCGCGGATTTCTCTACAGCGTGACAGGGTTGGCTCTGCTGGTGCTGGGGGCCGCGTGCGCCAATTTGGCCAGCCTGTTTGCAGCGCGCGCGACCGATCGCAGCCGGGAGCTGGCGCTTCGCGTGGCCCTTGGTGCAAGCCGTTGGCGACTCGTTAGGCAACTTATGACTGAGGCGATGGTCGTGTCGCTGATCGGCGGAGCCGCGGGGTTGCTGACCGCGAGGATGCTGCTCGGTGTGCTGAACCGATGGGATTCGCCCTATGGTCATCTGGCAGTCGGTGTCGATGCGCCTGTCTACTTCGTTGCACTGATCTTGACTCTGATCGGCGCGCTGTTTTTTGGAATAGTTCCTGCGCGTCAGGCATGGCAGAGCAGTCCGTTGCAGGCCATGAAGAGCGGGCCGGTGGATTCAATGCCGCTGCGCCGGTTTGCCTCGCGGGACCTGTTGCTGGGCGCACAAATTGCAATCTGCATGCTGCTGGTAACGGCCTCGCTTGTCGCCGTGCGCGGCATGTTGCGCATGCTGCACGCTCCACTGGGCTTCCAACCGCAAGGCGTAATGTTGGCCGAGACGGACCTGAGCCTGGTGGAACCGGGCGGCGACGCCCCACTTGAGAAAAAGAAAGCAATGATTGAGGCGGTGCGGAACATCCCTGGTGTGATGGCGGCGGGTGCGGTCAGCCGCGTGCCGTTTACTGGCGGTTTGCGTGGGGTTCCGATTTTCCAGCCGGGGACGACCGAGTTCACCCTAAACAATTCTGTTCTGGCACCATACGTGTTCACCATATCGCCAGGATACCTGGAGGCTGCTGGTACTCGGCTCCTCGGTGGACGGGATTTCTCATGGCCGGACACCACCCAAACGCCCTATGTGGCAATCGTGAACGAAACCTTCGCACGCAAGATGTGGGGCGACACATCGGCGATCGGACAGCGTTTCATCGTACGGGGCCACTTGACCGAAGTCGTGGGCGTGGTGGAGGACGGCAAGTACCACAACATGCAAGAGTCACATCAGCCAGTGGCGTATCTGTCACTCTCGCAAAATGAGCAGAACCACATGATTTTCGTCGCGCGATCGCAGCGGGCACAGAATGAGATGGCGGCCACCCTTGAACGCACCCTGAACGGCCTCGAGCCGGATGCGCGAATCAGGGTACAGAGCTGGCTCGAAGTGCTAGCGGGGCTGAATGCGCTGTTCCCGGCCCGAGCAGCGACCACAGCACTCTGCGTCATGGGGCTATTGGCGTCGATGCTGGCGGTCACGGGCATCTTCGGCATGGCGGCGTACAACGTGAGTCGCCGGATGAAGGAGCTCGGCATCCGTGTAGCATTGGGCGCGCGCACGAAACATGTGATGAGCACAGCTGTGGGGCGGCCAATCGTACTGCTTGTAGTCGGGTCGTTACTAGGGCTGCTGTTAGGCGTACTCACCAGTCGCCTGCTGGGGCACATTGTGTATCAGGCGAATCCGCGAGATCCGGTGGTCGTGGTCAGCGCGGTGCTAACGATGTCGCTGCTTGGCATTGCAGCGTCTGCCATTCCTGCGCTGCGAGCGCTTGCCGTCGATCCATCCAAACTCCTGCGGGAAGAGTGAAGCCGGTGAATGGGCTTCACGTCAGCTTTTTGCGCTAATCGTTCTTTCTTTTGTTGGCGAGATTGATTCCCAAGTCACGTAACTGTTTTGGATCGACTTCCGCTGGTGAACTGCTCATCAAATCCATTGCGCGATTGTTTTTCAGGAAGGCCATCACGTCACGGATGCTCTGTTCGCCGCAGAAGGACAAGCTGGTTTACGAGCTGTACGAATTGACGCCGGACGAAATCAAAATCGTCGAAGGTACAACGACCTAAGCTCAGCTCCGCTTTTCGACAGCGCGCCACGCCTCTTCCAACCCACGCTGTGCGATTTCCTTTTCCAGGAAACTGTGGTCGATCTCCGTTCCCGCCAGCATGCCGCGAATATCGCGCAGATGTTTCTCGCTGCCGCCTTCGCGAAAAAATTCCAGCTTGCCAACGATCACGTACTCAGGCGGCGCGATCCAGATAATCGAATCGCCGAGCGCGATCTGTTGTCGGTGTTGCAATGCCCAGCGAGTAAGTGCGTCGTTGCCGGCAATGTAAACATCTGCCTTAAATCCGGTATCGTGATGAATAAGATTGAAATGGCCGTGCTCCTCGCGCGCAGCTTCAATGTTGATGACGTCGGCAGGCGGGCAATAAAATTCCGAGAGAGGGAAAGCTGCCACCAGTTTGCCGACATCGTTTTCAGCAAGGACGAGGATGATGTCGACATCGTTTGTAACACGATATTCGCCATAACTCATCGATGCGATGGAGCCGGTCGCCATCCAATCGACACCGGTCACATTTAATCGGTCGGCGATCAGCGCCACAATCTTAGGAAGCGCCATGCCGCACGAATTCGCGCACAGCCTGCGCGATCTGCTCCTCGGTCCAATCTGGATGCTGTGCGCGAAGCGCCGCCCCCTTAAGCTGTCGCATCTCTTCCATAAATTGCAGTCCGACCTTCAGCCGCTGTGCGGGTGTCATCCTACGCAGTGCTTTGATTTGCTCGGGATGTAATTCCTCACTCATTTCTTTTCTTCCGCCACCTTGATTCCCAGATCGCGCAATTGTCGTGGATCGACATTGGCGGGCGAGCTCGACATAAGATCCATGCTGCGATTGTTTTTTGGAAACGCGATCACCTCACGGATGCTTTGTTCACCAGCGATCAGCATGACCAGCCGATCGAGCCCGAACGCGATTCCGCCGTGCGGCGGTGCGCCGAGACGCAGCGCACGGAGCAAATGGCCAAACTGCGATTGTCGATCTTCCGGGCTAATGCCGAGCGCTTCGAACATTTTCTCCTGCAACTCCGGCTCGTAAATTCGCATGCTGCCCCCGCCGATCTCGACGCCGTTCAACACAACGTCGTAAGCTTCCGCGCGGATTTCGCTAAACTTCTTCGCTTCAAACAGCGGCATGTCCTCCACTTTCGGGCGGGTAAAGGGATGATGCATCGCGTTCCATTTGTTTTCCTCCGGACTCCATTCGAAGAGCGGAAAATCTGTGACCCAAAGAAAATCCCAGTCCGAGCTCGCCACGGGACGAGTCCGTCCGACTGGCGGACCGGACTGGCCTTTTGCGGCCTTCCGATGCAAACTCTGAATCTCTGCCACGCGCAATCGAATTCGGCCGAGAACTTCGCAAGCGACTTCCCATTTGTCTGCGCCGAAGAAGATGCAGTCGCCCTCCTCAATTCTTAATTTCGATTGGAGCGCCGTTTTCTCCGCCTCCGAGAAAAATTTCACGATGGGCGATTTCCATTCGCCGTTCTCGATCTTGATGAAGGCGAGACCCTTGGCGCCGTAGAGCTTCGCAATTTCAGTTAATTCGTCGGCTTGTCCGATGGTGATGCCAGCAAACCCTTTCGCGTTGATCGCTTTCACCACGCCGCCTGCGTCAATCGCGCTGCGGAAAACCTTAAAACCGCTCGCCCGAAAATCGTCGCTAAGATCGACAAGTTCGATTCTGAAACGGCGATCGGGTTTGTCGCTGCCGAAGCGGCCGACGGCTTCGCGATAAGTGAGCCGGTCGAATGGAGTTTTGATCTCGATGTTGCGCGCGGCCTTGAAAATTGCCGCCAGCATTCCTTCGGTGACCGAGAAAATATCGTCTGGCGTCACGAACGACGCTTCGATGTCGATCTGTGTGAACTCCGGTTGCCGGTCTGCGCGCAAATCTTCGTCCCGAAAACATTTCGCGATCTGGAAATATTTTTCTACGCCTGCGACCATGAGCAATTGTTTGTATTGCTGAGGCGCCTGCGGGAGCGCGTAAAATTTGCCGGGCATGATTCGGCTGGGCACTAAAAAATCTCGCGCGCCTTCCGGCGTGCTCTTGGAAAGGACCGGCGTCTCAACTTCGATGTAGCCTTGACCATCCAGATAATCGCGCGTCGCTTTCGTGACGCGATGACGCACTCGCAAATTACGCGCGAGACGTGGCCGCCGGAGATCGAAATACCGGTGTGTCATTCGCAAATCTTCATTCTGCGGCTCGGCGTCGATCGGGAAGGGTAGTGTGTCCGCCCGATTCAGAATTCGCAGACGGCTTGGAATGATTTCGATATCGCCCGTGGCGAGGTTTGCGTTTTCGGTCCCGGGCAGGCGCGCGGCGACGCGCCCCGAAACCTCGATCACATCTTCGCTACGCAGACTATGCGCTTCCTTGGCAACTGCTGCGTTTTCCTCAGGCCGAAAAACAACCTGGGTCAGACCTTCGCGATCGCGCAGATCGATGAAAATGACGCCGCCATGATCGCGCGTGACGTTTACCCAACCGGCAAGCGTGACTTGCTTGCCGATGTCGATCTTGCGAAGGGAATTGCAATCCGTGTCGCGATACATGATCAAGTGGAACTGGAGACGTTGAAGAATTTCGCGACGCTGTCCAGCAAGGCGTCGTGCGCGATCAGCGACTCTTCGCGCGTCGCGAGTTTTTTTACCTTAACCTGCGGCCATTCGTCGCCATAAAGAAGCGCGAGAGACGCGTCGACGTCTTCGGCTGCTTGAAACTGTTTCGGAACCTTAGTGGCGGTGAGCGGATAATCGACGCGATAACCGCGGTCGCGTAAATGTTGGATTTGGGCAAGCGCATCAGCGCGCCGTTGTTCCTTCGCGATGACGATGTAGATGTCGATCTTGCGGTCACTCGCTATTGTTTTCTCCATCGCTTCGCGGGCGTGTGGCGTTTCGTTGATCAGCTCGCCGAGGACGACGTCGCCCATAGCAAAACCGAGCGCGGGCATTGAGACAGCATCGTCACTAAGCTGTGCGATCAAGTTGTCGTACCGGCCGCCTCCGGCGATGGCGCGGAATTTCTTAGCCCGGTCGAATACCTCGAACACAATCCCCGTATAATACGCGAGGCCACGGACGATCCCGACATCGATAGAGACGAAATCGGCCAATCCCCGCTGGCGCAGGCCAGCGATAAACTTGTCGAGTTTCTCGCTTTTTCCTCCGCTCTTTAGGGCTGCAAACACAGGATCGGCGAGCTCGCCGAGTTTCTCGGCCGTTTTCTCGCGCGGCTCGCGCCCGCATTTATCGATTACTTGCAGCAATTCCTCCCAACGATCAGGCGGCACATTTTTCTCGCGCAGGAAAGCCGTCCAGAAGTCGCGGTCACTGATCCGAACAACGATATCTTTCTCCGTGAAACCGAACTGGCGCAGGGCATCGATACAAAGCGCAACGAGCTCAGTGTCAGCGGCCAGATCCGTTTCCCCAACGATGTCGCAGTTGAGCTGGAAATGTTCGCGCAAGCGGCCGCGCTGTTGTTTTTCGTAGCGGAAAAATTGGCCGATGGAAAACCATTTGAGCGGTTTCTTGAATTCACGCTCGTGCGCGGCAACCACGCGGGCGAGGGTGGGCGTAAGCTCCGGGCGCAACGCGACTTCGCGTTCGCCTTTGTCGGTGAAATTGAAGAGTTGATCGACAATTTCCGCGCCGCTCTTTTTTTTGTACAGCTCGGTAGACTCAAGGACGGGACCGTCCCATTCGACGAAGCCGTAACGCCGCGTGACTTCGCGCCAGCGCGCAAAGATGTAATTACGCACCGCACAGTCATGGGGCAGGAAATCGCGAAAACCGGGTAATGCCTGCATAAACTCCTGGTTACGTTGCTCCGGCATAAGAAAAGGGATTACGCCCCCGGATGCGACCACGGGAGGCCGACTTTACGATATCAAGGCGTAGCTGAAGAATCTCTGGCGCTAGGGAGCCGGAGACATACACGATGGAAAACATCCATTCAATCAAAGCAGAGGGAGAAATATGAAACAAACGAGATTAATGAAAATATTGGCAGCGGGGGTGGCTTGCGCGGCAGCGCTCGGCATAGCGCTTGCACAGGAAACCACGACAACGACAGTGGATCCGGTGACAGGCACGACGACGACCGCCACGACCTCGACTGCGGGCACGATTACCGCTTATACACCGGATTCGGATTATATTATGTTCCGAACGTCAACAGACGCACCGCCGGCGCGGTATTACTATACGAAAGACACGACGATTCTGGACCCGGAAGGTCACACGGTAACTTGGTCGTCGATTCGGCCAGACATGCCGGCGACTGTCTACTACACGAATGTGGGTGATCGAGTTGTGGTGCGAAAAGTCGTGTTGAGCCAGCCCGCAACGGTCTACGAGAAGAAAGAGACCACGACAACAACGACAAAGCCTTAAGGGCTGTTCCAATAGTTAGTGGAAATTCAAAGCGCTCGCGGGATGCAATTCCGCGGGCGCTTTTTGCTGTCCTGAAACGTGGGAGCCGCCTTAGTGCGGCGACTTATTGAGACACTTAGGTCCCTCCACTTTATCAATCTCCGTAGCCATGCGGAAATTTCTGGTGCCAGTTCCACGCGCTCTCGATAATCCGATCGAGAGATTGAAATTTGGGCTGCCAGCCAAGCTCGGTCTTGATTTTTTCCGAAGAGGCAATGAGCCGTGGTGGATCACCTGCGCGGCATGGTTTTTCGACGGTATCAATGTTTCGGCCGGTAATTTTGCGACAGGCGGCGATCACTTCGCGAACGCTTGAGCCGCCGCCGGTACCAAGGTTGTAGAATTCGCTCCCGGCCGCCCCCAGAGCCAGAATATGCGCCCGCGCAAGATCGACAATGTGGATGTAGTCGCGAATGCACGTACCGTCGGGCGTCTCATAATCGGCGCCGAAAATTTCTATGTGCGCCTTCTGACCGAGCGCGACTTTCAGCACGTTGGGAATCAAATGTGTCTCAAGCCGGTGATCTTCCCCAAATTTGCCGGACGCTCCGGCGGCGTTGAAATAACGCAGCGATACGAATTTTAAACCATGAATCCGGTCGTACCAGCGCAAGATTTTCTCAAAGGCGAGTTTCGATTCGCCATAGGGATTGATTGGCCGCGCCGGGGCAGTTTCGTTGATCGGCACATGTTCAGGCGGCCCGAAAATCGCGCAGGTCGAAGAAAAAACGATCCGGTTCACCTGCGCTGCGACCATGCCGTCCAACAGATTTAGACCGTTAGAGATGTTGTTGCGAAAATATTTGGACGGATCCCGCATTGACTCAGCGACAAGCGCACTTGCGGCGAAATGCATCACGGCGTCCGGGCGTGTGCTGGAAAGCGCCGCCTCGATTTGCTTGCGGTCCGCCAGATCGCCTTGGATGAATCTTGCCCGCGGATCTATAGCGCGGCGATGACCTTCGCTGAGATTATCGAAGACAGCGGCTTCATGGCCTTCATCGAGAAGCAATTCGGTGCAGATGCTCCCGATATAGCCGGCGCCCCCAACGACGAGAATTTTCATCCCGCGAAATTCCGGCGTGCCTGAGCCCCGTGTCAAAAGAAAGCGTAAGCGGCTACGTCTTTTTCTTTTGCTGAGGTTTCTTGGGATCCAAGCTGGCGATCAGCTCTTTCTGCTGTTGCGTTTTTTTCTGCTGCAAACTCGCGACCATCTGCCGGACACAACGATGCTTGGAGCGCGGTGCGAGCACTTTCAGGCTCTGTTCCTCCGAGCCCCATTGCAAAATATCGATATCGACATGACGGACGCCCCAGCGTTGCATGTCGAGGCGGCTCGCCTTGTAAAGGTCGATGGTGTCAGTCCCGACGAGTGCGATTCCGTAGTCATCGATGATGTATTCATCGTTTGTACCGGCAAGCCGGAACCGGGTTCCGAGCGGGAAGCGCGACCAATCAGACGCGGCGCTCATCACGTGGCGGCTGGAAAGCCGGCAGTCGAGTGCGTTGTGACATCCGCCACTTTCGCTGTGCGTGTAGGCGGTGGTACGCACATTTTGCATGTGCTGCCCACTGACGAGGGTTGGCTTCGATTGCGTCGCACAGCCAACGATCAGGCAAGCGACAATTCCTGCGATTGTAAGGTTAAGGCACTTCGGCATTTGCAATGTCGCGCCCCCAATAGCAACTGGACCTCCCGCATGCAAGCATTAATTTTGCGGGTCGAATTGCTTAGCCCCGAAAGTCTTCGGGGTGATCCCAGCCGCGCTTCAGGCTTTGATGTTCCGGCCGGCATCATCGATGCCGGCTACCGGCATTAGCGCGTGGCCGTTTGCGCTAGCTCCGTCGTGCAATGCGGACAGCGTGTCGCCTTGACCGGGATCTTCATTGCGCAAGCCGGGCATTCTTTCTTGTCGGGTTCTTTTTCGGTGGGTTGCCGGAGCCTGTTGATTGCGCGGACCAGCAGAAAAACTGCGCCAGCTATGATGAGAAAGTTGATCACGAGCGTGATGAAGTTCCCGTAATTCCAAGTGATCGCTCCGGCTTTCGCCGCGTCCGCGGGCGTGTGGAACGCGGCCGAGCCGTCTTTGGCCGCCCGTAAGAGGACGAACTTGTTCGAGAAATCCAAGCCCCCGGTGAGGAGACTGATCGGCGGCATGACAACGTCTTTGACCAGCGAATTGACGATCGAACCGAAGGCTGCTCCGATAATCACGCCGACGGCGAGATCGACAGCGTTGCCTTTAATGGCGAATTCCTTGAATTCTTTCCAGAAGTTCTCCCAATTCATATCACCACGTTGACAAGTTTCTTCGGGACGACAACGATTTTGCGGACCGTCTTGCCGGCAGTGAATTTTTGAATCTTTGGATTCGCGAGCGCAGCGGTTTTCATTTCCTCTCCTGTCGCCAGGATCGACATCTTCATTCGATCGCGCACTTTCCCATTTACTTGAATGACAATTTCGACTTCGTCTTCGACAAGCAGCCGCTCATTGTAAAATGGCCATTTCTGTTCTGTAATGTCGCCGATACTATCTTGAAACTTTGCGTTTAACTTTTCCCAGAGCTCGGAAGTGAGATGTGGCGCAAACGGATTGAGAAGGACAAGAAACGTTCGCATCGCAGACAACGGAATCGTTTCGGCGTTCGTAAATGCGTTTACGAAAATCATCATCTGAGAAAGCGCGGTGTTGAAAGAGAGCGATTCTATATCTTCGGTCACTTTCTTGATCGTGGCGTGCATGATTTTCTGTTGCGCTTTGTCTGGATCGACATCTTTGAGTTTGGTGGATAATTTCCACTCGCCCGCCTGGTTCTCGGTCATCAGCAAACGCCAGACGCGCGCAAGAAAGCGCGCCACACCTTCCACACCGCGCATGCTCCACGGTTTCATCTGCTCGAGCGGCCCCATAAACATTTCGTAGCAGCGAAATGCGTCGGCGCCGTACTGATTGATGACGTCGTCCGGATTAACGATGTTTCCGCGCGATTTCGACATTTTCTGGCCGTCTTCGCCGAGGATGACTCCCTGGTTTACTAAGCGCTGGAATGGCTCGGATTTCGACAAATAACCGAGATCGAAAAGCACTTTGTGCCAGAAGCGCGCGTAAAGCAGATGCAACACCGCGTGTTCGGTTCCGCCGACGTACAGGTCGACTCCTCCTGGTTTGTCGCCTCCCATCCAGTAGCGCTCCGCTTCTTCGCCAACAAAGCGCTTATCGTTCCGCGGATCGCAAAATCTTAAGTAATACCAGCATGAGCCCGCCCATTGCGGCATGGTATTCGTCTCACGCAGCGCTTTATCGGAATACCGAACCCAGTCTTTCGCTTTCGCCAGTGGCGGTTCGCCGGTGCCGGTTGGCTTATAATCATCCAGCGGCGGCGGCACAACTGGGAGTTCGTTTTCGTTCAAGGCCCGATGTTTCCCACCTTCCCAAATAATCGGGAACGGTTCGCCCCAATATCGCTGACGCGAGAACAGCCAATCTCGGAGTTTGTAATTGATCGCGCCTTTTCCATGGCTGCGTTCTTCCAGCCACGCCGTGATTTTCTTTCTCGCTTCAGCGCTCGTTAGGCCGTTGATGATCGGCGAATTGATTGCGATTCCATCGCCAGTGAATCCAATTGCCGGTTCATCGTTCGCCGGCTGAACAACAGCGACAATCGGCAGGTCGAATTTTTTCGCGAATTCCAGATCGCGCCCGTCGTGCGCTGGCACGCCTCCGATCGCGCCGGTCCCGTAACCAAGGAGCACATAATCAGCGATCCAGATCGGAATCTTCTCGTTATTTGCGGGATTGATCGCGAATGCGCCAGTGAAGACGCCTGTTTTCTCTTTCGCGAGATCAGTGCGGTCGAGTTCGCTTTTACGCGCGGTCCGCTCGCGATATTCGCGCACCGCCGGCCATTGCTCTTCAGTGACGATCAAATCGACAAGCGAATGTTCGGGTGCGAGGACCAAGAACGTCCCGCCGTAAAGGGTGTCGGGACGCGTCGTGAATACGCGAATTTTTTCCTGGTGATTGTCGATGTTGAAATAGATCTCGGCGCCTTCACTTTTTCCGATCCAATTGCGCTGGAGCAATTTGATTCCTTCCGGCCAATCGAGTCCCTCCAACTCGTTGAGCAATCGCTCGGCGTACGCCGTGATGCGAAGCATCCATTGCCGCATCGGCCGGCGCACGACTGAGAAACCACCGACCTCGCTCTTACCATCGACAACTTCCTCATTCGCTAAAACGGTGCCGAGCTCAGGACACCAATTGACCGGAACCTCAGCGACGTAAGCGAGGCGAACGCTATCGGGATCAGCTCCGCGATAGGTTGAAATTGGCTCGGTCTTGTTGGTTGCCGGATTGAACCAGGAATTGTAAATCTGGAGAAAAATCCACTGCGTCCACTTGTAGTAGCGGGGATCGGTGGTGTTGATCTCCCGCTGCCAATCGTAGGAGAAACCGATGCGCTGGAGCTGTTTCTTGAATTTCACCACGTTCTCACGCGTGGTGATCGCCGGGTGTTGACCGCTCTTAATTGCATACTGCTCGGCAGGGAGGCCGAATGCGTCCCAGCCCATCGGGTGCAGAACGTTGAAGCCGCACATCCGTTTATAACGCGCGACGATGTCGGTGGCGGTGTAGCCTTCGGGATGCCCGACGTGCAAGCCCGCGCCGCTCGGGTACGGGAACATGTCGAGGATATAAAATTTCGGTTTCGAGCGATCGAAATTTTTCTCGCCGGGATTTGGCGCGTGAAAAAGCTGGCGCTCTTCCCAGATCGCCTGCCATTTCGGCTCGATCTGGTCGAACGGATACGGTTTTCGACGCGCGTTGTTCATCGGATTACGAATCAGGAAAGCAGGAAAACAGGAAAAAGAAATGGATTTGAGGAAAGCGCAAAAAGGTAGCGTAAGCGTCCCGCTTGCGAGCTAAATCGAAGCAAGCTGAGAAGGTTGGCCTACTTTATTGGATGACACGGCTCCTGCTCGCGACGCGCAATGCGCATAAGGCGCGCGAGATTCAAGAGATTCTCGGGCCGGAGCTCGAGCTGCGCGATCTCATGGCGTATCCTGAGATTCCCGAGATAGTTGAAAGCGGAAAGTCCTTCGAAGAAAACGCAAAGCTGAAGGCAATTGCGGTTTCAAAAGAATTGCCTGCCTTGGTAATTGCGGATGATTCGGGGCTGGAGGTTGAGGCCCTCGGTGGCGCGCCGGGAATTTATTCAGCGCGTTACGCCGGCAAAAATGCAACCGATGAACAGAACGTCAAAAAGTTGCTCAGCGAGCTTACGCGAGCGGGCGCGAAAACTCATCAGCGAAAGGCGCGGTTTCGTTGCGTGATCGCGCTAGCGCGCGCTGGCAAATTGCTCGACACATTCAACGGCGCGGTCGAAGGAACAATTGCCGATTACCCCCGCGGGTCGCGCGGATTTGGCTACGATCCGATTTTTGTTCCGAATGGATTCGAACAGACTTTTGCTGAGTTGCCCGCGGGTGTGAAGAACAGGATCAGTCACCGGGCGAAAGCAATTCGCGCCCTTGCCGCTAAACTTGCAGCTCTTAAGCCGAGCGATTAAGGCTTCGGTGGTGGTGGTGGTGGTGGAGCGCCCGGAGGCCCAGGCTGAGCGCCGGCGCCAGAAGCTGCTCTGATCTGATACCCAACTTTTGTGATTCCGACCGACCGAACTTTGTCGAGGACCGCAATGACATCGCC
>WNFR01003775.1_pt1 | contig 15645 bp, 14 predicted proteins | sample 5400221 | NCBI WGS metagenome assembly WNFR01 (sample SAMN13153357, study PRJNA577476) | soil metagenome | isolation source: 40 cm soil under Madrone tree | place: USA:California | collected 2016-06-14 | reverse complement strand
AATCAGCCCGTAGTTGGACATTCCCGGGTACAGGAACGTGATGAGGGTCGCCACCAGCATGCCGGCGCCGGCCCACAGGATGCCGCTGCGGGCCGTGACCGGAGAGCTCATGCGCTTGAGCCCCATGATGAAGAGCACCGCGGTGACGAAGTAGCTCGCCTGGACGCCTGAGTCCGCGGAAAGCCCGGCCAGCATCAGGGCGGCCTCTTGGGCTGGCTGCGCGCTCGGCTCGACTTGAACATCTCGAGCATGCGCTCGGTCACGACGTAACCACCCACGGCGTTGCCGGCGCCGAGCAGCACGCCGACAAAGCCGATGGTCTTCTCCAGCGGCGTGTGCGCGCTACCGAGCGCGACCATCGCGCCCACCAGCACGATGCCATGCACGAAATTCGAGCCCGACATCAGCGGCGTATGCAGGATCACCGGCACACGCGAGATGACCTCGTAACCGGTGAAGGCCGCGAGCATGAAGATATACAGCGCCACCATCCCGGTCATGTCACCCCTCCAGCGCCCTAGCCGTCGGTTCGTGCTTGATCTGTCCGCCGCTTGTCAGACACGACTGCGCAAACACCTCGTCGCTCCAGTCGATCACCAGCTCACCCTTTAGCAGGGCGGGCTTGAGGAAATTGTAGAGATTGCGCGCGTACATCTCGCTCGCGTTATAGGCGAGCTCGGCGGGGAGATTCACCGGGCCCACCACCTTCACCCCCTGGTGCTCCACCACCTCGCCGGCCCTGGTGAGCTCGCAATTGCCGCCCTGTTCGGCGGCGATGTCGACCACTACCGATCCGGCGCGCATCCGTTCCACCGCGGCGCGCGAGATGATCTTCGGCGCCGGGCGCCCGGGGACCGATGCGGTCGTGACCACGGCATCCGCCACGGCGATGCGCGAGTCGAGCACTTCCTGCTGCCTGGCCTTCTCCTCGGCGGTGAGTTCGCGCGCGTAGCCGCCGGACCCTTCCGCACTCACGCCGGTGTCGACGAACTTCGCGCCCAGGGACTTCACCTGCTCGCGGGTGGCGCTGCGCACGTCGTAGGCCTCGACCATCGCGCCCAGGCGTCTGGCGGTGGCGATCGCCTGCAGTCCCGCCACTCCCGCGCCGATGATCAGCAGCTGCGACGGGCGGATGGTGCCGGCGGCGGTCGTGAGCATGGGCAGGAACTTCTGCAGGTGTGAGGCGGCGATCAGGACCGCCTTGTACCCGGCGATCGAGGCCTGCGAGGACAGCGCATCCATCGACTGCGCGCGCGAAATGCGCGGCACCAGCTCCATGGCGAAGCTGGTGACGCCGTGCGCCTTGAGCGCGCGCACCTCGGCGGCGCGCGCGTGCGGCTGCATGAAGCCGACCACCACCGCGCCGGGCTTCAGTTGCCGGATCTGCTCCACCGTCAGCGGTTGTACCGTCAGGATCACATCCGACCCCGCGAGCACGCTGGCGGCGGAGTCCGCCCAGGTGACACTCTTATAAAGAGAGTCCGGGAAACAGGCGCGCACGCCTGCGCCGCGCTCCATCAGGATGCGCGCGCCTTCCCTGGCCAGCTTGTCGGCCACTTCGGGAACCACACTGACCCGCGTTTCACGCGGCGCGCTCTCGCGCAGCGCGCCAATGGTTACTGACATTCACGCCCCTCGCATGGCAAGCCGTGTGGCCGGCCACCCACGTGTTTGGAAATCCCCAATTGAATTAAGATCTTGCGATGTTGAATTCTTGCACAAAAGTGCCGTATCGTACGCCGCCATGCTGGGCATCGATCTCGAGCGCGCCGATCACGGCCTCCCGGACGACTTCGCGATAGTCGCGACTCCCGCGGCGCGCGGGCTGTCGCAGCTCGTCCTGCGCACGGACGTCGCCGGCATGCCGCTCGAGTGGATCGACTACAAGGAAGCCGCGCGACTGTACACCCAAGAGCAGGTGGCTTACACGTGCGGCTCGCTGCTGTATGAGCTGTATGGCGGCACCAATGCGCGCAGCGGGCGGCGCACGGTGCTGGAGGTCAACTCCATCGTCGCCACGGTCGGGCACACCGGTAATCCGGGCAACACGCGCCACGACTACGTTCCGCCGCTGAACAACCAGACGCTGTTCCGGCGCGATGCATACCTGTGCATGTACTGCAGCCAGCGTTTTGCCTCGCGCGAGCTGTCACGCGATCACATCCGCCCCTTCAGCCAGGGCGGCACGGACATCTGGACCAACGTGGTGGCGGCATGCCGCCGCTGCAACAACCAGAAGGCCTCGCGCACTCCGGAGCAGGCACGCATGCAGCTGATCGCGGTGCCGTTCATGCCGACCTATGCGGAATACATCTTCCTCAAGGGGCGACGGGTGCTGGCCGATCAGATGGAATACCTGGTGGCACATTTTCCGCGCTCGAGCCCGCTGCACGACCGCATCCAGCGCTGGCTGTCCTGAAGGCGCCGCACGCCAGAGCCGCGCGCTCACCGCGTGGCGATCGCGCCCGCCGGCTGCTAAGGTGGCGCCGGGCATGAGCAGCGGAGCGGCGCCTTGATCTTTCTCGTCGACGCTTCGGTCTACGTCTTTCGCGCCTGGCACTCCGTGCTCCCCGAGATGCGCGACCGGGACGGCAACCCGGCGCACGCCGTGTTCGGGTTCGCGCGCTTCCTCGGAGATCTCATCGAACGGGTGCGCCCCACCTACATGGCGGTCGCCTTCGACCAGCGCCGGGCCGGCTCCTACCGCAATCGCATCTACCCGGCGTACAAGGCCAACCGCGAGCGCGCGCCGGCGGATCTGGCTCTGCAGTTCGAGCACTGCCGGGAGGTGTGCCGGCGGCTCGGGCTCGCAGTGTTCGTGGACCCCGACTACGAGGCCGACGACATCATCGGGACGCTCGCCGCCCTGATGCGCGAGCAGGGCGTGCGCTCGGCCTTCATCACCCGCGACAAGGATCTGGCGCAGCTGGTTCGCAACGGCGACCTGTTCTGGGACTTCGGCGCGCGCGAGCAGTTCGGCTATCACGACATCGAGCGCCATTTCGGCGTGCGACCTGAGCGCTTCGCCGACTATCTCGCGCTCACCGGCGATGAGGTGGACAACATTCCCGGCGTGCCCGGCATCGGGCACCGCACCGCCGCTTCCCTCATGCATGCGTTCAGCTCGCTCGATGAGCTGTACGCTGACCTGGCACGCGTCGCGCTTCTCCCGCTGCGCGGCGCGGGAACGTTGGGCGCGCGCCTCAGCGAGCATCGCGAGTCGGTGTACCTCGCGCGGCAGCTCACGCGCATCGCCTGCGATCTGCGGCTCGACGTCGCAGCCCCCGGGCTCCGACGCCGGGTGCCGGACATGCCGGCGCTGGCAGAGCTGTACGACAGACTCGGCTTCGGACCCTTCCTGCGCCGCCAGGGCGAGCGGCTGGCGCAACTGCCCGCCGGCTGAAGATCGGCGCGGGCCGCGGCGTGAGGCATGGAGCGCTTTGCGGCCATCGCCCGTGAGATCAGCGCCCTGACCGGGACGCGCTGTGCGCCTGCGCCGCAGCGCCGCGTGACGGGCGGCTGCATCAATGAATGTTACTGCTGGCGCGGCGATGCGGGCGCGATGTTCGTGAAGGTCGCGGCTGCCGAGGCGCATGCCATGTTCGCGGCCGAGGCAGCCGGGCTCGCAGAGCTTGAGTGGGCGCACGCGGTGCGCGTGCCGCGGGTGCTGGCGAGCGGGCATACGGAGCGGTGCGCGTTCCTGGCGCTCGAGTGGATCGAGATCGGCGTGGCGGGGCCGGATTGCGAGGCGCGCTTAGGTCAGGAGCTCGCCGCGCTGCATGCCGTGACGGCGCCCCGGTTTGGCTGGGTGCGCGACAACACCATCGGCCGCACGCCGCAGGCGAATGCCGCGAGCGATGACTGGGCGGAATTTTTTCGCGAGCGGCGCCTGCGCCCGCAGCTCGAGCTCACCAAGGCGCACGGGTTTGCGGAGCTGCTCGCGACTCCCGGTGAGCGGCTGCTCGAGTCAGTGCACGTGTTGCTCGCCGGTCACCGCCCGGCGGCGTCGCTCCTGCACGGGGACCTGTGGGGCGGCAACTGGCTCGCGAGCGCGAGCGGTGAGCCGGTGCTCATCGACCCGGCGGTCTATTACGGCGATCGCGAGACCGACCTGGCGATGACACGCCTGTTCGGCGGCTTCGGCGAGCGCTTCTACCAGGCGTACCAGGCGGCGGCGCCGCTGGCACCGGCAGCGCAGGCGCGCTGTGAGCTCTACAACCTCTACCACGTGCTGAACCACGCCAACCTGTTCGGCGGCGGTTACGCCCGGCAGGCGCGCGCCATCATCGAGCATCTGCTGGCGCAGGCGCGGCGCTGACAGACCGCGCGCGCGCAATTCGCTATGCTGCGCCTCGCAGCCCGAGTGCTTTCTCAGGAGCGATCCATGGCGAACAAGAACATCCAATCGGCTCTCCTGGAGACGCGCAGCTTTCCCCCGCCGCCCGCCTTCGCGGCGCGCGCCCGCATCAAGCCTGCGGACCTGGAAAACCTGCGCAAGCGCGCGCGCGACGACCATGTCGGATTCTGGGCGGATCTCGCATCCCAGGAGCTCGCCTGGCACACGCCCTTCACGGTGACGCTGGACGATGCGCAGGCTCCGAACTATCGCTGGTTCAGCGACGGTCGCCTGAACGCCTCCTTCAACTGCCTCGATGTGCACCTGAACGAGCGCGGCCACAAGACCGCGGTCATCTTCGAGGGCGAGCCCGGCGACGTGCGGCGCCTGAGCTACCGCGAGCTGCATGCCGAGGTGTGCCGCTTCGCCAACGCGCTCAAGGCACAGGGTGTGGGGCGCGGCGACCGCGTCATCATCTATATGCCGCTGGTGCCCGAAATCCTGATCGCGATGCACGCCTGCAACCGCATCGGCGCGATTCATTCGGTGGTGTTCGGCGGCTTCTCGGCCGTGGCGCTCAAGGATCGCATCGAGGACACCGCAGCGGTGCTGGTGATTACCGCCGACGGCGGCTGGCGCGGCGGACAGGCGATCGAGCTGAAGGCGGCCACCGACCATGCCCTCGACAGCGGTTGTCGCAGCGTGCGGCGCGTGATCGTGCTGAAGCGCACAGCTAAGCCGGTCGCCATGAATCCGCAGCGCGACCTCTGGTGGCACGAGGTCGTCGAGGGTCAGTCGCCGTCGTGCGAACCGGAGTGGGTGGACGCGGAGCATCCGCTGTTCCTGCTGTACACCTCGGGCTCCACCGGCAAGCCGAAGGGCATCCAGCACGCCACCGGCGGGTATCTGCTGGGCGCGAAAGTGACTACGCAGTGGGTGTTCGATCTGCGCGATGAGGACGTGTTCTGGTGTACCGCGGATGTCGGCTGGGTCACCGGACACACTTATGTCGCTTACGGACCGCTCGCGGCGGGCGCGACCGTCGTGCTGTATGAAGGTGCGCCGGTATTCCCGGACGGCGGACGCTTCTGGAAGAACTGCCAGACGCACGGCGTGACCGTGTTCTATACCGCGCCCACGGCGATCCGCGCCCTCATGAGGCTCGGCGATGCGTTGCCGGCGAAGTACGATCGCTCGCGCCTGCGGCTGCTCGGCAGCGTCGGGGAGCCCATCAATCCCGAGGCGTGGATGTGGTATCACCGCGTGATCGGCGAGGGCCGCTGCCCGATCGTCGATACCTGGTGGCAGACCGAGACCGGCGCCATCCTCATCTCCCCGCTCCCGGGCGTGACCGCGACCAAGCCCGGATCGTGCACGCAACCCTTGCCCGGGATCGACGCGGACATCGTCGACGATCATGGCGACACCGTGAAGCGCGCCGACGCCGGCGGTTACCTCGTGATCAAGAAGCCCTGGCCATCGATGCTGCGCACCATCTGGCGCAACAACGAGCGCTACATCGCTGGCTACTGGGAGAAATTCAACAATCGCCTGTACGTGGCGGGCGACAGCGCCCACCGCGACCAGGACGGCTATTTCTGGATCATGGGGCGCATCGATGATGTGCTGAAGGTCAGCGGGCACCGGCTCGGGACCATGGAGATCGAGTCGGCGCTGGTCGCGCATCCGCGCGTGGCCGAGGCCGCCGTGGTCGGCAAGCCCCACGACATCAAGGGCGAGTCGGTGTTCGCCTACGTCGTGTGCCGCGGTCAACGCCCGACAGGCGACACCAGCGCGCTGGTGAAGGAGCTGCGCGAGTGGGTGGGGGAGCAGTTGGGTGCGATCGCCAAGCCCGACGACATCCGCTTCGCGGACAACCTTCCCAAGACGCGCTCGGGCAAGATCATGCGCCGGTTGCTCAAGGCCATTGCGCGCGGCGAGGAGATCACCCAGGACGTGTCGACGCTCGAGAACCCGGCGATTCTCGAGCAGTTGCGCGGCACGGAAAGCGCCAGGGCCGCACCCGGCACCGCTCGCAAGCGCGCCTCACCGCGCGGCGCGGCGCGGCGCCAGGCGGCGGGCAAGCCTCGCAAGCCGGCCAAAGCGGCGCGGGCCAAGGCACGCAGCACACCCCGCACCGCCGCCCGTCGTTCCGCGCCGCGCAAGAAGTCGCCGGCCACGGGCCGCAAATCAGCCGCGCGCCGCACCGCGCGGGCGGGCCCGGCCCGGCGGCGCCGCGCGGCATCGGGCCGCCGGCGCGCGCCAGCCAGACGCTAAGCGCTGAGGCGCCCGTTGCTCGTCAGGTCGTGCTGGCGTTGAGCGCAAACACCACCAGGCGCCGCTGCAGCCGCTCGGAGAGTCCGCGCGGCTGATCGAGGCCCATGCGCTTGAGCGCGGAGGCATGGCGGCGCGCCGGTGTGGCGGCGAGTGACGCCGCGGCGGTCTTCACCCGGCCCCAGGGGCTGGCGGTGCGCCCGGCGAGAAACTTCAGCGCCCGCGCGAGGACAATCTCCTCCTCCGCCAGGTCGGTGCCGAACGGATATTCGCTGAAGTATCCCTGCTGGCGGTGGCCGCGCAACGCGAGCGTCAGACGCTGCGGCAGGTTGTTGCGGAACGCATCCGGGATGCGGTAGTCGGCGCGGATCTTGCCCGCCGACCTGGCGCGTGACAGCAGCGCGTCCTGAAAGCGCGAGTCCGCGACGTTCAGCAGCGCGATGATGATCTCCTCGTCGGTGCGGCCGCGCAGGTCCGCGATGCCATACTCGGTGACCACCAGATCGCGCAGGTGCCGCGGAATGGTCTGGTGCGCGTAGTTCCAGATGATGTTTGAAGTGGTGTGGCCGTGGCGCGTGCGGGTGGCGCGCACACACAGGATCGAGCGCGCGCCCGGCAACGCGTGCGCCATGGCGACGAAGTTGTATTGACCGCCGACGCCGCTCACCACCTGCCCGTTCTCCAGCGCATCGGAGACCGCAGCTCCCAGCAGCGTGACCATCATGGTGGTGTTGATGCAGCGCGCGGCGCGCCGCTGCAGGATGCGCAGCTCCTGGTCGGCGCCGTACAGCTGGTTGACGAACGCCACGCCGCGCATGCCGAACTGCGCCCGCTCGCCCTCGGGCAGCTCGCGCAACGCCGCATAGAATCCGCGCGGACCCAGAAAGAACCCGGCATGCAGCACCTGGCCGTTGCGCAGCTCGCTTCCCAGGCACTCGGCCGCCAGGCGCGCGCGGCTCGCAGGATCGGCGAGATTGGCCGCAATCCACTCCCCGCCCGCGGCGCGCACGCGAGCGTCGGCAAACTCTACATCCTCGCGAAACACGCCGTGGCATTTGAGGTCCGCGAACTCCGCGCTGCTCAGCACCGGGCCCACCCCCGCAGCGGCCAGCAGACCGAGAATGCGCTCATCGAAGCGCTCGCCCGTCTGCCCGGAGCTCAGCAGCCTCTCGAGCGGCAGCGAGTCGTAGACGCGGCGGCACAGGATCCCCGCGCGATACAGCTCGAGCAGCTGATCGACGAACATCTCGGTGCAGGCGAACAGCCCGGCGCAGAACGGCGCGTCGCCCCCCTCGGCGTGGATCAGCGGCGCGGCCGTTGCCGTGCCGAGCGCCTGCACAGCACTGCGCCAGGCCGCGTTCTGCTGATGCCGCAACAGCAGCGCATACACCAGCGAGTCACCCAGCTCGCCGATGCCGATCTGCAGCGTGCCCCCATCGCGCACCAGGGCGCTCGCGTACACGCCGATGGCGTGGTCGACCGTGCCGAGCGGCGGATTGGGCGGACAGAACAGGTCGTAGTCGTAGCGCGGATCGTCGATGAGGAAGTCAAAGCGCCCGGGATCGACCAGCGCGTGCCCGGTCATGAACGGCATTTGTGCGTGCGTCTGCGCCACCATGACGATGTCGCGGCCGGTGGCGCGCGCGTCCTCGAGGAGCGGCAGCAGATCCACGCTCACATCGGCATTGGAGCCGAAGCTCAGCTGCAGCTCGCCGTTCACCATGCGCCGCGCCACCAGCTGGGCCATGACGTTGACGCCGCGCGCCAGACAATCGCGCGCCACGTGCGTGTAATTCGCACTCAGGTAATGGCGCTGCGCGTGACGCGAATTGAGAAACGCGCCCGGCGCCAGAAAGAATTCGACGATGCGGATGTTGGGCGGAAGCGTGTCGCTCTGCATGGCGCGCGCGTATTCCGGCTCCACATAAGTGCCGAACACCCGTGCGGCGAGCGGCGTCAGCAGCCGCGCCTCCAGCGCCGAGCGGGCCACGGGCTTCAGCAGCGACAGCGCCGTGAGGATGGTCAGATCGATTGTCGAGTCGCGCAGCGCGCGGCGGTAGAATTCGTTGACCAGCGGATTGGGTTTGCCGATCCCGAGCGGCAGCGCCAGCACGATGCGCGGTCCCACGCGGCGCAGCACCGCGTCGACGCAGTGTCCGACGTCATCGAGTATCTCTGGCATGCAGGTACGGCATGCTCACTGAAGCAGGCGGCGCACGTCAACGGTTACGAGTTACAACCATGGAGGCAAGGCATGTCAGTCAACAAACCCGCCCTTGATCCGCGCAGCGTCGCGGTGCATTCCAGCAGCGCTTACCCCGAGCCCTACCGCTCGCGGGTAATGCCGCGCGACAAGCGCCCTCTCGGGGACGCGCTCGGACTTACCCGGATCGGCGTCAATCTGACGACCCTGAGCCCGGGCAAGGAGTCCTCCATGTGCCACTGGCACACGCACGAGGACGAGTTCGTGTATGTGCTCGAGGGCGAGCTGGTGCTGCGCTGCGGCCCCAGGGAGCAGCTGCTGACTGCCGGCACGTGCGCCGGCTTTGCGGCGGGCGCCGAGCAGGGCCATCAGCTCATCAATCGCAGCGAGCGCCCGGCGCGGTACCTGGAGGTGAGTAACCGCGACGCGGCGGACACGGCGCACTACTCCGACCCGGAGGTGGACATGCTGTGGAGCCCGGCGCACGCGCGCGGCCGCATGACCCGCCGTGACGGGACTCCTGTCTGATGGTCAGTGAGCCGTAGCCGAAGGTGTGAGCCGCAGCGCGAAGGACACGCCGACCTCGTTCCCCACTTGGTCAGTGGCTTTCCATTCGCCCTGGCCGACGCCGAAGTCGAGCCGCCGGATGCTCGTCTTGCCGCTCATGTAGCCGACGGCCACGCCGTGCTCGTCGGCGCTGCGAAACGCGAACGGCACGCGTGTATCGCGCGTCACGCCGCGGATGGTGAGCTTGCCGATCGCTTCATAGCCGCCGGCGGTCTTGTTGAACTGGCTGGCGGCGAAATGCGCCTGGGGAAACTTCGCCACCGCGAACAGATCCGCGCCGCGCAGGGTGTCATCGCGCTCCTGGTCGCCGGTGTCGAGGGAGCCGATCTCGACGGTGACCTCGAGCCGGCTGGCCGCGAGGTTGTCGGGCGAGAAGTCGAAGCTCACGGCGAAGCGGGTGAACTTGCCTTTGTTCTGTGCGCCGGCCTGCTGGAAGGTGAATTCCAGCGAGCTCCTGGGCGCATCGAGCACGTAGTGTGTGACGGCAGGCGCGCTCGCCGGCGTCGCCGCGGCCAGGCACGGCCCGGCGGCCGTGGCAAGCAAAATAGCCGTCAGTAGCGCATGCCCTGTTGGTTTCATCGCTTGGTTCCCTGCGTCGTGGCGGAGAGCGGCAGCATGCGCTGCAGCACGTCGTCCCTGAGCACGTAATGATGCTTGAGCGCGGCCGCCACGTGCAGCGTCACCACCGCGCCCAGCACCAGCGCGAGGGTCTGGTGGGTGGTCACGAGCGCGTGGTACAGCGGCTGGCTTTTCGGCACCAGGTCCGGCAGCTGAAAGAACCCAAACCAGCTTACCGGAAACCCACGTGCCGAGGACATCATCCAGCCTGACAGGGGCATGGCGAACAACAGCACATACAACATGGCGTGCGTGAAGCGCGCCAGGGTGCGCTCGTACGGCTTGAGCGTCTGCGGCAGCGCGGGCGTCGGGTTCAGCTGCCGCCAGCCGAGCCTCACCATCGCGAGTCCGAGGATGGTGAGACCGACGGACTTGTGGCGGGCGAGCATGGCGAGCTTTTTCATGCCCAGCGGCAGATCGCCCGCCAGCGCGGCGAGGGTGACCTGCACGATGATCAGCACGACGATGAGCCAGTGCAGCAGCTGGGCGACCGCACCCCAGCGGTGTGTGGTATTTCGCATGACCATGCCGCTAAGCTTATGCGCGTGAGTGCGCGTTGCAAACTGCGGCTGCCCGGCGTGGCGCTGCTCGCGGTCCTGCTCACCGGGTGTCCGCTGCAACCGCGGGTTCCCGCGGCGCCGCCGGTGGCGGCGGCGGAGACTCCCGCGCCTCACGAGGGGGTTCCCTACGACATCGTGGCGGATGAATCGCTGCTCACCATCCGCGTGTATCGCGGCGGCACGCTCGCGAGCGCCGGCCACAACCACCTGATCGCCTCGCACGCCCTGACCGGTACGATCTACGTTCCCGCGGACGTCATGCGCACCAGCTTCGAGGCTCATATCCCGGTGGCCTCGTTCACGGTCGATGAAGCGGCGCTGCGCGCGCAGGAGCACAGCGCCGATTTCCCGCCCGAGGTGCCGGACGCCGCCCGGGAGGGAACGCGGCGCAACATGCTCGGGGAGGCGCTGCTCGACAGTGAGCGCAACCCGCAGATCGTGTTGCGCTCTGTGCGGCTCGAGTCTGCCGGGCAGCCGGCCGCGGACACCGGCAGCGAGGCCGGCGGCGAGGCGCGGGCGGTGCTGGCCCGCGTGCAGACCACGGTGCGCGGGCAGGTGCGCACCATCAGCGTGCCGGTGCGCTACAGGCTCGCCGCCGGCACAGTCATCGTATCCGGCGAGGCCCCACTGCGGCAGAGCGATGTCGGGCTCACGCCCTTCAGCGCCCTGCTCGGTGCACTGCAGGTGCAGGACGAGATGCGCGTCCGCTTCCGCCTCGTGGCGCGCGCCGCCGACTCGCGTTCCGGCGCGCCGCGTTAGAGGGTTGCGCGCGTTACTTGCGGTTCAGTTCCGCCAGCAGCTCGTTGGCCTTGTACACCTTGCGCAGCGCCTCGAACATGACGGCCGGATCCACCGCGACCGCGCGGTTCAACTCGGGGTCGAACCAGTAGCTACCCGCGATCGAGTGGATGTTGCCGTCGAACATCAGTCCCACGAGCCTGCCGCCGGTATCGATCAATGGGCTGCCGGAGTTGCCACCCACGATGTCGTTGTTGGTGGAGAGATCGAACTTCGTCTGCGGATCGAGCTCGGTCTTCACCTTGAGCCAGCTGTCGGGAATCCTGAACGGTTCCTGGCCGGTGGCGCGCTCGAACAGCCGCGACAGGTACGTGAACGGCTCGATTTCGCGGCCGTCCTCCTTCCAGCCCTGCACCGTGCCGACGTTCAGGCGCAGGGTGAAGGTCGCATCCGGCGGCACGCTCGTGCCATAGACGCGAAAGCGGGCGCGCGCGATTTTTTCGGACGCGGCGTCGACCGGAGCTTCCACCTCGTCCTCGTAACTCTTGCGCACCGTCCGGGCCGGCGCATCCACGCTGCGCGCGAGTTCAATCATCGGGTCGTGCGCGGCGTCGAGCGCCGCCGCGCCACCGTCCCACAAGCGCTGGCGCAGCTTCGGATCGGCGAGCTGCGAGCCGTCCACCAGCCGTGCCGCCAGCGTGTCGGGTGAATCCTTCGCCAGCAGCTGACGCACGATCGGGGCGTCCGGCCCCAGCCACTCGCGCATGCGCTCCAGCGCAAAGGACAGCGTGAGCTTGTCGAGCGCCGGATACACGGGTACCGCGGCGGTGAGGCGCTGCAGGACGCGTGGCAGCGCCGCGTCGCGGTATTCACGCAGGCGGTCGGTGTTGGGTTTGGGGCGTTCAGCGGCGCCGCGCACCAGGGTGCGCGCATAGGTGAACAAGCGGCTGTTGAAGCCGCTGCCCAGCTCGAGAAACGTATAGGGCAGATAGAGCTCGCGCTCGCGCAGCTGCGCTTTCGCGATGTCCGACCAGGGATCGCCGATCGCGGCGGCGAACTGCGGGTCGGCGGCGACCCTGGCCCGCAGCGCCGCTTCCTCGTCGCGCTTGGCTTGCAGCAGCCGGTCATCGAGCAGCGCGTCGAGCTGCTTGCGGCGCACCTTAATGGAGTTTTCCAGGCCATTGAGCGGATCTTCCACGATGCGGTCCGCTTCGGCGCCCGTTTTACCGAACTCGATCAAACGCCCGCGCAACTCCGAGGCGCGCAGCAGCCAGCGCGGCAGCTCCACATTGCGCAGGGTCTGGAGCTGCGCAACGGTCAGCAGCCGGTCGGTGGAACCGGGATGCCCCGATACGAACACCAGCTCGCCCGCCTGCGGCCCCTCCGCCCGTAGCACCAGGAAGTTCGGCGTCGAGGCGGGCTTGCCGTTCGGGCCGTAGGCGCGCAGCACCGACATGTCCAGGCACCAGCGCGGGAACTGAAAGTTGTCCGGGTCGCCGCCGAATGCGGCAATCCCGCGCTCGGGAGCGAATACCAGGCGCACGTCGTCATAGCGGTGGTACTTGTAGAGCCAGTACTGCCCGCCCTGGTAGAGGTCGACGGATTCGCACTTCAGCGGACCGGATTTCGCCTGCCGGCTTGCCTGCTCGCAGGCCTGCTCGAGTTGCGTCAGGGTCTTCTTGCGGGTGTCGTTGGCCGCGCGGTCATCGAGTCCGCGGAGCGCCGCGGCGACCTTGGCGGTGACGTTCTCCACGCCCATCAGTACGTCGGCGATCTGCGTTGCGCACTTGAGTTCCTGTTCGCGGGAGCGGGCGAGGAAGCCGCTGCGCACCAGGTTGCGCTCGCTGCTCGAGTGATCGTCCAGGCAGGCTTCGGCGCAGTGGTGATTGGTGAGGATCAGCCCGTCGGGCGACACGAAGGATGCCGTGCAGTTCGATAAGCGGATGGTGGCGGTGCGCACCCGATCCAGCCAGGCGGAGCTGATGTCGGCGCCGTGCTGGCGCTTCACCAGATCCTGCGGAAAGTCGTGGAAGGTCCACATGCCGGCGTCGCTGAACGCGGGCGGTGATACCAGGAGCAGGACGGCGGGCAGACAGCTGCGGCGCATGGCGATCCTCAGCTCTCTGATTCGAGCAGCATGAGCGTCGTGCCGTCCGGGCTCTCCAGCATGGCGTTGCCGAGGCGCCCGGCGGCGCCCGGCACGGTGTCGGACATGGCCACGCCCAGCTCGCGCAGCCGCGCAATGCGCGCACGCATATCGGGGTCGCGGAACACCAGCATCGGACGCTCGCACACCCGCAGGGGGTGAAACGAGACGTCCAGGTAGTCGCTGGTGAGCGGCAGGTGCGGATAGGGCGCTGCCACCTCGCCGGCGGCGACGAAGCCCAGAGGCTCCCAGAAGCCCTGCGCGGCGGCAAAGTCCGTGACCGGCAGACTCACTTCGGCGAAGTCCCCGCACAGCGAGACCTCGGCTACCCCGCGCGCCACCGGCGAGTAGGTGCGCGCTTCCAGGACCGCGACCGCGTGGCCAAACGGGTCCGACAAACCGATCTCGTGGAATACCTCCTCGCCGGTGCGGCACCGCGTCAGTTTGATGCCGGCCGCGGCAAACTCCCGCACGCACTCGGCAATGCCGGGACGCACGAAAGTGAGAACCGGCGAGGCGCCGGGCCGTTGATGCAGGCCTATGACCAGCCGGCCGTCGGTCAGCACTCCGTACGGATGCGTGAGCGTATCGGTGGTCGGGGCCTGGGTGAAGCCCAAGCGCTCGTAGAACTCGATCGAGGCGCGCACATCATGGACCGCGATGCTGGTCTCGTGAAAAGTCCCCAGCAGGGGCAGTGGCGCGCTGGACATCATGCGGAGGCACCGCGCGCGGTGCTGGGAAGGCGGCCATGCCCGGCGTGTATCCAGCCCTGACAATGCTGCTCGATCAGGTCCGCGAGACATTGCGCATGGCTGGCGCGGGCGTTGAGCGCCGGCACATACTGGTAACGCTCACCACCGGCGCGCATGAAGGCGTCACGATTTTCGATATCGATCTCCTCCAGCGTCTCCAGGCAGTCCACGGCAAAACCCGGACACACCAGGGTAACTTCGCGCACTCCGCGGGCGGGCATCCCGGTGAGCACCGTGCGGGTGTAGGGCTTTAGCCAGTCCGTCGGACCAAAGCGCGACTGAAAGCTCACGCTCCACTCCCCGTCGCGCAACAGCAGTTCGTCCGCGAGCAGGCGCGCCGTTGTCTGGCAGCGGCAGAAGTACGGGTCGCCCTGGTGGAAGTAGCGTTCCGGAATGCCATGAAAGGAAATCAACAGGTGAGCCGTGCGGCCGTGAGCCTGCCAGTGCTCGGTGACGCTGGCGCGCAGCGCATCGATGTAGCCCGGATGCTCGTGATAGTCCGCGATGAAGCGCAGCTCCGGCAGCCAGCGCCAGCGGCGCAACTCGGCACTCACCTGGTCGTAGACGGCACCGGTGGTGGCCCCGCAATACTGCGGGAACAGCGGCAGCACCAGGATGCGCTGTGCACCGGACTCGCGCAATCGACCGAGCGCGCCGCGCACGTCGGGAGCGCTGTAGAGCATGCCGACCTCCACCGACATGGGCGCGAGCATGCGTTGCGCGAGCGAGCTGGCGAGCTCGGCACGCAAGCGCTCCGACAGATCACGCAGCGGCGAGCCGCCAGCAGTCCAGATGAGGCGGTACTTGCGCGCGATGCGCCGCGGACGCCAGGGGAGAATCACCCCGTAGAGCAGCGGCAGCCACAGTGCGCGCGGCAGCTCCACCACGCGCGGGTCGGCGAGGAAGCGCGCCAGGAACGCGCGCACGGCGCGCGGTTCGGCGGCTTGCGGCGTGCCGGAGTTGACCAGCAGGATGCCGATACGTTCGGGGTTGGCGTAGCGCATGGCTCACGATACCGCAAGTCAGCCAATGCCCACACACAGGTATTTCAGCTCGGTGTAGTCGAGGATCCCGTACTTCGAGCCCTCGCGGCCGATGCCCGACTCCTTGACCCCCCCGAACGGCGCAACCTCGGTGGAAATGATCCCGGTATTCAGGCCCACCATGCCGTATTCCAGGGCCTCCGCCACGCGCCACGCGCGCGCCAGGTCGCGGGTGTAGAAGTAGGACGCCAGTCCGAACTCGGTATCGTTCGCCATGCGGATGGCGTCGCTCTCGGTCTCGAAACGGAACAGGGGCGCGACCGGACCGAAGGTCTCTTCGCGCGCCACCAACATGTCGGCAGTCGCGTCGGTGACCACGGTCGGTTGGAAGAACGTGCCGCCGAGGGCGTGGCGCTTGCCGCCATACACGATGCGCGCGCCCTTGGCTGTGGCGTCCGCGAGGTGCTG
>WNFR01003774.1_pt1 | contig 15646 bp, 14 predicted proteins | sample 5400221 | NCBI WGS metagenome assembly WNFR01 (sample SAMN13153357, study PRJNA577476) | soil metagenome | isolation source: 40 cm soil under Madrone tree | place: USA:California | collected 2016-06-14 | reverse complement strand
CGCGGCCAGGAATCCGCCGGCATCGTCTCCAGTAACGGCCACGATCTCAACGTCCACCGTGCTATGGGCGAAGTCGAGGAAATTTTCATCCCCAGCGTCCTTGCGAAACTCCCCGGCTCCAGCGCCATCGGCCACACCCGCTATTCCACCGCCGGCGACAAAGCCATTCTCAACGCCCAGCCCATCATGATCGATTGCAACAAGGGCAAAATCGCCGTCGGCCACAATGGCAATCTCACCAACGCCGCCGACTGGCGCCGCAAACTCGAGCATCGCGGCTCCATCTTTCAAACCAACAGCGACACCGAAGTCATCGTTCATCTCATCGCCCGCTCGCAGGCCCGCAATCTCTCCGGCGCGCTCGGCGACGCCCTCAATCAGGTCGAAGGCGCTTACTCGCTGCTCGTTCTCACGCAAGACGAACTCTACGCCGTCCGCGATCCCCGCGGCTTCCGTCCGCTTGTCCTCGGCAAACTCCCCTCCCCCGAAGGCCAGGACGCCTGGGTCGTCGCTTCCGAAACCTGCGCCTTCGATCTTCTCGACGCCACCTACGTCCGCGAAGTCGAGCCCGGCGAAATGGTCCGCATCTCCCGCTCCGGCATCGAGTCCATTCGTTTCAGCCCGCCGAAGCCGCATCAATACTGCATTTTCGAACACGTCTATTTCTCGCGCCCCGACAGCATCATCTTCGGCCGCTCCGTCACGAACTCCCGCGAAATGCTCGGCCGTCTCCTCGCGCAGGAACATCCCGTCGAAGCTGATATGGTCGTCCCCATCCCAGACTCCGGCGTCCCCGCCGCCATCGGCTTTTCGCTCGAATCCGGCATTCCATTCCGCATGGGCCTCATTCGCAATCACTATATCGGCCGCACCTTCATCGAGCCGTCGCAAGCCATCCGCAATTTCGGCGTCAAGCTCAAGCTCAATCCCGTCCGCGAACTCGTCGCCGGAAAGCGCGTCGTCCTCGTGGACGATTCCATCGTCCGCGGCACCACCAGCCGCAAGCTCGTCCGCATGATGCGCGAAGCCGGCGCCAAAGAAGTCCACATGCGCATCAGTTGTCCACCCACGATTTCACCCTGCTACTACGGCGTTGACACGCCTACGAAAGAAGAGCTAATTGCTTCCTCCAACTCGCCTGAGGAAATCCGCAAGTACCTCGGCGCCGATTCCCTCGGCTATCTCTCTCTCGGCGGCCTCAAGCAGTCCGTGAACGACACCGAAGGCAAATTCTGCACCTCTTGCTACACAGGCAACTATCCAACGGACCTCGTGCAACTCGAGGTCCGGGAGTCCTCTTCAAACGGAAAGACGACCGAGGTCGTAACGGTGGAACGTGAAAGCTGACGCAATCAAAGTGAAAATCAAGAACGGCGCTTCCGCAAAGGAAGCCGACGCCTCCATGAGTGCCAAGGTCAAAAGCGAAATTATCGCCTGGTTCTGGGTCATCCTCGCCTTCATGCTCATCAACGGCACCCTCGGCCAGGCCCGCGTCATTCCTTCCGGCTCTATGGAAAACACGCTGCTCATCGGCGACCACCTCATCATGAGCCGCATCGGCTACGACGCCGGAATTCCTTTCACCAATCTCCACATTCCTCTCTGGCGCGAACCCAAGCGCCAGCAGATTGTCATCTTCAAGCCGCCGTTCGATCCCGCGCAGCCCGATTACGTCAAACGTGTCATCGGCCTCCCCGGTGAAACGGTCGACGTCCACGACGGCGCCGTCTGGATTAACGGTAAGAAACTCGCCGAAAATTACACCATCGGCCGCAGCGAGCCTCCCGGCCGATCGCAGCTAATCGCCCCGTTTGCCGGCCTGCCGTTCACCGTTCCGAAAGACTGCTACTTCGTCATGGGCGACAATCGCGAGAATTCCCTCGATTCCCGCTATTGGGGCTGTGTGCCTCGCAATGATATTCTCGGTACGCCGGTGCTCATTTATATGTCGTTGGACGCGCCGCGCGACGCCTGGAACGGTGATATCGGCGCCCGGTTCCTAGCCTACGGCAACGCCCTGATTCATCCCGGCACCGTCCGCTGGCGCAGGCTGTTCCATGTGTTTTAAACTTTAGCGGTCGAGGGTATTTGCAGGGCCCGTTCTAAGATGCGTTTGACAATCCCGAAAGGTTTTACGGGAGGGGCGGCTCTTACTCTTCGACTCCGTTTTTTGTTCTGCCCACAGTGTGACCTTTGTCGTGTTCCTTTACCTCGCGGCCACCCACAGACCCGCAGGTTTTGACCCGGCAAGCCGCACCGCCAGTTCCAGCGTCACGCATCGAATTGTTGAGGCGCCTCACCATGAAATACGCGGATGCCGGAGTCAATATCGCCGTAGCCGATGACGCCAAGCAGCGCATTCGTCATCTCGCCAGCCGCACCTTCACGCCCGCTGTCCTCGGCGGTATCGGCGGATTCGGCGGGCTCTTCTCTCTCGATCACAAAAAATACAAGGAACCTGTCCTCGTCTCAAGCGCGGACGGCGTTGGCACCAAACTCAAAATCGCCATGGCCATGGGAGTTCACTCCACCGTCGGTGGCGACCTCGTCAATCATTGCGTTAACGACATTCTCGTCCAGGGCGCCGAGCCGCTCTTCTTCCTCGACTACCTCGCCATGGGCAAGCTTGAACCCAACGTCGTCGAGCAGCTCGTCGATGGCATGAGCCGCGCCTGCCGCAAAGCAGGCTGCGCCCTCATCGGCGGCGAAACCGCCGAAATGCCCGGCTTCTATCCTGCTGGTGAATACGATCTCGCCGGCTTTATCGTCGGCATCGTCGAACGCAAAAATATTCTCACCGGCAAAAACGTCAAGCCCGGCGACACGCTCTTGGCGCTTCCCTCCGCTGGCCTGCACACCAACGGCTATTCCCTCGCCCGCAAACTCGCCTTCGAAGTCGCCAAGCTCAAGCCCGACACGTACGTCGCCGAAGTCGGCAACAAAATCGGCGCCGAACTCCTCAAGCCGCATCTCTGCTACGCGCCCGCCGTGAAAAATCTTCTTAACAAAGGATGGATCTCTGCCCTCGCCCACATCACCGGCGGCGGCATCCCCGGCAATCTCCCGCGCGTCCTTCCCAGCGGCGTAAAAGCCATCATCGATCTCGACGCCTGGCCAATTCCCTCCATATTCAAATATCTAGCGAAGCTCGGCGAAATCGAAACCGACGAACTCCTGCAATCTTTCAACATGGGTGTGGGCATGATCGTCATCGTCCCCGCCGACTATGTGAAAGAAGCCGAAGCCGACCTCAAGCGCCGCCGCGAAAAATTTTTCCGCATCGGCCGCATCGAACGCGGCGACACCGGCAAAGCCCGCCTCGTCTATTCCGGCGCCCTAAATCTCTAACGCTTCCCCTCCGCCCTCTTCCTCTTCCGGCTCCACCACCACCACTCACACTTCTCCGCCGCTAACCGCGGGTTCCGCGCCTGCGCCACCGCCGCCTCAAACGTATCCAACACACAAATATCCTGGTGCTGCCCCGTCAACCGCTCCAACTTCCCATAGATCTTCTTCGGCTCCTGCTTCGCCAACTCCTTCACCGACCGAATTTCCAACATCTCAAAATCCCGCAACATCGCCGGCCCCACCGAAATCAAATCCTGCAATCGCCTTTGCGCCTCCATAGCGCCTCCTTCCGATATTCGCTTTACTTTCGCCACTGGCTAGTGCAAACTTTACCCCGATTCGCGGCTCCATTTCAACGCCTTTATCCTTCGGCTCCAATCTTCGTCTAACTCCAAAAGGAGAAATCCCCATGGTCAAAAAAATCACTCCAGTCCTCTTCGTAAAAGAAATCGAACCCGTCCTCCCGTTCTGGCTGGACAAACTCGGCTTCACTAAAACCATCGAAGTTCCCGAAGGCAACAAGCTCGCCTTCGTCTCCCTCCAATGCGGCACCGCCGAAATCATGTACCAAACCTACGCCAGCGCCGAACATGATCTCCCCTCCATCTCCGCCGACGTTCGCAAAGGTCCCACGTTCCTCTACCTCGAAGTCGAAAATCTCGACGCCATCAAATCCGCCGTCAAAGGCGCCGAAGTCTACCTCCCCGAGCGCACCACCTTCTACGGCGCAAAAGAAATCGGCGTAAAAGACCCCGCTGGCCACTTCATCACCTTCGCCCAATTCTCCTAATTTGGAGTGCGGAAGCTCTGCTTCCGCTTTTACGCATTAACCCTCTCCACCCAAATTCACCACGAACATCAATCCCCGCCCTGCTGCGCCTCCCTGTGCCACCGGCACACACTCATGCCTGTGCTCTTGGGGTTTTCTTACTCTTCTCTGTGACCTCTGCGCGCTTCCTCAGCGCCCTCTGCGTTAAGTCCCCTCTTCTCCGTTCCCTAAATTTTGCCACCTCCCATACCTGTGTTACCGTTTCCTATTTATGACCAAGCGCATCGGCGTTCTCCTAAGCGGTCGCGGCTCCAACTTCGAAGCCCTCGCCGATAGTGTCTCCGCCGGCCGCATCCCCAACGCCGAAATCTCCATCGTAGTTAGCAACAAGCCCGGCGCCCCCGGCCTCGAACGCGCCGCCGCCCGCAACATTCCCTCTCGCGCCATCCCCTCCAAAGGCCTCGAACGCGAAGCCTACGACCGCCAGGTCGCCGCCGTACTCCACGAATACAAAGTTGATCTCGTCTGCCTCGCCGGCTACATGCGCCTTCTCTCCCCCTTCTTCGTAGCCGCCTTTCCCCAGCGCATCCTCAATATTCACCCGTCGCTCTTGCCGTCCTTCCCCGGCCTCGAATCGCAAAAGCAGGCCCTCGACTACGGCGTCAAGTTCGCCGGATGCACCGTCCATTTCGTCGACGAAAATCTCGACGCCGGCCCCATCATCCTCCAAGCCGTCGTCCCCGTCCTCGATTCCGACGACGAGCACACCCTTTCCGAGCGCATCCTGAAAGAGGAGCATCGCATCTACACCCAAGCCGTAAAAATCATCCTGGAAGGGAACTACAAAATCGCCGGCCGCCGCGTAATTCACCCCGCGTAGCGGCCACCTTCAGGTGGTTGTCGGATTTAGCCGGCTTGTCATCCTGAGGCTTTCCGACAAGGAAAGCCGAAGGACCTCAACCAAAATCGCAGCACCCAAAGTAAACTAGGAAGGTCTTCCACAACGAAAAAATGTCACCCACCACCTTCAAACCCGTCGACGAACAACTCGCCTACCTCAAAAAAGGCGCAGCCGAAATCATCCCCGAACCCGAGCTCCGCGCCAGCCTCGAAAAATCCCTGAAATCCGGCACGCCACTCCGCGTCTACCTCGGTGTCGATCCCACCGCGCCCGATCTACATCTCGGCCACACCGTCGTCCTTCGCAAACTCAAACACTTCCAGGACATGGGCCACACCGCCGTCTTCCTAATCGGCGATTTTTCCGCCATGATCGGCGACCCCACCGGCGTTTCCGAAACCCGCCCGCCGCTCACTCGCGAGCAGGTGGACGCCAACGCCAAAACCTATCTCGCCCAGGTTTTCAAAATCCTCGATTCCGCCAAAACCGAAGTCCGCTACAACAGCGAATGGCTCTCCAAACTCTCCGCTGAAGCCGTCGTCCGCCTCTGCTCGCACTATCGCCTCGCGCGGATGCTCGAACGCGAGGATTTCCGCTCCCGCCTCGACGAAGGCCATCCCATCTCCGTCCACGAACTTCTCTATCCTCTCCTCACCGCCTACGACGCCGTCTCCCTCAAGTCCGACGTCGAGCTAGGCGCCACCGAACAAAAATTCAATCTCCTCGTTCACCGCGAAATCCAGCGTGAATACGGCCTTCCCGGCCAGGCCATTCTCACCATGCCCATCCTCGTCGGTCTCGACGGCCAGCGCAAAATGTCCAAAAGCCTCGGCAACTACATAGGCATCACCGAGCCTCCAGCCGACATGTTCGGCAAGATCATGTCCATTCCCGACGACCTCATGTGGACCTACTACGAACTCACCACCGACCGCACCCCGCAACAAATCACCGCGCTCAAGCACGAAGTCTCCTCCGGCGCCCTCCATCCCATGGCCGCCAAGATGCGCCTAGCCGAAGAAATCGTCTCCGGTTTCCACGGCCCCGACCCCGCCCGCAAAGCCGCCGAAAATTTCCAGCGCGTCTTCCGCGACCGCCAATCGCCGACCGAAGTCCCCGTCGAAAAACTTCCAGTTGGCCCAGCGAAAAAACTGATCGCGCTGCTGGTCGAACTAAAACTGGCTCCCTCCAAAAGCGAAGCCGAACGCCTCATCAAACAAGGCGCCGTCGAACTAAACGAATCCCGCGTAGACGACCCCCGCGCAGACCTCGACCTGACCAAGCCAGCCCAATTCCTTCTCCGCGCCGGCAAGAAAAAATTCCTCCGCATCGTTGTTGAATGATTGCGAAATCGGAAATTTGACCCAGGTTTAAAAGCGTTGTCATCCTGAGCGCATCCGACAAGGATGCGAGAAGGACCTCAACGTAAAGTCCTCTTACAAAATGAAATTCGGCAAGTTGTTTGTATCGAAAAAAACTACCCCAACACTTCCCCAACCATCCCCGCCACCCTCCCCGCAATCGCCGCCGCCGCCGTCAACCCCGGCGACTCAATCCCTACCAACTGAATCACCCGCGGCACCTCGCGATCCGCCTCAATCACAAAATCTGCCACGCCCTTTTCTCCCGGCGCCTTCAACTTCGGCCGCAACCCCGAATATCCCAACTGTAAATCCTCTGCCGAAATCTCCGGCAGCATCGTCTTCGCGTCCGCCGCAAACTCCGCAATCTCCATCCGCCCGCGCTCGTAATTCTCTTTGCCCTCCACGTACGTCGCCGTCGGTCCCACCAGCGTCGTGCCCCACAGCGTCTTCGTAAAATGCACGCCCAGCGTCAACTGATCGTGATGCGGCAGCGGGTACACCAAATTCCGTATCAACTCCGCCCGCGCCCCGCGAATCTCGCAATACTCCCCGCGCACCGGATAAATCTTCCACGGCCGCGGCCCCAGCATCGCCGCCACTTCATCCGCATACAATCCCGCCGAATTCACCACGCACCGCGCCTCAATCGTCTCTTCCTCCGACTGCTCCTCATCCCCAATTTGCAGCGTCACCCGCACCGAATCTTTTTGCGGCTCCAATCTCACCACCGTCGCCCGCTTCACCAGGTTCGCGCCCTGCCCCTCCGCCACCCTCGCAAACGCATGCACCAGTTCCTCCGCCGAACAAATTCCCGTCGACGGCACCTCCAGCGCCGCATACCCCTTTACGTGCGGCTCCTGTGCGCGAATCTCCACCGCATCAATCAGCCGCAAACCTTCCACGCCGTTCTCTTCGCCCTTCTTCTTCAGCGCCAGCAACTCCGCTTCCTCGCCAGCATCCTTGGCTACCACCAGCTTCCCCGTAGTCCGGTGCGGCACGTTATGCCGCACACAAAACTCCTTCGTCAGCCGGTTTCCCGCCACGCAAAGTTTCGCCTTCCACGAATTTTTCGGGTAATAAATCCCCGAATGAATCACCCCGCTATTCCGCGAACTGGTAGCCATCCCAAACTTCGGATTCTTCTCCACCAAATAAACATCCGCCCACCGCCGCGAAAGCGCCTCCGCCACCGCGCACCCCACCACCCCGCCTCCAACAATCAAAACATTAGCCCGATCCATATCCGTCCCGGTTTTGTAGGGGCCGGGCTCGCCCGGCCCTCTTCGATCTACTGATCTCCTCCAATTTCATCAAAAAACGCCTTACACGTCTCCAACTGGCTCCCCGTCGCATCGCACACCGCAAACTTCGCCACTTTCCCCACCTCATACCCGTTCTTCCAAAGCGACGCCGACCCAAACTCCCCATCCTTATTCACCGCGTAATAATACAAATGAAACGTCGCCAATTTCTTCTTATCTCCGTTGTAGTTCCGTGCCACCCGTCCCAGCGCCTCCAGGCACGCATCCACCGGCTTCATCCCCTTCCGCATCATCTCCACAATGGTGTGCCCGCCCGAAATCTTGATGTTCTCCTCACCCTTTCCCGTCGACCCCGCCCCGCCCACATCTCCATCCACATACAATCCGGCCCCAATAATCGGCGAATCCCCAACGCGCCCAGGAATTTTCCAGGACAATCCCGAAGTCGTAGTCGTTCCGCTCACGTCGCCCTTCGCATTCACCGCCAGGCAATTGATCGTCCCTGTAATCGGATCCGCGATGCGCTTCTCCGCATACGCAATCTTCTCCGCGTCCCCGTCAAACAACCGCGCCATGTGCTCCTTCCACTCCGGGCTGTCAATCCCCGGCCTCCAGTTGAAGCTCGTCTTCGCCTTCCACGCCAGCCAGATCTTCCGCGAGTGCTCCGTCAGCAGGTTCATCTCTTCGAACCCTTCCGCCACGCCAAACCGCCGCGCGCCGTCGCCCACGATCATCGTGTGATTCGTCCGCTCCATCACCGTCTTCGCCAGCCGCCCCACATTCTTGATCTTCTGCACGCTCGCCACGCTTCCCGCCCGCCGCGTCGGCCCATGCATCACGCTAGCATCAAGTTCCACCACGCCTTCTTCATTCGGCAACCCGCCGTAACCGACCGAATCGTCATTCGGATCGTCCTCCACAATCGTCACCGCGGCCACCGCCGCCTCCAGCGTGTCCCCACCGCCTTTCAGAATCTCCAACCCGCGCCCCAGCGCATTCACCCCATTCGCCGAAGAAATCATCACCGGCCGTGTCCCTCCTGCCGCACCACCGGCCGCCGCTTCCACTGTAGGGGCACGATAAATCGTGCCCTCTTCCAACCCCAGCGTCTTCCCAAACAACCGCCCCGCCCCAGCCAACGCCCCTCCCACTACCGAACTCACAAAAAACTTCCGCCGCGTCCAGAGTTCCATCGCTTTTCTCCTCAAATTGTTTGGTGATTCTCACAAACTAGGTGCGGGTTTTGACTTTTCTTCTCGCTTGGGTGGCCTACCCTTTCGCAGTAGGAAAGGGTGGGTCCGCTCTTTCTCTTCTCTGCGTCCTCTGCGCCTCGGCGTTAAGCTCTCCTAATCGCCCCCCAGCGGCAAATAATACTGCGTCCCTTTCACCGGCTCCTGCAGCCTCTTCAGCAACTGCTGCAAATCTTCGCTGCGCTCCACAAAATCAATCTCCGAAGTATCCACCACCAGCAAATCCGCCGCTTCATACCGGAAAAAGAAATGCTCGTACGCCCGCGCCACCTCTTCCACATACTCCGGTGCAATCTGCTTCTCTTCCGCCGCCTTCTTCTTCGCAATCCGCGTCCTCAGCACTTCCGGCTTCGCCTGCAGATAAATCACCAGGTCCGGCTCGGGTATCTCCGCCGTCAGCATCTCGTAATATCGCTCGTATAATTTCAACTCTTTGTCATCCAGATTCAGGTTCGCGAAAATTCGGTCCTTCTCCATCAGGAAATCGCTGATCACCGGACCCGGCGCATCCCCCGCCAACCCTTCGCGGATCCGCCTCTGCCGTTCCATCAGGAAATACATCTGCGCCCGCAGCGCCGCCCCTGGCTTCTCCGCATAAAACTCCGCCAGAAACGGATTGTCTTCGCAATCGTAAATCCGCCGCGCATGCAGCCGCTCCGCCAGGATCCGCGCCAGCGTCGTCTTTCCCACCCGCAAGGGTCCTTCAATCACAATAAACCGCGGAGCCTGCGGCCCCCGCTGGGGTATCCGCGCCCGTTTCGCCGAAGACGATTCCGATCCGCTCATATTCCCCCCCTCCTCCCAACCCCCGCCAATTGCGCGCGATTATAGCAGGTGACTATCTTGTGGCACAGGCACTCCTGCCTGTGCTCCTTTTCTTTACTTAATGTAGGTGCCCAACCCCTACAGCACTTTCGTATTGTGTCCCACTCGTTATCGTACTGTTACTTGACTCACAGATAGCGATATTGCATGATCTCGTCAGGGAAGTCTGTCGCTGCTTGCCCATAGAAAGACGCCCGAGGTCGAAACCACTTCTTCGTAACTCGAGAGTAACTCCCACCACCCTCAAACCCGCATCCCCCTAACTCCTTCATTTTCAGCACATCCAAAACTGATACAAAACAAACAACTTTAAGGGCGATTATGCACTTGACACAGAAAGGCGCGGCAGGCAACAATCAAGCTGCCGTGACAGGGTAAAGGAATGAAAGCATTTTGGTGGGAGTCGGGGATTCAAATCGAACCGGAGTCTCCTAAGGAGACCGAGGCATTGAAAGTGATATGGGACGGTCTAAAATTGTCGCAATCTAGCGATGGGAAAATATCAAAGAGTTCAACGCCTTGCGGACCTGAGAAGGACTTGAAAGTCGGCATCGCTAATGAGTAGCTTGTCCCATGCGGCATCGTTAAGTATTTCCTGAATCAGTAAGCGATCTGGGAGTCTCACTAAGGGCGCGATATTCCGGTAGAGATTCCCGGCTTGTCCCACATCGGAAATGACCACCCATTCGGAATAGAGAATTTTCACCGCTCCGATCTCTCTCAAGTGCGCCCAGAGAGGTTCGTATTCATCTTTGTCCTTTTCTGCGATGTCGTAACTAATCAAATAGAGAGCCATGTCGCCTCCAATCCGTGGAGGCTATAACACAATTAATTGCCGCGCAAGATACGGGCTATGGGTTACCGTCTTGTTTTGGTGGGGTAAATGCGGGTGTCAATTTAAGCGGCTTGATCTCTCCGTTGGTCTTTTCGTAGCTATCAATCAGTCCTATTAGCGTGTCACGAAGAATCTTTGCATGTGCCCATGCGACAGTTACTGCCCCCTGTTCTGCTACCACAAACTCGGAGGACTTTAGAGGGTCGTTTGGGACCAATTGCCCTAACTGGAACCGTACGTCAAACAGAGTCCAACTTACATGTACGTAGTTCGTGTAAATTTGAGGGGCTGGTTCTACTGGTTTGATCCACGAAAACTTGATTGTTTCAGGTTGTTTCTGTTCATCTGCCATCGCTTAGGCTCCAGCCTCTTGTATTTGTGTTTGATACATTGCACTTCCGAGCTCTCTGAGCATGTATGCTGGCGGGATCGCGGTATCAACGCCTTGTTGTTCTTGTAGATTCATGTAAGCCGCAACTTGGTTATAGGCGGCGTGCCCTGTCTCCAGTTGTCCAGCCTCACTGACGATTTGAACAGCATTCGCATCGATCACTGTATTAATTGGAGAAGGCGGAGTTGTGTTTGCGGAGCTTTGTTCCTCGACAACAGCAATTCTCAGTCCCACAGCATGAAGCACCGCACTCAGTGTGCTGAGGGTTGGATTGCCCTCTCGGGATAGGGCGCGATATAGGCTCTCTCGATTTACGCCAGCTTCTTCCGCTACTTTTGACATTCTCCGAGCTTCGGCAACGTTACGGAGTGCAACCTGAAGCATTTCCGGAGAATCCTCTATTGCCGCATTAATGTAAGTGGCCGCTACATGAGGATTAGTTAACCGCTCAAATAGCCATGAGTCGTAATTTCTAGTTCGCTTAGGCATTGTAGTCTCTCCAATACTCTTTTGCCGCTGCGATATCCGCCGCCTGACCTTTCTTCGTACCACCGCTCAAAAGAATAACTTTGTCTCCATCCTGTCCGAAATACACTCTATATCCAGGTCCAAAATCTATAATCAACTCCGAAGCTCCACCACCCACAGGTCCCCAATCTCCTAACAGACCCCTTTTTACTCTTTCAATTCTGGTGAGTATTATTCCGTGTATTTTCTGACCTACTAAATCTGCCATCCACTTTTCAAATGGACTCTCGTCATTTACATCCAAATAGTTCTCGACTTGCTTGGGCTTTGCTTCCACTCATTTGACAGGGCCACTATCTGTAGCTTCTAAACTACAAATTGTAGCACTGCCTCCGTTGAATCTCAATAGCTATCTTTTAGTCTTCACATCGGCCCCGAGGACTGCTATAAAAAAGAGTGCGGACGCGACGGGAATCGAACCCGCAAATCCTTCTCGGAGATCGCGAATTATAAGTTCGCCGGGCTTGCCAATGCCCAACGCGTCCGCTTGTAGCTTAAAAGCTACAGGCCATAAAGTCAAATGAAAAAAGAAGCCAAATCCTTGCAGGTCAGTAAGAAGGCCTTTGACGAAACTTTAGCGAAACTGCTACGATCCAAGCCTCTCATAAGAACACGTATAGTCAGCAAAGGCAAGCGCGGCCCTAAGACTCCGATACTTTCGAAGCCGTGAGCTTTTTGTAGGGCAGAACTTCCCCGCGAGTCAGATTCTTTAGCGTCGCGTCAAACATCGCCAGCTGTTCCCCTCTGCGGTTAAACCGATAGGAGAACTCATTGCAGTAACGCCCCAAGTGCTTTATCGAAACCTTGTGGTAGGTGCCGTACACGCCGCGCTTTAGCAGCGAGAACGCGCTTTCAATGGATTGAGTGTGATTCTCGCCAATCGCGTAGCTCTTGCGGTGATTAATCATGCGGTGCCCTGCAAACTTGCCGCGCTCGCCGATTATCTCGAATGTAGCGTGTGCATCGGTCTGCAAGATCGCATCCGGGCTGATGTGCTTTTCAAGAAGGGGAGCGGTTATATCGGCCTTTGCGTCCTTAATTGGAATCAGGCGCAAGCGGCCGCCGCGCTCAACCATGCCCAGTACAACGTCAGTTTCATCCTTCTTGACGTAGGGCTTGCCCTTGCGCGGCTTGCGTGCGGAAAAGTATGTGTGATCGGCCTCGACTACGCCAGTCAGCAATCCACCGTCCTGCATTGCCTCGCGGATTCTGTGGGCCAGATGCCAAGCGGTACGATAGTTCACGCCTAGATGCCGCTCTAGCTGCTTCGCGGATACGCCCTTCTTAGCCTCACAGATGAGCGCAATGGCCAGAAACCATTTGGTGAGAGGCAGGTGCGTATCATTGAAGATCGTGCCGCTGGTTGCGCTGAATTGCTTCCCACAGGCCAAGCACTGATAAATCCGGGTACGCTTGTTCTTGCCAGTCTCGCGGGTAATCTTGGAGATTCGCCCGATCTCGCCACAGTGAACGCAGCACATCTCGCCGTTGGGCCAGCGCATCTTTTCGATGTAATCCAAGCATTGGTCTTCAGTTTGGAATTGCTTGTGAACGTCTATGAGCTTCATAATGCGAGAATCTTAGCAAAAGGCGGTTTCTGTGTCAAGTGCATAATCGTCCTTTAAGTCCCTGCAAAATCTATCACTTTCAAAAAACAGGGGGGAAGGGGAGTAACTCCTCCAGCAACGTTCTAGGCCCGCCCCAAAGTACTATTCAAAACGTGACCAATGGGCCAGTGACACCTGTACCTCGGTACAGCTATCCTTCCTGTATCGCAGGCCACCGCATCTTCACCACGGCCCGCAAAACTGAGGTGATCCTTGTTACTGTCTGCCGCGCTTCTTCTTCTCTGGTTGCCGACCACCGAGCAACCCAAGTCGCCCGCAACTGATTCACCCGTCGTCGCCAATGTCGTCGCCTCAGAATCTTCCAAAGGCTCCGCCGCGCGTCCCATTCTCCCGGACGCTCCGATCGCCAAATCCGAGGTCACCGCTGAGTCAAGTTCAATCGCCATCAAACCATTCTCGAATTCTGCTCTCAAGCCGGCCATGGAACGTCCCGTGCCCACGCCGCGTCAACATAAACTCTGGTACACCTTTATGGCCGTCAGTCACAGCGCCGCGGCTTTCGACGCCTACTCCACTCGCCGCGCCATCTCCGGCAATTACGGCACGGAAGGCAACCCGCTGCTCCGCCCGTTCTCTCACTCCAACGCCATCTACGCGGCCACGCAAGTCAGCCCGGCCGTGATGGATTACGTCGGCCGCCGCATGATGACCAGCAGCCACCCAACGCTCCGCCGCTTCTGGTGGGTTCCTCAAGTTGCCGGCGCAGGCTTCTCCTTCAGCGCCGGTATGCACAACTACGCACTTACCCAATAACTTTCCCGCCGTCTCTTCTATCTCTCTCTCCCACGCCCCTCTTTCTGCGCTATAGTGTTTTCATCTCATCCGCTTTCAATTCGCCTCGCAAGTTCTTTGCGACACTTTTTTGGCGGACGGGTTATGATTCTTGACGCTGGGAAATTAGCGCCGCGGCGCCGTGGGGGTGCTGTTACGAGAGGCGGAGGAAAATCGGTATGAACAAGCCAATCTTGGGAATGGCGATCATCTTGGCGGCGGCCAGTGCCGTCTGCGCGCAACAGGCCAACAACGCCTCTTCCGCGGGACGCACTGCGGAGAACTCCCCCGCCGTTTTCAGCGATACCAGCGCCGCCCAGGTCAACCTATTCGAGGCCAGCGCCAGCGAGTCGCGCAGCTTCGCACTCGCCACTCCCGCAGCCGATCCCGCTCCGGTTCCCGCCGCGCCCGCTCCCAAACCTAATTTCATCTATGGCAATCGCGATGATTACCGCTGGCAGATTGGCTTGGGCGTCGAGGTTTATCGCTTCCAGTCGAACATTATTAACGCCACTCTCGTCGGCACCAACACCACGGTCAGCTACTACACGAATGGCTGGCTCGCCGTCGAAGGCGACATCGTCACCGGTTTCGCCCCCGCAATCAACGTCAACGAACATGTGAAGTATTTCGGCGGCGGTGGTGGACTCCGTGTTGGCGCCCGTCGCAACCGGTTTGAGCCCTGGGCACACGGTCTCGTGGGTGGTGCGCACTTGCAGCCCCAAACTGCAGGCGGCAGCCGCAGCTCTCTTTCTGTGCAAGCGGGCATTGGTCTCGACTATCGCCTGCATTCCCGGTTTTCCGTGCGCGCCGAAACCGACTGGGTCTACACCACCTTGTTCAATCAAACCCAGAACAATTACCAGGCCAATCTCAGTCTCGTGTTCCACTTCTGATTTAACCGCGCGTGCGCGGCTCGGACACGGTGAGCCGGCAGGGCGGAGATGAATTCGTTGTGCTGCTTTCCGAAGTGGAGGGTTTAGAGAGTGCTGCAACTACGGTGAGAAGATTGCTACAAGCGGGGACCGAGCCCCACGCCATCGACCAGCACGACCTTCACGTCACCTCGTGCGTTGGGGTGAGCATTTATCCCGACGACGGGCTGGATCCGGAGACGCTCATTAGCGCAAGCTGCTGTAAAATAAAGGTCTATCTTGTCCGTTCCCCGGTAGCTCAATGGTAGAGCATTCGGCTGTTAACTACACAGCTGAACATCATAAGCCTTTGTTTTGGCGTCGGTTAGCTACCAAGCTATCTCCTCTAGTTGTTCCCCAGCTGTGCCCCCAACCCGCCTTCCTAAACATCCTTGTTTGGATTCGCTTCAGGATCACGAGTCGCTCTTCTTTCGCTGCGCCAGTTTCCACTAACCTACTAAAAACGGATGAGATCTAAGAGCATTTTAATGTGTCGGAGATGACCCAGGAGGATCAAGGGTCGCATTGCTCAACTGCTCGGGTTCGAGTTTTTGGATACAACTCAAATCCACCCCTCTAAGGTCCGTCCTGTCCAGAATAGCCACCCGGAAATTGGCCAGACCAGTCAATGCAAGCGCGTTAGGACGTAGCCGCCCGGCGGCGGACGCTACGCATGAGCGAGCGGAGCAGTGATTGCCAGGCGGTTTTGATATAAGTGTGGATCTCGTATAACAGCTGCCGTGATCGTCATTGCCCGAAGTGTCAGACCGCTGCTCGCGAACGGTGGATTGCCGCACGCGGACGAGAACTGCTCCCCACGCGCTACCTGCACGTGGTCTTCACTCTCCCCCACTACCTGG
>WNFR01004325.1_pt1 | contig 15652 bp, 12 predicted proteins | sample 5400221 | NCBI WGS metagenome assembly WNFR01 (sample SAMN13153357, study PRJNA577476) | soil metagenome | isolation source: 40 cm soil under Madrone tree | place: USA:California | collected 2016-06-14 | reverse complement strand
TCCGGCCGTTATGGCGATTGCTTCGACAAACGAGGGTACCCCGTTCGTGGCGATCCTGGCGTTGTGCAAAATGAGCTCAGCAGACACGGCAGTCTCCGTTTCGGGTTTTTCCAAATGGATTGAGAAGGGCGGAGGAGGCTCCGCCCTTCAGGTTTTACTTGTGTGCTGCGAGGGCGGCTGGAACTATATATTCGGCGAACTTCGTTGCTGGCAAACCATGGACCATACTGTAAGCGTATTCGACCCCAATACCATAGGCTCCGAGATGCGTTCTCACGATGTCCATGACTGCGTCGTAGGTTCCCTTCTGAGACCAATCGCGTTGCCATTCGAGCATGACGTGCATTGAGGTGACCGGCTTTGCGCCGGCTTGAATGACGCGCTTCATCGCGTTGTCGTGAGCAAGCTGGCTCACATCGCCGCAGCAATCTTCCACGACATAGACTTCGTAGCCGTCATGAATCGCCTGCACCGCGGGAAACGCAACACAGACTTCTGTCCAAAGTCCGGCCAGAACGATCTTCTTGCGGCCGGTTTTCTCGATTGCTGCGACGAAGTTCTTGTCATCCCAGGAGTTCATCGAGGATCGCTCGATCGGCTCCTGGCCGGGAAATACCGCGCGGAGCTGCGGCCACATATTTCCGCTGAAGGACTTCGTCTCGACCGTACTTAAGACAACCGGCACATCGAAGACCTTTGCGGCTTTTCCGAAGGCCACGGTGTTGTTGATAATAGACTGTCGATCGAAGTTGCTGACGCCGAATAGCATCTGTGGTTGATGATCAATCAGCGCCACAACGCAATTGTCAGGTGTCAAGAGCCCCTTCTCGCTGAGTTTCGGACGATTGCTGTTTGATGATTGTTGTGCCATACGATTTCATCTTCTCCTTTTAAGTTCCAAAACCGGGAAGCTTCGACGGCAGCACCGAATGCCACTTGTTCCACGCCGAAAGCCGAACGAAGTTCTCACTTCTCAGAACTTCGCCTATACACGATTTGATTCTCTGGCATAGCTGGGAGACTCAACAAAATTGAAGCACTCGCCCCTCACGATTGAATGGTGGCAAGCCCTCCATTGAAAGCCTCGAAGCTAGCGCTATAAGGGAAAGCAACTGTGTGTCCAACGCCGAACATGCGCGTGAGAATTGGCGATCCGCCTTGTTTTCAACAAAAAGGAGACCATAAGTTCAGAATGAGGAATTCCTCTTGCAGCTACGTCATGCCGCGGATTTGACGATAAAGTCGAGGTCGCGACTGAGTTCCGAGCTCTTGCACACCGTGCGGGAGCAAGCCCGCGCAGACCTTCGCTCAATCTCTGGCGGTACCGCGATTACACAGCGTTCCCGATTTCTTTCTGCAACGAACTCGTTAAGCTTTCGATTCTACGGTGTAGGGAAAGGAACGCTCGGAATCGATCTGTCGTCCCTGGTTGCGGTTCCGATTCCCCGTAAGTGCTGACCGCGCGTTCCAGGCGCGCAAGCGACTCTTCGAAGAGTCCTACTTGCGATGGCCGTCCTTCGATTCGATCTGCGATGGCTTCCAGCGCTCGCGCCAGTTCGTCATCGAAGGCTCGCTGAGCCGCGCCCACGGTGTGCGGCAACTCAAAACCTGGAAGTCGCGCGCGGTACTTCCACAGTGCAATTTCAGCTATGAAAAGGAGCCGCAGCTGCGGTTGCCATTGTCTGAACTTACTGCGCCACGCGAGGTCTTGCTGGCGAGAAGGTCCGAATTCAAAAAGAACCCCGTCTGCGGATGCTCGGACGCCGTCGAACTTGTTGTTGATCGCCTCACGCAGGGAGTAACTGCGTTCCGCGGCCACGTTGTAGTCCCTCGAGAGCGGCTCGCGTGCAAATTCAGCCAGCAATCGAACCGCCGAAAGGAAAGCCCTCTTCATGTCTGAGATGGCAGATGCTCCCCATAATTGATCAAAGATGAGCCACATCATGATCAATCCGAACAAGATGCCGACGACACGATCTCTGGCTATCGAGAGCGAAGGCTCGATTGCGAATGAATTGAGATGGATGAGGCAAAAAGCAACGGCGATCTGTACGCCAAAGTATGACAAGCGCGCGCTGGAAGTCATGAACCAGGAAGCGAGGGCAGTGACAATGACAAAAAGAATGGTGAATCCCGCAATCGAATCCAGATAGGGCAGGATGAATATCTGTGAGCCCATCCCAACAAGGAAGCCACCCACCAGAGCTCCGGAGATACGCAGCACCTGCTTTTGTCGAGACGAGCCTACGGTAGAAAGCGCCGTGAGGAAACAAGTCGTGACCGCTGTGCTGATTCCTGGCCAGTCCACCTCGTTGTAAACGATGTAGCACAAGCCGGCCGTCAAACAGCCTTTCAAGGCAAATTGGATGTGCGCAACGTTGGTGAGCGCATCGCGAGCAAAAAATGTCGGGGGTGGATCGCCACTTGAGGGCTGCGGGACAAAAGCACTGAGCGGTTGAGCGCCCGTAAGAGCCTCCTTCATGAGCTGGACCGTTTTTTCCATCTCAGCCACGAACGGAATGGCGCGTGGAACATTCCTTTGAGTCACATGGACTGCATTCAAATGTGGAGTTCCTTCCGCCAGCAAAGCCGAACGAACGTTGCCGACGTTCTCGGCCAGAAGACGAATTTGTTCGCGATCATCACCAGACAGATGAGTGGGACTCCTCAAATTGGCGGCGAGATCGACAATTCTTCCCGTAAGAGCGATCACTGCTCCCATTTGTTCGGCATAATCCGGTGCAAAGGCAGCCCGTTGTAACGTGCGCCGCAACATGGACGTTCCCACCACGGCCAGGCGCACTATGTTTTCTTGCGTGAGTCGGTCGACAGAGCAGTTCTCCGCAAGACACACCAACACGTGTTGCACGGCGGCGAGGCGGTCCGCGACGCCCGCGACGATGTCCTCGCCGGGCTTGATTCGCGAAAACAATATTTCTACCCCTACTGTAACCACGACTCCAATCGCGCAGGCCAGGCAGAGCCACAGCGTATCTTCGACATTCGTTTCGGCTGAGAGATGGCGGTCCCAAAGAGGCACTCCGATGCAAATCATGATCGCGAACGTCGAACTGGCACCGAAGTTCTTGATGGTGCTGATTGCGTAAAATCCCAGAAAAAATGAAGCTATGACCCAGAGAAGATGTAGCGTTGGTATGCTGATGACGAACCAGGCCGAAGCCAAAAGATACGCGCCGCCGATGCCGGTCAATGCGAGGATCGACGCAGCCGACTTGAACGTGGCTTGAGAGCTCTCTCGAGAAACGATAAGCGCGTAAATTGCTCCTTGGTACGCGTAAGGGATGCGGAATACCATGCAGATCAACATGACGAGGGTCGCGGCAATAACCATCCGTGCCACCAACGCTGTTCTGCCCCGGTACGGTGACAGTTCGTCTTTAAGAAACTCTCCTAACCAAGACAGCGAAGAGGGCGTCGTAGAGATGCTTTGTGCGGAGGTAGCCATGCTCAATTCGCGCGAATCGTCAGAACCGCAGATTCGCCAACTCGAAAGAGTTCTGGCGCCGGATTCTCCACCCGCACCCGAACCGGATACCTGGACGCCAGGTGTACCCAGTTGAGCGTTCGCTGCACGTCCGGCAGGCCTTTGTCCAGCTTTCCGATGACATCAGGATCAGGAGTGACTCCAAAACCTACGCTGTCCACGATGCCCGAGAATCGGACATTGGACTTCGACAGGACGTAAACATCCGCCCGCATTCCCGGCTTGATGTGTGACAGCTGCCCTTCGCGAAAGTTGCCGATTGCCCACCAGGTGCGTGCATCAATCAGCGTGAAGACGTCCTGCCCCACATGGGCGTAAGCCCCTTCCGAAATCGTCAGATTTGTAACCAGTGCATCAAACGGCGCATACACCTGGCAGTTGTTCAGGTTGTAGCGGGCGTCCTTCACGGCTGATTCACGCGCACCTCGTTGGTTGACCAGAGGCTCCAGTGTAGTGACCGCGTTATGCGCTTGTTCGTGTTGCGCCTTGCTCTGTTCGAGACCTGCCTTAGACCGCTCGTATTGTGCTTGGGCGGATTGGAGGCCCGCTCGAGAAAGCCTCAATTGCGAATCCGCTTGTTTCAGTGCTTCCGACTGCGCGATTTCAGAGGTCCTTGCTCGGTCCACCTGATCGACGGTGACGAATTGCTTTTCGAGAAGCGGCTCGAGGCGGTGCAAATTGTTGCTCGCGTACGTCCACTCCGCCTTTGCCCGGCTCACCCCTTGCTCCGCGTTGGCTACATCCGCCCGCGCTTGTTCGACGGCCGCCGCCCAGCGTGCTACGTCGGCTTCGGAACTCGAAATATTCGCTTTGGCAACGGAGACGCCGCTCACCAGCGCATTGATTTTCCGCTGTTCGTCAGCGATTTGTCCTTCGAGGGCGGCCTGTTCCGAAAGAGCTCTTTCGAGCGCGTACTGATACGGTCGCCCATCAATTTCGTATAGTAGTTCGCCTTTCTTGACGAACTGGTTGTCTCGCACGTTCAGGCGGACAATGGGCCCTTCGACTTGCGGAGCGATCCCGATAAAGTTGGCGAATACTTCAGCATCGTCGGTTCGCGGAGAGTGATTGACGTGGTACAGGACACCGAGGCCCAGGACGATTGCCGCCAGTAGAATGCCGATGCTCACCCAGCGGCTAAGTTGCTTGGTGGTTGTCGCGCTGGAATCGAGTTCCATGGTTTTTTCGCCTCGCTGTTAACAAATTGCAGTATGAGAAATTCAATAAGAGTAGCTAATAAAAAAAGATGAGCCAGAGCATGAACGTGAAGAGTGCAACCAAGCTCGGGTAAATCAGCATCGGTAATGCCGCCTTCACCCGCAAGCGCAACAAGGCCAACCGGGCGAGGGCCGTCAGCACAATCGCCACGATGAAACACACCAGCCACGCCGGGAAAAACGAACCTAGTACCTCTATGGACGGCGCCCGCGAGCAACCAGGTAGTAGCGGGGCCACTAGCATGAGGGGCAGAAGTCTCGCGAAGCGGGAATCTCGAAGGGCGGTCATGGTCGCGGTCTCATTGCGTTCGATTGAATTGAGTCCCCCGCTCTGAAAGCCAAAGCGGCCAAAGTCGTAAGGACCTGCGTGCGGGCGAAAACGTCGGACGAGCGAGCCTGCGCAAGCGTTCTCTGTGCCGCGGTCACGTCCAGCAGATTGCGAAGCCCATAGTTATAGGATTCCAGAGCGGCATCGTAGGAACGGCCAGCGGCTTCGAGGAGCGCAGTCGCGGCTTCGCGCTGACGCAAGGCAGTATTCAAATCGGAGTATGCTGCCCAAACTTCGTTCGCGATTTGATCGCGCGAAACGCGGATTTGAGCCTCCGCCTCATGGACGTTGGCTTCCGCTTGCACGAGCCTATTTTTTCGCGCCCTTCCATCAAACACAGTCCAGTTCAATTTAAACACCATGCCGCCCGCCAGACCTGCCGTTTGTCCCCAGGGAAGCTGCTGTTGCAACGCGTATAGCGACTGCGCGGTTGGACTGGCGGTGAAATTCAGTGAGGGATAGTAGGCCGCGCGCGCTTCCTTGACCCTCGCTTTCGCGGCCTGGACGTCGGCGACCCGCTGAAGGAGATCAGGGCGCTGCGCTAGTGCGCGATCCATCGCAGAGTTGACGGTGTCGTCGATGGCGCTCGGAATTGTTAGCTCTCGCAGCGGTTGGACGCGTATGGCAGTTTGTGGAATCGTTCCGAGAGCGTTCGCTAGGTTCCCGTGAGCAATCTCCTCGGCTCCGAGCACTGCCTGCAGTTCGTATTCCGCCTGCGCGGTTGCGCTACGTGTTTCGAGTACGTCGGGGAGAGTCGCTAAGCCATGGTTCAGACGCTCTTCGGCCGCTTGCTGCACTGCCTGCGCATTGGAGAGATTTGCCCGGGCAGCTTCTTCCTGGCCAGAGGCGCTCAAGAGTTGGTAGTAGGCTTGCTCGACTCGGTAAATCACTTCGCGGTGTGTGTCATTGAAGGCGAAGTTCGCTGCCAAGGCTTCAGCTTTCGCGGCGCTGATTCGGCCCGCTCGCGCGCCGAAGTCAAAGATTGTGTAATTCAGATTCAACACGACCTGGAAGTCGCCTGTGGTGTGACGAAAGAAACGGTCCGCGAGGTAAGCTTGGTCGCGGTCAACGCCAGCCAGTGCGGCTGCCGCTACCGTGGGATAGAGCTCGCTGCGCGCGACACCCCACGCGGCGGCTTGCGCGCGGGCGCGTTCCCAGGCAACGCGCGTCTCGGGATTATGCGATTCCGCCAGATCGATCAACTCCGGCAGTGTGCAAGTCTTTTCCGGATCAAGCTCGAACTTGGACTCAGAGAAATTTTTTGCTTCTGACTGAATTCGCCGTTCTTCGGGTCCATGCCAAGAATGGTTGGGGGACACAGGCACCGTTTGAGCCGGAGTAATTCCGGCGAGCAGCAAAACAAGAAACGAGATTACGCCACCGACGCGCAAGCGAGGCGAGCGCAGTTCCGATAGCCAGCACATTACTTTCCGGCCTCAAATGCAGTGACCAAGTTTTTTTTGCCACATCGGTGCATGGCATGATTTGTCCTTCCACGCTTAATTCCGGGTCAACGTTAACCTCGCAACGGGTGAGTCATTTCTTCCGGGTGAACCCACAAATCAAACTGTTGCCCTGAGACGAAGCCGAGTTTCAAAGCAGCCTCACGCAGGCTGATGTCCTCGCGATAGGCCGTGAGGGAAATCTTCGCCGCCTTCTCGTATCCAATGTGTGGATTGAGTGCAGTCACGAGCATGAGCGAATTCTCGAGGTGCTCTTTGATCCGTTTTTCGTTCGGCTCGATCCCGACGGCACAACGGTCGCAGAATGAACGCGAAGCCTCGGCGAGGAGCTCGATAGACGTCAGAACGTTGTGCAGCATAACGGGCTTGTATACGTTCAACTGAAAATTGCCCTGCGAACCAGCGAAGGCCACGGCGTGGTCGTTGCCAAACACTTGGACTGCGACCATGGTGAGGGCTTCGCACTGAGTGGGATTGATCTTTCCAGGCATGATCGAGGATCCCGGTTCGTTTTCAGGAATTTTGAGTTCGCCGAAGCCGGCACGCGGACCACAAGCGTACCAGCGGACATCGTTCCCGATCTTCATCAGCGCGCCCGCAAGCGTGCGCAACGCACCGCTCACGGTTACCATGCCGTCGTGTGCCGAGAGTGCGGCAAATTTGTTGGGAGCTGAGACAAAGGGCTGACCAGTCTCTTCCGCGATCCGCCGGGCAACTACTTCCCCGAAGCGTGGATCGGCATTGAGCCCAGTACCAACTGCGGTGCCCCCAATGGCCAGCGCGTAAATGCCGGGAAGAGCCCGGCGAATGCCGTCGAGCGCCTGGTCGATCTGCGCTGCCCAGCCGGAGATCAATTGGCCTAGTGTCAGCGGCGTCGCGTCCTGAAGGTGCGTGCGGCCGACCATGACCACATTGCGATACTGTTTCGATTTTCCGTCGAGTGCGTCTCGCAAGTGGCTGGCCGCAGGAAACAGGTTGTGCTCAATTGCCTCTACTGTCGCGATGTGCATCGCCGTAGGAAACGTGTCATTTGATGATTGGCTGTGGTTAACATCATCGTTCGGGTGTATCGGCTTCTTTGAACCGACGACACCGCCCGCAAGCTGGATCGCACGATTGGCAATGACTTCGTTGGCATTCATGTTGGTCTGCGTGCCGGAACCTGTCTGGAAAACGACCAAAGGAAACTCGGCGTCCCAACGGCCGTCGATCACTTCCCGCGCAGCACGGACGACGAGATCGACTTTCTCTTTGGGAAGCTGGCCCAGTTCTCCGTTGGCCAAGGCCGCACATTTTTTCAGAACGCCAAGGGCTCGAATGACCTGCCGGCCCCAGCGAAAGCGCTCAACACCAATGGGGAAGTTCATGTGAGAGCGCTCGGTTTGTGCACCCCACAGATGCTCCGCCGGAACCTGCACGTTCCCTAAGGCGTCCTCTTCAACACGAAACTGATTGACAGCTGTCGCAGTCATATTTTTAACTCTCCTGAAAATTTATTTTCCCCAGAGCAGCGACGCCCAGGGCACACCAATTCCAAGGAACAAGATAAGAAAGAGCGCTCCGAAAATTGTTCCGAGGCGCCAGTAGTCCTTAGCAGGCAGGTAACCGCTATTTGCATAAATCGGGCTAGCCGCATCCGCGAATGGCGTGATGACGCCCATGATTCCCAATTCCATGCAAAGCAACAGGGCGAATTCCTTCACGGGAATGCCCGGAATGGCGGCGCCAGTCAACAGAATGACCGGCAGCAACGCAGTGGTGTACGCGTCCACGCTGGCGAACACATAGTGAGCCACGAAAAACAAGACGAGCAAAATGATCATTGCGAAGTGAGGGGAAAGTCCGTGCATGTGCGATGCAATGCCATCGGCGAACCACTTCACGAAGCCAACACGGTTGAGCCCATCACAGAGGGCGATTAGTGCACCGAGCCAGGCGAACGTAGTCCATGCGCGCCTATGATCTGCGACATCGCTCCAGGTCAGCACGCCGGTAATGAGCAGAATGCAGACCGCTATAAACGCGACAGTGGCGGCACCGACGTAGACGCCTCCCGCAACCCACAACGCAAGCGAGAGGAGGACGACTGCGGCCAGGACTATTTCGCCGCGCGTGAGTGGACCAATCTTTCTAAGTTGCGCTTCTGCCCACTTTGGAACTTCACTGTTCTGTTTTACTTCTGGCGGATAAAGCCAATAAGTCAGAAGAGGGACAAGAATTAGAAGAGGGACTATTGCCGGGGCGGCGGTGATAAACCAGTCGGTCCATCGCAACTCAACGTGCGCAAGTTTTTCAACAAATCCAGCGGCGAGCAAATTGAATGAAGCTCCAGTGAGAAACAGCGAGCTTGTTACGCATGTGGTCATAATGGCCACCCACATGAGGTAGGAGCCGACGCGGCGCGAGGAACCATCATTCGGTTTTGAGCCGTAGTCCAAGGCCAGATCGGTTGCGATCGGGTAAATGATTCCTCCGCTGCGGGCGGTAGGGGAAGGTATGAACGGCGCCAAAATCGTGTCAGCCAATGCGATACCGTAACCAAGCAGCAGCGTGTTCTTGCCCAGACGCTTAATGATCACGAGAGCGATGCGATGGCCGAGTCCGGTCTTGGAGTAACCTAGCGCCAGAATGAATGCTCCGAAGATGAGCCACACTGTTCCATTGCTATATCCCGACAGCGCCCAGGTGAGAGCCGCATTTGCCGGACGGAATCCCGGCTCCGCCAGTTGTTGCGGACTAAACAGCGCAAAACGCCCAAGCACCGCGACAACCGTGATGCCAGTCAGCGCAATTGCAGCGCCGGGCAATGGTTCGAGAACCAGGCCGACGATTACACCGACAAAAATGGAGAAGAAGTACCACGCATGGGGAGCTAAGCCCGAAGGCACCGGCAACAACGCGAGGACTACAACTATCGCAACAGGCGCTAGCGCCTTCCACAGCGGCATGGCCGCTTTTGCTTCAGGCCGTCCGCTTGGTGTTGCAACAGTATCTTTGGACGGAGGAGCCTGATTGGCACTTCCTAAGATCGTGGTTGAGACTTCTGTTCCCATAGAGTTCCCCTTAGAAACTGAACTTGATCCGACGGGGTTCAATATCGAATGTCGAGCCACCCGGTCCAATAATTGATGTTCTTACCTGGCGTGGATTGCTTCAGGAAGTCGCCGGAAAAGAAGTGCCCGTACTCCGTGAACCAGGTCAGGTTGCGAGTCATTCGCCACTGCGCTTGAGCAGAAACCTGCGTGGCGATGTATCGCGCGTTGCTTTTGGAACCCGAGACAATCACCGCATTGCCGACACTGTATAAACCGTCGCTCGTGCTCTCCCGCCAGAAAAACGCTGGGTTGAAGGTTAATGAGACAGACTTCCTGAGCTTTAGATCCACCGACGGTTGCAACGCGACCAAATTGCGCCGTGCGAACAGCTCTGCGTAGCTGAAGTAAGGGCCTTTCTCGTAAATGGAGTTGAATGTGCCGACATTGTGGCTGGATGGATTCTGATCGCCGCTGAAGGCAACTGCTCGAAGGCCGAACCGCGGGCTGAAAGGGGCTTTGTCAAGGCGATAGCCGTGTTCCGTCGAAACGGCCCAGGCACGAATGTCACCAGAACCGAACCATCCCCATTGGAACGCGAATTCGTCGTTGTAGTCCCAGTGTTCAGTCGTTCCCCACAGGCGTGTACCGATTGTCTCCCGCTGTTCCCGGCCTGCTCCTTTGCCACTGAAGGGGACGTTTTTGTTATCGAGTCCCATGTAATAAAGATCGATGTTTCCGCGCAGCAGAAATTTGAATGGGTGGACTGCATAGGCAGCCCAGAAACCACTCGAATGATTGGGTGGATTGTCGAAATAGTCCGCGTTTTCTAGGGTTGGCCTCGCGGCAAGCAGATCGACGGTCCAATCTCCCTTCACCAAGGTGAGGCGAGCCCCATCCAGGCTGCGTCGGATATTCCGGCCGTCGCGAGTCGAAACGAGCATTTGTGATCCGAGCGCTACTTCTTGTCGTCCAGCCCGCAATGTCAGACTATCCTGCCCGGATTTCCAAAGACCGAGATCGAAAAAACCTTGATGGACGTACATCTTTTCCTCATCCAAACCCGGTCGCGGTCCTCCGTTCCTGCCATCCACGAGGCTGCTGGCAAGTTCACCGAAAAAACGGAAGCGTTCACCCAAGTGAAGATCGGTATGCAGAAAGTAGCGCTGCATCAGGTACGCGTTTCCGTTCGGTTTGTCCGACCAGTTTGGATTGCTGACGTATTCGCCGCGTTCCCGAATCCAGAGGCCAAAGGAGAGATAATTGTTCTCATTCTGACCGAGCGGAATGTACTGGATCGGAGCGAGCAAGCTGGTTCGACAATCGGAGTTCGCGAGGTACCGCACGTTCTCGTCGTAAGTCATCATTGGTGGAAAATTGGAGGACCCCTTGGCGCAAGCGGGCGTAGGGTCCGGGTCCGTAGTCGTTTGCGCCAAAGCGGAACCAGCAGCGAAGAGCGCGAGTAGGCTAAGACAGCGAGCGCTTCTCGCTAGACTTGGCGACGATAGATTCAGAACTGTGAACATGGCAACCTTGCTTTCCTTTCCGATTTTTCGCGCAAAATGAGTGCTTTGTTTGTGAGACTTCCAAAAGTTGCGACGTTAAATTCAGCCCAGGGCTGAATCAGCGACCGGTAATGCGGATCAATATTTCCTGTCCACTGTTGAGCGTGATTTTCTGATGTCCGTGAAATGCAGTAGTCCCCAGACCACCGACGCCGCCGATGATGGATCCGATTCCGGCGCCTTTGCCGCCGCCGAAGATTCCGCCCAGCAAGGCGCCAGCACCGGCTCCGATCGCTGTGTGCGTAATGGTCTTGCGGCCTCTGCCGCCGGATTCGATCGCGCCTTCCACATCGACTTTCTCGCCTGAAGGCGCGTGATAGAGCTCAATGATTTCGGCGTGAATTGGGGCGCGCCGGCCGTCGGGCATAACTATGCGGTCAAAGCGAAGCACCATGCTGGTATGACCCTTGATCTTGCCGGACATGTCGATTTCTGAGACATGACCGTACACTCGTGCATTCCGGTAATCACCCTTGTCAACGACAGTAGCACTGAAGGGATCGCCGACCTCTGAATCATTGCTGGTCAGTGTGTCGTCCAGACGAATGCGCAGCGCGGTGTCGTCGGGAACGGCAAAGTTCCCGGTGGAGGCAAGCAGTGGAGCGCTCATCATCACGACCACTGTCAGGAGAAAAGCTGAAGCGGTCAGGATGGATAGAACTGAAGTGCGTTTGAAATGGCGATTCATTGAGTCCTCTCCTCATTCAGAAAACCTTGAATAAGCAGGTGTCCACTGAGCTCTCGACACACGCTGGCGCAGTTCGTCTTCGCTGGTCTTGGGAGCAAGGCCCTCTTTTTGAGCCTCCATGCCAACCGCGACTGCGATATCCCTTGCGACTCGCCTGCTGTCTTTCAGGGAAGAAAGCAGGGACGCGGAAGGATCTTTGAGTGCGGGTGAATTCGCGGCAAGCGCGCGAGCTGCAGCCTGCATCATTGCGTCGCTGACCCGGCTAGCGCCGGACGCGACAAGAGCAAGTCCCATTGCCGGGAAGATATGAACGTTGTTGCATTGCGCGATGGTGATCTTGCGTCCGTTGTGGCTGACGGGAGCAAATGGAGAGCCCGACGCGACCAGAGCGCGGCCGTCGGTCCAACGAATCAGATCCTCTGCCGTTGCTTCGGATTTTGAGGTGGGATTTGAGAGCGGAAAAATAATAGGACGTTCCGCCTTTCGCGCCATTTCGCGAACAATTGGCTCGGAGAAAGCACCGCCAACCGTGGAGAGACCGATCAGGGTTGTTGCATTGATTTTCCCGATCACATCAGCCAGGCCGATCTGTCCGTTCGAGCTCCGAGGCCATCCGGCTATATTTGTCTCAGGCTGGGCGTAGACGCGCTGTTCCGAACTCATGTCATTTCGGCCGGAATGCAAGAGGCCGTCTTTGTCAATCAGCCAGAAGCGCTTGCGGGCTTCCTCCTCGGACAGTCCTTCGCCTTTCATCGCCGCGCGCAGGCCATCCGCGACACCGATCCCGGTCGAACCAGCCCCTAGCATGACGATCTGTTGCTCCCTCAGACCCTTTCCAGCCACCTTGACTGCACCGAGAACAGCTCCGAGCACGACTGCCGCTGTTACCTGGATGTCGTCGTTGAAGGTGAGTAGTTGGTCGCGATAGCGCTGGAGAATTGGCCGGGCATGCGGAGTCGCAAAGTCTTCCCACTGGAGTAATGTCTTAGGAAACTCCTGCTTGACCGCTTCGACGAACTGATCGACGAAGTCGTAATAGGCCTGGCCCGTAATGCGTTCATGACGCCAGCCGAGGTACTCCGGATCGTTCAGTCGTTCTTTGTTGTTCGTGCCTACATCCAAGACGATCGGTAACGTTCGTTCCGGACGGATACCACCAATGCCCGTGTAGAGCGAGAGCTTGCCAATAGAGATGCCGAGCCCGCCTGCGCCCTGATCACCGATGCCCAGAATCCGTTCGCCATCGGTTACCACGATTACATCGACATCTTTATTAGGGCGATTCCGCAGAAGCTGTGGGATTGAGTCGCGCAAAGGGTATGGAATGAATAGTCCGCGAGGCCGGCGATAGATGTGGCTGAATTGTTCAATCGCCGCAGCAACCGTTGGCGTGTACACCAGCGGTGTCATTTCTTCGATGTGGTCGACGAGGAGTCTGTAAAAGAGAACCTCGTTGGTGTCCTGGAGAGCGCGTAAGTAGATATGCCGCTCAAGATCATTGTCCTTTTTCTGAAAAGCCTCGTAAGCCCGGACGGCTTGCTCATCAAGAGTTTCTACGTGTGGCGGCAGAAGCCCTTCGAGGCCAAATTTTGTCCTCTCCTCCTCCGTGAAAGCGGTGCCTTTGTTCAGCAGAGGAGTGTTCAGAAGATCCGTCCCACGCGGAGAATCCGATGAACTTGACTGTATGACTTGTTGCGGCGTAACCATTTGCGTATTCCCTTTCTTATTTTTTTGAACTATTGAAATTCATCAGCGAAGCAGATTGACTCGCGCCAGATCAATGATTTCGTCACCACGCCCGTTGAGCACGGCTTTGAGCATGAAGAGACTGAAACCTTTCGCTTGCTCCAAAGTGATCGTCGGGGGCATGGCGAGTTCCTGACGCGCGACGAAGACCTCAACCACGGCGGGACCGTCGTGCTTCAGAGCTTGCGCAATCATGGGCTCCACTTGGTCCGGCGTTCTCGCCGTCAACCCGAGGAGTCCGGCTCCTTCGGCGATCTTTGCAAAATCCGGACTTTGGAGGTCGGTTGCAAACTCGAGGAAGCCGGACGCCTTTTGCTCCAGTTCGACGAAGGCAAGTGATTCGTTCTTGAAAATGATCACTTTCGCCGGCAATTTATTTTGTTTCAGGGTGAGAACCTCCCCCATAAGCATCGAGAAACCGCCGTCGCCCGACATCGAGATGACCTGGCGGCCGGGATAAGCAGCCTGCGCCCCGATAGCGTCAGGCAACGCGTTCGCCATCGATCCGTGGTTGAAGGAACCCAAGAGGCGCCGTTTCCCGTTCATGGTGAGATAGCGTGCTGCCCAAATTACGGGCGTGCCTACGTCGCAAGTAAAAACCGCGTCGTCGGTCGCGAGTTTGTCGATCACACGCGCAACGTACTGGGGATGAATAGGCCCTTTGTTGGAATTGGGAGTTGCCAGTTCGTCCAGGCCTTTGCGTGTCTTCCGATAGTGTTCCACCGAATCTTTCAGGTGCTGTTGATTTGAGTTCTGCTCCAGCTTGGGTAGCAGGGCTCGCAGCGTGGTCTTCGTGTCTCCAATCAAGCCGAAGTCCAGCTTAGACTTCACAGTTCATCATGGCGTGGTAGCCAGAGGAAAATCCGAGCAGGCCGGTCAAGCCGACGTCAAACGGGTTGTCATATTCAATAAATTCTTTGCCGCGCAGGGCATGCACAACGGGAGCCTGAAGTTTGCCGGCAACCTCGATCAGCTCTGCGTGGGCTCCTGCGCAACCCGCGCCGCCGAGGATGGTGATCTTTTCCGCGCGGTTCAGAAGTTCGGCAAGAACATTGAGTTCTTCCTCCGATGGGCAAACGGAGGATTGCGGTTCGTGGAAACGGACGCGCGGCCCCTGGACGGCATCTTTCAGAGCTACGTCCCCGGGCAACACAATCACCGAGACGCCGCGCTTTGAGATTGCCGTCTGAATGGCGGTTTCCAGGACGCGAGGCATCTGGTCGGGATCGGAGACAAGCTCGCAATAATGACTGCATTGCGCAAAGAGATGTTTGGGATCCGTCTCTTGAAAGTATTCGCTACCAATCTCCCGACTCGGAATGTGTGCAGCAATAGCGAGTACTGGAACACGATTTCGGTGACAATCGTAAAGGCCATTAATCAAATGCATATTCCCGGGCCCGCAGCTCCCGGCACGCACTGCCAATGTTCCCGTGAGATGCGCTTCGGCTCCCGCAGCAAAAGCCCCCGTCTCTTCATGCCTCACGTGCACCCACTCAAGATTGTTCTTTACGCGTATTGAGTCCGTGATGCCGTTTAGAGAGTCGCCGACAACACCGTAGATTCTGCGGACACCTGCTTCAGCAAGAACATCCACCAACAGGTCCGCCACTCTTTTCGTCATGCCGCTACCTTCTTCGGAATGATGGGCTGTACCTTCGTTTCCATGAACGTGCGGACCTGTTTCAGGATGGCCAGCTCATCCGCTAGCAAAGTTTTTAAGAGTTGGTAAACTTCAGAATTGGGTTGACGAAGTGCTTTTTTGGTTTCTTTTGTTGGACTCGCCATGAGGTTTCCTGTTGGCCCGTTTACCTTGTGTTTGTGACTGCCACGCCGACTAAAAGCATCCCGACGGCCAAAGATGGTGTTGGCTTACTTCGCTGAAAAGAGGCACGTTAAGTTTTTCACAATGATTCGCGTCGCAGATGCTCGGTTAACGCGTTAACTCAACTGCCGAAGCGTTAACGAGGTTTTTCGAACTCCATGAAAAGCTGCGAGCGAATTTCCATATGTTCCTGGATCGCAGACACACAAAAATGTTGATGGATGCGCGATGTGGTGCTTAGGTGTGGCGCTTAACCGCTGGCCGTGCAACCTACTTGCCAACT
>WNFR01007270.1_pt1 | contig 15654 bp, 18 predicted proteins | sample 5400221 | NCBI WGS metagenome assembly WNFR01 (sample SAMN13153357, study PRJNA577476) | soil metagenome | isolation source: 40 cm soil under Madrone tree | place: USA:California | collected 2016-06-14 | reverse complement strand
TCGCGGTAAACATAAAGTTTGGATTCACCGCTTTGGCCGTGCGAACCCACAGCTTGGCCAGGTGGGGCTTGATGTGCCCGTAAAAGGACGTGTTGATCTCCACCGTGTCGAAGCATCGCGCAAGGATATCCAGCGGATGCTGCTTGCGGTGTTGCATTCCCGGCGGATAAAAGATCCCCTCCCAGTCCTTGTAGAACCAGCCGGCGGTACCGATACGGATTTGCGGGGACGCATTCACCATCAGAGATCACAGAAAGGCCGCTGTTGGCAGGGTAGCACGGCCAGTTTTGCACAGAGAGGCGGGAGCAGGGTGAAACTTTCTCCTTTTCTTCCCTCACGCCAGACTCTAAAATCGACCTTCAGCATCTTGCTCATGGGAACAACATTGCTGGTACTGCTTCTCGGTCTGAACGTCGTGCTTCTGGTGCTGGTGGCTGCCCTTCTGCGCCGGAGTTCCCTCTCCTCGCAAACCGCTGGCTTGGCGGAACTTACGCGCGAGTCAGCGAATCTGCGCGAATCGCTCTCGCAAAGATTCGCGGCAGCGACTGCCGATATGGCCACCCGCCTGGAAAGCACTAAAGGGGACCTCCGTCAGGGAGTGACCGACCGCCTGACCCAAGGATTCACGGAAATCCGAACGTCGGTGGAGGCTCAGTTGGCCGGCGGACGTCGCGAGCAGACGCAAGACCTGCGGCAGGCACGCGAGGAACTCACCAACTCCTTAGCGCTGACGACCTCCCAACTTAAAGTCGAATTTGAAAACCTCAACCGGAAAACGGCGCAGAGCCTAGATTCCATTCGCGATCGTGTTGATGCGAAGCTGCTCGCGATCACAGACCAGGTGCAGCAAAAGCTGGATCAAAACATTAAGGAGGGTTTTGCTCACTTTGAAAAAGTGCAGCAGCACCTGAAGGCAGCGGAAGAACAATTGCGCGAGGTCGGCGCGCTAGGTCACTCCATCAACGACCTGAACAACATGCTAAAGCTGCCCCACCTGCGCGGCCAGTTTGGCGAAGCCAGCCTGGAACGTTTGCTGGCGGATTTTCTCCCCGCCCACATGTTCGAAATACAGTCTTCCGCGGGGGATGGCAACGGACGTGCCGATGCCGTCATCCAGTTTCCCGACAGGCGTCTGCCCATCGACGCCAAGTTTCCCCGGGAACAAGTCTTGGCGCTGTTTGAAAGCAATATTGAAGCGGAGATCGAGGCCGCTCGGCACGAGTTTGTGCGGGTGATGAAAACCGAGGCCAGGCGGATCAAGGCTTACATCCAGCCGGAACAGGGCACAACCGACATTGCTTTGATGTACTTGCCCAGCGAAACACTTTACATGGAAGCGATTCGCAACCGTGAACTTGCCGACTGGCTCAATGTGCAGCACGTGTTTCCGGTTTCCCCCAACACTCTGCTGATGACCTTGCAGACTATCGCTCTGGTACACAAGTGGTACGAAGTCGCCAGCCGCTTCGAGAAGAGCCGCCTGGAGCTGGCCAAAGCGCAAAAATCCTTCGATCATTTCCAGAACCAGTTCGAAACCGTCGGCAAGAATCTGAACAAGGCGCAGGAAGCTTTCGACACAGCGCAGAGACACCTGAAAACCTATCGCGGCCGGGTCACGGCGCTGAGCGGGCAGGAACAGCTGGAACTGGACGCGGCCACAGCGAAGAATGACGACGAACCCACTTTGCCTCTGACCGACAAGGCCAGCGCTTGAACTGCGCCTAAACATTCAAGCTGCCAATCAACCAATCACGGTCTATGACTTGCGGAAGGCGAGGGGTGTGATGGCGGGCGAACTTCGACATCCGGCGACGCTGCGCAGTTACCCCGTGTTTTCGGTCTTTTTATTGGCTGGCACCACGGTCCCCGATGATTTCTGCAGTCGCAATGTCAGAGACCTAATTGCAACGCCAATTCGCGTTTGATCCCTCCGACTGTAATCCGCGACCGCTGTACCCTTCGCGCTGGTAATAGAGTACGTTAAGATCGCTTCACTCGAATTAGCCGTGAGATACGGGCACGCTTTACCTTCCCTCTGATCAGATTTAGAAATCCTGCAAGGTCTCTTGCTTAGAACAGATCCCCGCAAAATGTCACGCTCATGAGAAGCGTCATAGACGCCGGGACAACTGCGGGCAAGTATCATTGCCTGGGGCAAGATCGGATTCCGGGTCGTAGTTGAGAGTTTTATAAATGGTTAGAGAGACCGCCCCGTGGATTCCCAAGCTTCGCAAAGTGCGCGAAGCACAGCAGAGCGGTGGTCTGTCAAAGAGGAAAGGATGGCCCACTCCGCGAGCACAAGAGTCTCACAAACCCCACCACACCCGGCGATGCGAAGTGTTTACACTGCGGCACCCCTCCGATAGCGCACGGTCAACAGCTGGTGAATGTGGAATTTGTGCCGTGCAGCCACCATTCTCTTCTTCGCGAAAAATGCAGGTTCCCGAAAGGATTCACCCCTATAAGGTCGGTCATCGCCGACTGGTGTCCGATGGGCTCAATAGCGACGGCGGTAGCCTTACCCTCGGATGTGGGCCGGCGCCAGGACCAAACCATGGAGATAGCGTCATACAAGTCGTCCACCATATGTACTCACATCTGGAGGTCTGCAAGCTAGCGCTACCGACAGCCCGCGCGGCTGTCCCCACACCGACTTCGTGCCCCTACACTCCCCGCTTTGTCTTCAGCTCTGCCAGCAATTGCTCGATGCGATCTTCTTTTTCGAGCGCGGCCAGGCGCTCTTCCATGTCATCGGCAGCGATTTCGGACTTGGCCTGACTGTGAGCTTGGGCGTGCGCGACCTTGCGCTTCATGCGATCGAAGGCACTTGCGCTTGAACCGTTGCCAGCGGCCATCTTTGCGTCGCTGGCTTTGGCTACGGCCCGGGCACGTCGATGCTGGGCCATGAGGAGATCGGCCTTGGCTTGCGCCTCGGTCAGTTTCCGCTCCAGTTGGCGTAATGCGGTCTTCAGGTTCTCCACTTGTGCCTTCTGGTCGATCACCTGCTCCGCGAAACCTTCGCTCAGGTCGCGATAGCTTTCTACCCGTTGCAGGGCCGCGCGGGCCAGGTCATCCTGCTTCTTGTCGACAGATAGTTCTGCTTTACGCATCCACTCCACAACCTTGTCTTCATTTTCCTTTTGCCTTTGCTCCAACAGGTGCTGGTCGGCCATAGCGATCGCCACCTGGGTCTTGACCTGCAAAAGCTGGTTCTGCATGTCGAGGATTACCTGTTTGATCATTTTTTCCGGATGCTCGGCCTTGTCGACCAAGTCGTTGAGATTGGCGCGGACTAGCGTGGAAACTCGCTCTAGTAATGCCATGATGGGACTCCTTTTCTAACTATCAGCCGTCAGCTATCAGCTTTTAGCTTCGTGTGTTTTGTGGACAGCGGCGCACTCGGCGCAGTGGCTGCCACGCAGGTTGCCTCCGATGGCGACTCCGATGGCGATTCCAATCGCGAGCCAGACGGCCATGTGGCCTGCGAAGACGCCGGTGGCGGCGCCGATGCCGGCGCCGAGAGCAATGCCAAGACCGATTTGCGTCGAAGGTTTCTTCATGTTCGTTTGCCTCTAACAGATTCCTCGTGGACTAAGATCCTCTCGCAATGACAAAGTCGGACTGGTGAAGGACGGAATGAATCCCGTCCCCACACAATCAATGCCACCCGGGCATCATCCCGCTCCGGCAGCGCGACTTACTTCCCGGCTCCGCCATTCGGTGGCAGCACGTCCGGCTTTGGTGACTTGTCACCGATCTGCCGTACTTTGCCCAGCAATTCCGACAGCGGCATACCCGACAGGGTTTCGAACAACGCTGGCACTTGCGCCGCCATCTTGGCAATGTCGCCGGTGATCTTGTTCATCCCGGAGGCGTCGCCGTTGCCCGTGGAAACAATGGTTATCTTGTCTACGTTGGCCAGCGGACTGGCCAAGGCCCGGACAATTTCCGGCATACTGGTGAACAGTTTGTCGATCACCGCGGCCTGGTTGTACTCCTGGTAAGCCTCGGCCTTAACGTTCATCGCTTTGGCTTCGGCTTCGCCTTTCTTGAAGATGATCTCGGCTTCAGCTTCGCCTTGAGCGCGAATCGCCGACGCATGACCGTCCGCTTCCGACATGAGCCGCTGTTTTTCGGCGAGAGCCAGAGTCTCAATTCGCTGACGCTCGATTTCAGCCCCTTTCAACACAGTCGCGATTAGTTCCTTCTCGCGGCGGTTGATCTCGGCTTCCTGCACCTTCACCTGCTGCTCCTTTTCGACCTGCTGCACCTTCACCTGCTCGGCAATGACCTGCTGCTGCATGATGTTGGTCTGGATGTCGTACGCTTTGTCGGCCTGGGCCTGCTGTCGCTTGGTGACTTCGACGTATTGGGCTTTCTTGACTTCGAGGTCACGCTGCGTTCGTTCTTGTCGCGGACTTCTTTGATGGTGAACGAGATGACTTCAAGGCCCATCTTGTTCATGTCTTCCGCGCAGGTGGAGCGCATGCGATCGGAGACCATCTCCGGCTGCTTCACAATCTCTTCCACCGTGAGTTGGCCGATGATGCCACGCAGGTGTCCTTCCATCACTAGGCGGATCAGGCCCTCGCGCTCCTGATCAGTCTTGGTCAGGAATTGTTCCGCCGCGGTCAAGATGGACTCCAGGTCGGACTTGACCTTGATCTGGGCGACCGCTTCGACCGTGACTGCCACGCCCTGCTTGGTGTAGAGATCCTGTTGCGGGGCCACATCGAATGACATGAGCTCCAGAGAAAGCTCGCGGCAGATCTGGACCATGGGAAACACCAGCGTGCCGTGGCCTTTGACCACCCGCGTTCCGCCGAGCCCGTAGACGATCAGCGCTTCATGCGGGCCGGCTTTGCGATAGAGCCTGGCCATCCCGCTCATCAGGAACAGAATGGTCATTACTCCCAGCCCAACAAAAATCCAAATCTCGAAAACGTGTGGAATGCCAAACATATTGCCTCCTCTTTCGAGTGCCCCAACAAAAGCGCGAACCACAAAGGGCACGAAGGTACACGAAGGAAATCAAAAGGATTCGCTTCGTGTATTCTCGCGAACTTTCTGGTTTTCTTTGATCGAGTTCAAGTCGTTCATAATCCTCTCCGGCTCACGATGACCGAGGAACACTTCTCCGTCGGAAAGCATGATGCGAACGCCGCGGTTACCCCAAACGTAGGCGCGCCGTTCTCCAATACCGCGAATACCATAGCCGCCCAACGGATTCCAGGGCGCGACGGCATAGGCCTTAATGTTTTGCAGCGGAATGGAACGCAAACGGAAGCCAAGAGTACTGATCTCCAGTCCATGCGCCGTGAAGCGATAGTGAAAGCCGCCCCAGGCTAGGGCGGTCACTCCCAGCAGAAGGAATGCGGGCAAGGCCAGAAGCAAGCGCAGGCCCTGCAGCGGCATGACGGCGATGACGCCCAACTCAACCGCAGTAAGAACGGCAAAGACCAACGCCCAAAGCGGAGAGCTGTGAACTTCCGCGACCTCGACGACTTCAGCATGACGGGGTAGTTCGGCGCCACGCTTGGTTACCAGAGCGACCGCCATCACGACAAAAGCCGCGCTGAAGACAACGACGATTGCGGGGACAACGTTCAGCGGGCCGCCGTAAAGGTTGAAGTTCAGCACAGCCGCATTGACGCTGAACAGCACGCCGCTCACGACGTAAAGCATGGCCAGCAGTGACCAGGCCAGGACGTCCGGCTTGCGGATTCGAGTAAGTCCCCAGGTAAAAGCCAGAAGCAGGAAGACCGTCAAGCCAATAGAGAAGATCAGCGAAGACTCACGCGACATCCAGCCATTGGGTTGGCCCGACGCTGCGAAATGAGTGGCCATTCTGCCTGGCAGCCGGTCCCAGACCGACCAATATTGGAGGCCCGTTAGGGGAAGCGCAAGCCAGAGCATGGCGGTCATTGCGCGGTAGAGCTTGCTGTCCATTTCATTTCTCCCCTCGTACCACACGTCGAAATTGTTACTGCGAACGCCAGTCAGCTAGACTATGAGCGGCGACGCTCGCACCTACATCGAGTCTTGCTCTCCTGATATTTCCGTCCACAGGCGCACGTAGGCGATTCCCTTCTCGTAGCGAGTGACGACAACTTCAGATCCCTTGGCAACGGCATTCCCATCGTCGCCGCGGGCGCCGCAGGTACGCCGCGTGCCGGCTTGCGAGTAGATGATTTCTCCCGTGCCTTTCTCGCGAATCGGAACAGAGACTCTGCCCAGCACGCCGACCATTTCGTAATCCGCGGGATCCATGCTTTCCTCTTGCGAGATCAGTACCCGGCTGAGAAAGAGAAACACAATTCCACCACCCACGAGGCCCGTGAACACGGCGAGGCCGAGTCCTGACAGAAACCAGATACTGGAGTAGCGGGTGAGCAGATAGCCAGACCCTCCAAACCACGCCAGGAATGCAGTCAGCGTGATGAAGTTGAAGGGCGAAATGCTTGCCGTGTGGCTATGCGTAACCACTCTTCCATCACTCACCGGACTTGCCGACGCATGACCGGCCGGCGACGCCCCTGGTACCGCAGGCAGGTGAGGGGTCACGTGCACATGCGAGAAATGCGGCAAATGCAGCTGCCAGCGCAGGCCACCGGCAAGAAACGACAGCAGGCTGAACGAGAATCCCACCGCGAAGCAAATGAGATAAAAATCTGCCCAGTTCATAGCCGCCGCCTTTCTTCTTTGCCCCTGTCTTTGTCTTTGCTCTGGGACCGGTGTCCGGCGGCAGCCTCGGGATGCAACGCCTCCAGCAACCGTCCGGCAAGCCCGGGGGTGTTGAGGATCGCTCCCAGGAGCTGGAGACAGCGCCGCGTATCTTTTTCGCGCGCCGCCTTGATCAGAACGTCGCTCACTTCAGGATCGCTGGCGAAGCGCTCCGCGCCCTGCAGCAGCCAGACATCGAGCTTGCCTTCCGTGGTGCGCAAGTCGGACACCAGTTCGGTGTGGTAGCCCTCGGGATCATCCACCAGAAACCCTGGGTGAACCTTGAAAAACTTCGCGAGCAGGGTGCGCGTGGATTGCGTCATATGGGGCCGGACACCGCCTTCGATCTGCGACACGTATGACTGGCTGATACTCTTGCCTTGCTCTTTACGAATGGCGCGCACCAGTTCCTGCTGGGTCATGGGACGAGCCAGGCCGCGCAGCGAGCCTTCTACCTCGCGTAAGTAGCGTAATTTCTCGGCCAGGGTCATATCTATATATCGCAAATCGCTATATATATATGACTATTAGTGATGTTAGTCAAGGACTCGATGTGCCGCTTTTTCTTCAAGTTACAGGCGGTTTTTTGCGCTGAGCTTGGAGATTAGAGACTAGAGGCTCGCCACTCGTTGCCAACCACCGGGATAGAAAGTGACCAGTCCCAAAGTCGTCCACGCCCAAGTTCGGCGGAGAAGCCGGAAGCGTTCTGGTTAAAGATAGCGATGCGGATCAAAGCGGTGTAGCGCGGAGGCAAAATCTGCAGCTGCAGGTCCGACAACTTCAGCCACGCCGGCTCTACATCCCGGCTACGCCCAACTTCCAAAGACGAATCGGCAGCGTGTTGGTGGCTTCTTTCAGACCCCGCCTCACGACGACGCCCTTGCGCTTCTCTAGCCCTTCACCTGCACCAGGTTGAGCAGCGGACTTCCACCCCAAGCTGTCGAACATGCTTGGCCCACAGAGAAACGCCTCCGTTTCCGGAGGCGCTGCCTTAGCACACTGCTGATTCAGACTACTGGACTCGCGCGTTGTGCTTCTTGCGATAGATCGCGCGCGAGGTGCGGTCTTGCTGGCGGTTGACCTGCCGGCGTTCGGCTGGAGTCAGCCTGCCGCCGTTGGCGGCGCGATCATTGTGGACCTCTTTGTTGATCGCAGCTTCGCGATGTTCAAGGTTGGCGGTTTCGCCAGCGCTTAACTGTCCACTTTTGACGCCTTGAGCAATACGATCCTGTTGGTTCTCCGCACGTTTTCCGACTTCGCTCTTGGGATTCACGTTCTGGACCTGGGCATCATGCTTCTGGTTGTAGATGCTCTTGGAGAGCTTGTTCTGCTGCTGGTTCAAGGTGGCGCGGTCGGCTGCAGTCAGGTGACCGTTATCGAGTTTGCGCATGTCGCGCTCTTCCTGATTGACCTCAGATTCCTTCTTTTCCAGTTTGCCGGCCTCGCCCGCGGTGAGTTGGCCGCTCTGGATGCCATTCGCGATGCGATCCTGCTGGTTTTCCTTGCGCTGGTTGATGGTGGCCGGCTTGGCGGCCGGGCTGGTGCTGTCGCTGGTCTGCGCCGCTACAGGCAGTATCAGACCTGCCACTACAGCGGTCAAAATAAAGGCTTTGGCTTGCACATTCATATGGTCTCCCCTTACTCCCTTGGTCGACTTCTTCCCGTTTTTCGGGCCACTTCTTTGAACACCGGGCATGGGAGGATGTTGCGCGGGATTAGCCACAATCGCAAGAACGCAAGGGGATGCTTAGCATTACTAAAGTCGATGAACCATGGCCTAAATGTCCCGAGTGACGAATCCAAGTTTGGCAATGGATGGGAAAGAAAATCAAAAGAGTGCGGTCTACAGTCCAACTTCAATTCGCGAGCGCGGATCGAGGAAGTCGCGCAACGCATCTCCGATGAAATTGAACGAGAGCACGGCGAGCATCACCGCCAGGGCAGGAAAGAGCACGAGATGGGGGGCGTCGAACAGATGGGCGCGGCCATCGTTGAGCATCGCGCCCCAACTGGCAGTCGGAGGCGCTACGCCTAAACCTAGGAAGCTCATGGTGGCCTCGGCGAGAATGGCACCCGCCATGCCGATTGCGGCCTGCACGATCACGGGCTGAATAATGTTGGGAAGAATGTGGCGGACGATCACGCGCAGATCACTTGCGCCCAGCGCTCGTGCAGCTTCGACAAACTCGCGTTCGCGCGCGGCTAAAACCTGGGCACGTACCAGGCGAGCGTAGCCCACCCATCCTCCGAGCGAGAGCGCCAGCACCAGATTGAAAATTCCCGGGCCGCGGAAAGCCACGAAGGCAATAGCCAGCAGAATTCCGGGGAAGGAGAGAAATGCATTCATCACTACGACGTTCACGAAACGATCGATGTTTCCGCCGTAGTATCCCGCTATCGATCCTACCACCAAGCCGAGGGTAAGCGAGACTGCGACCACGGAGCCTCCCACCAGCATGGAAATGCGCGAGCCGTAGATGAGGCGGGAAAATATGTCTCTACCCAGTTCATCTGTGCCGCACCAGTGGGCGGAAGAAGGAGGGGAGAGTCGCGTGGGCAGATCAATATGCGCGGGATCCCGCGGTGCGATCCAGGGGGCGCAGAGGGCGAAGATCACAAAGATGACTACCAACACCGCACCCGTAGCCGCCAGCGGATTGTGGCGGGCGGCGCGAGGGAGCGAGATGGCACTAGCGGGCAATGTTCTGACGAAAAACCTAACTATGATCCTGCGACCTCGCGCTGTAAGGAGGCAAACCGTTTTTCCAAATCTTCATGGAAGGGATGGAGCTGTGCTTCGCTATGGTCGAGTCGCAGCAGGACTCTTGCAGCTAGAGACTCTTGCACTTCGATGAAGTTGACAAGTTCTGCCACCTGACTACCAGTGGAAGGCTTGGCTAGGTACATGTTTTCGAAAAATATTCTGTACGTCTCGCGAATGCCGGGAAGGACTTCTTCCTTCCGCTCCCTGTTGTCGTACTCGATATCCCGTTCATAAGCCGGCAACTCCGGTCTCCGAATTTTCTCAATGTCCTCGGGGTCTCTCACGCCAGAACCTTTCTTCGGCCACTGCTCTGCAGGGATTTGAGAAATTCTCAAACCCAGGTCCAACTCTGCCTTCAGCCGGTGGCGCAGGGCTAACCGAGGTCCATAAAACTCTTCGAGTTTCCGCTGGAGCAACTGCTGCCGCAGTTCATACCTGTGGTTCTGATGGGCCGTCCATCCTCCAACCGCCACACCTAGCAGTCCAATCGCCGGCGCAATGATTGGGTTCAGGAGGGCGAGATCTTTGAGCATGCTTTGGGCACTTACTGCCGTATCCTCGGGTTCGCCACCGAATACAGCAAATCCGTCAGGAAATTCACGGCCACGTAGGTCAATCCAATCGCCAGGATGCATCCCTGCACCAGGTAATAATCGCGATTCGAGATGGCCTGGATGGTCAACCGCCCGATTCCGGGCCAGGAAAAAATTGTTTCGGTCACGATTGCGCCGGCCAGGAGCGCGCCGAACTGCAGTCCCAGAACCGTGATCACCGGAATCATGGCATTGCGCAGCGCGTGACCATAGACCACGGTACGCTCGGGCAGTCCCTTGGCCCGGGCGGTGCGAATGTAGTCCTGGCCCATTTCCTCCAGCATGGACGTGCGGACCATGCGGGTCAGGATCGCGGCCAGTGCGCCGCCCATGGTGATCGCGGGAAGAACCAGGTGCGCTACAGTTCCCGAACCCGAGACTGGCAGCCATCCCAGATCAATGGCGAAAAACAAGATGAGTATGGGCCCCAGGGCAAAATTGGGAAAGGATAAGCCGAGCAAGCTAACTACGCTAAGCAAGCGGTCGTCCCAACGGTTGCGCCGTTGCGCAGAGCGCACTCCGGCGGGAACTGAAAGCATTACGGCGACCACCAGCGCCGCCAATGTAAGCTGCAGCGTGTAGGGATAGCGCTGGGTAATCAGGTGAGTGACGCTCTGGTTGAAGCGCAGCGACGGCCCCAGATCTCCTCGCAGTACGCCTTCCCAGTAGTTCAGGTATTGCCGGCCTAGTGGAAGGTCGAGGCCGTAGGCGTGCCGGGCGGCCTGTAGGTCGGTTACGGGAGCGCCTTCCCCCAGCATTTGCAGGATGGGGTCGCCAGGAACCAAGTGAATCAGCAGGAATACCAGCGAGACCACGAGCCATACTACCGGCAGCATGTAGAGGACGCGGAGGGAGAGATAGCGGAGCATCAGTCTTCAGTAGTCTTCGGTCGTCAACCCAGCGCTCCTTCTTACTTAATATGCCGCTTTCAAATCTTCTACCTGGATTCCGATGTGCTTTAGGTGGTGCGTCATATGTTCGAGATAATCTTCGAATACGAATTTGAGCGTTAGCGGCTTCGAATCGGCGATCGTGCAGGTACGTGACCAGGCGGAATCGGGTACGGCTTTCGCGGCAGCCAGCAGTTGCCGATTGAGTGCCTCCCATACTTCGATCAATTCCCGCCAATCGCGCTGCTGGTAGCGATGCAATTCTACCCAACCATCGCCGTCGTACCCCGGCATGGCTGGTTTGTCTTCGAGTTGGGCGCGGACGATGCGCTGATGGTTGTTGGCAGCGGAGTCCAGCAAATGTCCCAGTTCTTCCCTCGGCGACCATCGGGACGGGACGGGCTTAGGCTCAAGCTTGCCGGATGGTATTTTCTCCAGCCGGGCAGGCACGTGATCTAACAGTGCTTGCAGCAGCGTTAGTCCCTGCATTTCAGAGTTCCTCTTTGGGCGAGAAGCTGGACTGCTTTAGCGCCCAATTCTTGTTTTTCAGTATTCAGTTTCTGGCTCCCAGTTCTTAGTATGCGGTTTGGCTGACGGCTCTGGGCTCCAGCTTTTCAATTCTTACCTTGGCGATGCGGTGGCCGTCGAGCTCCTGAACTGTGTAGCGGTGGCCTTCGTAGTCGAAGCTTTCACCCTGCCTTGGAATTTTCTGCAGGCGGGCGAGGATGAAGCCGGCCAGAGTCTCGAAGCCGGAATCGCGGGGCAGCAGGAGCTGGTACTGCGATTCGAGATCGCGAATGCTGGCTGATCCTTCGAGGACAACCGCAATCTTCCCCTCGACCAGGTCTTGCTGGACCGGAGCCACATCAAATTCGTCTTCAATCTCACCCACGATCTGCTCCAAAACGTCTTCCACGGTAATGACGCCGGCGGTCGAGCCGAACTCATCCACCACCACAGCCAGGTGCCGTTTGCGTTCTCTGAACTCTTCCAGCAACTCGGTGAGGACTTTGGTTTCAGGCACCACCAGCACATCGTGCATGATCTGGCTGATTCGCATGGCCGAGACGCGGGCGGCCACCGGTTGATCGGGAGTGGCGGTAAGCCGGAGACGCGTCCAGCGCATCAGGTCTTTGGCGTAGAGTACGCCAATAATGTGCTCCGGACCGCGCTGCGGATCGTATACGGGGATGCGAGAGTGCTGCTCTTCAACCACGCGCCCCAGGGCGTCGGAGAGCGTAAGGTCGCCGGGGAGGGAGAAAATATCCGGGCGCGGCACCATGACCTCGCGGACAGTAACGTTGTCCAGCTCCAGCGCCTTATGAATCATCTCTTCCTGGAAGAGCGGGATCTCCCCGACCTGGCGGCTGGCGGTAACGATGAGCTTGAGTTCGTCGGGCGAGTGTACCGGCCCCTGCCGAATCCGACGGGAACCGAACATGCGCAGGACCCAACCGGCAGACCGGCTCATCACGAAAAGCAGCGGACGAGTCAAGGTAAGGAACACATCCATGGGAGCCGCGACTGCAAGCGCCACCTGTTCGGCGCGTTGCAGGGCCAGTGACTTGGGCACCAGTTCGCCCAGGATGACGTGCAGGAAGGTGATTAGAACGAAGGAAACGACGATGGCAATACCGTGAGCATAAACCGAAGCGTGCGGAAGGTCCTGAACCGGCCCCAGCATCATCTGAGCCAGCAGAGGCTCGCCCACCCAGCCGAGCGTCAGGCTGACGATGGTTACACCTAGCTGGACGCCGTTGACCACTTCGTCCAGATTCCGATGAAGCTTTTGAACGATGCGGGCTCCGATGCGCCGGGCGTCGATTAGCTGCTGAATGCGGGTATCGCGCACGCTGACCAGGGAAAACTCTGCGGCAGCGAAAAAAGCGTTGGCTGCCACCAGCAGCAGGAGCAGAAACACCCGCAGCAGCACGTAGGCAATCATGGAGGGCTAATTCTAACATTCCAAAGAGCTACAACATGACTTCGGTCGCTAAGCTCCTATAAACTCAGGTTAGTGCTTCCTCGCCCCAGTCCGGATCCTCTATCAGGCCCTAAGGTTTCCTGCTTCCATTTCGCGACTTGGCGGGTCTAACTCACGATGTCTCGGTTCGCCGGGGAGAGCCGGGTTTGGGTCGGGCGGCGGAATTGTTGGAACAAACGGCAAGTAGGGTCCGTAACTACCATCGACGCGGGCGCTATTTTTTAGGAGGCAGACGTGAACGGCAACGGCGGCGGCAAGAAGCGACGTAAACGGTGGATCTATGGGAGTATTGGGTTGGTGCTTGTCCTGCTGATCGCCGGCGGGGTCATCGTGGCGGCACGCGGCGGCATCAAGATCGATCCCACGAAGCTTCAGAAAGTGGAAAAAGGCGATCTCGCCAAGAGCGTGGTGGCGACCGGCAAAGTCACCCCCATCACCAAGGTTGAAGTGAAGTCCAAGGCTAGCGGAATCGTGAAGAAGTTGCTGGTGGACTATGGCGATAAAGTCAAGAAGGGCCAATTGTTGGCCCAGCTGGATAAAGTAGAGATCCAGGCGCAGGTCGAGCAATCCCGGGCCGCCGTGGAGGCCGCCGAAGCAAGTCTGAAGAGTTCCGAAGCCGACTATGAACGTGCCAAGGTGGACGCCGAAGGGCCCGAGGTGCCCCTGCTCAAACGAGCGTACGAGCGCGCTATCGGGATGGCTAAGGAAGGCGTGGTCTCTACTTCTGCTCTGGAAGATGCCCAGAAGAACTATGAACTAGCATTGAATAAGCAGAACGTGTCGAAAGCACAGGTGACGGTCCTGAAGGCAAAGATTGCACAGTCTCACGGACAACTTGGGCAGGACCGCGCCAACCTCAAGCAGCTCGAAGAACAGTTGAGCTATACCGACATTGAATCGCCCATTGACGGAATTGTTTTGTCGCGTGATGTGGAAATGGGCGACGCCGTCAGCTCAATTCTGGTTCTGGGTTCCTCGGCAACCCTGGTCATGACCCTGGGAGATACCAGCCAGGTGTATGTGAAGGGAAAGGTGGACGAGAGCGACATTGGTAGGGTCTACCTCGGCCAGCCGGCGCGGATCAAGGTGGAGTCTTTCAAGGACAAGACCTTCAACGGTGTAGTCACCAAGATCTCGCCCATGGGCGTCGAGAAGGATAACGTCACTACCTTCGAAGTGCGCGTATCCATCAACAATCCTGGCGGTGAGTTGAGGGCTGAGATGACTGCCAACGCTGAAATCATTCTGGAAGAGCACAAGAGCGTACTGCAGATTCCCGAGGGTGCAATCATTTACGACAAGGACAAGAAGGCGTCCGTTGAAGTGCCCGATTCCAGCGCCAAGGAGGGCAAGAAGAAAATCGCGGTCAATATCGGTATCTCCAACGGAGCCAAGACCGAGCTCCTCAGCGGACTGAAAGAAGGCGACCAGGTAGTACTGCAGTAAAGCTGACGGACCGAGCCCGTTCTCGGGATGTAGGGTAGCGAATGAGCTTCCTGGAGAAACTATGAAATCACCAAAGACTCTTCTTTCGATCCTGAATGCTTGTGCAATCGCAACTATGGTTTGCTTTCAGGTCTTGCCGGCGGCAGCCGCTTCCGAGGGCTCATTTCAGCGTACTTTGCAGGTGGCCGGGCCGGTGCACATGGACTTAACCACGGGCTCGGGCAACGTCGAAGTGCGCACCGGCAATTCAAGTCAGGTGCGGGTGACGGGGCACATCAGAGCTACGGAATGGTTCGGAGGAAATGCCGAGGAAAAGATAAAGCGACTGGAAGCGAACCCTCCCATCCAGCAGAGCGGCAATGACATCCGCATCGGCCATATCGACGACCCGGAATTGCGTCACAACATCTCCATCAGCTACGAGGTGAGTGTGCCGGCTGAGACCGAGTTGCGAGTCGAGAGCGGTTCTGGCAATCAGACGGTGGAGGGGATTCGAGGTCCACTCGAAGTCAGCGCCGGCTCCGGAGGTTTGAAGATTTCCGGGATCGGCGATCGGGTGCATGCCGAGACCGGATCCGGCGATATCGAGATTGATCGGGTGAAGGGCAACGTACACGCAAAAACCGGCAGCGGATCCATCCGGGCCGACGAAATTGCGGGTGGGTTTGAAGCCGATACTGGCAGTGGACACATCAGGTTGCAACAGACTGCGCCTGGTTCCGTGCGGGTGGACACAGGTTCCGGGGGCATGGAACTGCGCGGAGTGCGCGGCTCCCTGGATGCCAAGGCCGGCAGCGGCACGATTGAAGCCGAGGGTAGCCCAACCGGCGCCTGGAATCTGCACACTGGTTCGGGCACGGTACAGCTCAAGATCCCGTCCAATGCGGCGTTCGACCTGGCCGCCCACACCAGTTCCGGTTCCATCTCAGTGGACCAGCCGCACACGGTGCAGGGCTCCGTCGGACGCAAGGAGATACGCGGCCGTGTTGGCGGCGGGGGCGTGCCCGTGGATGTGGAAACGGGATCGGGAGATATTCAAATCCAATAGCAGTCATCCGTCGTCGGTCGTCAGTGGCCTTCAGTCAAAGCTGTCAGTCTAGCCCAATTGTGATGGCTGACGACCGAAGACTGACGACTGAAGACTGCTCTCCGTTACTTCCGTGCCTTGACTCCATCAGTGACCACAGGTTAGTTTCGGCATTCCAGGGAAAACACTGTCCTGGAGCGAGGAAGAATTGGCGAATCGGTCCATCA
>WNFR01003770.1_pt1 | contig 15659 bp, 11 predicted proteins | sample 5400221 | NCBI WGS metagenome assembly WNFR01 (sample SAMN13153357, study PRJNA577476) | soil metagenome | isolation source: 40 cm soil under Madrone tree | place: USA:California | collected 2016-06-14 | reverse complement strand
CAGTGATTCCTTAAGGTAGGGGCGGCGTTAGCGCCAGCCCGTTTGTTTGCAGGGTTTTTCAGTCCAGTCTCAGTGTGAGGGCATTCTTGCAAATCTATTTTGGGGCTTGACTTCCTGTAATTCTGACACTAATATGAGTGTCATATGAGGCCGCCCCACGAACCCGACCTGGAACTGCGCGGCCAACTCATCCGTAGCCTCGGTGCTCTCCGCGAAATGCTGCCCGGGTCTTTTGTCGAACGCAAACGCTCCTGTGGCCGGCCCCACTGTCATTGCGCCGACGGCAAGCTCCTGCACTCACAATTTCAGATCTCGGTATTGATGGACGGCAAGCCAAAAGCTCTCAACATTCCGGCGCGATGGGTGGAGAAGGTACGCGAAAAGATCGAGATGCGCCGACGCTTCGACGCGGCCGCCGCGACGATCTGCGCGGTCAACCTGAAGCGCTTTCTCAAAGAAAAGCTCAAAGAAAAAGAAGATCGCCAAAGTTGAGCCGGCACCGGCACCGGTTCGAGGCTTATCTCGACAAGGTGTTTGGCTTCTCCGATTTGGTGAGCGCTCTGCCCGAGGGACGGCAGTTTCCACAGCACGCCTGGAAAAAAGTATTGGACGCCGTCTTCTTGGGTGCCGCCATGCAGATCCCCAGTCTGCTTCAGATCGAAGCCGAGTGTCACCATGGGGCGCTGGCGAAACGCATTGGACCGGTCAGCGACGACACCCTGGCCTACTCGCTCGAAAGGCAATCTCCCCAACCCCTGTTCGCGCTCAGTTGCGAAATTGCCCGCCGCCTGAAACGCAACGGAGTTCTACACTCGGATTGGTCCCGAGGCTGGGTGGTGGGGGCGGTCGATGGCATTGAAATCTGCAGTTCGTTTGCCCGGTGTTGCGATGCCTGTATGGCGCGGGAGGTGCAGCACAAGGTGAACGGCGAGATGAAAACCGAGATTCAGTATTATCACCGCATCGTCGTCGTGGTCTTGGTCAGCACGGATTTCCCCATTCCCTTAGGGGTCCGCTTTCAGAAGCAGGGCGAAACCGAGGTCGCCTGCGCCCTGGCTCTGCTCCAGGATCTGGTCGGGCATTTGGGCCGCCGCTTCCTGGATGTGTTGGTGGGGGATGCTTTGTATCTGCAGGCCCCCTTCGTCCAGGAAGTGGAACGTCTGGGTTTGGTTTGGGCCTTCACCTTGAAAGAGAACCAGCCCGAGTTATTACACGAAGCCGAGCGCTGTACGCAGGCCTCTCCCACCGGAGTTCACCAGGAACCGGACCGGGAGATTCGCTACTGGCACTTGCCGGAACTCGATTGGCCGGTCGCCGATCGCCGGATCCGGGTGGTCAAAACCTTTCGCATCGAACAACAGCGCCGCGTCACGGTCCGCGAAAAAGACGCTCCTCGAACCAAAACCAAGTCGGCGATAGCCCAGCCCAGCACCAACTTCTACGCCACCAATTTCGAACTCGGCTCGATCTCGCCGCTGTTCATTCATCAGCTCAGTCGCAGCCGTTGGCGAATCGATGCCGAAGTCTTTCAGACCATCACCACCGACTGTCACCTCAAACACCCCGCGGTCCACCAAACTACCGCCCTGGTGGTGCTGACCATGATCCGGTTTCTTGCCTATACCCTGTCCCTGGTCTTCTACCACCGCCAAATCCGCAGCCATGCCCGTCGAAAATGTGACACCTTTCAGGAGCTGGCCAAGCGCTTAGCCTACTGGTTTCTCGTTCTTTCCCCGAATTCCAGCTGATCCCGCGCCTGGCTCCTTCGACCTGACTGGTCCTCTTTCCTGGCGTCCGCCCAGACGTCCTGTCGCCCTATTGCTTCCAACCCGAAAAATCAATCGCGCACTCCCGTTTTCAGACGATTCCTATCTTCCCAACTCGCCCCACTTTTTTTTCTGCCACAAACTGATGTCAAATCAGCCCCCTACCCGATGGGCACATGGCGCCTTACGGAATCGCTGCGTCTACAGGTCTATCAATTGACCTTCCCTTCCGCTTCGACGTAACATTCCCTCTCAATGGTCTCAGAGATGGGCGTGTACGTGTACTCTTTGGTTTCAGTTTTCTGCCAGGAGGGCACCATGAGGCGAGAACGTGCGCTGAAGGTTGTGTTGGTCGTGGTGGGCTTGATCTTTTCCGGTTTAGTTTATCCCTTGACGATGTTTGTGCGGCAAGAGCCCGCGTTGGCGATGATGCTGAGCGTTTATGTCACACTCGGCATTTTCTTGCTGCTGGCAGCGCGTAACCCATCGGCGAATCGCAGTCTGATTGCTTTCACGGCATGGTCGAGCTTTGCCCACGCCGCGCTTATGGCGGTGCAGGCATTCCGCAATCTGATCCCACGCGGAGAACTGTGGGGGGTGGCTGCGCTCGTCATCATCGGTGTAGCCCTGATCGTGCTGGCTCCGGCGAACTCGATGGAGCGCGTGTCGGCAGTCGTTGCGTAAGGTCGCACTCTCGGAAGCCGACATCCCGATACTCAAAGTAGCCAAAGCCGAGTGCGCGAACCTGCAATTGCACGTTTTCTCGACATCACAAGAAACCGCCACATCTTATGTCCTCAGGGCATAACGGTGTCATCAGTGCTTCTTTGTTGCCGCCTTACGGCTAGGACCCGTCTTGATTCGGGCTCCTCGTGTCCGCCCATCAACACCACCCTTGTTCATCAGTCCATCATGCGATGGGACTCGTCCCTTCTTGGGCAAAGGACTCAAGCATCGGTTTTAGAACCATCAACGCACGAGCGCACTGGCTGTCGCCGATCGGAGAACTTCAACTGGGCCATCCCACAACGACCCCAGCAATGCCAGCAGCTCCAGCGCTCCAGCAACGCCACCTGAGCCGCAAACTGGGCAAGTGGCACCAACGGCGAGAAGAATGCGCCTATCACGGTCAATGTGAAAGCCCAGTAGAAAAACATGATCGTGAACTCCAAGTGGACACTTTCAACCGTTGCCCACAAAGCCAGAGTGTTCCCTCCCTAATCCCCTGTCCAGACGGTCCCGCCGGACGCTCACCGTATATCGCCCGGTCCATCCCAACGCACCGTCTTTCGGGTAGTGTCCTGATTTGGATTTCAGCGGTCGGACAACTGAATGGGATTGCCGTCCGGGTCCTTACCGTCGCAAAGACAAACTATTTCCCCCTGCCGGACCTTGCCGAAACTTGCGCGCGCACCAGCGTTTCCCGCAGGGCCGCGACGTCCTTGGCGTGGAATACAATCTTCGGACCCTTGCGACCTGGCGATGACGGGCCGGAATGCAGTGCGATCGGGCGCCGCCTGCCGCAAACTCCTGCCAGCCTTTTTCATTCGTGAACTGCTTGAGGCCCAGCCCTTCTCCGTAGAATTTGCTCATCGCATCGATCTGGCCAGTAAACAGGATCACGCGCGCCATTTTCATTTGAGGGCCTCTCTATTTCGACGTCTGCTCGACCAATTCCTCAAGCGTCCAGAGCCTACAGTACATCGCGAAGCATCGGCAATTCGGAAATCACGCAGTCAGCCGCCGGCCCATTGTCTACTTGCGCACACGCGACGTTTGGGTTATGGGTTGGAAATTTCCGCATTGCGACCAAACGGGCGGAGCCCCCTGTCCTCGATCTGCAGAACGTCATTCGTTCGTTTTTGAAGGTGTGCACACCTTAAACGGTGCAGGAATGAAGGCATGCAATCTTGAATCTTAATGCTGTCGAGTGCCCTGAAGCGCTGGACGCCGCGAGCGTCGATATCAGCAGCGGACCACCCAACAAAGCCGCTCTGGGTAGTTACTAAACTGTCGACCGCTGTCTGCGGCGTACTGCAAGTGAGCCCGAGGGCGTTCGGACGGGTCCGCAATTCCTGCTCGAATGCGATCAGGGGCAACGTCGATGTACCAGCCGCCGTCCCGGTTTGGTGAAGGGAGACGCCGAAATTCGCCGGACCGGCAGCGTAAGTCGACACAGCCGTAAGGCACCGCTTAATGGTTGCGCCCGGGGCACGGGGTTCATCGAACCGATCGTCGACCATCCGGAATCGTGTCCCTGATGGTCGCCACCCTGACAATCGGATCGCCTGCGTTTGCGCTCACCTTTGCGGATTGCGGGACGAGGCGATCCTTTCTCAAGAACGACCTGATGAAACCCTATGAGGCATCAGCTCACGCCCATGCTCGGGAATCCAGCTCTCCCTAGTCTCGGTCGAGATTCAAGCTGCTCTCGAGCGACGAGGCATGGGCGTCAAAATTGTTGAGAGGCGCCAGCCCGAAGCGCTTTTCGATTGTCTTTAGAATCGAGAGAGTGTCGTGTTGGGTGTGATCCACAAAACCTCGCTTGGCAAACGGGCCGATCACAATTCCAGGAACGCGCGAGCCATCCCCCCAAATGCCATTGTTGGTCGGCGGAGACACATGGTCCCAGCGCCCACCATGCTCATCGTAGGTCACGATGATGAGACTGTGCTCCCAGTAGTCGCTTTCCCGCAGAGCATTCACGATATCGGCGACGTGCTGCTGGCCCTGCAACAGGTCGGCGTAGCCTGGGTGCTCGTTGTTGGGGCCAAGCGGCTTGATGAAGCTAACCGCTGGAAGACCATGATTTTGCAAATCGAGAAAAAAGTCGTTCTCGTCCTGCAAGTGCGCAGCGGAAACTGGATTGCGCTCGCCATTTTCCCACGGAGCATAGTTGTCATAGTAGGCAAGCGGTTGGTGATGCCATTGGAAGAGTGGGTCGACGGGCGGGTTCGGAGGAACCACTCCGTTGTTGGCGGGATTGCTGGCCGAGCTGGCGAGTGCATTGTCCCATCCACCGGAGTACCACTTCCAGCTCACGTGCTTTTCGCTCAGCCGGTCTCCGATGGTCGGGATGTACGGTCGAGCCGGATCGGAAGGGTCGCTGTCATTCTGCGAGGGCAGCAGGCTCGGGCTGCCGAGGGTGGAAAAAACTGGAACGAGATTTACCGAGAAGATGGTGTTGACGGCATAGTTCTTGTCGAAGGTAGTGCCCGGAATGCTGAAAGAGGGCCCGCCGATTGGGGTGATATTGCCATCATGGACGATCTTGGCGGTCGTGGCATTCAAAGCGAGTTGTCCAGTGCCATCCAGTGTCGGCTGCATGCTGACCGGGGCATTCGGATAGACCGGGGCGGCGGCGGCGATTAGGAACTGATGATTCAGGAACGATCCACCGAAGGCGGCATGGAAGAAGTTATCGTCCATCGTATAGTTCTGGGCCAGTTTCCCCTCCGGCAGGTTAGTCGCGTCAAAGTAGCTCATGACGAGTCCGGGGTTGTCGCTCCAAGTGGCGAACCAATCCATGCTCCCGTGGTTGATTTGTGACTGTTCGTGCCAGAAGCGATGCACGATGTCGCCTGTCTTATCCGAGTCCTGAAGGTTCGTCTTCGTGACAATGTTGTAGGGGAGCAGGGTATTGAGACCGGCAGGAAAGCGGGTATCGATCTGCGCCGGGCTGAGATTCGTGTTAATGGGTTGCGGTGGGGTTGTCAGCGAGAGCGAACCGGACACCAGGTCGAACGGTTGGCCGAGTTGTGAGGCGTAGGGCTGGCCGGTGACACGGTCGCGTTGCGTGAGCGACACAGCCGAGGACTGAAAGAGTCCGTTCGCTCCCGGGAACAGGCCGTATAGGGAATCGAAGCTCCAGTTCTCTTGGTAGATGACGATGATGTGCCGGATCGGTCTTAGTTTTGGGTCAGGAGAAAGAGCTCTCCCGCCCTGGGCAGTGCTGTGGGGTGGAATCAGAAAAAGCGCAACCACAAGCAAAAGCGAGGCCAAGCGCCAAGGCGCGCGGCTGGAGTGTTTCGGTGCGGCGTAACGTTCCATTTAGGTTTGCCTCCTGAGGTTTTGGGGGTTGTCAGACGCCAGAGTGAGTCGGATGGAAGGCTAGGCAAGCCGTGTTACTGAAGCATTGCGGGAATGTGAATTTCTCGTTAAATCCACCATCGTGCGGCTGCGCTCACCCATCAAGTTGTTCGGACGAGAATCAGCCATTTCGCTGTCAACCGAATGACCGCACGTGGTCTGAACATGGATCCTCAGAGGGGAGCCGGGACCGGGCATCTGCGGGGCGGCGGTAATTTCGGTCGAACCGATGCTGGGGGAATGACGGCCCAAACGGCCGCACTCGGTATGAAAAACCGACGGCCAATGGATCGCGTCAGCGCCTAGTAACTTTCCCGACAAACCGCTTGGCGAGGACAACATTCGGCGTGGGTCCGCCCGCTGGATTGCAGGTTAGTAATGCTCCTTGCCGTCGGTGACTGATGCCTTCCGAGCCCCGGTTCGCGGAGTGATTCACTCTGGCCTGTGGATAAGTTTTTATCATCCAGTAATCTACCCACAACACTGAACTCCTATGCTTGCGGGCGGTAGGTTTCTGGTGTTTGTTCCCTTGTCGTCTGGACCCCTTAGTCTTCGAGCACTCAACGAGTCTTTTCTAGGAGGATTAGCGCATGAACTGCAATTTGTTACGCGCAGTTTGTTTTGCGGCTGCCTTGGCCGTGTCGAGCCTGGCTGGCCGTGCCGCTCGTGCGGCGTCGCAATCGGATGTTCTACCGACGGGTGCAACCATTACTCCGGACGCAGCACCGGGGTCGGTTTTTCAACCTCTGACCGTTGATTTGCCCGATTATCCAAACCACGCAGTCGATGGTGCTCAGACGACAGCGGTGAGTCCAGACGGCAAGACCTTGCTCATCCTGACCAGCGGTTTCAACAAGCTGCGGGATGCAAGCGGCAAAGTGCAACCGCAGGATTCCAGCGAATACGTCTTCGTGTACGACCTATCGTTGCCGCGCACGCCGGTCAAGAAACAGGTCGTGCTCGTCCCAAGAGCGTTCGGGGGCCTGGTCTGGAGCCCGGATGGTGCCAAATTCTATATCGCCGGGGGACCGGACGATAACCTTCACACGTACGCCCAGAGCAACGGCCAGTGGGCGGAAGTGGGTACACCGATTTCCCTCGGGCACAAGGGCAACCTCATGAACCAGGAGACGCAGATCGGTCCTACCGCCGCAGGCGTGGGTATTACCGCCGACGGCCGCCTCCTGCTCGTGGCAAATTGGGAAACCGATTCTGTTACCGCCGTCGATGCTGTCAATGGCGTCGTGCTGGCGGAATACGATCTCCGCCCGGGTATCATCGATCCGGCACAGTCTGGGGTGGCGGGCGGCGAATTCCCCTTTGGGGTGGCCGTGAAGGGTAGCGATACCGTCTACGTCTCAAGCGCACGCGATCGCGAAATCGATGTCCTCCACCTTTCAGCGGGTGCCCTGACCCTCACCAGCAGAATCCCAGTCAAAGGCAATCCGAACAAGATGATTTTGAACAGGACGCAGAGCAAGCTGTACGTTGCGGTGGACAATGCCGACGCCCTCGAGATCATCGACACAGTTGCGAATGTCGTCGTCGGCAAAGTCAACACCAGTGCACCCAAGGGCTTATTCGGCGGCGAAAGCACGGTGCCGAAGGGCAGCAATCCGAACAGCGTGGCACTTTCACCGGACGAAAGGATCGCCTACGTCACCAATGGCGGCACCAATGACGTCGCTGTCATCAGGCTTGGTGACGAGCCATCCGTAGCCGGATTGATCCCGACCGGCTGGCAGCCCAACTCGGTCAGCGTCAGCCCGGATGGCACGACTCTCTATGTTGTCAACGGCAAGAGCAACACCGGGCCCAACCTGTTGAACTGTCGCTTGGTAGCCGCGGGCGGAAATTATGGGTCGGCCTGCCAAAATGCTCAGGCACAAAACGGTTCCGGAAACAACTACGCTTGGCAAAACATGCATGGCAGTCTCCTGGTTTTACCCGTGCCGAGCCGAACCGATCTCCAGCAGTTGACTGGTTTGGTCGCGGAGAACAACGGCTTCAACCTGCGGGTCAGCCGAGACGACGCCGCAACCCTACGTGTCTTGCGTCGGCACATCAGGCACGTCGTCTACATCGTCAAAGAGAACCGCACCTACGATCAGATGCTGGGCGATTTGCCGGTTGGCAATGGGGACCCAACGCTAACGCAGTTTCCGCAGTCGGTCACGCCGAACCAGCACGCCATCGCCTCCAATTTTGTGGATTTCGATAACTTCTACGACACGGGGAATGGAAGCATGGATGGCTGGCAGTGGTCCACCGCCGCTCGCACCCTGGATTTCGAAGAGAAGAGCCAGGTAATCAATTACGGAAAGGGCGGCTCAGCCTACGACAGCGAAGGTACGGATCGTAACGTCAACGTCGGAGTGACCACGGTCGCAGAGCGGCAAGCGTGGCAACCGCTCTACCCCAATGATCCCAACCTATTGCCCGGCACAGCCAACGAAGCCGCGGCCGATGGCCCCGAGGGTGAGGAAGGTCTCGGCTACATTTGGGACGCAGCGATTCGTGCGCATCTGTCGGTTCGCAACTACGGATTTTTCCTCGATCTCGGCCGGGGGTTTCAGGTCGACGTAAACATCGTTGATCCGTGCTCGGCCCACCCGCCTGTCCAGGTTGCTTTTCCAGCGAATCCATCCCTGGTCCCGAGAACCGACTTCTGCTTCCGGGGCTATGACAATTCCTTCCCCGATTTTTTTCGGTACAAGGAGTGGGCGCGCGAGTTCCAGCAGCAAATTAACACCAAGACCTTCCCGGCACTTTCGTTGGTTCGTTTCTCGCACGATCACTTCGGCAGCTTTGGCACGGCAATCTACGGTGTAAACACACCCGAACTCCAGGCAGCGGACAACGACTACGCCGTCGGGCTGCTCGTGGACCGGATTGCTCACAGCCCATATGCCAGGAGCACCCTGATCTTTGTTGTCGAGGATGACCCGCAGGACGGCGCTGACCACGTCAGTGCGAACCGCAGTGTGGGTTTCATCGCTGGACCTTATCTGAAGCATGGCGCCGTCGTGTCGACTCACTACGCGACGCCGAACATGCTTCGGACCATCGAGGAAGTGCTCGGATTGGAGAATCTGGGCGTGCATGACGCCGGCGTCCCACCCATGATCGACGCTTTCGACATCAATCAGTCCAGCTGGACCTTCAACGCGTCCCCGGCGCCGGTGCTCTTCAACACAACGCTTCCACTGCCCAGCACAGTCACAACGGTGGGGTCGATGCCGAGACCGACCCACGACGCGGCTTGGTGGGAGGCCAGAACCAAGGGCTTCGATTTCAGCAAGGAAGATCGGGTCGATCCGGAAGCGTTCAACCGGGTCATCTGGCAGGGCCTGATGGGAGACAAGCCCTATCCAACAACTCGCTCCGGTGCCGATCTGCGACGCAACCGGGAGCAGCTGCTAAAACCGGTTGTTAGCCGGCAGTCTGTGGCTGTGGGGACGACGCCGGACTCTGGAAACTGAGAACCAGATCCCGATGCGCACGCTTTCTCCTCTCCGAGACGGGAGCGCTGGAAAAGCGGGCGGGTCTAACAAACGTCCCGTGGGCTCATGCCGAGCAATCCCAAGCATGGAAGGAGTGTTTCCTGTGAAGGCCCGTTTTTTCACACTCGCTTTGCTGGTGACTACGTTGCCCGCTGCCGCGCAGCAGACATCCCCAGGTGCAGGCAATGCCGACGCGGTGGCGCTTAGCCAGAAGTCGCCGATCGTCCAATCGGCGTTTCGTTTCCTGATCGCTCAGAGCCAGGGCTTGCGAGACCAAAATCTGCGCAGCCAGACGCTAGAGGCGATCAGCAATCCGCACACCTGCGTGCAGCATCGCGCGGGAGTGACGGCCGACAAGAAGAATGCCATTCTGCAGCAATTGCTCACCGTCGGACTCGTAGACCCGAACGACAACGCAACCTTTCCTGGGGGATTGCTGGCCGGCGTGTTTCCGCCGTTGGTCAATGACGGCAGCGCGTGCCCACAGCTTCCGCAGACGTTCTACTCAGCGCCGGGCAGCGTGTTTGGTGGACACCACTCCTATCCCGGTGGGCTGCCCGTTCACGAGTCCAACAACGATATCTCTGATGTGGACCTGGCACATCAGTACCGGGCCGGGTATGGACACGCGCGCAGAGGTTTCCCCGTTGTCGAGGGCGAAGTGTTCGAGCAATCCGCGGATGCCACGCAAAGCGATGTGTTTGTCGATCAAGATGTGATTGTGGGAGCACCGATCTGGCATGACTGGGCCAAGAGCATGGTGTTCCAGTGGAATGCCGATGGCACCGAGTTCCAGGAACTAAACTTCGGAGGCAACGGCGTGACCGACAGCTATGGCGCCGCAGGCAATTCAAAGACCGGTGGACACCATATCATGAGCGTGGCGGAGGCGATGGTGCGCGGACTTGCTCCGGCGTTCGTGATCACGCAGGCCTGCGCACACTCGGCGCCCACTTCAGGGAATGAATACAAGGTCGTGAACTGGCTACGTGCGGCGGCGATCCTCGCGCAAATCGATCCGCTGCGAGCAGGGTACCTCGTGCTCGATGCACAAGGCCACCTACGATTGCCGGTGTTGCGTAGACTGGGCGACATTGATCTGCTTGCGAAAGGCCAGATGAACCTGCTGGCCGAATACACCCTGCATAACCTGTCGGACGCGGACTTCACCTACTCCGGGCCGGCGGTAAGCGAAGTGCAGGTCATTCTGCAAACGCTGGCTCCGCGCTACGGCTACGACCCGTCGAATGCCGCTGTCTACAACAATAAGTATCGCAACCCGGCACTCAGCTTCCTGACTGGGGAGCGGCTGTTAATTCTGTACACCGGCCAGGGACTGGCTGGGGTGCAGGCAGAGCTCGACAAACTGAGAGCGGCGGGCATTTTCTAAGACGACCCTCAGGAACCGTGGATTGTAGGAGGTAAAGCCAGAGGTTGTCGGCAAAGAGACGTCTTGGGTCAAAGGTAGGGCTGTCCCGAGTTGACGTGCCTGGTCTCTCACCGACACCTGGTCTCGAAACATGTCCCGCAAGTGATGGTTGAATTTCGTTTCTGCCCGCCCCGCCCATGACACCCACAGAGTAAGCCCAGCACCCTCATGACTCTGCACCCCGATCCCGCCCGACCGCCCGTTATCCTTTCGCCCAGATGCCGTGCCCAGAGCGGTAACTGGTGGGCTCTCCCGAAAAAAAAATTGCTCAATGCCGAGGATTCGCATAGAATCCCGCCCGGCAGGTTGGCCCCGTTGCGATTGCTCTGTCTCCCGTATCCCGACAACAACCGCATCCCATGTGCGCCATTGCTCTTCGATGAACATTGCGGGATTTCCATGGGTTCGCTGACATTCATCACAAAGGAGTAACTCTGTATGCCGAAGCGCTTCGGACTCCTGTTCTTCGTGTGTGCGGTGCTTTGCGCACTTCCAGGAAGTGCAGCTGCGCAGAAGTTGCCAAGAATCACTCCCCGAAAAGTGCAGGATGACAAGAATGATCATATGTCTGCCATGGGCCATTTGGCGGCCCGAGTCAGTGCAGCTTTGCAGCAGAAAGGCATCGTTACGGGGCGCGCGCTCGTCGCTCCCCCCAATCCCACCGGCGACAAAGGTTGCACCAATGCCCCGGATTGTTTCGATGACAATGACGGTCCGGCGGGCGGCCAGGCTGAGACCTCCATCGCCGTCGATTCCACCGGCCAGCACATCGTGGTCGGGTTCAATGACACACGCGGGTTTGGTCTAAATCCAATTTCGGTCTCCGGCTACTTCTACTCGGATGATGGAGGAAAGACTTTCATCGATGGCGGTCAACTTCCTTCTCCCGCCAGCGATACCATCGGAACCGCCAAGTTCCCCGAAGTCTTCGGTGATCCCGATGTGAAATACCTGGGCGCCTGCACGTTTGTCTACTCTTCCATTATTCTCAAGAAATTCTCCGCCACCACAGTTGCACAAACCATGGGCATTCACCGCTCCACCGATTGCGGCCACACCTGGACCGGACCCTTTGAAGTCACCTCGGCCACGAACCCCAACGGTTTTACGACCACCAGTGGCAGCCCGGTGGACGCCGCCGACAAGGAATTCATGGACATCGACCGCGCGACCGGTCGCTTGATCCTGAGTTGGACGAACTTCACACCGGTGGCCGTAGGCGGGATCGAGATGTCCACCACCTACTCCGATGATGCACTCAGCGGAAATCCACCCACTTGGTCGACGCGCCAGGTCGTGTCCGCCACCGTGCCCGACGGACAGTCCTCCGTGCCTCGCTTCGGCGGCAACGGTAGCAACGCCTACGTGGTCTGGCGTAGATTCCCATCCTTCTACACCAACACGATCGCGTTCGCCCGCTCCACCGACAACGGAAATACCTGGAAACCTTCCGTGGATCTGACCAGCGAATTTTTCACCACCGACTCTGAAATCGGGAACGACCGGCCCAACAACTCCCCCTCACTGGCGGTCGATCAGCACAGTGGCACCGTCTACCTGGTCTACGCCGACAACAATGCCCAAGACGGTTCCGATATCTACTTCCAGAGAAGCACCGACCGCGGGGTGAGCTTCTCCACCCCCCTCATCCTGAACAGCCGGCCCGGGAACGATCGTGCCCAATGGTTCCCCTGGGTGACGGTCGATTCCAGCACCGGCCGCGTCTGGATTTTTTATTACGACCAGGGCATCGACACCTCAGGTGATTTGAGCCAGGTGACCTATACGTTCTCCGACGACGGTGGCAGAAAGTGGAGCCAGCCCACCACGCTGACGGACCGCTCCTTCCACGCCGGTTGGGGCAACGATACCGGCCAGCCCAATCTCGGCGACTACAATCAGGCTGTTGCCCAGAACGGCGAGTTGTTCGCGGTTTTCGCCGTGGCCTCCCGGCCGCCGGCGGGATTTGTGGATGGTCAGCCCACTTCCGCCAGCTTCACCGTGCCCGACGTGGTCTTCAAGCGTATATCCGGGAAAAATCGTGAATCCAGGCCCGCCACTCTGGACCTGGGAGGCTTGACGTTCACCGACAGCGGCGGAAACGGCTTCATCGACCCGAATGAGACTGTGGACGTGCGAGCCGTACTCCGGAACTATGTCACTAATCCGCTCAACGCTGCGAACCTCCGCGAAGTCCAAGCGACCTTGTCAACGTCTACCCCCAACGTCATGATTGTGCGAAGGTCCTCGGATCTGGGCAACATCAGCCCCGGACAGAGTGCTACCGCCAACTTCCGGCTGCAAACTCTCCCTGGGTTCGTGCCAGGCACGCCGATCGAACTGGTGATTAAGGCCGGCGCCGATGACACCGGGCGTGCCGTACTCCAGAACACCCTATTCACCGGAACACCGGTTGCGACGGAGCTCTTTGCCGAAAACTTCGATGAAATTACACCTGGAACCTTACCCCTCGGTTGGAACCCGGTTCACGGAGCCGGTGCCAACACCGTTCCCTGGACCACCCGGAACGACTTCTGCGGAACCGGTTCCAACGCGGCATTTCACGTCAACGCCAACGACGGCCCCACCGGGGGCTCTCCTTCCCGCTGGGAACGTCTGCTATCACCCCCGATCGCCATTCCCGCCAGCGCCGAATACGTCACGCTGGATCTGGACGTCTGCTATGACACGGAAGACGATCCTAACTTCAACATCCTGGCCTACGATGGCATGTTCCTGAGAATCGCGGATCTGACCACCGGCCGGATTCTACGCTCGGTTCTGCTGGAAGCTTTTGAAGACGAATTCACCACAGGGCCGATTCAGAGCATGCCAAAACATGAACCCCGCAGCAGAGACCGGGGATATTTCCCCAACGGCGATATGGCGTTGTGGGCCGGATTCTCCAACGGACCGCAACACGTCCACCTGCGCTTGCCTGGCATGGCCGGCAGCAGCGTGCAATTCCGTTTTGAATTTGCACAGGATGGCGGAGGCATCTGCAGCGACGTGAGGCCAACCCACACCGACTGCGGAATCTCGGTAGACAACATCGTGCTGAAGAGTGTAGTCTCCGCCCCGTCGCAACCGCAGAACGACTGAGCGAAAACGAACGCGCGGGCAATTTCCACTGACGGCCAGACCGCGTTGCATGTCCGAGTCGAGGCCTGGAACGGTGAGCTTGGGTTGGCGAAAGGCAGGCCCCGGTGATTGAGTAAGCGTCCAGGTTTTTGTCAGGCGTTCTAAGGGTTAAAAGCCAAAGGTCGTCCAGTGCGACGACGCTTGCAGCGCGGATCCACTCAGAATCTCAATGGCGTCGGAGGGTTTTGACGGACAAGAAGTCGCAACGCCGATACATACTGGCAGACGGTGGCCGGTGCCAGCTTCTTGGTCTGAAACAAATGAGCCTGATGCTGCCGGATCTGCTCGGGCCCGAGCGTGTCGGCGACTGCTGAAAGCGCTCCGCGAACCCGCGGACGGTCCCGATGTTTGAGGTACGATGAGAGTAATTAAGAGGCTGGAGTTCTGATCGGTTCGCCAGCAAGCCAATCCTCGGGATGGTGTCGACTTCGAACACGCCGTCGTGGTTGGGCCTGTCAGCGAGGCTAGTTACAGTGCCGCCGTCGAAAAGGTTGCGCTCTCTGCGCTCTGTTAACGTGCCCCGTAGCTTTCCATCGTCAAGCCGTCTTGCGTGTCATCGCTGGCCATGCATGTTGTTGAAAGTAGGTCGCACTGTGGGACTCGAATCGCGCTCTGGCCGCCCGACCCGTTAAGCAGCAAACCTCACAAGTCGCCTAGGGCGCAGGCCGCGTCCTCAAGACGACAATGCGCGAATTCGCCGTTCCGGGGGCGAGAGCGCCAGCAGAGTGGATGACTATCATCCCGCTTTCTCCACTTCATTCGTACTTCGGCGCTATTGTCCCGGGGGACCAGGTGGTGGCAGCTGGATCGTGAATGGGCCGGGCTTGTCGTCGACGATCTTGTAGTCGCCGGGTACTGAGAACAGGGACGGATCAGGCTCCGAGGTGTTGACGCTGCTGAACTGCGTCTTCAATTCTCCGGCCCAGGGATCATCGTGCTTGGTCATCACCGTCACCTTCAATTCCGGGGAGTACCAGCGCTCCGAGGTCACCACAATCGGCTTTTCGTTCCCCAGCTTTCCGCTGGGGATCGTGGTGGTCATACGAGTGCCCGTCGCATGAATACCGTCAATCGTTTGATCGCCAAGCTTCTCGGTGGCGGGTGCAGGCTCGCTCGAATCCTGCCCGCTCTTCTTGACCAGCACGTTGTTGAAGAAGACATTGGGTCCGGAGCCACCCGCGCCCTCATACATCATGACTCGCTCGCCCCTCACGGGAGCCCCAGCCGGACCCGCGATGCTGACGCCGCCGGCGACTGTCCCGCCTGCCGATAGGGCCATTTTGTGGGCAACCTTATTGTCGGTGTCGAGCATGTACCGGACCCCGGCAACCGGATCGACGATGGTGATCAGCTTGGGTGCTGCGGTTTGGGGGGCAGCTCCGAGCAGATTTAGCCCGGCTTCACGGCGAGTACGGCCTTCGCTGTCGCGGCACAACCAGGAGTTGTCCGTTGTATGGATGCGGTTGCCATCAGCAAGCAGTTGCGTGTGCTCGGTCGTTACGGTAGCGCAGAACGGCGCGCCCTTGGCGGGCGCGGCATCCATATTTTCGACGTGCATGGTCACCATGGCGGCTTTGGGTGGCACAGCCGCACCCGGGGTGACGCCTGTCATCGCCGAGTCGGGCGCGGTTTGGGCGGCCATGCTGGCAGCCAGCATGCTTACTGCGAGCAGAGGGAGAACATTCATTTTCAGGCGCATGACTTGATTTCCTCCAAATTCTTTAGTCCACG
>WNFR01009945.1_pt1 | contig 15661 bp, 9 predicted proteins | sample 5400221 | NCBI WGS metagenome assembly WNFR01 (sample SAMN13153357, study PRJNA577476) | soil metagenome | isolation source: 40 cm soil under Madrone tree | place: USA:California | collected 2016-06-14 | reverse complement strand
GTTACCAACGCGCCGAGCTTTTGGACCAGCCCATCGAAGTCCTGGTGCCTGAACGCTACCGCGCCGCCCACCCCGGACGTCGCACGGGCTTCTTTCAAACGCCTTCCACGCGAGCCATGGGCGCCGGCCGCGATCTATATGGTCTACGTAAGGATGGCACTGAAATGCCGATTGAGATCGGACTCAATCCGATCAATACGGACGAAGGCGCTTTCGTATTGGCTAGCATCATCGACATTACTGAACGCAAGCGAGCTGAAGAGCGATTCCGCCAGGTCATCGAAGGCGCGCCCAACGGCATGGTAATGGTGGGTCGCGAAGGCAAGATCGCTCTGGTCAATCTCCAGATCGAAAAGTCCTTCGGTTACAGTCGCGATGAATTGCTCGGACAACCGATCGAAATGCTCGTGCCCGAGCGTTTCCGCGGCCACCATCTTGGTTACCGCAACGGCTTTATGGCCGAACCCTCTACGCGGTCGATGGGCTCAGGACGCGATCTCTATGGCTTGCGCAAAGACGGCAGCGAGTTTCCCGTGGAGATCGGATTGAATCCGTTAGAAACAGAACAAGGCCCAATGGTCCTGGGCACAATTGTAGACATCACCGAGCGCAAGCAAACGGAGGAGGCACGACGCGCAACCGAGGCCCGCTACCGCACGCTCTTTGAGAATGCACCCCTCGGCATTCTCATCTCCGACACCGAAAGCTACTACCTTGATGCCAATGCGAGTATGTGCCGAATGCTCGGATACACGCGCGATGAACTGATCGGCTTTCATGCATCGGATATCGTTTCTGAATCAGAGGTCCAGCACATTGAACCAGCGCTCGGTACGATCAAAGCCAAGGATGATTACCATCGCGAGTGGCAGTTCAAGCGGAAAGATGGTTCGTGCTTCGCCGCGGAAGTAATCGCGACGATGATGCCAGACGGCAACCTGCTGGGAATGGTCCGCGACATCACGGAACGCAAACAGGCCGACGAGAAGCTGCGCAAGAGCCAGGAACAACTTGCGGGCGTAATCGACTCAGCGATGGATGCGATCATCACCGTCGACCAGGAGCAGCGTATCGTTCTTTTTAATGCAGCAGCCGAGCGTGCTTTTCTCTTTCCCGCTGAAGACGCGATTGGACAACCTCTCGATCGCTTCATTCCCGAACGCTTCCGCGCTGGCCATAACAACCATATTGATGACTTTGGCAAAACTCACGTCACCCGACGCTCGATGGGAACGTTGGGTGCGCTCTACGGATTGCGTGCGGATGGCGAAGAGTTTCCCCTCGAAGCTTCTATTTCGCAGGTCGAGTCAGACGGACGAAGACTCTACACGGTAATTCTGCGCGACATCACCGAACGGAAGCGCGCTGAGGAGGCCTTGAAGGAACATGCGCGAATTCTCGATCTTGCTCCGGTGCTGATACGCGATCTTAAGGGTCGAATCCTGTTCTGGAACACGGGCGCCGAGCAAATGTATGGCTGGAAGTCGGAAGAAGCCCTCGAAAAGATGACCCATCAGCTCTTTCAAACAGAATTTCCCAGACCGCTGGAAGAGATCCGGGCCCGGCTTCTTGCGCGTGGGCACTGGGAAGGCGAATTAGTTCATACCAGAAAAGACGGAGAACGCATCGTCGTGGCCAGTCATTGGGTCCTGCATCGCGATGAAAATGACAAGCCAAAAGCCATTCTCGAACTGAACAACGATATTACCGAGCGGAAGCAGGCAGAGAAGGCCTTACGGGAGAGCGAAGAGCGACTGCATCTTGCTGTCCGATCGACCAAATTAGGCACCTGGGAGGTGATCGTGGAGACCGGCGAGCGTCTTTGGTCCGATCAAAGCAAAGCGATATTCGGTTTTCCACCTGGCGCCGACGTGAACGCTGAGAATCTCTCTCAACTTGTTCATCCGGATGACCGCAAGCGAACGGATGAAGCGCTGAAGCGCGCCTTACAACCGGAGGGCGACGGTGAATTGCATACCGAATGCCGCATTCTGATTGACGGTGGCAAGGTCGAGCGGTGGATTGAATGGCGCGGCCGCGTGATCTTCGAGAGTGGCCGCGCCGTTCGCATCATTGGCACCCTGCTCGACATTACGGATCGCAAGCAGGCCCAGGAGACTTTGCGCGAAAGCGAGGAGCGACTGCGGCTGGGTATCCAGGCCGCGGAGCTGGGCACCTGGGATTATCGGTTCCATACCGGTGAAGTATTTTTTGACGAGCGAGGGGCCCGCAACTTTGGTCTGAAAACTCTTGCCACCACTTTTGATGACGCGATCGGGCGAATATTTCCCGATGATCGAGAACGGGTGAACACGGCGGCAGATCAGGCACTCAACGGCGAAAACGACGGAATGTACGAGCAGGAGTTCCGCGTCATTTGGCCGGATAACTCGGTCCATTGGTTGGCCGCATACGGGCGCGCACACTTCGAGGGCGAAGGACAGGATCGGCGCGCGATTAGATTCATTGGCATCAACATGGACATCACTGAGCGCAAACAGGCGGAGAAAGAAATTCATAGACTCAACGAGGAGTTGGAACAGCGAGTCGCGGATCGCACCGCGCAACTTCAAGCCGTGAACAAAGAGCTTGAGGCCTTTTCCTATTCAGTCTCGCACGATCGCTGCTGAACTCAAAAAACGGGAGCCAAAGCGGAAGGTGATTCTCAATCTCAAAGAAGATCTCACGACGCGCGGGGACAAAAGGCTCTTGAGAATCGTGCTCAACAATCTGTTGGGAAACGCCTGGAAATTTACTGCAAAGCGAACCGAAGGACAAATCACTCTTGGTCGGGAGCAAAAGAACGGCGAGAGCACTTATTTCATCCGTGATAACGGCGCGGGCTTCGACATGGCCTATGTCGGCAAATTATTCGGCGCATTTCAGCGTCTCCACACCGCAGGTGAATTCGAGGGTACGGGTATCGGTCTGGCTACCGTGCAGCGAATCGTCTATCGGCATGGGGGGCGCGTCTGGGCCGAAGGGGCCGTGAATAAGGGCGCGACGTTCTATTTCACACTCCCGAATTCCAAGGAGATAGGAGATGAATCACAAAGTGATCCTACTGGTTGAAGACAATCCAAGGGACGAAGCGCTAACGCTCCGTGCCTTGAAAAAGAGCAACATCATTAACGACCTGATAGTGGCGCGCGACGGTGTCGAAGCGCTGGACTATCTATTCGGGACTGGAGTTCATGCTGCGGAGCCTCCCGTGATGCCGCAACTGGTCCTGCTCGACTTGAAATTGCCCAAGGTGGATGGACTCGAGGTCTTACGAAAAATACGCGAGAGCGAGAGTACCAGACGGCTTCCGGTCGTGATCTTCACTTCTTCGAGTGAAGAAGAAGACATGTTCAAGAGCTATGACCTGGGCGCCAACAGCTACGTGCGCAAGCCAGTGGAGTCTGAGGAGTTTGCGGAAGCCACCAAGCAGTTGGGTCTGTATTGGCTGCTGCTCAACGAACCTGCTCCCAATGGTGAATGATGAGCCGCCTGAAAGTTTTACATGTTGAAGATTCAGAGCGTGACTTCGCACTCGTGAAGCGCCACTTGTCAGGAGCAGATTATGACGTCGCCTCGATCCGGGTCGAAACGGCCTCAGCGATGGCGGCTGTGCTGCCCAAGCATCAATGGGATGTGATTCTCTGCGATTACTCAATGCCCGAATTTAGTGCCCTGGCAGCATTGAATCTCGTGAAAGAAATGAAAATCGATATTCCTTTCATCGTTATCTCCGGGACAATCGGCGAAGCTCTGGCGGTCGAAGCGATGCGAGCCGGTGCGCATGACTACCTGATCAAAACCAATTTGGCTCGTCTTGTTCCCGTGATTGAACGGGAGATTAATGAAGCCGACAACCGCCGCGCGCGCCGGGCCGCGGAGGAAAGCGTGCGGCTGCAGAGCGCGGCGTTGCAGGTGGCGGCGAATGCCATAGTCATCGTAAACCGGGAGAGAGAAATTCTCTGGGCTAATCCAGCATTTACCGAAACCGGCGATTATCCTTTTGACCCTGTAAGCACGGTCCCGGGCATCGCCAGATCCGCAGAGCAAGACAGGTCTTTCTGTGAGGATATGTGGGCCACGCTTCTTTCCGGAAGCATTTGGCGAAATACCATCATCAACCGCCGTAAAGACGGAACGATCAATCATGAGATTTTGACGATCACCCCTATTCAAGATCGGGCCGATGTTTTTACTCATTTTGTGGGAATTAAGCAAGACATTACGGACGTAAAAATGGCGGAAGAAACCCTGCAATTGACGAATGTCCGGCTGGCGTCGGCTCTCGAGGATCTGCAAAACAAGTCGGCGGAGGTGACGGCAATGACCCAACAACTCTGGCAGGCTTCGAAACTAGCCACGATGGGCGAGCTTGCAGCCAGCGTGGCGCACGAACTTAACAATCCGCTGGCCACCATTCTGCTTAGACTCGAAGCGTTGAGCAGTCAGCTTAATGGTGATCAGCAAAAGTCAGAGGCACTTGAAATTGTAATCGGCGAAGTCGAACGCATGGGATCGCTGGTGGGCGGTTTGCTGCAATTTAGTCGTGGCGGCCATCAGCAAATTTCCAGTCTTGATGTCCGCCAGGAAATCGATAACACCTTAAAGCTAATTGAATATCATCTGCGCAATCAGAAGATTGAAGTCGTTCGAGAGTTTGACGCCAGCTTGCCCATGATGGCGGCTGATCGGCAGCAGTTACGGCAGGTCTTTCTGAATCTGTTGACCAACGCCAGCGACGCTATGCCTCGTGGCGGGAGGCTAGTCGCTCGGATTAGATCAGAGGAGATCGAAGAGGGAGTGAGCGGGGTAAGTATCGAGTTTATTGACTCTGGTGATGGTGTAGCGCTGGCCGACCTGGCGAGAATATGGGAACCGTTCTTTACCACTAAGCCCGCAGGCAAAGGCACCGGACTGGGGCTGGCTATCTGCCGGCGCATAATCGAAGAGCATAAGGGGAAGATCTCGATCGACAGCCGACTCAACGAAGGTACGACAGTGAAAATGTTTTTGCCTGCCATAAACGACGGAGAATTAGAGCTTAGGAAATGAGTATGGTGAACTGAGAGAAGGGCTCGGTCAGGACTATGACCGTTAAGAGGTAGGCTCGGGATTGCCTGGACCTACGCCGCTGCAAAGAGCCGCAGATGTCCATTTTGGTGAGGCGGAAAAGAACGGCGAGACCTCGAAATTTATTCGGCGACAGTTACGACGGGATTTGAGTAACCCATGCGTCAAGCTTTAGCGGCGTTTTCAGCACCTCCAGGGACTGTCCAGAGTAGAGGCATTGGATTTGCTCTATTAGGGCAGAGCATTCCCCCTCACAAAGGTCGGGTCTGCGCCGCCGGAGTAGTAAAGCCACAACTCAATTCCACGCCCAGAATTCCCACGCCCCAGGGAAACAAAGATGGACAACAAACTGATCTTGTTAGTCGTAGACACCGCCGGGGACGATGCTCTGACGTTGTCGGCCATCAGGAAGGGCAAAATCGCCGTCAGTTATGTGCACCAACATCGTCGATTGGGAACGAGGGTGGACATCAAGTCATGAATAAGACTTTAAGAGTACTGAACGTAGATGACTGCCAGCAGGACGTGGCATTGCTTACCCGATTTCTGACGCGCTCGGGTTCTGAAGTCGTTTCCGATCGCGTGGATACCGCGAAAGCAATGACGCTTGCGCTGGAGTCGCGCGAGTGGGATGTGGTTCTGTGCGACTACACGATGCCCAATTTCAACGCGCTGGCGGCACTCGCTCTCATGAAGAAAATGAAAAGGGACATTCCTTTCATAATTATCTCCGGGTCAGTTGGTGAAGCCATGGCAGTCGAGGCCATGCGCGCCGGCGCGCACGATTACTTAATGAAGGACAATTTAGCGCGGCTCGGGCCCACGATCGACCGCGAGCTTCAGGAGGCGGGAAACCGTCGCGCGCGGCGCCAGGCAGAAGAACAGTTGCGCGGCTCCCAGCTTTATACGCGGCTGTTGATGGAATCGAACATTGATGCGCTGATGACTACCGATCCATTGGGCATCATCACGGACGTGAACCAGCAGATGGAAGTCCTCAGCGGCCACTCGCGAGAAGATCTGATCGGGCTTCAGGGAGTATTCGGAGCCGCGCGCGATGTGACTGAGCGCAAGCGCTTCGAACAGGAACTGCAAGAAAAAAATCTCCAACTTGAGAACGCGAACGAAGCCGGGGAAGCTCGCGAAATGGCCTTGCAGGCGACAGGATTGAAACTTACGGCACTGGTCGAGCTGGGAATGGAACTTGGCTCTGAGCATCATGCCAAGCAACTTCTCAGTCGCTTCTGCTCGACAGCTCAAAACATCATCGGCGCCCGGAAATCCATGCTGGGAATTCTTTCCGAGAATGGCGACGGGTTAAGGCACTTCCTCATTAACGGACGCAAGGATGCTAAGCCAATAGTCGATAACCGCCCGCCCGTTCATCATTCAGTGCTGGAGAGCATCGTCAACGATAGGAAGGTAGTGCGAATTAACCATGCGGAGGCGAACCTGTGCCTGAGAGAACTCACTTTGGACAACTCGCCCATTCAATCGTTTCTGGGTGTGCCGTTAATGTCCGCGAACGAGGTTTACGGCTGGTTGGTGCTGTTGGAAAAAAAAGACGACGGCGATTTCAGCGAAGAAGATGAAGGAATGGCGACTACCCTCGCCTCCCAGGCAGCCATTGCTTACGAGAATGCCGTGCTCACTGAGCGTTTGCAACGGAACGCGGAAGAGTTGGATAGAACTGGCCGCGAGCAACTCGCGCTGAAGGATCAGTTCATCTCGCACGTATCGCACGAACTGCGATCTCCGCTGTCTGCCGTCCATCAATTCACTACTATCCTGCTGGACGGACTGGCGGGAGAGCTTAACGGCGAACAGCGGGAATACCTGGAAATAACTTTGAGAAACTCGCTGCAGCTTCGCGACATGATTGGCGATCTGTTAGAGGTAACGCGCGCTGAGAGCGGGAAACTGACGATTGAGCCGCAGCCAACTTCCCTCTGCGATCTTTTCGATCCCATGATCAAAACATACGAACGGCGCGCGGTAGAGAAGGGAGTCGCTTTTCGGATCACTTGTCCGTCCGAGCTGCCGCTGGTTCAGGCCGATCCAAATCGCATTGGGCAAGTGTTTTCAAATCTGCTGGACAATGCGCTGAAATTCACCACCTGCGGCGAGATTTCCGTTAGCGGCCACAGAGACGAGAACCACGAGTTTGTGCGCATCGCGGTGGCCGACACCGGATGCGGAATTAGCGCGGACTCGTTGCCGAAGATTTTTGATCGACTGTATCAATCACCAAACACTTTGGAATCGAGCCGGAAAGGTTTAGGCCTGGGACTGCACATTTGCCGGCAGTTGATCGAGCTGCACGGCGGCAGGATTTGGGTCGAAAGCAAAGAAGGCGAGGGCGCTACCGTCTTTTTCACGGTGCCCACGGCTCTGGCGAAGAAAAGGCCAGTTTAGCGTTCAGTCTTTAGCTTGTGCTTGTACCGCACACCAGGGTTGAACTTCGAACGCGAGTTATGAACCCGAGGTACGAACTCAAGGGAAAGAGCAACTATTGTGAAGGGAAACAAAATCTTAATCATTGAAGACGACGCGGACCTGCGTCGTGCCCTCAATGTACGACTGAGAGCGAGCGAGTACGAAACGGCGTTTGCTTCAGATGCCGTTATGGCCCTGAGTATCGCGAAGAAAGAAGCGCCCGATCTGATCTTGCTCGATCTCGGCCTGCCCGGCGGCGGCGGATTCGTCGTACTCGAACGCATGCAGCACATGGCTTCGCTGGCTACCGTTCCGGTAATCGTAGTCAGCGCCAGTGATCCCAAGACCAACGAAAAACGAGCGTTGGACTCGGGCGCCGAAGCGTTTTTCCAAAAGCCGGTTGATAACGATCAACTAATGAAAGCGATTCAGCGCGCCTTGTTAAAATAGTGGGCAACGGCCCGGTAAGTTACGCGATCCGTGTGTGGTTTCGATGAAGATCCGCGGCATGCCGGCAATCAGCTGCTTCTTTACCACTAAACCGGACAGCAAGGGAACGGTTCGGGGATAGCATCTGTCGCCGCATTGTCGAAGAGCCTGGTGGCAGGATTGATGTTGAAAGTTCAGCCTGAGGTGGAGCGACTGTGCGCACGGTGTTTCCCGCCACTTCAAACGGATTGTTGGCCAATTTTGTAATGATGGATAGCCGTATCGGAAACATCCTAATCGTCGACGACGAGGTCGAGTTGAAGAATATTCTCGTCGAGGCGTTGACGTCCCAGGGTTATGAAGCCGCTGGTTTTACCGCCGGCGAAGAGGCACTGGCAGCGTTGCGGGTCCATGCAGTTGATGTGCTACTGACGGATTTGATGATGCCGGTCATCGACGGCATCGCGCTGGTCCGGGAAGCGATGAAAATCGATCCCAATGTGGTCTGCATCATGATGACCGGCCAGGGCACGATCCAGACGGCGGTCGATGCGATGAAGGTGGGAGCCTTCGATTATGTGCTAAAGCCCTTCAGGCTGCAGACGATGCTGCCCGTGCTGACGCGCGCCATGAATATGCGTCATTTGCGTTTGGAGAACGTGCAACTCCGCGAAGCGGTGGCGATTCATGAACTCAGTGAAACGATCGCCTTTACCCTGGATCCGCAAACCGTCCTGAGCAAACTTGCCGATGGAGCATTGACGCAGAGCGAGGCCGACGAAGTATCCATCCTTTTGCCGACTAGTGACGGCGACGAACTGTATGTGGCCGCGGTGCGCGGTGAGAAGCGGCAACGCCTACTGGGCGAGCGGGTTCCGCTTCATGAGAGTATCTCGAGTTGGGTCGCCCGCGAGCGCACGCCTCTGATTCTTAATGGAGAGGTTTCTGACGAGCGCTTCGTAGCGCTCTGGCCCAGACCTGATATTCGCTCCGCCGTCTCGGTTCCCATGCAAGTCGCAAATAAGTTAGTCGGCGTCATTAATCTGAACATGACCAACCGCTTGCGCCCTTTTACGCTGGGACAAATGAAGGCGCTGACGATCCTGGCCGGCACTGCGGCTGCCGCCCTGCAGAGCGCCTCGCTCTACGCTCAGGTGCAAAAAGCTGAAGAGAACTATCGCTCGATCTTTGAAAATGCCGTCGAAGGAATTTTTCAAGCTACCCCAGAAGGGCGGTTTATTACGGTCAATCCGGCGCTGGCTCGGATTCTGGGATATGAATCGGCGGATGAAGTTGTCGAGACGATCACCGATGTAATCCATCAGCTCTACGTCAATCCTGAGGATCGCATTGAGGCCGCTCGTTTGGAAGAACAGCGCGGGACCTTAGCGGGTTTTGAATTCGAGGCCTACCGCAAAGACGGCGGGAAGATCTGGTTATCGCTGAACCGGCGTTCCGTTCGAGATGAAACCGGCGCCGAGCTCTATCGCGAAGGCAGCATCGAAGACATCACTGAGCGCAAGCGAGCCGCAGAGGGGTTGCGGGAAAGCGAAGCTCGCAAGAGAGCTATTCTGGAATCAGCTCTCGATTGCATCGTCACTATGGACCACGCGGGGGTGGTGGTTGATTGGAATCCGGCAGCTGAAAGAACCTTCGGCTTTATGCGGGCGGACGCGATCGGAAAGGAAATGGCGGACTTGATCATTCCGCCGAGATATAGAGAACGGCATCGTCGCGGGCTGGCTCACCATCATGAAACCGGTCAAGGCCCGGTGCTTGGCAACCGCCTCGAGCTTAGCGCAATAACGGCAGACGGTTCTGAGTTCCCTGTTGAACTGGCGATTACGCGGATTGAATCGGAAGGCTTGCCAATGTTCACCGGCTACGTCCGCGACATTACCGAACGCAAGCGCGCCGAGCAGGAGCTAAGTAAGAGCGAAGAACGTTATCGTGATCTGGTAGAGAACGCCCACGACATCATTTACTCCCACGACATGGAAGGTAATTACACCTCGATGAACAAAGCCGGGGAGGGGATCACCGGGTATACCGTACCGGAAGCTCTTAAACTGAATCTCTCGCAAACCGTAGCGCCGGAGTACCTGTCGAACGCGCGCGAAATGCTGAGGCGCAAACTTGCCGGGGAGCGGGTGACGGCCTATGAAATGGAAATCATCGCCAAGGACGGACATCGCGTAACCGTCGAGGCCAATACCAAGCTCGTCTATGAGAATGGCATGCCCGTCGGCGTGCAGGGGATCGCGCGTGATGTCACCCAACGGAAACAGCTCGAGGAGCAGCTGCGCCAATCACAGAAGATGGAGGCGATCGGACAACTGGCCGGAGGCGTGGCCCACGACTTTAACAATTTGCTGACGGCGATTAACGGGTATAGCGGTCTGGCGCTGCAGCGCATCGAAGATAACCATCCGCTCAGGGGCTATCTCGAAGAGATTAAGAAGGCTGGAGATCGCGCCGCAAATCTTACCCGGCAACTGCTGGCTTTCGGCCGCAAACAGATTTTGCAACCGATACCGATCAACCTCAACGACATCGTCACGGACATGAACAAGATGCTGCGGCGATTGATTGGCGAAGACGTTGCGCTTACGGCCAAACTGGATCTGTCGTTGAAGAAAATTAAAGCTGATCCAGGTCAGATCGAACAGGTGCTGGTAAACCTGGTCGTCAATGCCAGAGACGCAATGCCCATGGGCGGTAACCTAACGATTGAAACCGCGACGGCCGAGTTGGATCAGGATTACGCCGACAGGCATATGGGCGTGCTACCGGGCGATTATGTAATGCTCGCAGTCAGCGATACCGGCACCGGCATGGATCAAGTGACCCAGGCCCGTATCTTCGATCCATTTTTCACGACGAAAGAGAAGGGCAAGGGAACGGGTCTGGGACTATCGACTGTCTATGGCATTGTGAAACAGAGCGGCGGCAGCATCTGGGTCTATAGCGAGCCCGGTCATGGGTCCACCTTCAAGGTTTACCTGCCGCAGTGGACAAACGCACCGCAAGAGACCGAGGTCAAGCTGGCCGAGCCCGCGCCGCCCGCGGGCACTGAAACTATTCTACTTGTCGAAGACGAAGACGTTGTGCGCGGGTTGGCCACGAAAATTCTGGAACAGGCCGGATACAAAGTTTTGGCCGCCTCGCGCGGCCAAGAGGCAATTCGGTTGGGCCACGAATGCACCGAGCCGATTCATCTGTTGCTCACCGATGTGGTGATGCCAGAGACCAGCGGCAAAGAGGTCGCCGATCGTTTGCGCGAGTTGCTGCCGGGCTTAAGAGTTGTCTTTATGTCGGGGTACACCGATGAAGCGATTGTGCACCATGGTGTTTTGGACTCGAATATCGAGTTTATTCAGAAGCCCTTCACGCCCAACGCGCTGGTAAGGAAGGTGCGCGAGGTCCTGGATTCGGAGTTAATGGTAAGTAACTGAATTATTTTCTCCGACCCCTCTCCCAAAGTGAGAGGCGAAGGAAGTTAGCGCGACTATCTATGTCACACGAGAACCGCGGAGAGCCTATTCTGATCATCGACGACGATGAGCAAATTCGAGGTTTGCTCAAGGACCTGTTGAGCCCGACCCACGATTGCACCGCCGTCGGTTCTGCCGAAGAGGCGCTGGCGATCCTCGACAGCATCAATTTCCATCTGGTAATCAGCGACATCAACATGGGAGGAATTAGCGGACTTGATCTGGTGCCCCGGATCCTGGAACGCACACCCGACACCGTCGTGGTGATGATTAGCGGACAGCAGACCATCGACTTTGCCATCGAAGCGATGCGCGCGGGTGCGTTCGATTACATTACCAAGCCATTGGATCTGCGTCATGTCGAGACGGCGGTGAAACGGGCACTGGCACATCACCAATTGCTGACTCAGAAGCGACTTTACGAAAACCACCTGGAAGAACTGATTAAAGAACGCACTGCCAAGATTGAGCATCTGGCGTACCACGACGCGCTGACGGATCTCCCCAATCGAGTTCTGTTTGAAGACCGCTGTACCCAGGCGCTGGCTATCGCGCAGCGCAATCAGCATCTGGTGGCGGTGATGCTGGTGTCCATTGACCGCTTCAAGAAGGTTACCGAAAGTCTTGGGCATGCGGCCGGCGATGTCGTGTTGACTGAGGCTGCGGCGCGGTTGCAACGCTGCGTCTCCAATGGCGATACCGTGGCGCGTTTTGAGGGAGACGAGTTCGCGCTGTTATTAACTAATATTTCTGAAACTGCTGACCTGGTTGAGACTGCTCGCTCGATTAGCGATGTCTTCAAGGCGCCTTTTCATTTGGGCGTTCAAGATGTGTATGTCAGCACCAGCATCGGGATTAGCCTGTTTCCCTTTAACGGCCCTGAGAGCAGCACAATCTTAAGGAACGCGGTAGCCGCACAGTACAGAGCCAAAAAGCAGGGGGGCAACAACTATCAGTTCTATGCCGCCGATATGAATGCGCTCGCCGTTAAGCGCCTGGAACTCGAAACCAGCATGCGCCGGGCGATCGAAAATGAAGAGTTCGTTAGTCACTACCAACCGGTGGTGAGTCTCGCGTCGGGCGAATTAGTCGGGTCGGAAGCGCTGGTTCGCTGGCAGCACCCGGAACTTGGTTTGCTACCGCCGGGCAGATTCATCGGGCTGGCCGAAGACACGGGATTGATTCTGGATATCGGCGAGTTCGTGCTGCGCCAAGCCTGCTCTCGCACCAAAGTCTGGCAGGGCCGCGGCTTTGCCGGACTGCGTATTGCCGTGAACATTTCAGCCAGACATTTTCAACAGAAGAATTTTTCTGAGCGGTTGGTGGAGATCCTCGGCCAGACCCGGCTTGATCCCACGTGTCTCGAACTCGAGCTGACGGAAACTTCGATTATGGAAAACACGGACGGGGCGGTGAGAGTTCTGTCACAGGCTAGAAAGCTGGGAGTCAAGGTAGCCATTGACGATTTTGGCACCGGCTACTCGTCGCTCAGTTATCTAAAGAATCTGCCTATCGATACGGTGAAATTGGATCGCTCGTTTGTAATGGGCGCCGCCACCGATCCGGATGACGCGGCCCTGGTGATGGCGATCGTGACTCTGGCGCACAATCTACGACTCAAGGTGATTGCGGAAGGCGTAGAGACCGAAGACCAGCTTGCGTTTCTGCGCCGGTTGAGATGCGACGAAGCCCAGGGCTATCTCTTCGGCAAGCCCATGCCGCCCGAAGTCTTTGAGTCGTCGATGACCATGGATCCACTGCGAAAGGTAGCGGTGCTCTCAAGTTCGTTGAAACCCGACTTGGTTTCTTGCCCTCCCTTTGGGAGGGTTTAGGGGTGGGTGTTGGCGCGGATAGGCCCACTCCCCGGCCCTCTCCGAAAGGGAGAGGGAGAAAAGACCAATGTCTGTGTCAGGATCAAATCACAGACTGAAGTCTTGCCACTAAAACTAATGGACCGAGCCTTACATGCGTTGGTGATTGATGACGAACAGCCGGTGCGAGACTTTGTCTCTACCGTGCTCGAGGAAGACGGCTGGATGGTGAGCCGCGCCGCTTCGGCCGAGGAAGCCTTCGAAATGTCGACGCAGGAGAGATGGCCAATTGTCTTCTGCGACGTGATGCTGGGCGGCGCGGATGGTTTTGCGGTCCTGCGCCGCTTCAAAGAAGATCTTCCCGATACGAAAGTGGTCTTGATGACCGGCCATGGCGATGCCGCCGGGGCGTTGGATGCAACGGCCTTTGGAGCTTATGACTATCTGCTGAAGCCTTTTGGCGTTGAAGAGTTGCAATCGCTGTCTGCTGCCCTGCGTGATCAGCTAAGCCACCGCCCGCACCGAGTGTCGATTGGAACGCGGGCCGGAGTCCGTGAGTCGGATATAGATCTGGTTGGCCGCAGTCATGCTTTCATCGAAGTGATGAAACAGGTGGGACGCGTGGCCGGGACAAACTTGCCGGTCTTCCTGACGGGTGAATCCGGTACCGGGAAAGAATTGGTGGCCTCGACCCTCCATCGTCGCAGCGGCCGGGCCGAAAAGACTTTTGTCGCGGTGAATTGCGGCGCCATACCCGCGGAGTTGATCGAGTCCGAACTGTTTGGCCACATGAAAGGATCGTTTACGGGCGCCGATCGCGATCGTCGTGGACTTTGGGAAGAAGCAAACGGGGGCACGGTCTTTCTCGATGAGATCACAGAGACCAGCCTGTTATTCCAGGTCAAACTCCTGCGCGTCTTGCAAGAGGGAGAAGTCCGCCGGGTTGGTTCGAACCAGATGCAGCGCGTCGATGTCCGGGCCATCGCCGCCAGCAATCGCAACGTCGAAGCCGAGGTGAAAGCCGGAAGATTCCGCGAGGATTTGTACTACCGGCTGAATGCGGTTTCGATCACACTGCCGGCTTTGCGCGAGCGCCGCGACGACATTCCGCCACTGGCGCAGACGTTTGCGGATCGGGTTTATTCGCTCGGACCGAGTGTGCGATTCTCATCGGAAGCTCTGGCGCTGCTGCAAAAATATTCCTGGCCGGGTAACATTCGCGAACTCGAGAACGCGGTGGTCCGCGCGGCGGCGATGTGCGACGGATTAATCAGGATCCAGGATCTTCCGGAACGGATCCGCAATTTTCAGGATGCGGCCAACGCCGGGATTCAAGCCACTCCGCTAGCGCTACTGGAACAAGAAGAATGGCCTTCACTGGCTGAGATTGAGGGCCGTCATGTCGCGCGCGTCCTGGCACACACGCGAGGCAACAAGCAAGCAGCATCGCGCGTGTTGCAAGTCGATCGTAAAACTTTGGACCGCATGATCAAGCGTCATCACATAAGTCTTGAAAAGGAATTCCTCCAAAAACCAAACGGTTTTGTCTCTAAACCCGGCCACACCTAATAGTGCCGGGTTTTATCATTGACTGTTACGGCGGACTTCTTACCAGGTTTCGTGTGACTTCGTGGATTGAGCCTTTGCCCGGGTAGGACGATCCACGAAATCACACGCAACCGCGTGACCCAGCGGAAGTCATCCTCGGGTACTGGGGCAATTGTGCATTGCTACCAGTCGGGTCGTGATGCGGGGCACTAGCCCGACCGTCAGGGAGGGCTCCGAGGTGCATCAATTGAGCCCTCCCTGACGGTCGGGCTAATGCCCCGGAGATCAGCAACACACTCTTACCCCACCATTCGTCCTCTCTACCATTTATGAACGAGCGAAACCGCTATCTCTGCCCAGTCCCCGTGAGGCGAAATACTAGGCACGGTTGGTTTCGCCCCAGCCAAACGCCACATTGAAAATAGACTCTGTCATCAGCTGCGTTGCGCGCAGCACAGACTTCTACCTGGGAATTGTCGAGGCTCAGCAGGACACTCCGGCCATCGGTCAATGTTTGTTCAGCAAAATGGTGCTCAAGGAGGTGCGAACGATGAGGCAGGTCTCAACGCGGTGCTCGGCGAACGCTCGATCTCGATAAGCATTCTTCAGTTGACGCTGACGGCACAAAGCTTGCTAACTTAATCCCCGACAGGGTCGCGTTTCTCCTTTTCGCGGCGGGTGTAATTGAAACTTGGTGGCGTGAACTTCTCAAAAGGCTTTATCCGCTCACGCCTCCAGACCTAAAGACCCGGGACCTTCGATTCCTCAAGACTTTCATTAGACGCTTGGTCAAGACTTCTCTCGCCTAACCTCGATCAGATTAAAATCTGACGCCGAAACGAGATGAACTAGAGCGCTGGCAAGTCCCAGCCT
>WNFR01003769.1_pt1 | contig 15662 bp, 15 predicted proteins | sample 5400221 | NCBI WGS metagenome assembly WNFR01 (sample SAMN13153357, study PRJNA577476) | soil metagenome | isolation source: 40 cm soil under Madrone tree | place: USA:California | collected 2016-06-14 | reverse complement strand
CAGCGATCGGCCTTGAGGATCGAAGATAGATACTGCTGTGTTCACACCGTTAGCGCGCAGAACGCGAACATTTAGAAGCGTGCTGAGCGAACTTGTCAGCGTGATTTCCGCACCTTTGGTCAGAAATGTTTCTTTTGCAAGCGTAACCAGATGAATGTAGGAAGTGCTCCGATCAAGGGCCGCAATCGTTACAAAATCCGTTGACGGAGAACTCAGTGCGGTGGGTGCCGGCCGCGACTTGAGTAGACGCTGAGCTTCCGCAATTCGTGCCTGAATCAACGGCGGATTCAGATAAGACGGTGCCGCCGCATCGACGGTCGCCTCCACCTGTGGCAGTGCTGGTGCCAGAACCCTCGGAGAAATGACATCGGTCGGCTGGCCCGGTCGGGGCTGTACCGGCTGTTGCGGGCTGGGGAGCGTTTGCTTGGTTGATTCCTGAGTCTGAGCTACCGGCCCGACCGTACGCGGACGCGTCGTCTTATCGGGCGAAGTATCTTGAGCCCGTGCCTGGCTGACAGCGAAAAAGAGAATTAACGATAGAGCGACAACAAAAATCGACTGGTTAGGGGAACTTCTCTTCATATTTCTAATTCGTAGGAGAGTTTTAGGCTCAAATTACTTACCGGGGGGCGGCAAGCGTGTTTTAGATTCGCCCAAGCCCCGTAACGTTGTCAACCCTTTTTTACGCTATTCGACTCCGAAACCAATATTCACCACGGCAGTGATGTCTTTATCGAGCGATGAGGTGTCGTTCATACCGGAGTCAGAAACTTCGCTTGAGTCAGCGGGAGTGATCTGCAACACACCCATTCTGGCGGAGCGGACGCTACCGATCGAACTCCCGGTGCTCTTCGCAATCTGTTCCGCTCTCGTTTTCGCATCTTTCGCCGCCTCAGCCAACATCTCAATCTTCAAATCTCCGAGCTTGGTGTAGTGATACTCCGGTGCCTGCGATTCGATCAGGATTCCCTGGTTAATCAGTTCCGTCGCCTGGCGCGCAATCTGGGCGATCTTATCGACATCGTTTGAGCGAACTTCCAACTCCTGACGCAATGAGTAGCCACTAATGCCAGGCGATTCTTCGCCGTCCGCAGTCTTGCTATGAAGCGTCTGCGAAGAGATCGAAGAAATTGTGATCTGGTTCTCCGGAATGCCTTTTCCAAGCAAGTACGACTTTACGCGCGGCACGCTCTCCGAAAGTGAGCGGTAGGCGTCGGCTAACACAGGGGCCTGGTACGACACGCCCGCGCGCCAGATGACGAGATCCGATTTGATTCGTTTTCGGGCGGAACCGGTAACAGTAATCGTTTGATCTCCTCGCTTGCCTTTTACGAAGGCCCAGCCTCCGATTGCCGAAGCAATCACGAGACCAACTGCCAGGGCAACTCCTCCCAGGAATGTTCCCGATCGTTCATCGCTCATTTTGATTTGGCTCCTCAGTTAAAAGTGGGCCAGACAATACACGTAGCTTCTGTTCAACTCAAGGGGGTTGAGGTCTACTCCTAAATACTAGCAGCCCTTTAGTAGTGACCTGCGCTTGACCACTCGAGCTCTTCACTGGGACCGCGGGCGTCCCGCCCGCTACGAGCACCGCAAGTTGCGAGGATCTTCCCCAAGTGCTCAACTCCAGATCCTTTTCGCACTGCGGGCGGGACGCCCGCGGTCCCAGTGAAGAGGTCGAGTGGTCAAGCGGAGATCACTGCTCTAGTGGTTTGAAGGATGTCGAACGACTCGGTATACTCTCTTTCTTATTAACCATCCTGCGTTGCGTCTCCAACAAAAATATTGAAGGGAGTCTTTTATGCTTGTTCGTCCAACGACTCGATACGCCGTATTTTTCACCCTGCTTTTTATGGCTATCACCGCAGTCTCATTATCCTTCAGGGTACGCGCGCAGAGTTCAGCCCCAGGTGTGACGCAACAGATGATTAGATCTAATAACTATCCAGTGGCGAGAAAGAGTGACCAGGTCGACGATTATCACGGCACCAAGGTCGCCGATCCCTATCGTTGGCTGGAGGATCTCGATTCAGAAGAGACACGCAATTGGGTGGAAGCAGAAAACAAATTGAGTTTTGCCTTCCTCGGAGCGATACCGGCGCGCTCGACGATTAAGGATCGTCTTACGAAACTTTGGAATTACGAGAAATATGGTGCTCCTTTCAAGGAAGGGCAGCGTTACTTTTATACGCGCAACAGTGGTCTGCAAAACCAAAGCGTTCTTTATACCGTCACGGCGCTTGATGGCCAGCCACAGGTGGTAATCGATCCCAACACGTTATCGGCAGATGGAACAGTGGCCCTCTCAGGGACCTCCGTAAGCGACGATGGCAAGTTGTTGGCCTACAGCCTGTCGGCTTCTGGTTCAGATTGGCAACAGTGGAAAGTGCGCGACGTCGAGACTGGCAAAGATTTGTCTGACGATCTCAAATGGGTGAAGTTCTCAGGCGTTTCGTGGACACGCGACGCGAAGGGCTTTTTCTATAGTCGCTATGATGAACCAAAGGGCGACTCGCTGAAGGATACAAACTACTTTCAGAAGCTTTACTACCATAGGCTGGGTTCACCGCAATCCGAAGATGTGCTCGTCTATGAACGTCCGGACCAGAAAGACTGGTTGTTTGGCGGCACAGTAACGGAAGATGGCAACTACTTGATCACCACCGTTAGCCAGGGAACCGACGTCAAGTCTCGCGTCTACTACAAAGATCTGAAAGCCAAAGATGCTCAAGTCGTCAAGCTGCTCGACGAGTTTGATGCTGCCTACAATTTTATCGGAAACGAAGGCACACGGTTCTGGTTCCAAACTGATCTCCAATCGCCACGTGGCAAGATCATTGAAATCGACATCAGCAAGCCGGAGCGAAGCAATTGGAAGATCGTTGTGCCCGAAAGTAAAGAAACACTCCAAGCCGTCAGCTTTGTCAATCACATGTTCATAGCCAACTACCTGAAGGATGCCTACACGCAGGTGAAGATCTACGACACAAAGGGAAAGTTTGTGCGCGAAGTTGTATTTCCCGGTATTGGATCCGCCGACGGCTTCAGCGGAAAAGCGAACGACAAAGAAACGTTTTACTCATTTACGGGTTTCACCATGCCCACGAGTATTTATCGTTACGACATGGTGACAGGCAAGAGCACGATCTTTCGGCAACCCAGGGTGGAATTCAATCCCGACGCCTTCGAAACAAAGCAGGTGTTCTATACAAGCAAAGACGGCACAAAGGTGCCGATGTTCATTACTCACAAAAAGGGTCTGAAGCTCGACGGCAACAATCCGACCTACCTCTACGGCTATGGAGGTTTCGATATTTCCCTGACGCCGGGCTTCTCAGTGGGAAATCTCGTTTGGATGGAAATGGGAGGAGTCTACGCGCAGCCAAACTTGCGTGGAGGCGGTGAGTATGGCGAGGAGTGGCATCAGGCCGGTATGAAGCTGAAAAAGCAGAATGTCTTTGACGACTTCATTGCTGCGGCCGAGTGGCTGATCGCAAACAAATACACTGCCACGCCGAAACTTGCCATCGGCGGCGGGAGCAATGGCGGTCTTCTTGTGGGCGCTGCCCTGACCCAACGTCCGGATCTCTTCGGCGCTGCCTTGCCCGCGGTTGGCGTCATGGACATGCTGCGCTTTCAAAAGTTCACGATTGGTTGGGCGTGGGTTTCGGATTATGGCTCATCAGATAACGCGGAAGACTTCAAGGCGCTTTATGCTTATTCGCCGCTCCACAACATTAAACCTGCAACCGCATACCCGCCGACAATGATCACTACCGCAGACCACGACGATCGCGTATGGCCGGGACACAGTTTTAAATTTGCGGCAACACTGCAGGCCGCACAAGGTGGCGCCGCTCCAATCTTAATACGAGTTGAAACGAAGGCCGGACATGGGGCAGGCAAACCAACCTCGAAGGTGATTGAAGAGATCGCCGACCGCTGGGCGTTCCTGGTGCGATCACTGGATATGAAAATAGGGTGACTGGCAATCACTGAGACCAGGGAGCGGGTTTTCTGACCCAACGAAACTGTCTTAACTGTTCATACAACTCCGCAGGCAACGGTCCGGCATCGCTCGCAGCGATATTTGAGCGTACATGGGATAGTTTGCGCATGCCGGGAATGATCGTATTGACATCCTCGTTGCCGAGAATAAAACGCAATGCCAGCTCAGGCATTGTAATAGTTGTCGAGTGTTCTCTGTTCCAGTGCGCCAGCAACGCCTTTACTTTATCCGCACGCTCAACGCTGGGAATCAAGTTCTCAGGAACGAAATAACTACTACGCCAGTCGCCTTCGGGCCACCTGCTTTCCTTGGTCAACGTTCCGGTCAATGTTCCTTCGTCAAAAGGTACGCGAGCAATTACCGCGACCTTCATCTCCCTGCACGCCGGGAACAGATCGTCCTCTGGATTTTGGTCGAAAATGTTATAGATAACCTGAACGGAATCGATCAACCCGCTCCTTACAGCGCCTATTCCATTCCAGGGCTCCCACCGGTTAATGCTGATACCAATGGCTTTTATTAATCCCTGGCTGCGCATGTCGTCGAGCCGGTAAAGCCATCGATCGTGACGCATCCACTCATCTTGCCATGTGTGGAATTGAATCAGATCAAAATGTTCGAGGCGGGCATTCTCGAGACTGCGGTGGACATACTCTTCAACATGATCTGGTGGATAAGACTCCTCCAGCTTGAACTCCGGACGAGCGGGCCATTGCAGATTCTTCGGCGGGATCTTGGTGGCGGTATAGAGATGCTTGGTTGGGTTGGACCGCACAGTCTGGCCCAAAAGATTCTCGCTTCGCCCCTCGCCGTAAGCATAGGCAGTGTCAAAGAAGTTGCAACCTGAGTCCACCGCAGCCTGTAACGAACGAAGTGACTCATCGTCTCTTGAATCAGACCAGCTGGCCATGCCCCACATGCCATACCCAATCTCGCTCACCTTCCAGCCAAGTCGTCCGAAGTTTCTATAGTTCATGCATTCTCCTGAGTTAGAAAGTGCGAAAAACTCTTGTCATCTTAACGCATACACAGGATGAATGAAGAACGAGGTCGCGGTGATTGAAATGCCAAACGCAACTGCGCCCCGAAACCGAAAAGGCTCGGGGCGCAACAGTCAGTCGGACAGGACAAATACAGGTAGGTTAGTTGCTACCAGATATTCCTGCTCCATTGTTACTAATGACGACGTCCTTGTCGGAGCCGCCAAATGTCACACCGACCAGCTGGGCCTCGGAGCCATCGCCGGTCGATCGAATCAAGAAATCATTTGCCTTCTTGCCTCGTGGCTCCAGACGAGCCGTTGTTTGAACCACAACCTTGCTGCCTTTCACGACGGAAAACTGGCCTGTCTGATCATCGAACTTGACATCATAAGTCCCCTTCTTGATGACAGTGTTATTGACCTTTAGATCCTTCTCGAATGTCACCTTGTGTTTTTGTACCTTGGCAAAGGCAACAACGCTTGTTAGTGCCCCGACCATAAGAACAACTACAACACGATTCAGAATTGACTTCATTACACTCTCCTTGTTGTTTGTTCAGCTCGCTCTTGAGAGCCCCTTGTGCCGGTTCGCTAAAGCAAGTCTGATTCCGAAAACTTTTCAAGTTGACTGCTTACCATTGCGATTCGCTCAAGCGCCAGAAAGTTGGTTTGCCTGAGTTCCTCTTTGACTTGAGAACACCGCTCACAGTTTTCTTATGACAAAAATTCAACTTGATTTAGTGCTTCATAAAAATCGAGATTTGCCCCCGATTCTCGTACGGTGAACTAGTTTTTTCACCGCGCGAGTGTCGTACGCATTGTAAAGGGAGAAGGTTCCGAAACAGCCTCTATGTCCGGTATGCTTTACCTTGTCGACGCCTATCGCAGGAGACTCCATTGCTGGAAAACGACAAGCTAAAGCATATCGGACATAAACCAAAGGGAAGTTATGCATTCGTGGTCCCTACACGATTTCTTTACCATCGCTATACAATTCTTTACAGTTCCTTACAGTTTCCTCACAAACGCTTTGGTAGACTGCCACATTACAATGACTCACGCGCCGAGTTGGATTTTCTTGCAGGTGAACTTGCGATAAAGCATCAGGGAGTATGGCGTCGAAGTTTTCGAAATACCAAACATCTTGAAGGAGATCTCGAATGAGAAAGATAATTTGCGCTCTCACTGTGTTGGGTGCTCTCATATTTGCCTTGGCCGTAAGCGCCGCAGCGCCAGCTAACTTTGCCGGAACCTGGAGGCTTGATAAGGGCAAGAGTCAGGGTCTATCACCTCGGGTTCAAGGCGCCGACAGCGTGACATGGACAATCACACAAACAGATAAGGCAATCACGGTCGAGGAAAAGGTGACTGGCGGCACTATGGCTGGAGGTTCGGGCGGGCCTGGTGGCGGCGGCGGCGGTCGTGGTGGTTTCGGCGGCGGCCCTCGCACTTACAATCTGGACGGCAGCGAGACTACAGCTGACATGGGACGCGGCAAAGCTACCAGAAAGGTTAGCTGGTCAAGCGATGGCGCGACACTGGAGTTATCAACGAAGAGCGTTTTTCAAGGTCAGGATGGAGAAATGACAATGACTTCGACTGAAAAGCTTCAGCTTTCAGGCGATGGCAAGACGCTTACAGTGACTCGTCACAGTGAAGGTCCACGTGGGCCACAAGACTCGACTTACGTTTTCACCAAATAAATATTATCCCGGGCAATGAGGGAGAACGCGATAGACTCGGTCATATCGCGTTCTCTCCATCTATCCAGTCGCGCGTCATGTCGCACCAGAGCGCAAGGCCGCGCCATTCTCTGAATCGTGAATAGTAGCGGGCGATTTTTTTGTCGCTCGCTTTTCTACCATTGTTTCTTACCTTAAAAAACTTGGCGCGGGTCCATGAGTCCAACGCCAAACCGTCATAACGCCCCAGCAGCTTTAGCAAATTCTCGGCTGCGTAGTCGCCGGCACCTTTAACGGTCTTGATCTGTTTGACCAGTTCTGCAGTAGTGAGAGGGCTTGTGAGCCACTGCTCGACGTTGAGAGAGGCGGAGGCGACGCGCTCTGCCAACTCTTTCAGATAGGAGGCGCGATATCCGGCACGAACTTCATTTACATAAAACTTTTCCGGCATCAAGGCCATTGCTTCGGGTGTGGGAAATGTTCGACCTCCATCTTTAGCTTCTCGCCCAAGGTTCTGCACCAGCCCGGTTACCATCTTTTGCGTGAGGGCCCAGGAGCAATTTGTGGTGCAGATCATCTTCACTAAGTCCTCAAACACGGTTGGCGAACGCAGCATACGGCCGGCCCCTTGCCGGGCAATCCACTCGAACTCCGCATCCGCGTTTGTCGCGCGGTAGAAAGAATCCAAGTCGTCATCGAGCCTGAGGATGTGCCGGGTCGCAGTGACGACGTCGCTCGTTTCCCTTTTTCCCAGGACTCGTGACGTAATGAGCCATACCGACCGTTTTGTTGCCCTCATTGTGACCGTCACAGGGGCTCTTTCGCCCAGGTCGATCACGCGGGTTAGTTTCCATTTCTCCTGGTCAATTGCAAAGGGCAAAAGTTCACACCAGCCGTGGCTGATCACGGTTCTCTGAAAGCTAAAAGTGCTGGGAACTGGTATTTTTATTTCCATTTATTTTTCGCGAGGCGGTGTGGGTTTCCAAGGCCCGAATTCATTGGTGTTTTATGCTTGTATTGTTCGAGTTCGGTCAAGCTGAATCTTGACAGATCTTGTCCGCAGAACTATCCTTAGCGAACTTGAAAACAGTGTGTGGAAGGCTGTACTCCATCATCCCAACTACACTAGGGAAGATAAGAGCGAGAAGTCAAACACTAGACTTCCTACGGTAATCCGGTGAAACGTACGCACCGCTTCCGAAAAAAGAAAAGCCGGAGCTTTCCGGCGTCGTTCGTCGCCCCACGGAGCAGCTAGCAGGGCAGTCCGTGGGGCGATGTCGTGTCTAGATACCAGACTTCCTGCCTCACGTCAGTTTTAACCTACTACCTCACGTAAATCGGGTTGGAGATTATCCAGGGCTGTTCGCCTATCGGGTTGCCTAGCTGTGGCAAATAGACTTCTACGCGATAGACTCCCCGTTCCGTCACCGAGAATTGCTTGCTGTTGAACCCGTTTTCATCCAGCACGACATTTCCATCTTTGAATAAGACGATGCGACTGGAGACAGGTGTGCTCACTTTCAAATGGGTCTCCTTCCGAAGTGTAATCTCGTCGCCCTGAATTCTTGTTTCACCTGGATTTTCAGCTGCAAAGCTAAATCCTGACGTGTCAGTGAAAAGATCGAAACCGATGAAGCAATGTCCAGTGGCGATTGCCTGGAGCAAACTGCCCGTATCCAGACCTTTGTCTTTGGGAACCAGCACATGTAGGCGAACCAGGTGAAAACTTGTCTCGTATGGATCAAGTCTTAATCCGAGCAGCGTGTGACCGGCATAGTCGTTCAAACTTACGCCCACGTTTGCGTGCGCATCGTTTCCGGCAGTGGCTGTCAGCCTGCGACGAGTCAGAGCCTCATCCCATTTCTTCAAACTCTGCGCCGGTCTCTGATAGAAGTTTGCAAAAAGAAGATCAGGGTAACTGCGGTGCGACCACAAGGTGTCAAATAAAGCGATGAGCGGGTTGATCCGCCGGGCGTCTGTGTAAACGTTGTAGACTTCAACACCCGTATAGCCGTCCGTATCCCAGCTTTGGAATTCTTCAGGGTAAGCAATAATTGAAATCGAGCCAGTCGGTTTGGCTGTTGCCACTATCTCTTTAGTCGATAGTCCGTCGGCGGTCGCAGATAAACCAGGAATCATCAGCAGCCGATCGCCACTGGTCGCCCTCAACTCATTGCCGTTTACGAAAAGAACACCACCGTGAATGCCCTTCAAAGTCATCTCGGCGGTGTTGAAATCTTTTTCGGGATGCTCGGTCATGATCACAAACTGCAACTGATTTGCTTGAGCACCGGAAATGATTTCGGCGAAACTCCACGAGCTGTGTCCGCCCAGAAACGAATGTACGTGCGCAACCCCACGGTATTCTGCGAATCTGGGGTTGCTGTCTGGAATCCGGCGGTCTGCGTTGAGTACTTGAATGACGGCGTTGAGACGACCAAGTCTATATCGCCTATATGCGAAGGGAACCTGCGAAAGCAGGATGAGAACAATTAAGATCAGTGAGAGCTTTTTCCAGGGCTTCATCTTTGCGGTTCGCAACGTATCATTAGACTGTTCTGCGGACAGGTTTGCGCTTGACCTGAAACTCGACGTTATTCGACGAAATCAACGGAAGCAACGTGCTCACTGATCGTCCTTCCAAACGCCGCAACTTTGACGTGTTCGGGATGAACCGTATAGGCCTCGAGTCCTTCGCGATCTGCGAAAACTGCAACCAGGCCTGTGTCGTACGAGCGGGAGAGATGAAGCGTGTCGAACCCGACTGAGAGACTCTGAACCTGCGGAACGACATGGCGTAGCTTGCGCAGTAGGGCGACGTGCTCCTCGCGCACATCGAGATCAATATCCGCTCGATACTTCCAGACGACAACGTGTGTCAGCATTTTAGGTCAATCCTCCAATTGTGCCGGGAGCGTCTTCATGTGGAAACATTGGGCTAGACTTCACCGCGAATGCTCTTCAAATCTTTGATCAGATTGTTCACCGCGTCGCCAGCCCATTGGATCTTCTTCGACTTCCATACCACGTGGGGTCGCGTTTCGGCAGCAGTTCCCTTAACAATGACAAACAACTCACCATATGGATAAGTCGTATTCAAAATCCTGCGATACTCAAGCAGGTTGAAGAATATTATGTAGTCCGCATCATTCAGCTGGGCCGCCGCCGTCATACTCTTGTACTTTCGGATGTAATTGTTCAGTTTGGATGCAATTGTCTCGTAGGCCAAACGATAACGCCGGTTCTGTGGGTCAGCCTTTAACGCAAACTCGATCATCGCACGGTCACTATCCGTGGTGTCTATTACACCTGATCTCAATACGAGAAGCAGGGCCCGTTTCTTTTCGCGCACCTCCCTTAGAGAGTCGGTCGACCCTACATCGATCTTTTGCCTTGGTTGTTGCGGTATGGCTGCGAGGCAATGGCACTGGAATGCGAAGAAGGCGACGACAGTCAGGATCGCATGTTTGTGTTTGCGACTCACGCGGTCGATGTTATCTCATGTGCGTCGCTCATGCGAAACACTTAAATACTTGAGTAGTGTCCTGATTTGAGATCTATTGGCGCATTTCTCTGTGTTCTCCGTGCCTCAGTGGTGATAAAAGCGCCGAAAACCATTTCACCACGGAGACACGGAGAACACGGAGAAGCCCGTAGGACGTGAACTTAGGACACTGCCTATAGTTTAGGAACAGTGGTATGCGTTCCAGCAAAACCGGATAGATCAGCATGTTCCGGCTCACTAATGTGAATCCTTTCGAATAGTGTTAGGGGTTTGCCGAATGCGGAACGATACTGATCCCAGGTGGATCGCTTATAAGGAACGTTCCATCAGTATGTCGTTTTGCGCGTCTGAACCCAAGTGAAAGATATGTTCGCCAACCTCACGGAAGTTCCATCTGCGATAGAATTCCCTGGCGCGACCGTTACGTTCCCATACTCCGAGCCAGAGCGTTCCATAATCTTGCCTCCGTGATTCATTCACGCATGACTGCATTAATGCGTTTCCAATGCCGCATCGATGCCATTCTTGAGACACATAAAACCGGACAAGTTCGATAGAATTTTCGGCGTTGACGCCGCTCACTGCCTCACCACCACCACGAAGCATCGCATAGCCGACTGCGGTTCCGTCCATTTCGGCGATTAGAAATGTACAAAGGGGATCAGCCAATTCAGTAGCCTGCTTTTCACGATTAAAAGAGGTTGCGAGGTAAGCGGTCATATCCTCAGGATTGTTATCAGCGGCAAAAGTTTCGGAAAACGTGCGCGCTCCTAATTCCGCCAGGAGCAGCGCATCAGAAACTATAGCGCGACGGACGGTGGGGCCAGCTGGTTCAATCATGTCTATTGAACTTCGATCGACGGTTCGCACAGCACCGGAAAGTTAACCGAACCCGCGATGAAACAAAGATGATGTGCTTTCTCGTGAAGTTGTAAGGCCAAGTCGGTGTCAGAACCAGGAGTAACCTTGACTGCGGGCCGCAGAGTCACTTGTGTGAAATGGCCACCTCCACTTTCCGTTTCGACCATCGTACCTTTCGCTTCATCCTGATAATCGCTAACAACGATTCCGGAAACTGCGCACAGGTGTAAATAAGAAAGCATGTGACATGCTGAAAGCGAGGCCACTAGTAGATCCTCGGGATTATAGCGCGACTGGTCGCCGCGGAAAGAGGGGTCTGAGGAGGCCAGGACGGTAGGTTTTCCCGGCGCGGAAATCTCGTGGTCTCTTGCGTAGGTACGATAACTCGACGTGCCCTGGCCAAGGTTTCCCGTCCACTGCACACTGACGGAATAGAAATGTTCTTTCTGATCGTTTGTCATATCAGTTTACCGAGTTTTGAGTTTTGCGGTTTTCATTTTGTAGCGCACCAGACATGTCGACTCAACGCAAACCCCTTGAGCTTTTGCAGTCGTTGAATAATCGCGTTGACGTACTTCTCAAGCCCTGCAGCATATCGTCCTTGCTTGTAGAGGTCTGTCGATTGCTCTCCCATCTCTTTGCATACATCGTCGGGCAGGTCAGGCTCCAGACCTTGGCTGACTTGGAGACGCCACTGACGCTCCTTGAGTGCCAACATCAGCAGCAGACCTCCTCCTCTGGAACTGTCCTTACGACCTATCTTCCATGTTCTCGCGAGAGCAAGAGAATAATCAAATATCGGCTGGCCGCCAGTTGTATCAATTGTGACAACTGCGAATTCAATATCCGCCTTCTGTTTCAACTCTGCCAATAGCGATTCGAGGCGTTTTTTTGATTCAGGGTCAAACAAGTTGGCATAGTCATTTACTAGGCCGGTCGGGGTTGGGAACGGACTGCTGACTTCCGGTCGCGTCTCCGTAGTTTGCTTCGGAGGTTCTTGTCGTCGCATGCACGAATGATTGGCAACCAGCAATAGAACAAGAACGAAAACCATTCTGATTTTCTGTGGTAACCGCTTAGAGTGGACGATGGATTTGGCTGGCCGGTGAAGGAAAGACATTCGCTAATACTCTAGCAACTCCCGGTGAAAACCTCTTAAGTACGTTGAGCCGTCACTGAGCTACAAAGTTATAGGTAATAACACCTGTTACTTTTACTGGCTGATCCTCAAGCAGAGTAGGAGAAAACTTCGCCTGCCTGGCCGCATCAACACAGACAGCCAGCAGCAGGGGATGACCTGAGACGGCGTGGGCGGCAAAGACATTCCCTTTTTCGTCTATTAAGACCTGTACTGCCACTATGCCGGAAACGTGTGCGGCCCTTGCAATCGGGGGATAGGCCGGTCGCGGCAGTTCAAGAGCCTTTCCGTTGAGAACACCACCTTCGATTGCGTCCTTTGGCTTTTCTGATGACTCTTGCACTCCTACCACTGCGACCACGGGTGCATCAACTTTCAAGGTAGAGCGAATCGTTGTCCAGGCCGGAGTCGCTTGAGACTCATCCGCATCGGCTCGGAAAAAGACCATGTTAGTAAAGCGCACTCCCTTTCGGAACGAAAAAACCTCGCCGGTACTTGGTTTCTTATCGGATGGGGCGCGCAGCCGAATACCATCAGCCTCCATTCCCGCCACATCTATATGCGTTGCCGTGCGTACGAGAAATCTTTCTGCAACTCCAAACATCTGCGCCACCTCTTTCACTAGAGGCTCGGTTACATTCTGTTGAGCCCCTGGCAGTTGAGTGCGAAGTGTGAGATCGCGTTGGATCAGAATCATTATCTGAACAGAACTTCCATTTCTCGTGACGATCAACCGTTGCGCCTGCTGAGTGCTCTTATCGGTTACTGTCCAGCCGATAGGATAGTCGAACGCAACCCCATCCTGAACGAAGTGACTCATCGTGGTTTCCGAAGACTGGGCAAAAGCCACGAGGCTTATCAGTGTCGCAATCAGCGTGCATCCGATGAAGTTTTGTAATGATCGCATTACTATTCTCTCCGTGGTGATTTGTCCTAGTTGTCCTGAGAACTTTGTGCTGGAGTTTTAATTTACTTGTACTTCATTCTTTACCGAGGCCTTGTAAACCAATAAATGCAAAGCACCAAGTACAAAGCTCAAAGTACAGGAGGAATAAACCAGTGACTACTGACAACGAACCATCTAATTAACAAACCGGCGCAGTTGGACGCTGATAGCGAAGCCGATGGCAATAAAAGTGGCGATGAGTGAGGCCAAACCTGCACTCATCAACGGCAAGGGCACACCGATAACGGGTGAGACACCGAGAGCCATACCGATATTTATGAAGATCTGAAACGTTAAGCCACCGACCACGGCCATAATCACCAGCATACCCATCCGGTCCGGCGCCCTTCTTGCTCCGGTAATCAAACGCGAAAGCAAGACTGCATAGGCAACAAGAACCAGGACACAACCCGTGAAGCCGTAGTTCTCCGCTGTCACGGCATAGATAAAGTCGGTATGTGGCTCGGGCAGAAATTTCAAACTACTCTGGGAGTGCTCCGAGGAAGAATGGGAACCGAGCAGACCTCCCTCGCCTACCGTAAGTATGGATTGCCAGGTGTGATAACCAATGCCGCGCTTGTCTGCATTCTCTGGATCGAGAATAACGTTGATGCGTTCACGCTGGTACTCTTTTACCATATTTGTCTTAATGCCTAACCAGTAGGCAAAGGGCAAGGTAACCAGGGCTATGACCACGGCTGCCACAACCAGACGCATGCGAATTGCGGAAAGAAAAAGCACAACCGCGAGAAGAGGAAAATAGGTCAATACGGATCCGACATCAGGTTCAAGCAGAATCAGACCAATCGGCAACGCCAGAATCAAGCCCCCCACGATGACCTCTTTGAGCGCAAGAGTCTGGATCCTGTTCTTACCAAAGTAACGGGCGAGCATCATGGCCGTCGTCACTTTCACAAACTCGGAAGGCTGAAATTGCCCGATGCCCGGCACTTTGATCCACGCGCGCTGCCCGTTGATCTTCAAACCTACTCCGGGGAAAAGCACCACCGCCAACAGGATGAGTCCGAATACATAAAACGCAGGAGCAATATTGAGCAGGCGCCGATAGTCAGTAAAGGCGATGGCCAGCATTGCCACCATGCCGATGGCTAGTCCGATGAGCTGCTTGATCCAATACGTTTCAGTTGGTTGTGCGTAACGGATCTGCAAGGTCCCGAAAGCGACAATGCCGATGGCCAACAGGGCCAGCACCCAGTCAAAATCGCGCCAACTACGTTTGTGAATAATTGCGACCATTTTTCTTAGTCAGTTGTCAGTGGTCCATACGGACGGCTGACTATTGACCTTCTGGCGCTACTTCCTTCTTCACTAACTTCTGACCTTCTGGCACAGCTTCCTTCTTCACTACGTTCGCAATCTGCGCACCGGGAGGTTCTTCATGGCGAGTCTTGCGATAGTAGACATCGTAAACACGACGAACCGCCGGAGCAGCGTGCATGCCGCCGAAGCCGGAATTTTCAATCAGCGCTACGAGGGCAATTTCCGGTTTGTAAGCGGGAGCATATGAAACAAACCACGAGTGGTCTTTGTTCTTACCGGTGTCTTTGCCTAAACCTACCACCTGCGCGGTTCCAGTCTTACCGGCAATGTCGAAACCGGCCATCTTTATTCCGGCGCCAGTGCCGCCATTGTTCACCACGCCCCACATACCCTCTACGACCGTGTGATGTATGTCTTCCGGAATCGGCACTATCTTTGGATTAGGTCGCCCCCCGTCAAGTGGTTGAAAGGTGACTGCTGGTCGATAGTCGGGCGACCCTACATTTCCAATTGCTCGGATTTCCTTTAATAGATGAGGAATGTACAACCGGCCACCCATACCAACCCCGGCGACGGTCCGCAGCAAAGCGATAGGCGTAATGATGTCGTAGACCTGACCGAACGAGGCGTAGACAGTATCAATGTCGCGCCACTCCGGATCTCTGGGCTGCATGCGTCGCTTGAATTCGGGTGAGGGCGTCCAACTAACAACTTCATTGGGCAGATCGATGCCGGTGCGTCTGTTGAGGTCAAACTCATCGACCATGGCGACGATACCGTTAATACCCATTTTCAGGCCGAGACGATAGAAGTAGCCATCGCACGATCTTGTGATCGCGGTCTTGATATCCGGAGTGCCATGATTACCCATGCAACGCGTAAACTTATTGCCGACCTGGATTCCGCCACCACACACCAGGTTTGAATGGGCCAGCGTTATGGCACCCTGCTGTATACCAGCGACTGACATGGGAACCTTCTTCGTCGATCCAGGTGGGTAGCGACTCTGAATGGCCCGGTTTAGCAAAGGCGTTTGCGGATCGTTTAGCAGCGAAGCATACTCGGCTCGACCTTCTTTTGTGCCGATGCGCGCGAAGAGATTCGGATCGAAAGTCGGATACGAGGCAAGCGCCAGAAGTTCGCCATTGTTTGGATCCATAACAACGATGACGCCACGTTTGGTAACTGAGTTTTGCAGTTGCTCTTCCGCGGCCTTTTGTAGGTCGGAGTCGATCGTGGTTATGAGATCGCGACCCGG
>WNFR01003766.1_pt1 | contig 15663 bp, 16 predicted proteins | sample 5400221 | NCBI WGS metagenome assembly WNFR01 (sample SAMN13153357, study PRJNA577476) | soil metagenome | isolation source: 40 cm soil under Madrone tree | place: USA:California | collected 2016-06-14 | reverse complement strand
CAATGAGGGCGGCGGCGCGAGGAGTGCGATACTTCATGAGCCTCACTTCAGCGGTACATAGACGTTGATCACCAGTTTGTCCTCCGCGGTCTTTAGCGGATCGGTGATGTATTCCTCGATGAAGGTGTCTTTGGCTTCGAGTTTTTTGTCGTCGAGGTGATTGGTGATGGCCTCATAGGTGTTGTCCATATTGTCGTAGGAGCCGCGATGGACAAACTTCAGCGCCTTGCCCTCGGGCGATTTGCCGATGCTCATGCCCTTGGTCAGGTTCTTCGGATCCTGATCGACCGGAATTTCCGCCAAATACGTGAAGCCGGTATCGTCGGTGGAGGTATAGACGATCATCGAATTGCCGGCAGGCTTGATGCCCTGCTTGTCGAGGAACGCCGACAGGGACTTAAGCGAATCGATCAGCGTGTCGAACGCCGAATCCCAGTTGGCGTTGCCGTTCACGATGACGACCGTTTTCCGCGCCAGCGTGATTTGTTCGCCAAAGGGATCCGCGGTCTGGACCGGCGCGGCAGCCGGGGGCGGTGTCGCAGGGGTCTCCGCGGCTGCAGGCGGAGTTGCTGGAGCGGCCGGAGGGCTGGCGGCCGGAGCCGGGGTCGCGGTCGGCGCGGGGGCGGGCGTGGCTGATGTGGCGGGCGGCGGTGATTGCGCCAGGGCATTGCCGAGACCTAACGAAAGCGCGGCTATCGGGATCAGCGCGACCATGGCGAGGCGGAAAGAGCTGATATAATTCATTCGGTTATTCTCCATGGCCGTATCAGCGGTCGCGCTCGGCTTGCAAGTCCCGGTTCACGCCGGCGAAGCGCGTGGCGGACCAGCGCCATGCTTAACACGCGAGGCCCGCTTTCGTCCCATGGCAGATACGGCATGGGCTTCCCCGCTCCAGCAAAGCTAGCCGACACAGATTTGCCGCACTGGCCAATCCGCCATTATTCGCCATATAACACGGGCACAGACCGGGAAATTCCATGAGCGCGCTCGCCAACCATGCGTTTGCCAAGATGAACGGCATTGGCAACGAAATCGTTGTGGTCGATCTGCGCGACAAGCCGGCCCTCGTCACATCAGAGGAAGCGCGCGCGGTGGCCTCGCCCGCGGGCGTACATTACGACCAGCTGATGGTGCTGCAGCCACCGCGCCTCAAGGGCACCGAAGCCTTTATCCGCATCTACAACAATGACGGCTCCGAAGCCGCGGCCTGCGGCAATGGCATGCGCTGCGTGGCGCGGCGGCTGTTCGAAGCCACCGGCCAAACCGCCGCCACCTTCGAGACCAGGGCCGGGCTGTTGAATTGCTGGCAGGGCGCCGATGGGCTCTATACCGTCGACATGGGCCCGCCGAAATTCGGCTGGAAAGATATTCCGCTCGCGGAAGAGTTTCGCGACACGCGCTCCATCGAGCTGCAGATCGGCCCGATCGACGCGCCGGTGCTGCACACGCCGTCCGCGGTCAGCATGGGCAATCCGCATGCGATCTTCTGGGTCGACGACGTCAACGCCTACGATCTCACCCGCTTCGGGCCGCTGCTGGAAAACCATCCGATCTTTCCCGAGCGCGCCAATATCACGCTGGCGCATATCGTCGATCGCGATCACATCACGATCCGCACCTGGGAGCGCGGTGCGGGGCTGACCAAGGCTTGCGGCTCGGCGGCCTGCGCGACCGCGGTGGCGGCGGCGCGGCTGAGGCGCGCCAATCGCATCGTCAACATTTCGCTGCCCGGCGGCGAACTCACCATCGAGTGGCGCGAGGGCGACGACCACGTGTTGATGACCGGGACGGCGACCTTTGAATATGAAGGACGCTTCGACCCCGCGCTGTTTGCATCCGTCGCTTAGAGATGAGCGTCGACATCGTCACCTTCGGCTGCCGCCTCAACGCCTTCGAATCCGAAGTTGTCCGGCGCGAGGCGGAGAATGCCGGGCTCACCGAGACAATCGTCATCAACAGCTGTGCCGTGACCAACGAAGCCGTGGCGCAGGCGCGGCAGTCGATCCGGCGACTGAAGCGCGAGCGGCCGCAAGCGCGGATCGTGGTCACCGGCTGCGCGGCGCAGACCCAGCCCGAAATGTTCGCAGGCATGGCCGAGGTCGATCGCGTCGTCGGCAATGACGACAAGATGCGCAGCGAGGCCTGGCGCGCAGCCCGCACGGCGCTCGATGCCGGCGCAGGGTTCGGCATCGCTCAGAGCGAAAAGATTGCGGTCGCCGACATCATGGCGGTCAGCGAAATGGCGCCGCATCTCCTGGAGGGATTCGCGAAAGGCCTGCCGCGAGTGTTCGTGCAGGTACAGAACGGCTGCGATCACCGCTGCACCTTCTGCATTATCCCTTACGGCCGCGGTAATTCGCGCTCGGTGCCGATGGGCGCGGTGGTTGAGCAGGTGCGCGCGCTGGTCGAGCGCGGCCACGCCGAGATCGTGCTGACCGGGGTCGACCTGACCAGCTATGGCGCGGATCTGCCGGGTGCGCCGAAACTTGGCATGCTGACCAGGCAAATATTGCGGCACGTGCCGGAATTGAAGCGGTTGCGGATTTCATCGATCGATCAGGTCGAGGTCGATCGCGATTTGCTCGACGTGATCGCGGATGATGAACGGTTGATGCCGCATCTGCACCTGTCGCTGCAGTCCGGCGACGATCTTATCTTGAAGCGGATGAAACGGCGGCATTCCCGTGACGATGCCATTGATTTTTGCGCGCAGGTGCGGCGGCTGCGGCCGGACATCGCGCTCGGCGCCGATATCATCGCGGGCTTTCCGACCGAGACCGAGGAAATGTTCGCGCGCTCTCAGGATATGGTGGAAGAATGCGACCTCACATTCCTGCATGTGTTTCCCTATTCACCGCGTCCGGGCACGCCGGCGGCGCGGATGCCGCAGGTATCGGGCGAAAAGATCAGGGAACGCGCCAGGCGATTGCGTGCAACAGGAGAGGCCGCGCTGCAGCGGCGGCTGACGTCAGAAATCGGCGTGACACGCCAAGTTCTCATCGAGAGTGCCAAGCAGGGCCGTACCGAACATTTTTTGCCGGTGGCGATTGCGGACGAAACGCCCGGCGTGGTGCGGGCGCTCACGATCACTGGCAATGATGGCGCGCGGTTGACGGTGTGAGGGCGGCCGGCGCCTCACATCAGCCGTCGTCGCCCGGCTTGACCAGGCGATCCAGTATGCCGCGGCGTCAATGGTTGGCGACCTACCGCTCTGGGATACTGGATCATCCGCTTTCGCGGATGATGACGGTTAGTAGCCGCCGCGCTCTTGCGCCCCTACTCCCCAGTCCAGCCGCACGCCCTGAGCCGCTCGTGCAAATGAACCGGCGCTGGTGCTGTCACGCCTACCGGGTCCTTGTTTTTCGAAATCGGGATTACGATCTCGCGGGAATGCAGATGCAATCGCGGCTCGCCGAAGCGCGGACCATTGCCATAAATATTGTCGCCGACAATCGGCCAGCCCATTTCGGCGCAGTGAACGCGCAATTGATGGGTGCGGCCGGTGACCGGTTCGAGCCCGAGCCAGGTGACGTCGTCTCCGCGCCCAAGCACCCGCCAGTTGGTAACCGCCGTCTGCCCTTCCGGGTCGGGCTTCTGCCACCAGCCGCGCTCGGCATTGAGGCGGCCGAGCGGCATGTCGATGGTGCCCTCATCCTCGACCGGGCCGCCTTCGACCATCGCCCAGTAGGTTTTTGAAATCCTGCCATGCTTGAACAGCAGGCCCAGCGACGCGGTTGCCTTGCGATGGCGTCCCAACACGAGGCAGCCGGAGGTATCGCGGTCGAGCCGATGGGCGAGAACCGGCGGCCGCGGCAAGCCGAACCGCAGCGCGTCAAAGGAGGATTCCAGATTGGCGCCGCCCTTGGGGCCGCGATGCACCGGCAGCCCCGCGGGCTTGTCGATCACCAGCATCAGCCCGTCGCGATGGAGCACGCGGGCCTGAATTTCATCGGCGGTCAGCTCGGGAACTTCCAGCAATCGGTCGAGACTTTCGTTTGAAGGATGAAACGGCTAACACACCCCCAACATGAACGATACCACTTCTGGAACAACCAAGCTGAGCTGGTGGCAACGGCTAACCGGCGGGCTGAAGCGCACGTCGAGTTCGCTCGGGACGGCGGTGGCCGATCTCGTCACCAAGCGCAAGCTCGACCGCGCGATGCTGGACGATATCGAGGATGTGCTGCTGCGCGCCGATTTGGGAACCGAGGTGGCGGCGCGCATCGCATCCGCCGTCGGCGTCGGCCGTTATGACAAGTCGATCTCGGCGGACGAGGTGAAATCAGTTGTCGCGACCGAGGTCGAGAAAGTTCTTGCGCCGGTGGCCAAGCCGCTTGCGATCGACAACACGCACAAGCCGTTCGTCATTCTCGTGGTCGGCGTCAACGGTTCCGGCAAGACCACGACCATCGGCAAGCTTGCGGCCAAATTTTCCGCCGAAGGGCGCAAGGTGATGCTGGCCGCCGGCGACACCTTTCGCGCCGCCGCGATCGAGCAGTTGAAGATCTGGGGGGAGCGCACCAAATCGCCTGTCATCGCCGGCGCGCAGGGCTCCGATTCCGCGAGTCTTGCCTTCAACGCCCTGTCGGCGGCGCGGGACGGAAAGCTCGACGTGCTCTTGGTCGACACCGCCGGTCGGTTGCAGAACAAGGCCGAACTGATGAAGGAACTCGAAAAAGTCGTGCGCGTCATCAAGAAGGTCGATCCGTCGGCGCCGCATGCGGTGCTGCTGGTACTCGACGCGACGGTGGGACAAAATGCGCTGTCGCAGGTCGAGGCGTTTCATCGTATCGCAGGGGTCACGGGCCTCGTGATGACAAAGCTCGACGGCACCGCGCGCGGCGGCATCCTGGTGGCGCTTGCGGAGAAGCATAAACTGCCGGTGCACTTCATCGGTGTCGGCGAGGGCATCGACGATCTCGCGCCGTTCACCGCGCGCGAGTTTGCGCAGGCGATTGCAGGGATTGAATCTTAGGTTTTCTTGTCAAGCCCGGGCTTGCCTTGGGCTAGACCCGGTGGCGGATGATGACGGCAACAAACAGGTGACGTATGGACAAGACCACCCCGCATCCGCTGTTCAAGCTCGCGACCGAACTGGGTCCGCTGGTGATTTTTTTCGTCGCGAACGCCAAGTTCAATCTGTTCGTGGCGACCGGCGCATTCATGGTGGCCATCGTCGCCGCGATGATTGCTTCTTATGTGGTGACGCGGCACGTGCCAATGATGGCGCTGGTCACCGGCGTCATCGTCATCGTGTTCGGCACGCTGACGCTGGTGCTGCACGATGAAACCTTCATCAAGGTCAAGCCGACCATCATCTACGGCCTGTTCGCCGCGATTCTTGGCGGCGGCCTGCTGTTCGGCCGCTCCTTCATCGCCATCGTATTCGATCAGATGTTCAACCTCACGCCGCAAGGCTGGCGTATCCTGACGATACGCTGGGCACTGTTCTTTTTCGCGATGGCGATCCTGAACGAAATCATCTGGCGCACCCAGACCACCGATTTCTGGGTCGCATTCAAGGCGTTCGGCGTGATCCCGCTGACGATGGGCTTTGCGATCACGCAGATGCCGCTGACCAAGCGCTACCATCTGGAGCCGGCTTCGCTGGAAGCGAGCGAGGCGGAGGCTGGCGACGTGACCAAGGGGTGAGCTTCTGCGACTTGGCGCCGCTCTTCTCCCTCGCCCCGCACTTGCGGCGAGAGGGTCGGGGTGAGGGGCTCTTGCGACCCGCGGATTCTAAAAGTGTGGAGAGGGCAGTGCGCCTCACCCGGATCTCACAAGAGTGATCCGACCTCTCCCCGCAAGCGGCCGCAAGCGGGGAGAGGTTAGGTAGAAATTAGCTCTTCTGCTTGGCGATGATCTTGTCCTTGATGCCGTCATAGGTCTTTTGCGGCACGATATTCTTCTGCACCAGCTCGTCCTTGCCCTTGTAGGGACGGCCCTTGATGATGGCAGCGGAATACGCCTTGCCGATTCCCGGCAGCGCGTCGAGTTGTTCGGCGCTCGCGGAATTGATGTCGAGCAGATCGGGCTTGGCGGCGGGCGCCATCTTCGAGTCGGCGGCGGGCGCTTTCGGAGCGGGAGCCATCTTGTCGGATTTGGCGGCGGGCTGGGCGGTCTGGGCCATGGACGGCGAAGCCGTCAATAACCCTAAGGTCAGCGCAGTTGCAGCAAGTGAAGCGAGCGTGAAATGACGCATGGGGTCCCTCCAAGGACGGTTTAAGTAACGCGATCAGGCTAGCTTTGCATTCGTGGCGGCGACATGGCCGCCAAATGAACGGCAGATAAAAGCGAAAATTTATTTGGAGCCAATTCTCTTTAAGTCATTCCGGGTTCGCGCTATCGCGCGCCCCGGAATGACAGCAGTGCAGCAACTCAAGACCCCGCCTTCAGCGCCTTTTCGATCTCGGCCTTGAGCAGGGTGTCGATATTATCGGGCGTCACCGGGCCGACCATCTTGTAGACGATGGTGCCTTCACGGCCGACGACGAAAGTCTCCGGCACGCCATAGACGCCCCATTCGATCGAGGCGCGGCCATTGCCGTCGACGCCGACAATGCCGAACGGATTGCCGTAGCGGCCGAGAAAGCGCCGCGCATTATCGGGCGCGTCCTTATAGTTGATGCCGACGATCTGCAGCCGCTTGTCCTTACCCAACTCGGTCAGGAGCGGCGCTTCGTCGTGGCACGGCACGCACCAGGATGCCCAGACATTGACGACGCTGACCTTGCCCTTGAACACCGCAGGGTCGAGTCCGGGCACTTGTGCGCCGTTATTGACCAGGCCCTGCAGCGGCGGCAGCGCGGTTTGCGGCGCCGGATGGCCGATCAAGGCGGAGGGAATTTTCGACGGATCGCCGGTGCCCAGCCGAAACCAGAAGATCGCGGCCAGTGCGGCGAAGGCGAGTAGCGGCAGCACCATCAGCCAGGATTGGATCCGGGACCGACGTTGCGGCGATACGCCCGGTGTTGAAGGCCCGCTCATCGGATGTCCGCCGCGCTGCGCCCGGAACGCCTGATAAGGCCCGACGCGTCGAGCTTGCGCAGGCGCATCTTCTGGCGGCGATAGTCGATCGCGATCCAGGCAATGAGAATCAGAACCACGGCCGTGGCCAGCAGATAGGAGGTCACGATGAAGGACGCGTAAGGACCAAGCGACATCGCGTTCACGCCGAATGCTGGCTGGCTTGCATCATCTGCAAGGCGCGCACCCGACGGCGCAGGATCTCGTTGCGCATCGCCGCCAGATGCAGCGTCACGAACAACAGTGAAAACGCCACCGCCATCACCAACAGCGGAATCAGAAAGGAGCGGTCGAGCGTAGGTCCGCCCATCCGCATCACCGACGCCGGCTGATGCAGCGTGTTCCACCAATCCACCGAGAATTTGATGATCGGCAGATTGATTGCGCCCACCAGCGTCATAATCGCGGCGGCGCGCGCGGCGCGCGAGGGATCTTCAACTGCCCGCCACAGCGTGATCAGGCCGAGATACATCAGAAACAAAATCAGCACCGACGTCAGCCGCGCATCCCATTCCCAATAGGTGCCCCACATCGGCCGTCCCCACAGCGAGCCAGTCACCAGCGCGAGAAACGTAAATGCCGCGCCGATCGGGGCGGCGGCTTTGGCGGCCACGTCCGCCAGCGGATGCCGCCACACCAGCGTGCCCAGCGCCGCGAGGCTCATGACGCCCCAGACGAACATCGACAGCCACGCGTTCGGCACGTGGATGAACATGATCTTCACAGTGGCGCCCTGTTGGTAGTCGTCGGGCGCGACAGCCGATTGATAGAGGCCGATCAGCAGCAGGAAGGCGGTGGCCGCCGCGAGCCACGGCAATATGCGCGCGGTCAGCGTCAGGAACCGTGTGGGGTTGGCGAAATCGATCAGCGTCATGGCATCCCTGATAATCGCCGCAGGTGCTGTAGGCAATGTAGCTTGCTTTGTTTCATCTCGCCTCCGCGAGAGTTGATCGGCATCAAGTTGGGCATGATCTTATCCGAAGACCGGGATCCACTTTTTGGGATCATGCCTAGTCGAGGCCGTGCCGCAAGCTCGCGGCGGCAGCGAATGGTCCGATCACGAAACTGACGAGCGACAGCGCGCACAGGATCGAAAACGGCGTTCCGAACGATAACGGTCCGGTAATCGCGGCTTCCGAGGCTGCCACGCCGAATATCAGCACCGGGATCGACAGCGGCAACACCAGCACCGCAAGCAGCAGTCCGCCGCGATGCAGCGTCACGGCCAGCGCCGCGCCGATCATGCCGGTAAAGGTCAGCGCCGGCGTGCCCGCCAGCAGCGTCAACGCGACCGCTGAAGTCGATCCTGCATCGAGGTTCAGGAGTAACCCCAGCACCGGGGTGGCGATGATCAGCGGCAATCCGGCGGCCAGCCAGTGCGCCAGCGCTTTCGCGGCGCAAGCCAGTTCCAGCGGCGTCCGGCCCGTCACGATCAGATCGAGCGAACCATCCTCGTGGTCGGCCATGAACAGCCGGTCGAGGGTCAGCAGGCTTGCGAGCAGCGCACCGAGCCAGAGAATCGCCGGACCGAGCCGTGTCAGCAGGGCGAGATCGGGTCCGACCGCGAACGGCATCAGCACCACCACGGTGAGAAAGAACAGCACGCCGATCAGCGCACCGCCGCCGACCCGCAGCGCGATCTTGATGTCTCTGGTTATCAGCGCGGCGAGGGCGGTCATGGGATGCACCGCCGTTCGCGCTTATCTCGCATGCGCTGATCTGGCTGCGAGCACAGTTCTCCCCGCCCCTCCCCCGCAACGGGGGAGGGAGCGGAAAGCGCCGCGGCGAACAGCAAGCGACTGAACTCGGTCACCACCCACCCCCGATCCGCAACTCTTTCGCGTGCACCCCAAGCGGTGCGTGAGTTGCGGCGATGATCAGGCCGCCGCGCGCGAGATGATCGCCCATCAGGGCGGCAAACATGCTCTGCCCGGCGGCGTCGAGCGCATTGGTCGGTTCGTCCAGCAGCCAGACCTGCCGCCGCACAACAAGCAGCCGGGCGATCGAGAGCCGCCGCCGCTGTCCGGCCGACAGATATGCGGCCGGCAAGTGCGCGGCATGATCGAGCCCCACCGCGGCAAGGCTTTCCGCTGCGTTGAATGCCTCGCCACCCAGAAAATCCCGCCAGAACGATAGATTCTCCATCACGCTCAAAGCGGATTTCAGCGCGTCGCGGTGACCGAGATAGTGGGTCTGTTCGGGTAGCGTCAGCTCAGTCTCGCCGCCCTCGAGCCCGATCGATCCGTCTGCGATCGTGAGCAGGCCGGCGATCAGCCGCAGCAGCGAGGTCTTGCCTGATCCATTGGGGCCGGTGACGGCCAGCGCCTCGCCTGAGTCGGTCTCAAAATCGAGGCCCGAGAATACTTCCCGGCCGCCCCGCACACACCTGACGCCGCGTCCCGAGAGCCGCATTTTGCCCTTCCGTGGCCCTCTAGAATGATGGATACCGCATTGCTGCGGCACGATTGTCGGTGTGGCGGTGCCACAGGAAAGATTCTATAAGCCGGCACTTGATGCAGCACACAATCCGCGGCTGCAAGCCATCAGGCCAAGCCCCCTTGACGGTGTTTAGATACCCTTGCCGAGTATAACGATAAATTGGGATTGCCTCACATGACCTCGCTCGACAGCTTCAAATGCCGGAAGACCCTCAAGGTCGGTGGCAAGACTTACGTCTATTACAGCCTCCCCGCCGCCGAGAAGAACGGTCTGAAGGGAATTTCCAAACTTCCCTATTCCATGAAGGTGCTGCTGGAAAACCTGCTGCGCAATGAAGACGACCGCACCGTCAAGAAGGCCGACATCCTCGCGGTCGCGAAGTGGCTGAAGAAGCGCGCGCTCGAACATGAAATCGCATTCCGCCCGGCGCGGGTGCTGATGCAGGATTTCACTGGCGTGCCGGCGGTGGTCGATCTCGCGGCGATGCGCAATGCCATGCAGGCGCTCGGCGGCGATGCGGAGAAGATCAATCCGCTGGTGCCGGTCGATCTTGTGATCGACCACAGCGTGATCGTGAACTTCTTCGGTGACAACAAGGCGTTCGCCAAGAATGTCGTCGAGGAATACAAGCAGAATCAGGAGCGCTACGAATTCCTGAAATGGGGCCAGAAGGCGTTTTCGAATTTCTCCGTGGTGCCGCCCGGCACCGGCATCTGCCATCAGGTCAATCTCGAATACCTCGCGCAGACGGTATGGACCCGCAAGGAGAAGATGACGGTCGGCAAGAAGAAAGGCACCTTCGAGGTCGCTTATCCGGATTCGCTGGTCGGTACCGATTCGCACACCACCATGGTCAACGGCCTTGCCGTGCTCGGCTGGGGCGTCGGCGGCATCGAGGCGGAAGCCGCGATGCTCGGCCAGCCGCTGTCGATGCTGCTACCGGAAGTGGTTGGCTTCAAGCTCAAGGGACAGCTGAAGGAAGGCGTCACCGCCACCGATCTGGTGCTGACGGTGACGCAGATGCTGCGCAAGCAGGGCGTGGTCGGAAAATTCGTGGAATTTTTCGGCCCCGGTCTGGACTATCTCTCGGTGGCGGACAAGGCGACCATCGGCAATATGGCGCCGGAATACGGCGCCACCTGCGGCTTTTTCCCGGTCGATGCCGAGACCATCGATTATCTCAAGACCTCGGGCCGGGCGCCGGCGCGCGTCGCGCTGGTGACCGCCTACGCCAAGGCGCAGGGGCTGTTCCGCACTGCCAAGTCGCCTGATCCGGTGTTCACCGAAACCCTGACGCTCAACCTCGGCGACGTGGTGCCGTCGATGGCCGGACCGAAACGCCCCGAAGGCCGCGTCGCGCTGCCCGCGGTCGCGGAAGGTTTTGCGGCGGCGATGACCAGCGAGTACAAGAAGGCTGCGGACGCGCTGAAGCGCTACCCGGTAGAGAACCGCAATTTCGATCTCGGTCATGGCGACGTGGTGATCGCGGCGATCACCTCGTGCACCAACACCTCCAATCCGAGCGTGCTGATCGGCGCGGGCCTTTTGGCGCGCAACGCCGCCGCCAAGGGCCTTACCGCAAAACCCTGGGTCAAGACTTCGCTGGCGCCGGGCAGCCAGGTGGTTGCGGAATATCTTTCCAATTCCGGACTGCAGCTTGATCTCGACAAGGTCGGCTTCAATCTGATCGGCTTCGGCTGCACCACCTGCATTGGCAACTCGGGTCCGCTGCCGGAAGAGATTTCGAAGTCGATCAACGACAACGGCATCATCGCCGCCGCCGTGCTGTCGGGTAACCGCAATTTCGAAGGCCGCGTCAGTCCTGACGTGCAGGCCAATTATCTGGCGTCGCCGCCGCTGGTGGTGGCCTACGCGCTGGCGGGAACGGTGACCAAGAATCTCGCGGTCGAGCCGATCGCCAACGGCAAGGACGGCAAGCCGGTTTATTTAAGAGATATCTGGCCGACGACGAAGGAGATCAACGCGCTCATGAAGAAGTTCGTGACCTCGGCGATCTTCAAGAAGCGCTACGCCGATGTGTTCAAGGGCGACACCAACTGGCGCAAGATCAAGACCGTCGAGAGCGAAACCTATCGCTGGAACATGAGCTCGACCTACGTTCAAAACCCGCCCTATTTCGAAGGCATGAAGAAAGAGCCGGAACCGATCGTCGACGTCGTCGACGCGCGGATTCTGGCGATGTTCGGCGACAAGATCACCACCGATCACATCTCGCCGGCCGGCGCGATCAAGCTGACGTCGCCTGCCGGGAAATATCTGTCGGAACATCAGGTGCGCCCGGCCGACTTCAATCAATACGGAACGCGGCGCGGCAATCATGAAATCATGATGCGTGGCACCTTCGCCAATATCCGAATCAAGAACTTCATGCTCAGGGGCGCCGACGGCAATATTCCCGAAGGCGGCCTGACCAAGCATTGGCCCGACGGCGAGCAGATGTCGATCTACGATGCGGCGATGAAGTATCAGGCCGAGAAAGTGCCGCTGGTGGTTTTTGCCGGCGCCGAATACGGCAATGGCTCGTCGCGGGACTGGGCCGCGAAGGGAACGCGGCTGCTCGGCGTCCGTGCCGTGATTTGCCAAAGCTTCGAGCGTATCCATCGCTCCAATCTCGTCGGCATGGGCGTGTTGCCGTTAACCTTCGAGGACGAAGCGTCCTGGCAATCGATCGGGCTGAAGGGCGATGAGAAGGTGACGATTCGCGGGCTGCAGGGCGATCTGAAGCCGCGCCAGAAGCTGACGGCGGAGATCGTGTCCGGCGACGGTTCGCTGCGGCGGGTTTCACTGCTCTGCCGGATCGATACGCTCGACGAGCTCGAATATTATCGCAACGGCGGCATCCTGCATTACGTGCTGCGCAAGCTGGCCGCGTGATTGTGATCGATGTCTCACCGCGAAGTGAGTGGCGGGTAAAGCGGAGGCGGCCTATCAAGGGCCGCCTTCGCCCGTTTAGGGGATCGCAAATATTAACGTGTTGGCGGCGACAGTGCGTGCGTGCGCTTCTCGGGTTGCAGTATGGCGGGGATGATGACCTATAATTGTATTTCGCGATGGCCAGGTGCGCTTGGCGTCTGCGCGCTTGTTGCAATCATCCGCCCAGCCTATGCCGAGCCGCGCGCGGTGGTGGAGCTGTTCACGTCGCAAGGATGCTCGTCATGCCCGCCCGCCGACAAGATTATCGGTGAACTCTCCAAGGACCCGTCGATCATCGCGCTGAGCATGCCGATCGACTACTGGGATTATCTTGGCTGGAAAGATACGCTGGCGGATTCGCGCTTCAGCGCGCGTCAGAAAGCCTATTCCCAGATGCGCGGCGATCGCGACGTCTACACGCCGCAGGTTGTCGTCAATGGATTTTCTCATGTGATCGGCAGCGATCGCGCCGGTATCGAGAGCGCGATCGGCAATACTAAAAAGACCGATGGCGTGATGTCGGTGCCGGTTACGATGACGCAGGCCGGCAAGCAGATGACCGTTTCGGTCGCGGCCTCGAATAGAGGCCCCGCAGTCGCTCATGGCGAAGTCTGGATTTGTTCGGTCTCGAAGGCGGTGCCGATTTCAATCGGCCGCGGCGAGAACAGGGGTCGTGAAATCACCTACTACAATGTAGTTCGTAACCTGCTCAAGGTCGGCGACTGGAACGGCAATGCCGACAGCTGGACCGTGCCGCTGGAAAATATTTCCCGCGAGGGCGTCGATGCCGCGGTGGTCTATGTCCAGGATGGCAATCGCGACAGGCCGGGTGCGATGCTCGGTGCGGCCTACACGTCGCTTCACTGAATTCCACCCTCATCATTTCCCGATGTGCAACTGCACATCCGAGGATACGCGTCTTTGCGAGGACCCGGAATCCGGAAGTTATTGAGACTCAGTCTTCGCGCTAACGCCCGTTGCGCAATGACAGCCCCAAAATGACAGCCCCAAACAAAATGACAGCCCCAAAAAAGAACCCCAAACAGAAAAAGGACCAACTTTCGTTGGCCCAGTATGGGGATAAACTACCTGCGAACAGGCCCGATCCTGACGACCCCGGGGGGCTGGGGGCTGAGGAATCCGGAACCGAAAGGACCGGGCCAACGCAGGATTGTCTTTTCGCAATCCAGCAGGGCGGTCGCTGGGCGGAAGTTAGGCGGTATTATGATTTTCGCTAACGATCCCGTGACGGCCCTTTTTCCGCGTCCACCGGCCCCAAGACAATTCGCCGCACGAATCTCGGTCCGGTTGCCACGGGGCCTCTTGCAGCGGCGGCCGGTCGGCGCGATCATGTCGCCTAGGGCATGATCCCGAAGAGTGGAATCCGGTTTTCGGAACAAGATCATGCCTGTGATGACAGGAGATGCGGCATGAGTTCGATGTCGGAGGAACCCGATCCAAGCGAGAATCGCGCAGCGGCTCGCAATGCCGCTGCGGGTGCTTTGCCAAGCCGGGTGACGTTCAATCGCTTCGAACTCAATCGCATTTTGAATCTGTACGGGCGCATGGTCGCCGATGGCGAGTGGCGCGACTATGCCATCGACTTTCTCAAAGACCGCGCCGTGTTCTCGGTGTTCCGCCGCGCTTCCGAAGTTCCCATCTATCGCATCGAAAAAGATCCGCGGCTCGCGCGCAAGCAGGGCATTTACAGCGTGGTCTCGGCGAGCGGGTTGATCCTGCGCCGCGGCCATGAACTCGATCGGGTGCTGCTGGTGATCGACCGCAAGCTGGCGGTGGTTTAGCGCGCTTCCTTTCACCTCTCCCATTGGGAGAGGTCGGGTGAAGCGTCGGGTGAGGGGTTCCCAACCCTCTGCCAACGGGAAAGGGAGCGCACCACCGCTGCCGGAAATGTCGAAGACCTAACGCGGAGCGCTGTCCGCAGGCAGCGTCTTCGCGCCCTCGCCGAGCGCGCGCTGCATCATCACGGTGTCGAGCCAGCGGCCGAACTTGAAGCCGACATCCGGATGGGTCCCGATCATCTGGAATCCGCATCTTGTGTGCACGCCGATCGATCCCGCGTTGGCGGAATCGCCGATCACCGCGATCATCTGCCGAAAGCCGCGTTGCTCTGATTCGGCGATCAGCCTTTGCAGCAATTGGATGCCGATGCCGCGCCGATGGATCGCGGGCTGCAGATAGACCGAATTCTCCACCGTGAAGCGATAGGCCGGCCGCGGCCGGTACGCGCCCGCATAGGCATATCCAACCACGCCGCCCTCAAGGGCGGCGACGAGATAGGGACAGCCGCCGTCCATCAACACTTCAAAGCGCCGCGTCATCTCAGCGAGATCCGGCGGGATCAATTCGAACGTCGCGGTGCCGTAGAGCACCGCGTGCTCGTAAATCTCGGTAATGAAGGGGAGGTCGGCTGCGGTGGCGGGCCTGATTTCAAGCGAGGACATGGCGACGAGAGTATTTTTGCTTTCGGCAAAAGAAAAGCCCCGGCGGTGAGGCCGGGGCTTGAATTCGCAACCTAAAGCGCGGAGCGGTCAGTCGCGCTGACCGAGCAGTTGCAAGAGCAGCGTGAACAGGTTGATGAAGTTCAAATACAGCGACAGCGCGCCGGTAATGGCCGCACGCTCCGCCACGTCACCGCCCTGCGAGGCATAGCCGTAGATGTAGTCGTTCTTCAGCCGCTGGGTATCCCAGGCGGTGAGGCCTGCAAATACCAGCACGCCGACCACCGAGACAATGAATTGCAGCATCGTACTGGCGAGGAAGATATTGACCAGGCTGGCGATGATCAGGCCGAACAGGCCCATGATCAGAAACGAGCCCATGCCGCTCATGTCACGCTTGGTGGTGTAGCCGTAGAGGCTCAGCGCGCCGAAGGTCGCCGCGGTGATGAAGAACACCCGCACGATCGAGGTGTGCGTATACACCAGGAAGATCGATGACAGCGAAATGCCCATCAACGCCGAGAACACCCAGAACAGCATCTGGGCGGTCGCCGGCCGCAGCCGGTTGATACCGGCCGAGATTACAAACACCATGGCGAGCGGCGCCAGGATGAACAGCCATTTCAGCGGGCTCACATACATCGCGTAGCCGAACGGCGTCAGAAACGCGTTGCCGAACTTGGCGGCGGCGCCCGCAGGATCGGTTGTCACCGCTGCCATATAGACGCCAAGCGCGGCGAGGCCGGTGATGGCCAGGCCGATGCTCATGTAGTTGTAGATGCGCAGCATGTAGGCGCGCAGACCG
>WNFR01003765.1_pt1 | contig 15664 bp, 21 predicted proteins | sample 5400221 | NCBI WGS metagenome assembly WNFR01 (sample SAMN13153357, study PRJNA577476) | soil metagenome | isolation source: 40 cm soil under Madrone tree | place: USA:California | collected 2016-06-14 | reverse complement strand
GAACTCGCTTTATGGTTTCTTCTTTTATCTCGGCGGTTGTGCGTAGCTCATATATTTCTTCGAACAGGATTGGATACGACTCTTGACGGATCCTGATCCGCCAGAAATGGCACGCTTATTGCACGTAGGTCAATTTGTGACATGGCCCAAGGTTTGTAGCTTGAAATACCACAGGGTATTCTTGCTTACACTCTCCCAAGCTACACATGATAGAGAATCGTATGCGTTTGGAGGGTCAAATCTACCTTGGACGTCAAGCAACCAAGGCAACACAACAAGGTCCCTCCTACCGTGAGGCACGGGCGGGTTCTTCCGGGCTCCAAAGTAATATGAGACGTGCGGTGGAACCCACAGCAGAGAGTGACGACGACTTCGACACTCGGACACTAGATACTCCGGAGGGATGGGTGGCACCGACACCGCCAGCCGAACACCGACCTCCGCCCTCCGATAATACGTCTTTCTTGTCGCGCCTACGAACACAGTCGTTCCCCGGACTTCCCATGCGTCGTAAAGGCCGATTACAGACTCGTGAAGCAGCCGTCGAACGACAGGGTGAGACATCTGGGAGTAGCGATGGTTCTTCCGTCGAGGAGGAACCGCAGAGGCAGGTATACCACGCAAATGCACTACGCAATCGACCAGATGTGAGGCGGATTTTCGCAGACTAGGGACTGCACGTGATCGTGGTCATGTATTATTGTTACTGTTACCTATCTCTCATCCCATCCCGTCCCTTCGCCCTGACCGCATCCTATGTCACAATTTGACGAGCAAGTAACGTCTTCACCGCGCGACGCGTCCTCTGGTTCTGCTCGTCAGGAACGATTGGCTGCTCTTGAGCGAAGGCTGAATAGGGATGCATCGTGTTCTCCAGGTGGTGCGCAAGACCCGCAGCCATTTGACGAAAATTATGCTAAGCGCATCGAATTTCGACGTCTCGTTGATCCGGGTATCATGCGGCCGAATTCTAAGGAAGCTTCATTGAGAGCGTTAAGTGTAAATCCAAGCCTTGCCATTGATGAGCGAACTAGGAGATGAGTCCCTTTCGTAGACACTGTCCACAATCGCAGAAAACTTGCTTCGTGAACCCGGCAACCCCAAGTTTAGGCAGTTCAAACCGACGAATACGATAATCAAGCGAGACATCGTGGACCCTAAAGGCTCCCTGGAATACGCAGTCGCGGTTCGTTGTGCTGTGCTGCTTCCCGAGTGTCGGCCCTGCCTCACATACTGTTCCACCGCTCATTTGATCAAATGTAGATGGGTTTCCGCCCTGAGGTCTAGCCTTTCCCTCTCCCCATTCCTTTTCTCGCTGCGGTTGCATTTCGAGACTCACACGACCCGCACACCCGCGCAGGTCGAACGATTCCAACCTTACTACACCTTCAACGACAAGCACATGCCGGATCTACGGATCGGAGCGGCTATTCTGCGCGAGGCGCTGCAGACAGCTGGGAAGGAGGAAGACGAGGGACTCAAAGTGAGAATGGCCAAGGCGGAAGAGGAGATCCGGAAAAAAAGGGTGCGCCTGTTTCTCTTCTTTATAATATAATCATCTCGGATTCAGTCGTAGTCCTACTAGGCAAAGGAAGCATTTATGGAGGATCGCAAGGCCCAGGCGTTACGGACGGAACGAGAACGAAAGATACGTTCACAAGAGGGAATGGTTCAAGAGGGAGTGGCTCAAGAGGGAGTGGCGCAAGAGGGAGTGGCTCAAGCACAGTCGCCCGTTCCAGGGGCATTTGATGATGAATCAGATTCTGACTTCTAATATTATTTTGGGATTACTGGGGATTGTGTTCACCCCCGCCGCATAGGGCTCACGCTGCATGTCACATCCAGTCGTAGTGACGACAAAATACTTGTATTATATCGAAGACCACCACGCGCCAACAATGATACTGCCAAAGCTCCTTGATCAATTTGGGTAGTCCTGTGACGCATTGAGATAGCTCATCTCGTAAAGTGATTTATCTAAGGGCGTGGTAAGGTGACAACTCTTTCGGACTGGGTACCAATCGTATGGGAAGTAATTGGACCAAGCCGACTTGGAGGCCAAACGACGTGCGTCAACTTTGAATCAATCAAAGCCAAAGGAACCTGGTCGAGTGAATGAGCTGATTGAATAAAGCCCAGTATGAGAGCCATACCGGTCCGAAGTGATTACTATCCTCAGAGTTGAATGGTGCGTCGCCCTCTAGCCACCCATGGCCCTCAGGGACAACGACTTCCAAGTCCGGGTACGGTGGTAGGGTTTTCACCTGGTCGGAGCCAAAACCGGAACGAGGTGTCAGAAAGAAAAAGAACGAGCGAGGGCGACAATTTGCTCACCTTGTCCCCCGGAAGAGCGATCAGCCTTTTGACCAATAGCTTGCCGTGTTCCTGAGGCGACCTGGAACATTTTGTGAGTTCCACCTCCAAACAACACATATCGCCCAGCCCAGAAACCGAGAAGTGAATGCTGCACTGACCTGAACGCGACGACGTCCCCGCGCTCGTACCGCCGCTTCATCACGATGGACCAGCGATTGAATAGGGTGATATCTCGAGGACGTGACGGGTCAGGATTCAGCGTCGGCTAGCTGGCAAAAAAGTCTCATTACGCAAGGGGGTGGTGGTACGACGAGTGCGGTTTCCCTGACCTGCATGCTATCGCCAGTCACGGCGCGGATCGTGCACCCAACTTGCGTAAAGACAGTGAAGGTGGGGAGCCAGAAGAGTGTCGACCAGACCCATCGCAGGGCGGGATTGTTTGCGGAGAAGTGGGCTTTTCGAGAAGACTTTGGGCCCTTGTGTGAGAAGCGACAGGCGTTGCGAAAGGAATGGCCTGCGGCACGCATCAAAATGCTCAGAGACTCAGTCGAGTCGTGACTTTTGCGAACTCCGACCTCCGACCTCTAGCGAACGCCACTACGAACGCACTACCCCCTACACCACCACCACCATCAATAAGGCAAGAACAACACATCTTGTGACAAATCTACTCCTAAGCGTTCTACAGCATACAAGATACTCTCACGCGACATTTGGTTCTTCCAATATTTCGATTTCTGCCGCCGCAGGTCGTTAAATGAGCACAGCACAGGGCTCTCTCATATATCGCGAAAGTCAACACACCGTTACTGGAACGAACCTTGGCCGTTCCTCTTGCGTACTGACCAAGTAGCGCACATGTTTCAATTGTTTCTCCGGGATTTTGGGAGGTTCTTCAACCGTAATTTGCCACTGTAGATGAATGATAATCGAATATATGCATATGGGTACGCACCGATATCGAGTAATGGTGGGGGCCCCTCCAATGAATGTTCAGGGTGTGAAAAGCAAGCATACCTGAATTTCTCTAGCTCCCTCTGGCAAGCAGGCAGGGGGTGCCAAGTAAAATCCTCCTATGCAGTGGATGAATAAGTCTGAGTCCGTGCGAAATCGTTGAATGTACCGGGTCGGCTAAGAAAGAGGGCGAGTATTCTCCTTTGTACGTCATCTTCGGGCAAGTGTGGATATAATACCCTACACCAACGGAAACATCGGTGCTCGCGATACAAGGTTTCATGCGACAATGTCCTCACCCATATACAGATGTTTGAGTTGCGGGACACCGGCATCGTGACATTCCTTGGCGAGCGAGATTTCTCGCAAAGCGCTCAACTAAGAGACAGTCGAAAGGTCAGACGGATATCATGATCTCGCGGGCTTCACTACCGACTTTTCCAAGAGAGAATTTCTCATATTCCTTCTCCCACAAGAAGTACACGCTTGAAACGCAACTGGGCAAGATGTCTATCACGCCCATAGCCACAAGTCTACCGTCAAGACGGTAAAGTTGATGATATGAACCGTAGTGAGAAGGAAGATGGGTGGGCGGCGTCGAAGGATATGGTATAGGTTCCATCTAAGGAATTCTCTCAGATGCGGCTGACCCTCCACAAAAACAGGGCACCCTCACCTCCAGAGGCGTCTCAACAAGAAATCGTTTGAAAGCATCGCTTCTCTTCTCAGGTTTGTTGTGTATGTGATACTCGTAACTCTGAAACAAGGCAAATTTCTCGTCCGAGTAGCTAGAGGGCTCCAGGGTGACCTATAAACACCACATGGTCGCTGTGAGAGACAGCCTAACCGTGTTCCCGGACACCAACCTCGAAGACGTGTGCGGAACTGTTTAAGGCATTTTCAGAAGCATGGATTGCGTCCTCCAGGACGAAGTGAGGCCCCTTCGACAAGTCTTTACCTTTACGTGGTCTAAAATGCTTCTCAATAGATATTCGGACATGTGGTGCAGCATCCCGACGTACGCCGTAACTTCGCCTATTGTCGTCTCAGGTTCACCAGCCCCATTATCGCCGCCCAAAACGAATCGAGTCCAACTTTCGGAGAAGAGAGGGGCGGATCAATCGGCATGCCAGAGGGTGCGTGTAGGCCATACGGACGACTACAGGCCTGGGCTAGACAACTCACCGATTAACGAGCTTGCGCTGACTCTTCGACGCCCTGAACTCGGTCGCGTCCAGCCTGAATAAGGGTCCGAGCGATGATTATTTGTCAACGTCGTGATCCACACTTCAGCCAGCAAGTGCCCGGCAGCAGCAACGAGTTACGCTCGTGAGGGCGGGGGGCAGAAGAACACACGCACCTGATGGTGTATTGCGGGCAGCACGATCGTTTGAGATCGGGTTTATAGCAGAATTGACCCGATCTGCGCCAGCCGTGATCGATCATCCTTTGATACACCTTTTGGTCGCCCTTGAGCACACCACATACACGAGTCTCGCAGCGCAGAAAGGGGAAGATCACACCAAGCATGACATGCGATGCGCGTCGAGACTAGCAGATTGAAAGCTAGTGTCTCCGCTTCTACAGTATCCGCATGTTGACTTGTATGGAGGAAATGGTTCAACGATCGTTTGGACTGTTGGCAACATTGTCCTACTCGTCGTCGTCGAGGATAGGGTAGGGTAAATGCGTCGGACCGTATCGGACCGATCATTGAGTGCGTCTAAGCCTAATGGATACAGTAAAGTGTACATGCATGTGTCGTGGTGTGATCGTGAATGAATCCCCTCGTCTAGCCCCATCCATCCCAACTGCCGAAGCGCCTGAACTCCAACAGTGTGCAATCGCGACTCTCCTTCCTATCAGAGTCCCGGGTAACACCCTTGCCTTTATCGGCGCGCCCCCCTCCGGCAACAGACGACAGACTAGGTGGTCGTGCAGTTCCCGAACGTACCGATCCGGAAGAAGTGATATTGGTCTGCGCAGAACCCGCGGGCGCGGACGACGGCTTCTTGTTGGGGAGCCCTAGGCGGTACCAACCACCGGTGTACGTGAGAGCGACCAGCTGGTAATCGGTCGTTGGTGATGGAGCATGAGCGGTAGTTTGAGGGGTGGGGGCTTCGATCCAGCCGACCGTGCATTTCTCCTCTTCGGCGAGATCGGGGTTCGCATCGCGCGCGGCAGCCTGTTGTGTTAAGGAGATGTGCGCAGATTGCGTTGGTATGCGGAACTGCGCATATGACCATTCTGATTCGAAGTATTTCGGGATCGGAATGAACGACGTTAATGAGGATAACTTTGACTGTCGATTTCTAAAAAGGAGATATTGACAGTTGAAACAGCCGCATTCGTGAATATGATGAGTGATACCACTCACGATAGCCCCACTCCCGCGGCCAACGAGAAAACGTGGATGGTACCCTTATCGCTCCAGACGCAGATTTCTGCTTCATCAGGACGAAAAGCGACACCGTAGATCTCTGCTTGATCCGAGCCACGTCTCAACTCGCGGACCTGCTTCCCGGTAGCAGTATCCCATACGCGAATCAGTGTCCCTCGGACGGAAGCGGTGGCAAGCAGTCGTCCGGATGGGGTGACAGCCAGGGTCGTAATAACAGTGTTGTGCGCAACAATGACGGAATGCGCGTACTTTGGTGTTGTTGGTGGCGGCCGAAGAGGAATGGAAGGAGGAGGGCCAACGGGAACGGGTGGAGGACAGGGCGGAAGATGGATAAGTTGGACGTGTCCGGGTTGTCGCGCGGGCACGGCAAGTAGGGTCGAGTATGCGCCGGTGGCAATGGCTATGACACCTGACAAGATGCGGCCAATGGTCAATTTCAAGCTGTCTCCCCATTGACGAAGGAAGAGGTACTCACCCCTCGTGTTCTCGTAGGTGTCCCATTCGCCATACCTCTTCACGCTTTCCCCTATCTCGAAAGCAACCACCCGTCTGCGGAGTGCCACCGCGAGCCAGCCGCGGCGACACGCGAGTCCTCTGACCTTCTCCCTAAACTCGAGTTCTGCAACCTCTTTCCCGAGTGCATCATTCCAGAATATGACTTTATTAGGCGGGTACCGAGGGTCTCTACCGCCCCCGACGAGGAATAATAAAGATGAGCAGTGCATTGGGACGACAGAGGATAATATGCCTCCGCTGACCTCTGCTGAGGACGATCAACCATAATCTGGGGTGATGGTCAGACAATATTTACCGCGCTTCTTGAGGAGGTCCAAGGGTAGTACGCGATAGACGGCGAAACCTTCAGGAGTAGAGGTTGTAAATATCCGGCAATCTGCATCAAACCGGACATCATATAATATGAGAGGGTCTGTGGCCGAGATGGAATGACGAGCAAGGTTCATTTGAAGGACAACGGGGCAAAGCCCACAGGTAGTTGCAGGTCCGCCAATCCCGCTTTGGTCACACGCAGGTTACACGGCTCATCCCGGCCCGACTGAATATTCCATTAAACAACACCAACAACAACTGAACGACGACGGATATAATTCGCTTTGTTTTCTTAACACGCGTTCCAATAAACAGGCCTATCGGGCTCGGCCCACTCCCACTGCATCCACCTGACCTCTCGTAGGGGTCGCATATGAGGAAGTTGACAGTACGCTATAAACCGGATCTGTACCCTGGGGGCGATGGGTCATCTGACTGCTGCCATTTCCAGCACCCCACGACTTGGGAGGGCGTAGGTCCACGCCGGCAAGCTGCTGTCGCGCAGCCCGAAATTCCTGCTCCTCTGCGTGTGTCTGAGCGAGTATCGTAGCCTTGGCCTCGGCCTGTTTCTGAAGCTCTGCCTCTGATTCGTCTGAGAGGTAATCAGTGAATCCACCATCTGAGGTGATTGTGCCATCGCTACTCCCACTTTGGGAGCTTGAATCGCTGCTGTCGCTATGCGCGCTGATCGGCGACTTGGTGGAACCACCATTCGAAATGCTAAGAACGCTGAAATCAATATCAAGGCTCGACTTTTTTGTATTGGGTCTGGCCGCTGAGATGGTCTCTCGACGTTCAAGATTGCGACCAATGGAGGTATTTTGCGTGCTGGTGAGCGAGGGACTCTCCGTGATGGAAGCGCGACGACGCAGAACGGGGGATGTATCCACAAATGGCTTTAGTGATGAGGATGTAGCCTTTGAGACCGAGGAGCGGCGGGGGACGCTACGTGAAGATTCCACCCGCTCGAGTTCGAGACTTCGTCGGAGGGGCGATGGGGTGTTCGGGGAATCGCCACGCTTCTCTGCATTGTCAACACTAGTCTTGCGGTGATGTGTCGGCCCAAAGTCAACCAAAGTCGAATTAAAGGTGGGCGGACTATCCCTAGTAAGGGGTGTGCGGGTGGTGGCACCGGTGAGCGACGCGGCTGTCTCCTTTGGGCTACCGGCCGAACGTGACTTTGTAGGAATGGCAAGGGGCTGCGTGCGAGAGACATAAGGGGCAGAGGCTGTCCGAGAAGGGATAGCGCCCGAACTGCTTCTCCGATCGAGAGACGGGGGTGATATAGAGGCCAATGTGGACTTGGCGAACAGAGAGGAATTCCCGAAGGGACTGCTGCATTTGGACGTCACTGGATTGATGCTTTCCAGTAACGCCTTGACTTCAGGCGGAACAGGAATATGGTGGACCGTGGACACAGTAGGCCAATCGGCTGGAGGAATCAATCGACTCTCGCCTGGTTCCGGTTTGCGACAGCAGCCAGGCCAACCAGGGTTAGCAGATCCGGCTTGCTTTGATGGCGGATTGGTACGAGCCCACTGGTGCATTCAGTACTGAGGGGAAGTAGACTAGAGAAGGAAATCGGACAAAGCGTACCTTGCAGTAACCGCATCCATTGAAGGTTTGAACTATGGCACATGAGATGGGTCAAAATGGTGGCAGTGGGATACGTATCGGGGACGTTGAGATACCTTCGGCGTTGCGCATGTGCACGACGTCGTGGCGTGGGTGAAGGGCGCTATTCTTGCATACATCGTGCTTGTGAGGACATCTGAAGGGGGAGATGAGAGATGAGGCTACGAGGGAGAGTTGATAAGTGAGTATACCTTGAACTGCTAGGTTTGAAGACCTTGCACATTGAACAGACACCGGTGGTGACCTGAACTGAGCCGTAGATGTAGCACATATCGATTGTGGGTGAGGAGAGTGTGTGAGAGGACGGGGGACGAAAGGGGGGGTACAGAGACTCCGGGATAAATGTAGGGGAGAGATCACTCCGGGCCGGCAGTACTTTGGAAACAACTACGACGACCTATGGGCAAGTCTCAGAGCAAGCTCACCCCGGAGCAACTATCCGACCTTCAAAGGAACACATATTGTCCGTCCGTCCCTTCTTTCTCCATTCTATGTCTCCTTAGTCTCCCTTCCCTTCACAGTTGACAAGCGTGAGCTTCAGCAATGGTCCATCTCCTGTGAATTTATCCCCGATTACTCTTGATTCACCCCCTGGCTTAGGTATCAGGGTTTCATCATGGATTGCCCCGAAGGTCGTTTAGACAAGAAGGATTTCCGCAAGATATACACACAGTTCTTCCCATTCGGTGACCCCGCCGAATTCGCCAACTACGTATTCGATGTATTTGACGAGAACAAGAACGGCTCTATTGATTTCAAGGAGTTCATCTGCGCACTCAGCGCCACTAGCCGAGGCAGTTTAGAAGAGAAGCTTAGATGTGCGTTATCAGACTTCCATTCTCGGACACTAACTTCGTCTTTCATAGGGGCCTTCCAGTTGTATGACATTAATAAGGATGGCACTATAACCTTCCAAGAAATGCTCCTGATAGTCCAGGCCATCTACAAGATGACGGGCCAGATGCTGAGGCTCCCCGAGAACGAGGAAACACCAGAGAAGGTCACCAGGTCACCGTTTGTCCTCTGATGCATGCGCTGATTTTGCTGTGCAGCGGGTAGAAAAGATATTCCGAAGTATGAATAAGGACAAGGACGCCAAGATCACTTACAGCGAGTTTGTAGAATGTAGTAAACAAGATCCCACCGTAATGGACGTACGTCCTGTCCCACGGTCTCATACCGGTCCTTGTTCTCATGTGATTGCAGGCACTCTCGCTCTACGACGGTCTTGTATAGTCGGCGGTCTTTACAGTACGCCCCTTTGTTTCTATAGAGCGCCCCGCGTCATACCCCCTTATTGCTCTGAGATTTATCTTACATCCGCACTTCGGACGCTTGGTGCTTGCGCTGTATCCAGCTTACATTTCGTTCTGGCCTTTGCTTTGCTGTAATCTCTAACCTACCGTCTGCCTTGTAGTAGTCACGCACGATCTTGCGATAAGATCGCAGTAGAATCCGATAACTCATACTCGAGTATCACAGCCTACCATACTTTTTGAGGATCCGTGACTCGACATCATCACCTATCCATTTGTGTAGTCCCTCCGCAAACTCTAGGTTGTCACGCTCTGCCTTGAACAACTTGTTGAAGTCCTGAGGTTGTCCAACCTGAGGTGTAGCAACAGCGAAGGGGCTGGCAGCTAGATTCTGAGTAGCATCGCCCACTGGAATCACACATTAGACAGGACAGGAAATCGATGAGCGACACAAGACCCACTTTCATCTCCACCAAGTATGATGCGATACAACCCGTTCAATCCGAAAAAGTTCAGGAAGTACCATGACAACGATGACACCCAACGGACATCCATGTCGGCTGTTTGGACTCCACGTTGTAGCATGGATTTGAAACCCAATGTTAGGGGAAAGGGTAACTTCACTGTCGATCATCCAAGGTTATCGGGCGTTGCAAGCAAGCGTCCAGCAGGAGGTGTTACGTACGCACGACGAACCCCTCAAAGAAGAAGTTAATCCATCCCATGACGATCATCTGTGGCACCATCATGACCATCTGCGTTTTCATTCCGGCCATCATGCCGTCCATGGCCGCAGGGTCCGAAAGAGGATTTGGGGGCGTCGCATTTTCGCCTTGCTTTGGGGGACCGTCCTTCAGGAACGTCCCCTCAGCAAACGCTTTTGACAGGTTCTGCGAGATGCTCTGGTAAAACGAGAAGGGTATCGGAGAGTTTGTAGATGTCGCGCGTAAGACGTTCGAGCGCACGAGGGCTCGTCTACAGGTCGCATTAGACTATTCGCACCCCCGCACTTCGGATACGGATACACACTGTTCTCGGATAGCAGCCCTCGGGAGCTTTGGTGGAGCTGATTGCAAAAGGACGACCACATAGTGTCTCAAAATCCCGACAAGTATCTAAAACGATATGTGTGGGTAAAGTACGGCAAGGAAAGAGTAAGAGCACGGACCATGACTATGGTAATTGGGAATAGAACCCAGTCCCGTATTTGAGGGTCGAGATAGAGAGGTGGCACGCTGGGAAAAACTCGTCGAAATGACAAGTCGTAAAGGACTCATTGTAAACTTACGATGGTCCCATAGCTTCTCTTTGAGAGCCCTTTGAGGTGCGTTGACTTTATAGGGGCGGGCGAAGTGGTACGTTCGTTTGCTACGATACGAGTGTCGTTGTTAGTAGTAGTGCAGGGCGGCGTCACCTGACCCGAACCTCACACTCGGTTGGTGCCGGTATGACTTCAGCACAGCACTTACTGCTCAGTTAACCAAGATGTCAATTTTTCTCGAGCATGTAGAGTCATTGTTGGGTTCCTCACGGGATCATTTCGGCGATCGTGTCCTGGATCGTTGGGTATCGTGCGTGCAGGTGTTTGCTTGGCGGGCAAAGTGCATACCAAGGGCTGATCTTGACACCTGATTCACTGTAGTCTCACAGTTGCTGATAGAGGTCTCTAGTCAGCTATCTTCGTGTCTCCCAGGACTGATATTTGTCGCTTGCTCAAAGATAGCGACGAGGTTGCGTACGAGCTACCCGAAGACGCGGATACCTCGTGTCAGGAATCGGTTCTTGACGTGTACCGCTCGCACAATACAGCATTACATGACAAGTTGATAAACGGACTGCTTTCGTACGTGTAAATTAACCGCGAAGGTGTGATCGATTCCACATTGTTGATATTAGAGAACCGAAATTGCAAGCCATCGCGTCTCATTTACATGCGGTCCTCGCATCTTCCGCTTCAAATGAGGAAATATCCGAGGAACTCTCCGATATGATAGGTTACGATGACATGGACATGATCGTCGAGATTCTGGAAAATAGGACATTCGTCGCGGCAGCGGTGAGGGCCAATCTTGCTTTCTGGCAAATATTATTCATTGACATGTTAACAAGCTAGAAACAGTTTTGAAGGGACCTCTGGATAAGGCTATAGGCGACCTTGGAAGTCTCGGTAATCTATCTATCCCTGCTTCTTCGAATGTTTGATGAACCAACCGGTTGTCTTCAATAGGTAGCGGGACCGGTCTTACACATGCCAATGCGACAAGACAGATGGAAGAGGCTTTACAGCGCAATGCGGAGCGACCATTGTTTGTGGGGCCAGCAGTTTCGTAATCCCTCCCTCTTGCCTTATGTCGATTCTCACCATCCATCTGAGCAGACGGATTCACCCGAAGTTTTACCACATGTGTACAGCTCTTCGACTTCTGGGGGAAATATTCTCTCGCATTCAGGTCAAAAGTTCACCCTTCCATTGGGCACTACCCGGCACTTACAAGACGTATGTAAATAATCGAGTTGTTTGCATGCTTTGCCAAACAAAGATTTAGTACTACGAAGAGGTCGTCATTCCTCCTGCAAAGAAGGTCTCTACACGTGCCATGGAAAGACTCATTCCGGTGGACAAACTCGATGATCTCGCCAAACAGTCATTTCCCGTATGTTTGACCCATTCATTAGAGTGGATCATCTATTGAGAGTACGCATAGGGTTACTCTTCATTGAATAGGATGCAATCTATCATCTACCCCACTGCCTATGGTTCAAACGAGAACATGCTAGTATGTGGTAAATAATGACACCCTATATCTGGTCGATCGTGAACTTTGACGTCAATTCCCCTAGCTCCTACCGGTGCAGTGCGTCTACCTATTCTTGTGGTAGCAATTTCTATACTTTCTATCCTCATGACTTGGTTAGGGTAAAACTGATGTGGCCATGTTAACCATACTCCGTGTGCTAGACCAGCATCGCAGCCATTCCAATTCGCTTCCCGCTTCTATCCGAAGAGACGACTTCAAGATCATTTACGTGTAAATGTTCCAGTCTTGGATACGGTAGAAATTGATCACTGGAATTCGTCCGTCTAGTGCTCCTATGAAAGCCTTAGCTGGAGAGATCGTGAGAAAATTCTCCAAGCGGCTTCAGTGGCTTGCGATCCGTGTCCGCGAGCTCACTGGTGACATGCAATTAACAAAAACCGAGATCGCAGAGACACAAATCATTGTGACCACGCCTGAGAAGTGGGATGTCGTCACCAGAAAACCGACCGGTGAGGGGGAGATTGTATCGGCATGCGTGTTTTTCCGCGATGGAGAGATCTTGATGCTGATTGATCAAAACAGAAACTGAAGCTTTTGATTATAGACGAAGTTCACCTCCTTAACGAAGACCGCGGTGCTGTAATAGAGACAATCGTTGCTCGAACTTTACGTCAGGTAAGTTATCCCCTAAAATCCCAGGAATTTTCTTGAAGTCTTTTTTGTTCTTATCAGGTCGAATCGAGTCAGACTGTCATCCGAATTGTTGGGTTGAGCGCCACCCTCCCAAATTACGTTGATGTGGCTGATTTCCTAAGGTTTGGGTTCAGGTCTTGGCTAGGCTTGCAAGGCTCACCTCGCATTAGCGTCTCACGACAGATCGGATTGTTCTTCTTTGATTCGTCGTTTAGACCGGTCCCGCTCGAACAGCACTTTATCTCTGTCAAAGGAAAGCCCGGGAGCCTACAGTCAAGGATGAACCTAGATCTCGTGACTTTCGAGAAGGTTTCTGAGCTCGTTCGGAAGGGACACCAGGTCATGGTGTTTGTCCATGCGAGGAAAGAGACAGTTAAAGCTGCTTTAGCCCTTCTGGAGGCTGCCTCCAAGGAAGATATCTTACATGAATTCAGTTGTGAGGAGCATCCCAACTTCAGACACTTCCGCCGTGAGATTGGCACCTCCCGAAACAAGGAAATGAAGCAATTATTTGATGATGGCTTCGGGATTCATCATGCCGGAATGCTACGCACGGATAGAGTTCTGATGGAAAGGGCGTTCAATGCCAGAGTTATCAAGGTATTCACTACTTATTCCATTTTGTTCACCATCTGATTCGTGTTAGGTATTGTGCTGCACTGCGACGCTTGCGTGGGGAGTAAATCTGCCAGCTCACGCGGGTTAGCAGTTTCTTCTGGAAATTAGGCCCGGGCTTACTTTTCTTGTGCACGTACAGTTGTCATCAAAGGCACTCAAGTATATGATAGTTCCAAAGGCTCGTTCAAGGATCTGTCCGTTCTTGATGTCCTCCAAGTGTTCGGGCGAGCTGGGCGACCGGGCTTCGAGACCAGTGGAGAGGGTTACATCTGTACCACTGAAGACAAGTTACAGCATTATCTAGATGCGGTCACTTCTCAGGTAGCGCTTCACGTTCTTTATCTCCACCTGTTCTCGGCTCACGGCATGTGCAGATTCCCATCGAGTCACGGTATGCACGTCATCATATAGCAAAAGGGTTACTGATATCCTTTTGTCCAGGTTCGTCAAGGGTATGGCCGACGCCATGAATGCCGAAATCGCTCTCGGCACCGTGACAACAGTTCACGACGCCGTCCGATGGCTAGGATACACCTACCTCTTCGTTCGAATGCAAAAAACCCCAACATTGTATGGTCAGTCACCCCCTGAAACACCTCTACACCATAGCTGAAAAGCAAGAAGGGGTTTCCTATGATGACTTGCAGTATGATCGGACGTTAGACAAGAAGCGAAATCAGCTAGTTCTCGACGCCGCACGCAGCCTCGTAGAAGCTAAAATGATTAATTTCGACGAAGATAATAGCTCATTTACTATCAACGATCTCGGCAGACTTGCGGCGAAGTACTATATCCACCATAAGTCCATCAAAAATTTCAACCGGGAACTCCGGACACACATGACAGAGGCAGATACGCTATCCGTGGTCTGTCTCAGCACTGAAGTGAGTGACCCTGACCAAAGTATACGTAATAAATGTATGACAATTACAGTTTGATCAAATCCAAGTTCGAGAGAACGAGACGAAGGAACTTACGCAACTTCTTGATATAGCGCCATGTGACGTTAAGGTTCGCAGAAGAGATTACGCTAGGTGTGACCCTCGGGCTATCTGACACCTCCCTGCCAGAATGCATTCGAAAATAACTCTGGCAAGGTTCGCGTCAGTGGAGAGAACTCCCGAAACAAGGCAGAAAGAGCCAACGAGGAGCCAGAAGTATTATTCACGCGAGAAGGCAAAGTCAACGTACTTCTTCAAGGCTATATTTCTTGGTCTGTCGTGGAAGACTTTGCTCTGGTGTCAGATATGCATTATGTTGCTCAGAATGCTGGGCGCATCGTTCGAGCCCTTCTTGAAATCGCCATCAGCAAAAAGTGGGCCAACGCCAGTGCTGTGCTGATGGGGATCAGTAAGGCCATTGAGAAGCGCCTCTGGCCTTTCGATCATCCGCTCAAGCAGTTTACCCTGAAGCAAGATGTATACTATGGACTTGAGCAATGGGCCGATGATTATTTTGTATCCGAACTGGTGCGGATGTCAGCAGCTGAGCTCGGGGAGCTTGTTCATCTCAATGCAAGTCATGGACAAGCTATTCTGAATGCCGCCAGACAACTTCCTTCAATCCAAGTCTCATATTCTCTGTGCCCTCTTGGTCCAGACGTTCTAAGAATTGACACGCATGTGCGTAGTACCTTCTCGTGGAGCTCCAAGCATGGATCTGTCGAACCGTTCTGGCTTTGGATCGAAGACCACGACGGAAAAGAGATTCTACAGATGTCGTATCCGCGTCTCCGACAATTGACAGACGTATTGGATGTGGCGTTTGTAATTTCTGTCCCAGAAGAACAGTTTCCACCCTTCGTGACCATATGTGCTGTCTCTGAGAGGTGGATGGGTTCCGAAGATAAAATTAAGGTTCCCTTCGACGATTTGGTCATGCCTTCCCCCTCCAATAGTCATACACCACGTTTAGATCTTCCCTTCTTATCGCCCTCGGTCATACAGAATCATATTCTGAGGGAAATATTCGCCACGAAGCTACGCAATCTAAATGCTATCCAAACGCAGGCGTTCTGGAGTACAGTCAATACACAAAGCAACGCCCTTGTCTGCGCACCAACTGGCTCCGGCAAGTCTACCTTGGGCCACATCTTAGCGTGGTAAGATGAGGATAGCCTCGTGACCGCCTCTTAAAGCAGATCACTGAATCGTTTGACAGCGAGACGTTGGCTCGAATTCCGGGCCATGGATATGTCCTTGTTG